>Ga0193751_1000274_pt1 | contig 44237 bp, 43 predicted proteins | sample L1c2metaG_FD_143050 | JGI IMG/M metagenome (GOLD analysis project Ga0193751, IMG submission 143050) | Soil microbial communities from a riparian zone of the East river system, Colorado, United States - L1c2 | ecosystem: Environmental > Terrestrial > Soil > Riparian zone | place: USA: East River...
AGCCCCGTCGTGCCATAGCCGAGAGCGGTGACCACTCCGGCCAGTTCGTGTCCGGGGATTGAAGGCGTCCGGTCACGACCGACGCGATCGATCCATGTCGAGGGCCACGTCAGCTCATCCCCGGTGAATCCCGACGCATGAATCTGAACAACGACGTCGTTTATCGCCGCCTGCGGCTCCGGCCGCTCCACCAGCTTCGCCCCGTCCGTTCCCGCAGCCTGATCCGTCACCACAATCGCCTTCATCGGTCACCTCCGTGCGTCGAGTCCCTGCCTGTAAGGTAGCCGCTCCATCCGTTGTCCCAAGAAGGGTTATCAGACAGAAACGGATCGATCAAAATCTTGGCCTCTCACGCCTCGATTCCATTCGTCACGGCCACACCGACGTCGACGCCTTCTATTTTTTCGATTTTAGACCGCCGCAGACTTCGCATCGTTTCGTTGTCGTCGGCTATCAGTACGCGTCTTCGCATATCCGTAGGGGAGGGGATCTGCAGAGAAGTGTAAAAAAACTCTCTGGTATCGAACATACAGAGAAGCCTTTAGGGGGCTGCGAACGGCCACCCTGATTTGATTCCCGCCGTGAACCTACTGATGCGATGAGAATCCAGACGGCAAAGCTGCCTCAAGATTGATTTGTTCTCCGGTGATGGGGTGTTGGAAATTCAGAAATTGGGCGTGCAGGAAATATCCTCCATCGCCCGGGAGGCCGGGGAGATTTTCAAGAGGTTGGCCGGTTAAGCCGTACAGGGGATCGCCTACCAGGGGATGGCCGATGGATGCCAGATGGATTCTGATTTGATGAGGGCGTCCCGAATTTAGGCTTACCTCAAATGTTGTGGTGCTTGTAGTGCGTGAGATCACCTTCGCCAATGACTTTGACGGTTTGCCACTTGGGTTGGCGGCCCACACGGAACCAATGCGCGGGTGCGGTACAAGGCCGATGGGTGTGAGAATTTCGTAAGCGTCGTGTTGTGCAATGCCTTGAGCCAGCGCTCGGTAGATTTTTCGAATTCTGGGTGTGTTCCAGTTTGCGAATAGTTTAGAGGCCGCCTGCGGTGTTTTGGCGAAGAGGACGATGCCGGTAGTGGCTCGGCCCAACCGGTGGACAGGGTTCGCGTTGGGGGTTTGCTTTTGCACCAAGCGTAGGAGGGTGTTTTCCATGAAGCCGCCGCCGGGGAGGGTGGGCAGCCCGCCAGGTTTGTTGACAGCCAACAGATGCGGGTCATTAAACAGGACTTCGAAGTGCTGAGGACAGTCTGGTTCGATCCAGGGTGGACGGTTCCAGACAAGGGTTTGGCCTAAAGCGACCGATTCGCTTCCGGTGGCGGTGACGCCGTTGACGGTGACTTCGCGGTTGTTCAGATTTTGCTGCCAGGCTTGTGGCGTTGAGTGTGGGTAAAGGCTTGCCAAGTGGGAGAGCAGAGTTCGTCCGTGATATTTGCTGCTGACGATTGTGGTATAGGCATAGCCCCGGTTGAGCATGTTGTTTGAGTGTAAGCTATGGCATCTGCGGCAGGAGTTGCGGGTTTCGAGCGTCACTGGATTTAGGCAGTAAGAGCTCTAAATGCGTCCAGTGTGGGGAGCCAGACTCCGCGCGGACCAGGGCAAGAAGTGGGCCACTCGCCGATTTTGTTAGTCTTACTGGCCGGTTGCGCAGACGGAGAAGCCAATGGATTCACCCGACAGAATACCTCGAATTGAACCAACCCAAGAAGCAATGGAGGCTGCCGCTAATGACAAAGACGCGATCGCGTGCCGCTCTGATTTGGCGAGATTCAGCGCTGGCCAGTTAGTGGAAACTGGCACCGAACTTCACGTCATCGGTCATTTACTTGGCTCGGATCGAACTCTGGGCAAGTCTCTATTCGGGCATGGCAACGATGAAACTGTCGCTGTATCAGTTTTGCTTCGAGTTGCGGGACAGCTCACATCCGCAAGTGCAGATCTCTTTGCCGATGGCCGGTACTACGCTGCGTCCGCATTGGTGCGGCAGATAGTCGAGATCGAATATCTAGCGTGGGCATTCGAAACGCACAATGGCGAGGGCGAGCGCTGGTTGCGAAGCACTAAGGATGAGCGGCAACAATTTTTCACACCAGCCAAACTCCGGGCCGCTGCCGGGCAAGGAACTTTTCGTGGAAAAGACTATGGTTATCATTGTGAACTTGGCGGTCACCCAGTTCCGCAAGCCGGTATCCTACTAGAGGGAAGTTTCGCAGTTGGACAGTTAATGTTGTCGGATCTACTGGGCCATGTAGGCCGAATCTGGGATCATCTGTGCGGATGGGCTGGGCAGAATAAAAATGGCGGCCCAATCCTCCAGCGAAGTCAGCAGATGTCGGCCAAGTTTCAAGAGTGGAAATTAAAAGATAAACTCGTTGACCTACCACCGCCGTAAAGTACTCTCACGGTTTTCGAGATGTGGGGTTCCGTCACAAAAATGAATTAAAACCACACATGCGAGGATTCGCCCTGGAAAGACTACGAGATGCGAAAAGGGTTTACGAGACAACCACAAAGGGACGAGCCCGCGACGCCCCTCAAGAACTACATAACGCCGAGCGGACTGCAGCGCCTCAAAGATGAGCACCGGTTTCTCCTCACCAGAGAACGCCCGGCCGTGGTGGAGGTGGTGGCGTGGGCTGCCGGCAACGGCGATCGCAGTGAAAACGCCGACTATCAGTACGGCAAGCGGCGGCTGCGGCAGATCGATGGGCGGATTCGCTTTCTCACGAAGCGAATCGAAGCCGCGGAAGTCGTGGACCCGGAAGCTCCGAGAACGGGACAGGCGGCGACGAGGGCGTTCTTCGGAGCCACCGTGCGCTATGCCAATGCCGCGGGAATATCGCGAGCGGTGAGCATCGTGGGCACCGACGAAATCGATCTCAATCGCAACCACATCAGTTGGGTATCACCTCTGGGGCGCGCGTTGATGAAGTCAGCAGCGGGTGACAGCGCAGTCCTTCAATTGCCGGGCGGTACAGAATACCTGACCGTGCTGGAAGTGTGTTACGAACGCATTTCTGTGGAACCGTTCCGTGAACCACCTGGATCCGAGGCCTCGGCAAAGAGACTCACTCGCCGACGCTAATCCACCTGACGAAAAGAGACGAAACGGCACAGGTGGTGAAAGAGCGCCGACCTTAATAGAGCGCTATCGGCTTTTGGCAAGCGACAGGAGATGAGTTAAGTCTTCACAAACGCGCAAGGGGCGACTAATCCCGGTTTGTCGGCTACACGGAAGTTAGCCAGAAACGGGCTTGGAGGAAGTGCGAACGGACGCTCCCAATTATCGACAACTAGAAAGTACGGCCGCCTCGACACGATGAACCCGAACTCGTTCTGCTTTTCGCAAGGCCGGTTCCTTGCGGTTCGGGCGTGCAGATTTAGCACACTTCTCGCACACAAACCCAGCATTTAAGGGTCTCAGGTCGCTTCCCGGCTGACTGTCGGCCAGTCGCCCGCTTTTGAGATGAGTTCTGTTAAGCCGAGTTCTCATTGCCGATGCAACCGGACTTGAAATATTGTCTACGATCCCTGAGTGAGATTGAATGCCCGGAAGCCGTCGGCCACAACTGGAATAATGAAGCCGGTCAGCTGCGCACCCCACAACATGCATGCCCAGGATTGGAGCGCGGGCATTACGACTGGCGTCGCGTGTCCTCGGTCAAGGCACTACCGGGAGGATCAAGGCCGAAGGGTGGGCCGTGTCGTGGAGGATGCTGTTCGTGGCTTTCACCCACGTGGCAGAATTCGCCGCTGGCTTCCCAGTGTTGAGGTTGCGGTCGAAGCGCGGGAAGTTGCTGCTGGAGAGTTCGAGGCGGAGCCCGTGACCGGTGCGGAAGACATTGCTCGTGGCCCAAAGGTCGATTGAGAGCAGATAAGGTCTCCCGCGAATGAGGGGAGCAGGTGTGGCTTGCGAGTCCCGGTAGCGAACACGGAGGATGCCCTCAGTAAGGTTGATGGCTGTGCCATCCGGCGCAACGTCGAGGAGTTTGGCAGTGAAGTCGGTGTCCACAACAGAGGATGCGGCAAAGAATTCGAGGCGGACGGGGCCGGTGACTTCGAGGTCATGAGCGAGGGGGGGAGTCGAGTAGACCAGGACGTCATCGCGTTCTTCGACGGAACGCTGGTCGCGCGGACCGGGGGCGAGATGATCGCTATCGCAGCAGAGCGGGCCGCCGATGGTAGGAACGGGCTTGGCGGGGTCGTAGACGAATTCGTCGGAGGGTTCGGGCCCAGGGGCCAGCGTCGAGAGCGAGCCATTGCCATGACTTGTGTTCGCTCGTCCCTGCGAATGGAGAAAGTATTTGGTCGACTTTGCGCGGGCGAGCGGCCACTCATCTTCATCACGCCACTGATCAATTCCCATGACGAAGATCTTCACTACCTTGCCGGTCACGAATTCATTTCGTGTGCCCTTGAACAGGAAATCATACCAATGAAGAGTTACCTCGCCTTCGTTAAACTTTTCGGCTTCCGGACCGAAATCGACTTCCCCGATCTTGCGTCCGTCGCCCGCGTGCCCGCCGATGGTGACCAAAAGGTGCTGACCGTTTCTGGTTTCTGCGCTTGCAGCGCGCGCTTTCAAGCCGATGTAGTTACGCAGTGAACCGCCAAGAAAAATGTCATACCAGGCGGCCACGTGGAGTGCCGGGACACGAATGTCCGCGTAATGCTCTTCGATCGACCAGCGCCTCCAGTAATCGTCATAGGAGGGGTGTGCGAGCCAGTCGAGAAAATACGGCGCGATTGTGGAAGCCGAAACATTGATCACGCTGGCAGGATTCGGATTGAAAATTGGATAGGCTGTCAGCGGGAGGACATTAACCTCCTCTGGAGGACTAGGCGTGCGTTCGATCTGGCGCGTGAGGGTGTCTTGCGCGAGGCCGCTGGCCCATGATTCGTTAAACCATTGTTCGAACGCACCGCCTTGGTAGGTCCAGCCGTCGTGATAGTCGCTGGCGGTCACAATCGGACAGATAGCTGCCAGATGCGGCGGATGCGCGATGGCGGCGAGCAATTGCGTCGCCCCAACATAAGAGCCGCCGAACATGCCAACTCTGCCGTCCGAATAGGGCTGGGCGGCAATCCACTCGATCGTGTCGTATCCGTCTTCCGATTCGTGGAGAAAGGGGTACCACTCGCCATCGGAGGTGTAGCGACCGCGCACATCCTGGAGACAGACAACATAGCCGCGCGACGCGGCTCGCTGCGCAAAATCCACATCGTAGCCCCAAGTGACGGCACGGCGGTAAGGAGTGCGCTGGAGCAGAACCGGGAATTTGCCTTCGGTGTCGGGCCGAAAGATGTCGGCGCGAAGGATGACGCCATCGCGCATTTTTACGGAGACGCCGCGTTCGACCTTGACTGGATAATTTTCGGCAGCAAAAAGGGAAGTGGCCAAGAGTAGAAGAAGTGATCCGAATGCCAACGTTCTCAGTGTCATGGTAAAGGCCAAGCCAGTCAATCACAGAAGCAGTCGCACCGTCTGCTTGACTGAAATCTCCTCGTGGATTTCAAAACGAGAGAAATATACCATTGCGCTCACTCGCATGGCGTGAAGAGATCTTTTGTCGCGAGCATCACTCGGAAAGCTGTCCAGCTGACGCACTGAAGCCCGTGTGCGTGCCATGAGTGTGCCAGATTCCGGAAAGCGCCAGTACCGTTTGCGCGATTGACTGTCGGTCAGTGGGCGGCGGGCAGACTCCTGAGATGACTTCCCAGATGCCGACTTCCGGCCCGGAGTAGTGTCCCATCTTGCCGCGACTTACTCCGTATCGATGCTGCTTCTCGCTAGCGATGGTCAAAGCGAACGACTCGCGAGATCAACCGCCCAGCAGCCGCCCCAGCAAGATTTGCTGCCTACGCTTCTATTCTGTCGCACGGTTTAGGGACTGACTTTTCGTAAGGGACGATCGGGAGGGCTACGATGGAATAACGGGGTAAAAGCTCTTGCTGCCTGTTAGCCGCAAAGCCGCTCTGAGCCTACCCACAGTTGAGCCAGATCTCTGAGGTTGTGTTTGTATGTACGCGTTACCAAGTATTCCTTCCCACCTTTTACACGCAGCCTGTACTCCCCCGTCGGCAAAGGTTGGATCTCCTCCACGGCCGAAATATTCACGACGACCGAGCGGTGGATGCGAATAAAACCATAGGGTTTGAGCTTCTCCGCCATGGACGAGAGGGACTCGTGCACCAAATAGGGATTAGGTCGATGTTGCAGCGAAACGTAATTACCTTCGGCTTGCACTGCCAAGATGTCGGCTAAATTCAAGAGTCGGATGCTGCCCTTTGCCTTGAACGCGATTCGTGGCGCCTGTCGTTTTGCTACAACCTCCAACTGCCGCAAGACTCGCATGAGGTTTGCAGCGTCAACTCGGATTACCGGAAGCAATGATGTATCTGCAGCTTCGCAGAACTCGTCCGGTGTCGATTCAAGAGTGTAATCCCGTCTACTCTTGGTGGAGCAAATCCTAGCTCCCCGCAGTGGGCTAGCCGAAACGTCCGCATTAGAGTGACCAGCTTGTTGAACAAACATCTCACGTGCAATGGCCTTCTCATCTTGAATTTCGCGGGCGCTCATGATGGAACCCCCTTGCTTCCAAGTCCGTAGATTACTTCTGCCCCGTGCTCACTGCTGACGGAAAGCTGGACTGCGCGCCGAAATAACACTCAATGGATTGCAACTTTCCGTTCTTGATTCGGAGATACTCCACGTTCCGGAACGATTTACCGTCCTTGGTGTGGCAAAGATACTTCACAAAAGCATCCTCCGCGCCAGTGGTGATTCGCTCCAGGTCAAAATGTCCAATGAAATCGATCTGTGTTTCCCAGCATCGCGCTTTGAAAGTGCTCTTGCTGATGTGGTCGTCCCCGGCCGCGCTTGTAAAGGTGAAGTTGTCGGCGAGCAGGCCATCCACGGGGCCCCAGTCTTTCTTCTCCCAGGCCGCGTACCACTTCCGGACTACCTCCTTGTTCGCTAAGTTCTGCTCTCCCAATGCGCTGCCACTTGCTTGTCCCGCCAGGCTCATGGCACCAACCAACGCGCAGGCTCCCGTTGCAAGCAGATTCCGGCGCGACACTGCGATCCTTGTCCCCGTCATTGTTCTCCCAATCATTGTTCTCCCAATCATCGTTCGTTCTCCTTTTCATGATCTAGTTGTGAAGCGCCTCACCCGATCGCGATGCTTGACTGTCCGCTCACATTGGTTCGCATTGCTAATCCGGCGTGACTGGATCCGTCGTCCCATCAGACCACCAGCCCGCGGGAACCATGAACACGTCGATTGGTTCCGGAGCGCCATTGAACTGTGGATTCAGCATGACGGGAGAGTGGGGCAGATCCGCACCCCAAACGGCACCGTCCATGAGTGGAGTGTAAAACATCAGGTGAGCCATCCAGTTGTGGTGGCCGTCGTCGGTAAGGTACTGGTCCTTCGACAGCATGTAGGCCATGGCTCCGGGCTCCAGGGGTGGCAGCTCTTGCTTTATGAATGTCTTGATGCCGTCGATGATCTGAGCTTTGGATTGACCGGCCAATATCATCTCCGTTCTTTTATACGTCAGCGGCAGGATGGAGCGGGCAGCCGGCGGATTGTAGCAGACCGGGCCTCGAACTTTAGGGTTCCAAAAATTAGTGGCATTATCACCATTGAATGGGCCCATCCACCCTCGCTCCACGACGCATACGAAACCATTCTTGCCTTTGACTGCGGTTTCGTAGCCATGCCTTCCAAGGACGAGGACGTCGGCATCGCGTGAGATGGCCTCCGGCGCCGCGCTCCGCGCCAGGGCAATCTCGGCGTCTCGATCCATTAAGTACTGCTCAAGCGGAGCCATGCTCTGATAGGGTCCTGTGGCGTCCCGTGCTCGCGCTTGGCAGCCCGCGTCGAGAATAAGAACCAGTGCTACGCTTAGAGAGGCGATCGCCTGGAATCTCTTTCGGTTCATCACTTCCTCCTGTGTTGGCTGAATCTCACCGCAGTTGTTATTCAGAGGGACAGATCTGATCGTTTTTCTCCTTCCATCAGTCCCTCGTCCGCTCTCGCCTCGGTTCGCCTTACAGTCTCGCCGAGCATACGAACCGGTTGGTATGTAACAGTGCCAAACTGCTCCTTGAGACACCGATGCGATCAACCTCGCTTGCGGTTGCCCGGCGCGCGCAGGGACCGCAGCCAGCCCACGATGTTTCTGATGCCCGCTTTGATCACTTTCGGATCTTGAGCATTCTTTGCCATCGACGCATAGCCTTCGACCATCGCGATCAGTAAGCCGGCGGCGTCAGTGGGTTCCACATCGCGGCGAACGCTTCCGTGGGTCTGGCCCTCTCGCAAAACGGAGGCAACGGCCTCGCGCCAGGCATGGAAGATGATCTCCAACCGCTTCCGGAATCCCGCGTCAAGAGGAGACATTTCCTGCGCCAGATTGTTCAGCTGGCAGCCGCCCCGCACATCCGCGGGCCGAACGGGTATACGTTGAACAGCGCCGATCAAAGCGTCGATAGGGTCCTTGACGCCCTGTAGAGGGCGCACCCACTTGCCGCGAACGTCGGGGGCGATGACCTCTTCGACGACAGCGTGTCCCAAGGCTTCCTTGCTGTCGAAGTGGTAGTACAGTGCGCCCTTGGTGACCCCAGCTACGGCCAGAATGGTGTCCAGGCTGGCACTCTGGAAACCCGATCTGTAGATCTCGCGGGATGCCGCCTGCAACAAGCGCTCCCGAGTTCGCTCAGAGTTGCGAAGTCTAGTCGCTCCAGGTTTCGAACTCTGTTTCGGATTCTTGCGTCCTGCCAACATACCAACCAGTATGTATGTTAAGCCATCCAAAAATCAATCACAAATTGAGCGGCCTGACTTTTGGCTGCTTACGTTCTCGAATTTCATAACCTCTCGCCTGTGCGTGTGTGAAAAGTTGGAGAAACAGTCGCTCTAGCCGTTTTGGGATCGTCCCATGAGGTTGTTAGTCCGCCACTCGTTTTCGAACTCTGAGGTGTTGGGCCTGTTGTCTCACGTAATCGTTGTGAACGTGGAACACCACATGCTCCCTCTGTTCTCACTCAGCAGGAGTTTGTGAAGTTGTGAGCCAATGCTGCTCTCAATTGCACGCTGACTGTCCGAGCGCCGAGTGGTACCTGACGTAAATCGCCAGTCATTTCGGCACCACGACTTTACCGGAGGAAAAGAGACATATGAGCACGCTTAGACGGTTGCGGAATTTCTGGATACCGTGGGTTACGACGATTGTTCTCGCCTGCTTCAGCGATGCGGTCGCTCAAAGGAGCTACACAGTTACCGATTTGGGCACTATGAACAATGGGAATCTGGGTTGTGCCATGAACGTCAATAATCACGGTTGGACGGAGGTCATGTATGGGACCTTGGCCCCCTTCAGCGATTCGCTTTTTGGGACACTTGTACAAGGCCGTGCGGCGGTCAACATTGACGGGCTCAAGATCGATCTCGGTACGCTTGGAGGAGCGAACAGTTGGATGAACTGGGGCCAGATCAACGAGCGCGGCGCAACGGTTGGTATGGCCGAAACATCTGTCCCCGATCCCGACGGCGAAGACGTTTGCGGCTTCGGCACAGGCCGTACGTGTCGTCCGTTTGTTTGGCGAAACGGCCACATGAGCGCTCTCCCGACGGTGGGCGGAAATAACGGACAGGCCAGCGCCATCAATAACAGCGGACAAATCGCAGGATTTGCGGAAACGACTGTCGTTGACTCTGGCTGTCCCCCTGGCCCTCCTTATAAGACTACATTGGCGGTGTTGTGGGAAAAAGGCAAAGCCCAGCCTCTTCCTACGGTGGGTAGTGATCCAGACGGGATCGCGTACGGCATCAACGATCAAGGCCAGGCCGTAGGCTACTCGGGAACCTGCACCGCAGCGCTTCATGCCGTATTGTGGCAAAACGGCACTGCCTTGCCGCTTCCTGACCTCGGATTTCCGCGTTCCAATCTCGCCTGGGGCATTAACAACCAGGGCCAAATTGTTGGGCAAGTCCGCAGCGCTGACGGCACAACCAAATACCCCACTCTTTGGCAGAACGGCGCAATGACAAACCTCGGCCTTCTGCCGGGAGATTTTGGCGCTTCTGCCAGCGGCATCAACCACCAGGGCCAAGTGGTGGGGAGCGCCTGGGACTCCAACTTCAACTGGTCCCATGGCTTCATCTGGCAGAACGGCGTCTTGACCGACCTTAACACGCTGTTTCCTGCCAGTTCCAACCTGTACGCAGTCATGGCGAACAAGATTAACGACCGCGGACAGATCTCGGGCATGGCGTTGGTGCTCAGCGGGCCGAATGAGGGCAAGGAGATCCACGCCTTTCTGGCAACCCCTGTAAATGCAAGCGTAGGTACGTCGGTTGCAGAAGTCGCACGTACGCATCCGAACTTCACTTTGCCCGCGAATGTTGGCAAACAGCTTTTTCAGAGACTCGGACTCGGCCGATTCGAGCGATAAAGGGTATTTTCGAACTTCCGCGCCATGCATTCCGGCCCTATGCTGCGCGAAGGCGCAAGGCCGGAGATTGTGCGGGACACCATGGGTCACGCGAATATCGACGTGACTCAGATTGTTTACGGCAAGAGCTGGTGGGAAGAGCGAGTGGATGCGGTCACCCACCGGCGGTAGGGGCAAACCCACCTGCACCTCGCTCAGCCACATGCCATGGCTTCCCGTGTTCGCCATTGCGTTGAGTGTCCAAAATGCTTGACTCGATATTTGCCTGGCTTCAGCCCGTACCGTAACGGGTCGTACTTGATGCCGCTGGTTGAAGGATTCGCAGATGAATGGACGCTGTACTGTGCCTGCGGGAGGCCACCCATTTCCAGTCGATGGAGTTGGAGCGACCTGAAGCTATATGCGGTCTCGAATCAGGCACACGATCGCGGTTATGGTCCACCCGAGGAGATTGTGCCTTTAGACAAGAAGTCGCATTTGTCGGGTTAGATTGGCTGGGACTGAGATTGCTTGTCTGAACCAGTTCAGTTCAGTATTTTCTTGGCTCCAGATTTGTCGGCATCGAGGAGATCGTGAATCCAACGTCTGCGTTGTCCTCACTGCAGAATTCCAACCCGCTGCTCGCAATCCTGTGGGCCGGATTCACGTGCGGCACGCTGGACATTAGCGCCGCGTTCGTCGTCTACCGGTATTTCGGACGCCCGCCGATGCGGTTGCTGCAAGGGATCGCCGCCGGCGTGCTGGGCTCGCGCTCCTTCCAAGGCGGGCTTCCAACGGCGTTGCTGGGCCTTTTCTGTCATTTTTTCATCGCATTTTCCACCGCCACCGTCTATCTTACGGCGAGCCGCTGGATACCTTTCCTTCTGGCGCACGCCGTAATCTCTGGTGTTTTCTATGGCGTGGCTGTTTACTTCTTCATGAATCGCGTCGTGGTGCCCCTTTCGGGTGCCGTAAAATATCCGTTCTCTTTACAGATGTTGGTTATCGGCGTCGTCATACACATCCTCTGTGTCGGATTGCCCATCGCCCTGGTAGTACGACGATGCTCAGTGCAATGAAATAAGTCGATGGGCACGGCCTTGGCGAAGCCAGTCTTACCGATGTTCGAGAAGAGAGAGCACGATGATCGAGGTTAGCTGTTGTTTGAAGATCGCCGCTGTTCGTTACAATGCCAGGGGACGCTGCACCTCGGCGCAAAAACGATCATCGTCGTAATTCGAGTTCCAGAAATACGCAGCCGTGATCGATCCCTGCAATTCGTCGCGAACACTGGGCCGGCGAAGATCTATTTCCAGTGGGCGACGCACGACATGTTCATCAGCAAATATTCCGCGGAGGAATACTACAAAGCAGTCGACGGCCCGAAGGAGGAACACTGGTACTTCATCAACCACGAGTTCAACGATGCTCAATCATGTCACGACCGTCGTGAATGGCGCACGAAAGAACTGGGGTTGCACGCAAAGTCGCCGCCGATACATCCAACTCCGATTCGTCCATGTAGTCGTCTGGATCTTCCCTTCGGCCGGCGGCGAAGTTGGAGATGGGTTGATGGGATTGTGGTCGGATGGTCGGCAACCCTTCCCTTACCGGATCATGGAAGGGTAGCTTGTGATTCGATCAGAATAATCGAAACTCCGCGATACGTTCCATAACGGAATGGGCACTCTGACAGCAGAGCCGGCCCAGCGAGGGGAGCGAGGTCGGGCGGAGTTGCTCCATGAAGCCCAGGCCAGCTCGGCAGCTGCAGCGCCTTGTCAGGCCGCAGAGAGCGCACTGATCGTAACGTAATATCCGTCCGGATCTCGGAGCGAGAACTCCTTAGTTTGAGTGTTCGGATTCACGTGTGGCTCCTCTTCGAGCCGAGTGACGAGAGAGCGTGCCGTTTGAAGCGCCAGGTCGAAATCATCGACACGGAAGAACAACAGGAGGCCATTGCCGGGTGTCCCGTGATCTGGGCTCATCAATGAGGGATGCTCGTGGGCGCCCCACTCGTGGAGGCAGAGCAAGACAGTTCCATCTGAATCGAGGATTTGCCCAAAGTAATCATGGGCGGGAGGGGTAGCGGGCTGACCGAACAGCGCCTGGTACCATTTGCAGCTGTCCGGCACGTCGCCTACCCCTATAATCGTCCACGTGCGCTTCATCGCGTCCTCTTCTGCAGACTAATTCTTGTTTAGACCGACCTGGACACAACGAAATCGTCGCCGCCAGCCGGGCCGACAGCCCATGTGCTTACACTCGCCTCTAGCATATCCCAGACTTGCCGTACTGTTTTATGCCGACAGGAGGGTCAGGCTAAACCTACCATCGCCTGAGATAGATCATCTGAGACTGGCGGTTCGTCGGCAACCGGGAAGTTGGCCACAAACGGGCTTCGATGACATCGGCAGAGCGAACAGCAGGCCGTGGCACGACATTTCTCCCAAGCCGACTTGTGGCCAAAATGTCGCAATCAAAGAAGGAATGGAAGGGAGAGTCAGGCCTAATCAACCAAGAGATGCTGTCAAGACATCTAACCAATCTGCAGGGACCTATCTATTACATTGCCGGCCCCCCGGCCATGGTTGCTGGCTTGAGGAAAATGCTTGTGGGCGCCAACATTGACGAGGACGACATCCGAACGGAAGATTTTGCCGGATACTGAAGCGCGTGGCCTAGGCTGGCACGACGGTGTGTGCAAAGGAAGGAACAGGTTTTCTGAGGTCAAAACCATGCAGACAAACAGACCTAAAACGAAACTTCTAGTGGACGGTGGGGACCCTGATGAAACTCTGCGGGTCAAGAAGCTGATTGGGTTTGTTGATGGCCAGACTACGAATCCATCTTTGATTGCCAAGAATCCGGAAATTCAACAGCTCATTGCGTCCGGCCATACGTTGAGCCCCGAAGAAGAGAACAACGAATACAAGAAGATTGTGCAGCGCATTTCGCCTTTGGGGGGAGATGCCGGAGTTTCCATCGAGGTGTTTGCTGATCTTCATACTGCAGCCGAAGAGATGCTTGCCCAGGGTCAGGAGATGTTCTCCTGGATTCCAAACGCTTACATAAAGTATCCCTGCACGCACGAGGGGTTGCGAGCCGCACAATTGTCGGTCAAGAAGAAAATCCGGGTCAACATGACGCTCTGTTTTTCGCAGGAGCAGGCAGCCGCTGTGTATGCCGCAACCAAAGGATCAAAGTCCCCGGTGTACGTATCGCCGTTTGTCGGCAGGCTTGACGATCGTGGCGAAGATGGCATGGATCTTGTCAGGAATATTAAGAAGATGTACGAACTCGGGGATGGCCATGTGCATGTCTTAGCCGCAAGCATACGCACCGTCAGCCATTTACTTTGTTCCTTCGCTCTCGATGCTGAGCTTGCCACTGTACCGACTAAAGTTCTGGACCAATGGGCAGCAGAGGGCTTTCCAATGCCAGATCGACATTTCAAGTATCGCGGAGTCGATGCGAGTGGCAAGCCTTTGAAGTCGATCCTCTACAAAGATCTGGATCTTGATCTTCGCTGGGAGAGCTTTGACATCGCCCACGAACTAACAACCAAGGGCATTCAGAAATTTGTGGCTGATTATCGGAGCACCCTGAGACGATCGGCGTAGACATCTGCAGCCGGTCAAGGCCATCATTGTCCGTGGTCAGAGGGCTATATTTGCGGCTAAGCCGTACACGAACCGTCACGAAACCGCGTTAGAGGCCAACTGTGCAATCACTTGGGTCGTCATACTGGTGGTGATAAATACGATCGCTATTGCGGTTGGCTTGCTTTTTCATGGTTCCGGCCGGGGCTGTGTCGCAAGAATCGGAGCATTCGCAGGAGAACACCAATGACCTTGCGCGCTCGGTCTTACAGAACGAGGTAAAAGCCGAAACCAACGATCACAGCCACTGGATGCTCAAATTGGAAAACCGAGAAGTCCCGCCGCAAAGAAATTGATGAGGTAGTAGAGACGAAGAACGGCGACCTCAAGCGTCCTATACTAATAAACGATCGTCCCCTCACTGCCCGGCGGCAGCACAAGACCGACGAACGGATCCGAGGACTGGTAGGCAATCCCGACGCACTGCGCAGGTCATTGAGGGAGCAGAATGACGATGCGGCTCACAGCCAGAGAATCCTCAAAATTCTGCCGTAGGCGTTGATCTTTCGCTTCGGGCAGCAGAAGGGCGATGCGGTCGAATTGCTCTTTTCGCCCAACCCCCACTTTCGTCCACCTACTCGGGAAGCTCAAGTCTTTCAAGCGATGGAGGGCTCGTTGTGGATCGACAGCAAACAACGGAGGTTGATGGAACTCAGCGGACGTCTTACCCGCGAGGTGAAATTCGGCGGCGGCTTCTTCGGACATCTAAATGCCGGCGGCCAGTTTCACGTCAAACAAATGGAGGTCGCGCAAGGCTATTGGGAAATGACGCTCTTTTGCATGTGGACATGAAAGGCAAGGCTCTTTTCTTTAAGACTATTAGCGTGCGGCAGAGACTGCAGCGTAGCGATTTCCATCAAGTCTCAGATAATCTCACCCTGTCTGAAGCGGCCGATCTCTTGCATAAACAGACTGTCGCCGTCGCCGTCAGCGCAGGTCGCCAATGATGTCGGTTGCTTGACTAGGCGCATCTAACTAGTAGGAACCCGTGATCCGAATCATCACCATTGAACGGGAGTATGGCTGCGGGGCGGCTGGCATCGCCCGCGAACTCGCAGAGCGGCTGGGTTGGAAGCTGTGGGACCAGTTGCTTACGCAGGAGATCGCCCAGTTCGCGCATTGCGACCAGTCGGATGTAAAGCGACGTGAGGAGCGCAGGGACCCGCTCTACTATCGTTTGCTCAAATCCTTCACCCTTGGAAGTTATGAGGGCAATTCAAGTGTGTACCCGGTGGAGTCCCTGGATGCCGACAGTATCGTTAAGATCTCCAAACAAGTTGTCGAGGAGGCTGCCGCGGGCGGCGACTGCATAATCGTTGGGAGAGGATCGCAACATTTTCTGCGGGACCGTGACGATGCTCTTCGGTTTTTTCTCTACGGTTCCAAAGAGAAAAAAATACGGCGCTTGATTTCTGAAGGTCGGGACGAGGCCGACGCACAAATGCTGGTCGATATAGTCGACCAGGAACGCGCCGCTTTCATCAGGAATTACTTCCATGCCGACTGGCCCAACCGGGCCCTCTATCATGCAATGGTCAACACTGACGCTGGGAGCGAGACAGTGATCCGGGCGATCCTGAGTTTTCTGCGAGGATCCGACAAAGAGCTAGGGATATCGCACTCAGAAACCCTGCAACAGCGATTCTTACCAAAACGAGTTTCCAGTCCGTAATAGATGGCCGAGGCTCGGATCACCTTGCAGTGTTATACCCACAGTGTCAGCGAGGATCACATGGCTGCGGCAGGGTAGTGCTGAATGCGATTTTCAGCCAGGCCTCCGGATTGGTTCCGATAAACGGGCTTTACCTTGCGTGTTTTACAGGACAACACCTTGCCGCCGCTGACTCGTTTTTCCGGGCATAGTCCGAGCCATGAAGCGAAGGCCGAGGCGTTGCGGAACCGGCTGACATCGGTGCCGATCTCGGGGCAACGTCAACGTCCGCGGGAGAGACTCACGGCAACAAGAAACGGCTCATGACCCTGCCAGTCGAGCCAGCAGCGGCTTCGATCATCAGGATGCTTGTTGAACAGCGACGGACGCGATGGCGAGCGGGTCAGCTCTGCAAGGGGAGTAGTCGCTGTTGCCCCCGCACAGCACCTGTTGCGGCTGCCCCTGCTGTGTCATCCAAGAGGGTGGGTTACACGGATCACGGTCTTCTCTCAAGGTTTTACAAGTCAGCCCATCTGCGAGTATTGTTAGTCCCGCAATTTCCAGCATCTTCTCAAGCGGGTAACTGCCATGTCCATTTATCGAACCGATCTGTATCGAACCGCTGTGGTAGCTTTCCTAACTTTCACCACTATTACGCCGAGAGCGACCTCTCAGTCCACTGCTCCAGCATCGCCGCAGTCGGCAGAAACAAGAACTGCACCGGAACGGGTGGCGACTGATACGCCACGAGTAACGCCGGGAGGAGCGACCTTCAAGATTCCCGCCGGTTGGTCGATCGTGACCGGGAAGAACCTAGTGATCCTAGAGCCGCCCGAGACCGACACCCACATCGTCATTGTCGACTCCCGGGCAGCCGACGCCAATTCCGCAGTCGCCGCTGGCTGGGCAGGCTACAAACCCGAGGCCAAGCGGCCGCTGAAGCTGGTCACGCCGCGTCCTGCTCGCGAGGGCTGGAACGAACGGCAGGTGTTTGATTACGAGACCTCTCCCAACGAGCGTGCTGTCGTACAGGCCATTGCGCTGCGTGCGGGCAGTACGTGGACTGTGGTCATTCTGGACGGAACCGACCCTACGGTGGAGAAGCGCTCCGCGCCGATTGGGCTGGTCTTCGAAAGCCTCCGGCCGAAGGACTACCAGCGCGAGTCCTTTGCCGGCCGTAAGCCGCAACCGCTGGATGCTGCACACATCGCCCAGATCAAAGCGTTCGTTGAAACCTCCATGCAGCAGCTTGGCATCCCCGGCGCCTCAATCGCGCTCCTTGATGGTGGCAAGGTCGTATACGAGGGAGGATTTGGAGTACGCGAACTCGGCAGGCCGGAGCCCGTGGATAAAGACACGGTGTTCATGGCGGCGTCCAACACAAAGGGAATGACGACGCTGCTGCTCTCCGAACTCGTCGACGAGAAGAAGTTGAAGTGGGATGAGCCGGTCATCGACATCTACCCGGCCTTCAAACTCGGAGATGCGGACACAACAAAAAAGGTTCTCGTCAAGAACCTGATTTGCGCCTGCACCGGCCTGCCCCGACAGGATCTGGAATGGCTATTCGAATTCAAAAATGCAACGCCGGAATCCGAGTTGGCTCTACTCGCAACCATGCAGCCGACCAGCAAGTTCGGTGAAGTCTTTCAGTACAGCAATCTGATGGCCGCGGCGGCGGGATACATTGGCGCGCACCTCGTCTATCCGAACCTGGAACTCGGGGCCGCTTATGACAAAGCGATGCAGCAAAGAATTTTCGATCCGCTGGGAATGAAGTCGACGACCTTCGATTATGCGCGAGCGCTGGCAGGCAACCATGCCACTCCGCACGTGGACGATATCGATGGCAAGCCCACCGTGGCCAGCATGGCGATCAATTACTCGATTGTGCCGGCCCGTCCCGCGGGCGCCGTGTGGACCTCGGCCGCTGATTTGATCCGTTACGTGCAACTCGAGCTGGCGCGAGGCAAACTGCCAGACGGCAAGCAATTGGTTTCGGCGGAAAATTTGCTGATGCGACGTGCACCTCAAATCTCCCTCGGTGAAGACGCGACCTACGGCATGGGCCTGATCGTAGACCGCACCTACGGTGTTCCGGTCGTGAGTCACGGCGGCGCGATGTCGGGCTTCAAGAGCAACCTCTACTTCCTACCCGATTCCGGCATCGGCGCCGTGTTGCTTACCAATTCGGATAACGGGGGCATGCTTCTCGGTCCATTCCGGCGTCGCTTGCTCGAGGTCGTGTTCGACGGCAAACTCGAAGCAGCCGACGACGTTGCGTCCCGGGCAGCGACCCACAAAGCAGCTCTGGCGAAAGACCGCGAACGCCTTGTAGTGCCTCCTTCGCCCCCGCTGGTGGCTGTTTTGGCCAAGTGTTATTCCAGCAAGGAGCTCGGTGACCTGGCTGTGCTCACCCAGGACGGAGTGACTACATTCGATCTCGGCGAGTGGAAAAGCACGGTGGCGTCGCGCAAGAATGATGATGGCACGACCTCATTCATCACCATCGACCCGGGCACCGACGGATTCGAATTCGTGGTCGGCGAACGTGCGGGCAAGCGGATACTGATTATCCGCGATGGCCAGCACGAGTACGTCTTTACCGAAGTTGCCTGACGGCTCCGACGTGGTCCCGCAACGTTCGGCATTTAGTCGAGTGAGCGTGTATCTGTAACTATGAACGATGGGCGCGTGGTCAAGCGGAACCGCAGTGCGGCACCCGCTGCCAGCTTTACTGCGGGGTTGCGATCGCGATGGCTAGGCGCACGTGACCTCGCGATTTCTTCAGCGCGGCAGCGGCTTGGGCTCGGGAGACGCCGGCAGCCAGCATCACGACCGCGACCGGGGTGCGATTGCTCGAAGCCGCTAACGTGCGGCGGGCAGTTTCGTGGTCGGCTCCAGTGGCGCGCTCCAGAATCCCAACCACGCGCTGGATGAGTTTCTCATTCCTCGGCGATACGTTGACCATCAGGTTGCCATAGACATAACCCAACCGCGTCATCGCGCCGGTGGAGATCATGTTCAGAACCATCTTGTGCGCCGTGCCGGCTTTCATGCGAGATGATCCGGCAATAATCTCCGGGCCAACGTCGGTGACGATGGCAAAGCCGGCCGCTTGCTCCAACGGTGAGTTGCGGTTGCACGTGAGGGCGATAGTTTTCGTGCCGCGGCGGCGTGCGTATTCGATGGCCGCCACGGTGAAGGGAGTGCGTCCGCTGGACGCGATGCCGACCACCACGTCGCCTTTGCCCGGCTTGCGTCGAGCCATCTCGTCGCGTCCGAGTTTCATGTCATCTTCGCTGGATTCTGAGGGGGAGCCAAGGGCTTTCGGACCTCCAGCGATGATGAATTGCACGGTGCGCGTGGCCAAGTTGAAGGTGGGCACGCATTCGGCAGCGTCGAGCGCGCCGATGCGCCCGCTGGTGCCGGCGCCAACGTAGATGAGGCGTCCGCCTTGGCGGAGCGCGGCAGCAACCAGGTCGATGGCGCGAGCAATGTGCGGCAAGGCGCGCCTGACCGCGGTAGCTACCGTCGCGTCTTCAGCATTAATGAGGCGGGCGATCTCGATCGCCGATTTCTGGTCAAGGTTAGCAGCGCCGTCGTTTGGTTGCTCGGTGCGCAGGCGACGAACGTCGTGCGCCGCCTTGCGTTTGCCTGTTCTCAATCACTCACTCCTTTCAACTTAAGGGGGAATGAGCCTTTAAGTGATCATTCAGTTTCGCGCCGAGTAGTCGAGTAGTAAGCTCCTCCGGACTGGCGACGCCTGTCCGGAGGGAATCGTTTGCTTAGAAGACCAGCTTGAGCGCGAGCTGCATGACTCGCGCGTCGCGCGCGCTGGCGATCTCTCCGAATAAACTGCTGCCGAAGCGCGTGCTCTTAAAGGTGTTGAAGTTGGTGTGGTTCAGGACATTAAACGCCTCCGCACGGAATTGCAGGCTGACTCGCTCCGTGAGATTCGTGTTCTTGTACAAATTAGCGTCCCACCGCGCCATGGGAGGTCCGACGATCGTGCCTCGTCTTTCGTTGCCGGGCCGAATTTCGGTGTTCGGAACAAACGCGAAGGCATTCTTATTGAACCACTGATTAATGGTGTGGGGTGCTCCCTGCTGCGGGTCTCCGATGATGTCGGGACGGGCTCCGGAGAACGTAGCGCCATTCAGTCCGAGGCCACCCTTATCCTGCGAGAAGGTGGAGGCGGAGGCGGTGTAGTGCAATCCGCTGTAAAGGTAGCCGACGCCCGATAGTTCCCACCCGCCCAAGAGATGGCCCACTGCACCTTGCTGGCTCTTGTAGAACGGCAGGTAATACACGTAGCTGCCCGTGAACACGTGCCGCCGGTCGATGTCGGCCGGACCGTACTCCCCTCTGAGGTCGTACGTATACTGCGCCGCGCGGTAATCATTCGAGGCAGTGGTCAGGTTTTTCGACCAAGTGTAGTTCGCCACGATCAGCGAGTTGCCGGTGAGTTGCTTCTGGAATTGGGCCTGCAGAGAGTTATAGTTCGACGTAAACACCGGCATGAAGCTGTTGATCGCGTCGAATCCTTTGTATGGCCGTACCAGATTCAGCATTTCAAGATTGGCGAAAGTCCCGACGAAGGGCGCAGTGATGCCAGCGTTCAAGAAATCCCCAATGTGCGGCATGTTTACGTCGACCACGCCGATCAGATGCCGTCCCTGAGAACCGTAATAACCGACGTCGACCATCGTCTTCGCAGTGATCTGGCGCTGGAAATCCAGGTTGTACATCTGTGAATAGGGCAGGTTCCAGTTGTTGGGTGAAGGTCCCCCAATGGTCAGCGGAAAGGGATTGATCGAAGGTTGACCGCTGCCGGGATTCGCGAAATCCGGGTTGGGAATGTTCCTCGACTGCACGATAGGTGGATTCTCCCCCGCAAACTGTTCTACGGAGTTGACTGCGGGCGAATCGTAGAAGATGCCGTAACCGCCCCGGATACTCGTCCGGCCGCTGCTGAAGGGGTCCCACGCAAACCCGACACGCGGACCAAAACCATTGTGCGGCGTCCGCGCCACCGCTTGCCCAAAGGGAGAATTCTTGCCGCCGATGATAATGCCGTTCGTGTAAGTCCCCGAGTCCACGCCCCCAGGGAACGTGCCATCGGGGTTGAGGGCGGGCGCTTGGGTTGGGTCGAAAAGCTTCGGATCGAAGGTAGAGAGCAATCCGTTGCCATAGGTCGGCGCCAGAAACAACGAATAGCGCAGGCCGTAGTTCAGCGTCAGATTGGGACGGATGCGGTACTCATCTTGTCCGTAGAATTCGATCTCGTGCTGGTGGACAAGCGCGCGGAAATCCACGTTGGTTTGGCTGAATTGAAATACGCTGCCGATTAAGAAATTGGCCCACAGTTGCTCGAACGTGCCATCATTTGGTCCACCTCCGGCAGGAACTCCATCGAAGAAGTAGTAGGTGCCGTTGGCACCGCCTCCGCCGTTCACATTCTCATCCTTGGTGTAGTAGTTGTAGCTGGCGCCAAACTTGAAGGCGTGGTGGCCATGCACCCAGGTCAAGTTGTCGAAAACGTTGTGGTTCTTGTTGTAGTCGCGATAGGGACCGAATCCAGTCAACCCCTGTGAGCAGACCACGGCGGTGAAGGTACAGAAATCAATATCCGGAACACGCGGCACGCCGGTATCGAACAGCAGAGTCGGATTGATGTCCGGCGATTTGGCCTTGCTGAGCGATCCGGTAGGGGTGCTCAACACCGCGCCCCATGACAGCGCGTAGCCGGCATCGTTAACCAAAGCGGGAGTAAAGATATAAGTCGCGTGCAGCGCCAGGTTGCGGCCGGGCGCATTGGTTGCGGTCGTGGCGACGCCGGGAACACCCAGCCCGGTGAAAAGGCCCGCCGGTTCCTGCGTAGGAATCGCATCATCCAGATAACGTCCAAAGATGCTGAGTTTCGACGTAAAGTTATGATCGATGCGAACATTCTCTTCGCGATAGTTAAAGATATTCCGGCCCACCCACGTCAATGTCTGGTCGGGATTATTGGGAGCTGCGATTTTTGAGAAAACATCATTGACGTATGCGGCGGCGACAGGATTGACATTCGTCACCTGGGTACCTTGGGCAGTGCAATTTCCGTTCGCGTCGTAAGCCGTGCAGACGGTGATTGGCAAGGTCCCACTCAACTCAGCTTGGGTGGGTATTTGGGCGCTGGTGAACGTTGTATAGGTGATCACCCTTCGCCAATCCTGGGAGTAGAAGAAGAAGGTCTTATTCTTCCAGATCGGGCCGCCGATGGTGAAGCCAAAATCATTCCAGCGCAGCGGCGGCCGCTTGATCTGAGCGAGATTATTGAAATAGTTATTAGCTTGCAGAACATCGTTTCGAAAGAACTCATAGGCACTCCCGTGAAAGGCATTGGTGCCGGAGCGGGTCACGACATTTACTATGCCTCCTGAGCTGCGCCCGTTTTCCGGCAGATAGTTGGATCGCAACACCTTGAACTCGGCAATTGAATCGATGCTCGGAAAACTCAGCAAGGTGAGATTCGCGCCACGATCGAAGTTGTCTGCACCATCAATTGTCCAACCGTTTTGCGTGGGGCGATTGCCATTGACCGCGAAATTCATCTGATTCGACAAGCCGGTGGGTGAGGTGACGCCAACATACATCTGGTCCGAGGAGAGGGCCGTAGATACCCCTGGCTGCAATACCAGTAGCTGAGAGAAATTGCGACTCGCCAGAGCCAGTTCTCGTACCTGTGTACCGTTGACCAGGCCAGCTGCCTCCGAAGTTTCCAAATCCACAGTCACCGGAGATTCCTCAACGGTCACGGTCTCATTCGACCCACCAACCTGCAGTTGGACATCCACGATACGGTGATCGCTGACATTCAAAACGATGTCATTGCCCAGGAACTTCTTGAATCCGGGAGCCTCGATGACGATCTGGTAATGGCCGACTGGCAGATAGGGCGCCACGTACGATCCATCAGAGCCGGTGGTGAGTGTGCGGATGGTGGTATTGCGGTCGGTATTGATGACATCGATTTTGGCGCCGCTCACCAGCGCGCCCGAGGCATCCTTAACTACTCCGCGAATGTCTCCCGTAATTTCCTGTGCCAATAGGGACCCAGCGGCGACTGCAACGATCACAACGAGATTGAACAATGCTCTGCGATTCATAAATCCTCCTGGCTTTCTGAAACCCTGCCGGAGACTATCTCTCCGGTCAGTTGGTCGTGGACTCCGAAATTTAGCTTTTCGTCCTGCTTGGTAACGAACGACGGTTTACGTCCAATCTCACTGTTTTTCCGCTCGCGCGATTACTACGAGCGTTTGCCTGCGCATCTAGTTCTCCCTTGTGATGTTTCGTTCCGGTGGGGTCGACCGGCTCACGAGTCGATACCGGTCGCCTCGATAGATTGACTTGACATATTCGACCGGCTGACCGCTCCGAACGTACGAAGTACGCGTAAAAAGAAAGATTGGCTTCCCCTTGTTGATCCGCAGCAACCGCGATTCGTCAGGACCTGCCAGGCCCACCTCGACGACCTCGTCAGCTGTCGCAATCTCGATCCCATAGCGCTCCATTAGAGTCTTGTAGAGAGATGTGGCTGGTTTGAACGTCTGCAGCAGCTCTGGACACAACCCCAGGGGAAGACGGCTCCATTCGATACCCATGGGTGAAGCGCCTGCCAACCGCACCCGGCGGAGGCTGATCACTTGCTCCCCTGGCGAAAGGCGGAGTGCGTCCGCGACGTCATCACCCGCGGCGATGACTTCAAAGGAAATCACCTTGGATGTCGGCCGGGATCCTCCCGCCTGCGTTTCCTGGCTGAAGGAAAGTACCTGACGAACGTTCTTTTCCAGTTTGATTCCCGAGACAAATGTGCCCTTGCCTTTCTGGCTGTAAGTGACTCCCAGGTCGCACAAGGATTTCAGGGCTTGCCGCGCCGTCATGCGGCTGATCCGCAAACGAACCGAGATCTCCTGCTCCGAAGGGATGGGTGCTCCAGACTTGAGTTTTCCGGAACGAATCTGGCCGAGCAGATGCTGCTGAATCTGATAGTAAAGCGGGACGACACTCTGACGGTCGAGCACGGGGAGGTTCAACACGTCCTCCAGTTGTCTAGACAACTAGCCCTTATAGGGTCCCAAACACTCCTTGTCAAGAACTTTTTCGTGGGTTGGAGATTCCAGGTCGAACACGAAGTGAGTGGGCGCGTGCATTAATGACGAAAAACATCGCCATATCACGCATGGCGAGGTCGCCGAGCAGGAGCGTTCGAGAATCGGTTCTTAATCGAACGCCTGGAATTACAATTCCAGAGTCCGAGGACCAGCAACTGACGCGGGAAGATGGGAGGGCTTTTCCGGCAATCGCTCGACGTGCGCTCCGGTGGAGCAGTAGTCAGTTTCTGCTGGCAAAGATCACTTCCGTGTGGCCGACACTTGCCAAGAATCGACTCTAAAAGCCTTCGTGGCACGACTATCCGCAGCCTATTTGCTGTGAGTCTCATGGGTAGCGAGAAACGTGCTTGTGGCCACCGAATCTATCAACGTCCATTGATTGGCCGTAAACGCGCTTCGCGGAGATCGGCAGCGCGAACGGCACTCCTGGCACCGAATTTCCTCCAAGCCGACTTCCGGCCCGGATAATTTCCGGATTGCCCGCAACCGCCAGCTTCGCGAGCAAATCTGCTGCATTACACATCCAGGCGCTTCGCGGCAGCGACACGCCCATACCAGAGCCCGGAGTCTTTTACGGTGCGCTTTTGGTTACGGAAATCTACATAGGTAAGCCCATATCGCTGCGTGTAGCCGTCCGTCCACTCGAAGTTATCCACCAGGCTCCACGCATGATACGCGCGTACTCTGGCTCCGTCGGCGATGGCGCGCGCTAACTCCGCGAGGATCTGGCGGTGAAAGGCGATACGCCGCGTGTCGGGAACGCGGCCAGTTTCGTCGGGGCTGTCAAGATAGCAACAACCATTCTCGCTGATCTCAATGATGGGGTGGTTGTACTCGCGCGAGATCTGCATCACGAGGTCATAGATGCCTTGCGGCCATATCTCCAGGCCCGCTTCAGTCAGCGGACCTTCCGTCGGCATCTCAACATGGATTTGTGTCAAGGGATCGCGACTGGTTGAGCCTCCTTCTCCCTCGGTCTCCGTCCCGAAATGGCTCCCGGTGCTCGACTGCGAGCCACCAATTGCATTGGAGACCACGCGGCGGGTGTAGTAGTGAAATCCGAGCCAATCCAACGGAACCTTCATGATCTTCTCATCACCCGACTTGAACCCCATCGCTTCATATGGCGTCGCGCCGACAAAAGCCTTCGGGTACTCGCCATAGATCGCGGTGTTGAGGAAGTAGAGATTGTTCATGGCGTGGTAGCGCGCGGTTGCAGCGCGATCAGCCTCACTGCCGGTCTTTTGATAGGCTGGAGCCATGCCGTATGCACTACCTACCGTGGCTTTTGAAGATGCTGCCTTGATCGCCCGGAAAGCCTCGCCCTGCGCGAGGTTGACGGTGTGAGCTGCTTTGAGAAACTGATCGAAACTGGCCTTGCCCGGAGGAAAGACACCGATGCCATAGCCGTAATAGGTGAAGGTCCAGGGCATGTTGAAGGGAGCCCAGGTTGTGATTCGATCGCCGAGGTTCTTTGCCAGGATGCCTGCGAAGTCGGCATAGTAACCAGCCAGGTCGCGGTTCGGCCATCCGCCTCGGTCTTCGAGCGCTTAGGGAAGGTCCCAATGATAAATCGTGCAGAACGGACGTATGCCTGCTCCCAGCAAGGCATCGGTCAGACGACTGTAATAATCGATGCCCTTTTGATTCACCGGCCCTGCGCCCGTCGGTTGAATTCGCGCCCATGAAGTCGAGAAGCGGTCGCTTTTCTGATTCAAGCGCTTGAGAATAGCGATGTCTTCTTTGTAGCGGTGGTACTGATCGCAGGCAACGTCTCCGGTGGCGCCGCCTTTAATTTTACCCACGTTATGAGAGAAGCGATCCCAATTAGATTCGCCTTTCCCATCGACGTTCCATGCGCCTTCAACCTGGTATGCGGCAGAGGCCATTCCCCAGAGGAATTCGCGCGGAAAGTGGGCGCTGTCGATCGCAGAAGGTGCGACGGCACCCGGAACCTGCTCCTGAGAGGAGGAAGTCCCTGCGGCGAACCCACGGCTGGCGAGTAGAGCGCAGCTACCGGTGACAAGCGAGTTTTTGATGAAACTTCGGCGATTCACTTCGATGGTCGCTCCTGCCGGACGCGAAGCTACCACCATTCGCATGCCCGAGTCAAAGGAATGACTTGATGGCGAACGTAGTTCCGGAAGTACCACGGACAACTGCGCACCGCCCGAAAAGCCGGCCAACCGGAAGCTATTCATAAACGGGCTTGTGGTCAGTGACGGGCGCCGACTACCCGATTGTCAGCCAACCGGAACTTATCCCGCTCCGAAATTCTCGGTGCCGATCCACGACTTGGCGAGCAGCTTTAAGTTCTTCTTGTAGGCTCGAGTGACCGTATATTCCTTTTGTTCCCTGGGACCTTTTACTCGCAGCACATATTCCCCCGTCGGCCACGGCTGGATCTCGTGCACGAAAGCCGAGTTAATCAGTACCGAGCGATGAATTCTCACGAATCCGTAAGGTGCCAGCTTCTCTTCCATCGCCGATATGGACTCGCGCAGCAGGCAGGAACCTGAAGTCTGCTGCAGCAGGACACAGTTGCGTTCGGCCTCCACGGCGATCACGTTCGCCGGATCAACAAACAACACTCGGCTTTTCGTCTTGACTGCGATGCGCTCGGCGCGCGGTTGAAAGGTTGCACGAAGCTGGGGCAGTATCTCTACTAACCTGGCGGCGCGCTCGCCCGCCGTGCGTCGGAATGCAACGTCCAGCGCCTCCCCAATGCGTTCACTGGAAAACGGCTTCAGCACGTAGTCGGCTGCTTTTTTCTCGAAGGCCTGAATGGCGTGCTCATCGTGTGCGGTCACGAACACGACCGATGGCACTTCTCCTTCTCGCCGCTGCAAACGATCAACAAGCTCGAGGCCCGATAACTCGGGCATGTTGATGTCGAGAAGCAGTACATCGTACGAGCGGCGCTCAAGCTTGCTGAGGGCCTCGACGGCATCTTCAGCTGTGTCGGCAACGTCAATGTCATTTCGCTCCGCCAGAATGTTGACCAGCGCAGTTCTGGCAAGAGGCTCGTCGTCAACGATCAGAACTCGCATCGACTCTGCCTTCTCATTTGGCGTGCTCCAGGGATACTTCCTCATCCTTCGGCGCGCCCAGCGACCGCAGCGCTGGAAGCACGAGACGAGCGGTTGCCGTTTTGTCGTTGCCAATCATGAACGAGAGGGATGCGCCTCCAGTGTAGAGATACTTCAAGCGGGTGGCGGTATTTTGTAACCCGAGCCCCACGCCCTTGCGGCCCTCACCGCCGACGCTGTTGCGAACCTGGATCTCGAACGCCCCACCGTCTTGTTGCGTTGCAATCTCGATCCATCCGCCTTCCCGATTGCAGGAGACGCCGTGCACGATGGCATTTTCCACGAGTGGCTGCAAGATCAGTTGGGGAACCAGCATCTGCGATGTCGCAGGGTCAATTGCAAAGCGCACAACCAGCCGCTTTCCAAGTCGCAGCTTTTCAATATCCAGATAGGCTTGTATAAATTCAATCTCTTCCTGAAGCGGAGCAAGGTCGGAGCTTGCGTGCTTCAGCGCCGCGCGCAACAGGCTCGAGAGCCTGATGATCATTGCTTTCGCAACTTTGGGGTCGCTATCAATGAGCGTGGAAATACCGTGCAGAGTGTTAAACAAAAAATGCGGTTGCAACTGGATTCTCAGTGCCTGAAGTTCACTCGCCGCCAGCGCCTGCTGCAGTTCGCTACGCTCCAGTTCTTTCTCCCTAGCCCGCTCGAAATATTCATAAGCATGGGCGGCAACCACAATGGCGAAGTAGATCACGATCAGATCCGCGAATCCGGTGCGCATCAACCCAACGAGGGAGGCCCAGGAGCGCGGCACATATCTGCGCAGCACATCATCCCAAGGCGGCAACAGCAAAAACCGTATGCACGAGAAAACGATGACAAATGGGATCGTGCCTGCGAGGTAGCCAATCACGCGCCGGGCCGAATGCCTCTTCCCGACGGCGTAGCGCCGAACAATATAGAAGATGGGTGGCGTCAAAAGCGCGAAGCCAAATCCCCGCGCAAGCGCCATCGGCAGCGTGTCAGCAAGTGAAACCTGAACTCTCTGCATCCGGACCAGCACTAGATACTGCCACTCGAGCAGCAGAGCGATGCTCACCCAGACGGCCACGGAGACCGCATAGGCCAAGGCGATCTGCCGACCTCGGTTTCTCGAGTTCTCCATGGCTTGGATTTTATCCTCTTGGGGGATGCATTAAGGGGGATGCATTAAGATAGTCCGTATGAATTGACGGAAAACCGATACGAGTCTACAGACTTTAAGGTCGGACAGCGCTGGGTGTTCACCTTCGACACGGCTGCCTTTTCCAATGTCGGCGGCGTGTTCGTTCACATTATTATTGCGAGGGCTTCTGGCATGGGCAATACGCAGACTGCCCGAAGACATATCGCCATCCGGCCGGCGTGCGGACGTAGATATCGCTGAACCACAGCGTGTGGTCGAAGGCATGTCCGTCGTCGCTGCCTTTTTCCCAAAGCCTTGCGGTCACCGCAGCGGCATCGCCCCAAACGCGCACAGTCTGCATGGTGTCTTCCTGATGCTCATAGACCGTTCGCCCACCACGCGCGTCGTTGAGGAAGTCTGCCTTGGTGTAGGTCTTGCCGGAAGCTGTCACGAGCACAAAATCATCAGCCAGGATGCGATCCATGGTGGCAGCATCGTTCTTTTTCACGGCAGCCTGGTACTCGGTGTCGAGTGCTGCAACCGCTTTTCGATCGTCGTCAGCCGCCGAAACCTGCCGGCCGACAAGAGTCATCACCGCAAGCACAATAACCGCAACGGCAATAGCAATAAATCGATTCATCTCTTCTCCTTATTATGTGGTCGTGATCTTGTTGAGCAGGATGCTACACCGCAACGCTTCATTGGCTTGTCGGCACGATTTCCTCCGCCGAGCCATAGCCGCGATCATAGGCCGACTTCAAGATACTGTAGCGTTTCAGATCGCCGCAGCGACTCGCCAGCGGCGATCTTCCACATGAGCAGTGTAGGAGGTAGTCGGACGAATGTCCGTTATGGCAAGACACGAGATACGATCCGTTTCCGTAAGGACTGAAGCCGATCAGGTAGCGCGTTCCGCACTTGGGGCATTCCACGCAATGTCGTATGTGTCGCGCCATAAGCGCTATTAACTCGTAGACTCGGAACCACAAGCTCAGCGACGACGTTTGCGGTCCTTGCTTTCGAACAAACGGGGGCAGCCATTTTCCCCTGCCCTCGTTAGACTTTGGTTCGCGTCGTTATTGGCAAGTGCTGTCTCTTCCCATGAGCATTATTCGGGCGAAAACTCACCTGCGGACCCCAGTCGTTGCTCAATGTTCCGTTGGACGTTCGCGGGCAGAATCCCTTGCGGAGTTGCATGGACCGCTGAGGACACAGCAGCCCCGGGAGGAACCGGAGTCGCTATGAAGGCAGGCTCGTCGAGGGTATTGGGGTCACGCGCTTCGCCTACGATATGACCCTGTTGATCAATGTCGCCCCCGAACAGTAGATAAGGCGAACCCGCCACAGTCAGAGAGTTCATGTCGGTCATCTTGCCGTTTTCCCACAAGAAGGCCCGGATTAGGAACGGCGCGTTCCCGTCCGGGGGTGGATTCCCTCTGGACAGACCCACAATCTGGCCCTTTTCGTTCATGCCCAAAGCTTCGCTACGGAAATCGTTGCAAGCGTTTGTGCCGCACATGCCTGGCAGCGTGCCCAGGTCCTTCATGCCGCCGGTCGAAGTCCAGATGAATGCGTGAAACGTTCGTGCGAGCCCAGGGAGGGTGTTGGCGAAGCCAATGATCGTCCCTTGATTATTGATCATCGTAGGAGTATTCCAGGCATCGCCTCCGATATTTCCAAGGTCAATCGGAACACCGTTTTGCCAGAGCACGGCATGTCTAGCGCTGGAATTTCCGACCGCAACAAAACAATCGCCCGAGATGCCGACCACCTGACCGAGGTCATTGATTGCCACGGCGGCGCTGGTGCTGTCACCAGGCAGCGGTGGGAGTTCCTGCATCGTGCCGTCCGGCTGCCAGATTGCCGCTCTGAATTGCAAGATCTGAAAATCTGGATCGCAGGTGGGATCGTGGACGCCATTTTCCGCCCATCCGACTATTTGACCGCGGTTATTGACCTGGGTGGCATAACTGCTGTGACCACCAGGAAAGGGAGGGAGTGCTGTCATATGTCCGTTCTGCCAACGGAAACCTTGGCAGATGCGGCCGCTTGGATTCCCGTCTCCTAAGAAAGGCCAACACGAAAAAAATTCTCCTTCAGGATCGATGTCTGGTAATTCGGAGATACCTACGATCACGCCATTGTTGTTCTTAACTGGCCAGGCCACGGCGCTGTTCGGTCCACCGTTTAATGTGCCAAGAGGGATGGTCTGTCCATTCACCCAACGAGTAGCGACCGTGGTCAAGTCTCCCGCCAGGTTGTCGGTGCCGGTGATCCAACCCCTATCGTTTATGCCATTGGCTGAGCCCGCGGTTCCGCCGCGTTCGCCTAGCTCGACTACGCTGTAATTCGATTGCGCGACGAGCCGAGCCGGCACCGCCAGCGCAACAAACAAAGTTATCGCGGCCGCACATTGCAATATCGTAGATCGCATGGTGTCTCCTTTATTGGTTGTTTCTGAAAGCCGAGGAACTGAACGCTGTTCTGCGTTTTTCCGTCCCTGCGGGCTAGCGCTGCATCCTGACAAAACGCAAATCGTCGAGTTCGGCCGCTACAGTTGCAAGCGCATTGCCACGTGGCGCAGGTTGGGCGAAACGTCGGCTCCTCAATGCCGAACCTGCAAGAGCGAAGAACAGCACTACAGCGGGGAGCTACGGGGCGACACGTTTCCGGGACAGAGGTTGAAAACAACTGAACCCTCAATTGTCGTGCAGCCGGGTCAGTCTTCCAGAAACAAGAAAGTCAGGTTTGTAGATCTACAAGAAGATGGAGACTCGGTGGTGAAGCAGCGAAATTTGGGAAAACATCCCGCTCGAGTAGAGTCTCCATCCCGGCCACACAGCGTGGGGATGACAAAAGGCTGTCCATCCAAACAGAATCCGACATGCGCGAGAAAGCCCGCGTCTAAAATTGAATCAATCGTTTCCCTATCGTATGACCCTCTATCGGGGATGCGGCGGAGTTTAGTGCGGTTTGTCAGATTCATCTTTCACCCGTGTCTGATCGGTAATCCAGTTGACTTCCCAGGTTTTGCCCCCATCCTCCGAGAATGACTGCTCAAAGTGCGGCGTATCGGTGTTGGTGTTTGTCCAAACAAATCGACATAGGATGGATCTGCCATTAGGGCCAGATGGTTCCGTATCGAAGAACTCGCCGCGTCCATTCTTGAATTCGCCGATCGTGGGCGGGCCCATAGCACCGCTCTTGCTGGTAGCCCAATAGAGGCTCCACTGGTGGGTTTGGGGATCGTATAGACGCAGGGTCAGACCTTCGATGTGGCCGCCCGCCGGGCTATCGGTTTCGAACTCCTCCAGATCGGCGCCTCCACCCCAAACCTTTCGGGTGACAGATGTACCATCAAATTCGACCCAGTTCGTCGAGCCGACTAAGCGACGATCGAGGCGCTTCAGGTGAATTTTCCAGGTACCAACCTCAAAATCAAAATCGTGCTGTCCATCATGTTCCGGGGGAGTGTGTTGAACGCTATTTTTCGCCGCCTGTGAATTTTGCTGTGCAAGCCCGCGAAGAGGTAGAAAGGCGACAACCAGGCTGCACGCCATGAGATAAGTCCGGATGTGTTTGATTTTCATCACTGCCTCCGTTATTTTGTCTGTCTATCCTGTTCTTTTCGGTGAAGTCTTTTAAGTTAACTCGTGGTCTTCCGCGTGAAATCAATCACCCAGTGTTTGGTCCAGGTTTTGCCGCCATCCAGGGAGCGATGACTCTCCCAGTGGGCAGAGCTCTCGGCGATCCGAGACCAGGTGAGCCCCGAGAGAACGTGGTGCCCAGTCTCATCTTCCCAGTGGCCGTGAAGATCGATGGCGTCGCCTTTAAATCGTCCGCGCCAGACCAGGAAGCCACCCGGCGCGGACGTGTCTGTCCACGTATGTTCCCACTGGGAGGTTTGCGGATTGAAGGCGCGGAGACCGAGGCCCTTGATCATCGTTCCTTGATAGGGTCCCTCGAAGAATTCCAGGGAAACGCAGCCATCGAGGACCTTGCTTGCTGTCAGCGAGCCGGGTCCCTCGCCCCAGGACCCATCGATCAGAGGAAAGCGGCAGATGGCGCTCCACTCGCCTTCGAGAAAATCAAACTGCCTTGCCTCCGCGTTCGTGGTTTCGGAAATCATATCGTGCATACCAACTCCCATAAACGTTCAAGCCGCAGTTTGGTCGTATCCCAGTCGCGCGATCCCAGGCTTGGTCTGCCATCGAGTTCAATGCGCCTCATCAGATTCCCCTTTCACCCGCGTGTCTGTCGCGATCCAGTTGACTTCCCAAGTCTTACCTCCATCTTCCGAAAACGCCTGTTCAAAGCGGCACGAATTCGGGGTGATGTCCGAGATAACAAATCGAACGAGAATGGCACGGCCGTTCAGTGTTTCCTGGTCGAAAAACTCACCGCGTCCATTGTTGAATTCGCCGATCGTGGGTTGACTCAACGTACCGCTGTTACCGTTGGCAAAATTGAGGCTCCACTGGTGGGATTCGGGGTTGTATAGACGCAGGTTTAGACCCTCGAGGTGACCTCCGGGGCCATCAGCCTCGAGTTGCACCAGATTGGCGCGGCCATTCCAAAGCTTGCGGACGACGGTAGTGCCCTGATATTCGATCCAGGTAGTCGAGCCACTTAGCGGATGCACCAGACGTCTGAGGTGAGTCTTCCAAGTACCAATCTCGAAATCGAAGTCGTGTTGCCCATCCCGTCCGGTAGGTTGAAGGATGTTTTTCGATGCCTCCGAATTCTGCTGCGCGAGTCCATGAAGGGGCTGCACGATGACAACCAAGATGCCCGCAAGGACACAAATCGAAATGTGTTTCAGCGCGTTCATGAGTGCCTCCGTGCGATGGGCATGCAGGAGACTAGCTCGTATCGTGGCTTACACAAATAGCCACTTTCGTGTGATACGATATGGCCACTTCAATTAGACTCCATATTGATGAAGCGAGTCTCCGCAAGCTTTCTGCCACCGATTGCATTGGACTCCAGCCGAGAGATCCCGATGTACCGCCAATTGTACGAATGGTTTCGGCAGGCCATCCTCGTGGGCCAGTTGCGGCCTGGACAACGCGTGCCTTCGACAAGAAGCCTAGCGGTGGACCTAAAGGTGTCGCGTATACCGGTGTCAAGCGCGTACGAACAATTACACGCGGAGGGCTACTTCGAAACGTTTGTTGGGGCGGGCACGTGTGTGTCGAGGTCGATCCCGGACGACGCTTTAAGGCCAACGATCGGACAAATGCTGGGTGCGGCACGGCAAGTGTCTAACACCAAAGCTCTGCGAAAAGTTTCGCGCCGTGTAGCGCTGATGCGCGTGCCAGCACAAACTTGGTCGAACAAACTGGTTGCATTCCGGGTGAGCCTGCCGGCACTAGAACATTTTCCGACCAGAGTGTGGTCCCATCTGCTAAATCGCCATTCACGAAAACCTACAAGACAGTTGATGGCTTATGGGGATGCTAAGGGATACATGCCGCTCCGTGAAGCGATTGCGGAATATTTGGGCGCTGCTCGCGCGGTGCGATGCGAGCCGTCGCAGATTCTCGTAACAACTGGATCGCAGCAGGGCCTACAACTTTCGGGGCAGGTTCTGTTGGAAACAAATGAGCGGGTGTGGGTCGAGGAGCCTGGATATCCAGGAGCACGCCAGGCCCTGATGATGGCTGGGGCAAAGCTTGTCCCAGTGCCAGTAGATCATGAGGGTCTAGACGTAGCCGAAGGAATCCGCCGCGCTCGCAGCGCGCATGCTGTCTACATCACCCCATCGCATCAATATCCGCTGGGTGTGACCATGACCGCCACACGGCGAATGCTGCTGCTCCATTGGGCCATGCGAACCGGCGCTTGGATTATTGAAGATGACTACGACAGCGAATATAAGTTGGGAGGACGCCCGATTGCCTCGCTGCAAGGTTTGGATACGGACGCGCGAGTGATCTACATCGGCACATTCAGCAAAGTAATGTTTCCCGCACTGCGCCTCGGTTATGTAGTAGTTCCCAAGGATTTGGTGGAGGCATTCTCTACCGCGCGAGATGCCACCGACCAATTCTCGTCCACTTTATATCAGGCTGCGCTAGCGGACTTCATCCGCCAGGGACATTTCGCGCGGCACATTCGCAGAATGCGCATGCTCTATATAGAGCGACGAACAGCGCTGGTCGAAACAATTCGCCAACGACTGAGTGACAAGCTCACGGTGATCGGCGCCGAAGCGGGAATGCACCTGGTGGCGCTGCTCTCGCGGGGTGTCAATGATGTGGCGATTTCGTTGAGGGCCGCTGAGATGGGAATATCAGCTATGCCTTTGTCATCGTGCTATGCGCAAACGCCTCTGGTGGGCGGTTTAATTCTCGGTTATGGCGGGACCGATGCGCGCCAGATTCATGATGGGATACGCAGACTCGCCATGTGCATTTGAGAAACCACGAAGAAGTATGATCCAGACACTGTCGCACCGCCTTGCGCTGATGCCTTAGGCTTCCCTATATTGACGTCTGCTCATAGAACAGCTCTCTCGGCTAATCCTCAACAATTCATTTCCTTTCGTTCGAACCCGCCGAATAAATTTAATCTTGCCTTCAATGCGACCGATCGGTCTCATCCGTCATCTTATCGGGCTAAGAAATGAGTGTGGCTTCTGACTTGGGAGATGGAATTATTTACTCTTCGAGCCTAGCAGACCCCGCTCGGACGCTCCAACGATAGATCCGCCAACACGAACACCGCAAGCAGCATCTTGTTGGCCGTGGTCGGAACTGAAAACTCGCTGGGGCATTCGAATGGGAAGAAAAGTTCAATCCCGTCTCCCGCCCCAGTTTTTCAATCAGTTAGGCAATCGTGTGATCCGTTGGTGATCCGTCAGCTTGCGGCAGTAAGTTAAATTCTTTAGAAATTGGGGTGGGAGACGGGAATTGAACCTCCGACGACCCCATGGTCCCGAACTATGAAACTACAAACTGTAAGTGCTTTATCTGGTGTCGCTTAGGGAACAGCATACCTCTTTTTCTCTCGCTCAGTCGTACCGTGGTTTGTACCGAAAAGAGTGGGCCTCGGATAGCCTCCGGATTGCTGAACCGGAACTCCTCTGACGCAGCCGACAAAGCCGGCTTCTGGCACACTTGACAAATGTCTCCAATTAAGATACTTTGCACTGCAAAGCTTAGGATGGTATGAACGATCTGAACAAAGCGTTGGGCGACATTAGTAGCATTCGCAGACAGGTGGCCCATAGTACCGAGTTTCGAGGTTACGGACCTGCAACTCTCGCCAGTACGGGTGTTTTAGCTGTTGGAGCCGCTGGCGCGCAGGCCCTGTGGCTTCCGGATCCGGCGAATCACATCCTCGCCTACTTAAGCATATGGATCTGGATCGCCGTTATGGCTGCCGCCTTGATTGGGATTCAGATGTACGCGCGCACGCGCCGTATTCATTCGGGAATGGCCGATGAGATGATCCGAATGGCCGTGGAGCAATTCCTTCCGTCAGCATGCGCCGGCGCGCTGATTACGGCTGTGATCGTGCGGTCTGTTCCAGGGGCTGTATGGATGCTTCCCGGGTTGTGGCAGATTATTTTCAGCCTGGGCGTGTTTTCGTCGTGCCGCTTTCTGCCCCGTGCAGTGGCCGCGGCGGGTGCGTGGTACTTGCTGACGGGTTTGACTTGTATCGCGCTCGCGGACAACCGGGCACTATCTCCATCGGCCATGGGTATTCCGTTTGGAGCAGGACAGTTGCTGGTCGCCGGGATTCTGCTCTTTGCCGCGAAGGAGGCCAGGGATGAAAGCTAAAGCTCGGCCCAGCGGAGGGCGTTTCGCCTATGAAGGTCTGGATCGTGTCATTCACGAACGCGCACGCCTCAGCGTGCTGACTTCCCTGGTTACGAATCCTAAAGGCTTGGCGTTTGGCGATCTCAAACAGCTTTGCGCTCTTACGGACGGTAATTTGAATCGGCATCTGCGCGTACTGGAAAAAGGAAAAATGGTCGAGATCATCAAGAAACATGACCGCAACCGCCCGCTGACGGTCTGCCGAATTACGCCTTCGGGCCGTGTGCGCTACCTCGAGTATCTCTCCACGCTCGAGCAAGTGGTGCGGGATGCGGCGAAAGTAACCGGAGAACGGCCCGCGACCGGCTTGGTGCCCGGTCTGGCGCCATCGCGGGCCTGAACTTTTTTTTGCGCGGTAACTTTGCAGTGCAAAGTTAACTTACAACCTGGAGGCATTCAGTGAGCAGTATGTCGATGTTGCAGTCGAACTTGCAAACCGGGATCAAGTCCAGATCCGTGGGCGTGAAACTCATCATAGTCTGTGGACTGGCTCTGGTCATGACCATCCCGGCGTTATTCGTTGCAGGATTGATTGAAGACAGGACCGAGCGAGCGGCTGACGTCATGAGGGAAATAAGCGGCCATGTGGGCGGCCAGCAGACCTTCCTCGGACCGACCCTTACGATCCCCTACAACATTCCATCGCAATCTCGCGTTGACTTTCCAAAGCGCGGCATGTATCTGGTATTTCCCGAACGAGCTTCGGCCGTTCTCAAGATCATCACTGAAGAGCGCCGCCGATCGCTCTTTAAGGTGCCAGTGTTTCAGGCAGATTTGAAACTCGACGCGACATTCGATTTGACTGGCGTTCCCGCTACCGCCCCGCAAGGTGCTGAACTCGATTGGAGCCGTGCCGAGATCGTGGTGGGAGTGAGCGATGCGCGTGGAGCGCTTGCCGACGCCATCTTAACGACAGACGGAAGGACCTCGACGCTCGTTCCCTCGGGAATTGCCCAGAACATTTCTCTGGGCGGAGATCAAAAACAGCCCATTAAGCTCACACTATTCGGCGCAAAGGTCGAAGGCACTGCAAAGCCAAATGCGCAATTCAACGTGACATCCATCTTGCGATTCTCCGGCGCTCAGCGGATTGCAGTCCTTGCCTATGGTAAAACGACTCACCTCACCGCCCAGGGCGATTGGCCAAGTCCTGGATTTGACGGAGGATTTCTGCCCGTCAACCGGACTGTTTCCAGAAATGGTTTCACCTCTGAGTGGTCCGTACCTTTTATCGCACGCGGCGTACGCGCCGAAGGGGATGTCGACTCAATCACCGGGCTCGATGCATCGGCACTCGGTGTTTCGTTCATCGAAGTGGCCGACCCTTATCAATCCGTCAACCGATCCCTCAAATACGTACTTCTTTTTCTGGGACTGGTTTTCCTTTCTTACTTCACAGTTGAGGTTACGACAGGCAAGCGAGTCCACCCGGCACAATACCTTCTGGTCGGGATGGCCCAGATCATCTTTTATCTCCTGCTTTTAGCCCTCGCCGAGAGAATCGGCTTCGACCTTGGCTTTTTGATTGCGGGAACTGCCACGGTGGTCCTGCTTTCCGCCAATGCAGGCTGGGTGTTCTCCAGTCGGTCGCAGCAAATAAGGGCTTTGGCCATCTTCACTTTGCTGTACGCACTGATCTATGTGCTGCTGCGACTTGAGGACAACGCGCTGCTCGTAGGCGCGGCTGTCAGTTTCCTGACGGTTGCAGCTGCCATGTACTTCACTCGGGGGATCGACTGGTATAGCTCTCTCCTCGTGACAGGCGTTGCCGAGCATCAGGCGACGCCGCAGGTTCCCAAGAACACGGAGTAGCCCAGGATTGTTCAGGAAACATCGGCACCGAGCAGCGCGATATTTTGCGAGGCGACTCTGTGGTGCAAAGTACTAATTGATATGCAGAAGGAATTACATGTAGCCATCATCATGGACGGCAACGGCCGCTGGGCAACGCGGCGCGGTTTGCCGCGCGTCGCAGGACATCGTGCCGGAATCGCCTCTGTGCGGCGAGTTGTCGAGCGTGCGCCTGATCTCGGAATCCGGCGGCTAACTCTTTACGCGTTTTCGTCCGACAACTGGCGCCGACCAGCCGATGAAGTGGAAAGCATTTTCTGGCTGCTGCGCACTTACCTGCGCCTGGAGACGGAAAGACTCCGGCAGCACGGTGCGCGCCTGGAGTTCATCGGACGGCGTGATCGCTTGCCACCTTTATTGGTGCGCGAGATCGCCCGGGCAGAATGCGCAACTGCCGAAGGCCAGCGCCTCCATTTGCGTATTGCCGTGGATTACTCTTCGCGCGATGCCATCACGCGAGCCGTCGCTGGCGTAACCGCCGCGCTTCCTCTGGAGCTACGCTCGGCTGATCTCGTGGGCCGCATGCTTGCGCAAGCGCTGACTGCAGAGAGCGGGGAGGTCGATTTGCTGATTCGCACTGGTGGTGAAAAGCGTCTTTCGGACTTCCTGCTGTGGGAATCTGCCTATGCCGAACTTCTGTTTACTGACCGGATGTGGCCGGACTTTGACGCCACCGATCTGGATGCCGCGCTCGAAGAATTCAACCGTCGTGAACGGCGCTTTGGCGGTATTCCGGAAGCCCCCGCGCACCCCGCCTTGTCAGAGACGGGCGGTGAGCGATGACGGACATTTCTAGCAAGTCTTGACAAAACGCAAATTTTTCCTCTTGACAACGATCACGCGGCTGGTGCATAGTGCATCCGGCAGATGTGGAAGCGGTTCCATACACTGCCACATAGACAAAATAACTCAAGCGTGAATGCGAATTGGAACTTCGTGGGGCAACAGGAGCAACCATCGTGACTTCAAACACTTTCGGTCTACAAGGACTGACTCACAAGTATGAAGGGCTTGCCGGACGATTCCCGGCCTTTTTGCTGTGCTCGGCATTGGTGATAATGGCCTGCAATTCAGGGGTCTCTGCGCAGACCGGGGGAGCCGCAAGTCTCAGGGTGTCTGTTTTTGATCCCAGTCATGCTAGTCTGCCGCACGCTGAGACTACCTTGATCAATGACCGCACCGGAGAAAAACGCACCGGCGCGACGAACGATACGGGTACAGTCGTCTTTACCGCGGTGGTTCCTGACTCCTATACCATTCGCGTCGCTAAGACTGGCTTCAGGACGTACGAGGAAAGGAATTTCATCCTCAATCCGAGCGCTACGCGGGGTCTCGATGTAAATCTGCCGCTATCTACCGCCTCTGAAAAAGTCACGGTGACAGCCGAGGCGCCCTTGGTGATGACTGAGACGGGCGCCAGGGAAAATACGATCACCGCCCGTCAGATTGAGAATCTCTCAATCATCAGCCGTAGCGCGAACGAATTGTTGCGGATTCTGCCGGGAGTTGTAGCTCCTGACGGACCAGATTTGCAGGTAGTGGGCTTCGAGACAGGTTCGAACAATAGCTCCTTGTACTCAGTCAACGGCACTCGCGGCGTAAGTAACAACACGAGTTTGGATGGCTCCCGCGTTACGGACACCGGTACGAACTCGGGCACCGCCGGCACGACCATCACACTAAATCCGGATATGGTACAAGAAGTTACCATTCAGACCAGCAACTATGCGGCAGAATTTGGATCTAGCGGCGTTCAGATCACTGCGATTACTAAGAGCGGCAGCAAGACTTTTCACGGTGAAGTTTACGACTACCTCCGAAATTATGGACTCAACGCGAACGACAGGTCACGCAGCATCTTGCATGTTCCACGTGCGAAGGACAAGTATAACTATCCCGGAGGTGTTCATCCCGGGCACTGACTTTAACAAGAATCATGACAAGCTATTTTTCTTCTTCGGAGCCGAGGTTCAGCGGCAGACGTATGACTCCGGAGCAATACAGTCCCGCGTGCCCACCGCGGACCAGAGAAAGGGAATTGGGTTCCAGAACATAAATACCGGTGCGCCTTTTGACCTGACCGCTAGCCAAATTGATCCAATAGGAACGGCATTAGTCAACCTCTATCCGATGCCGAATGCAACCGCGCCAGGTTACTACGGTGAGAATTACGTTTTTGCCGGTTTGGCGCCCATTAACCGTAATCAAGAGATCCTCCGGGTGGACTACAAGGTCGACGAAAAGACTTCGACGTTTATTCGGTTAGCGCGGGAATATGAGAATCATGACTATCCGCTTGGCCTATGGTGGAATACCTCGTCTTACGAACTGCCCACGCACATAGCCGGAAGCAACTTGAGCCGATCGGGGGCCTTGGATATCACCAGCGTGCTCAACCCTACCTTCACCAACGAGCTGGTTATCAGTGCCAGCAAGTTGAAATTGGACAGTGACTACGCGGACCCCAAAAAGGTTTCGCTCCAGGCGCTTGGCCTGCAAAGCCTGATCGGACCATTCGGTGCGCAAAGTCCGTATGCTCCTGTTGCGCTGCTGACGGCTGGTGATGGCTCCGTCGGCAACCTCTGGGCAAATGGGGGGCTGCCAATTTTCTCGCGGCCGGCTACTTTTTCAATCACTGAGAATCTGAGTAAAGTGAAGAGTGCTCACATTCTGAAATTTGGCGGACTCTTCGAGCGCGCTACCAGAGAGCAAAATCAGTCGGCCACGGCTGAGGGGCTCTTTAATTATGGCCCCTGGGCCTATAACTCAACTGGCGATGTCTTTGCCGACATGCTGGCAGGGAAGCTGGGTCTTTACAACCAGGCGAAGAGGCTGCCCGTCGGAGACTACCGTTATTACAATGTGGAAGCGTATGCGCAGGACAATTGGAAGGTCAGAAAGAACCTGACGCTGGAATTCGGCCTCCGTTTTGGCTATTACCCGAGCGTCGTGGATTTGAACAACCATGGGCTTCTGTTTGACCCCTCAAAGTATGACCCGACGCAGGGACTGCTGATCGGTGGCGATCCGACCCGCCCGAACGGAGTCCTGACGACTGCCCGAAATCAGATTCCGCGTGGCGTCGTTGACAATCCCGCGCCCCACTTTTTGCCGCGCCTCGGCTTCGCATGGGACATTTTCGGCAATGGCTCAACCGTTGTACGCGGTGGCGGTGGCCTCTTCTACTATCGGGTTTCCACGGTGTTCCAGGCCCAGGACCTGCAACAGCCACCCAACTCTTACAACGTGAACTTTTTCGGTTCTAACTACACTGGCCTCGATGGCGGTAAGGGCCTGGACTACAATGACATCGGGCAATTGGATCCGTACACGGTGTTGGGGGCGATTCCGATACAATCACAGAATCCCAAGTCAGTGTTCACGCCCCGCGTTACGACCATGAGTTTCTCTGTCGCGCATCGCCTTCCCAAATCAACAGTTTTTGAGGTGGCCTACGTCGGATCGATTGGCCGTCATCTGCCTGAAAGGCATTCCATTGACTTCATTAAGCCGGGTGCGCTCTTGTCAGGCACGGTTGGCAATGCCGATCTCTCCGTACCAGTTCAACGTCTGGCCGTGGGACAAAACGGTGGGCTCCTGGTTCCCTTCACTCCTTTCCCGGCTTACCAGGATGTCCAATATGCGGACTTCGGGGGCACCTCAGCCTATCATTCGCTCCAGGCTACCCTGAAGCGACAGACGGGCCACTTGACCTACCTCGTTGCGTATACATTTTCCAAGGCTCTGGGGCTGCAAAGCGTGAACGAAAGCGGAGATCTAGTTGACCCGGTAGACCCACGGCACCGCAGTTGGGGCGTTCTCCCGTATGATCGGACGCATGTCCTCAATGTTTCCTATTCTTATCAATTGCCCGACGGTGCGCGGGGAAGTTTTAGCAACCGGTTTACGGCGGGCGTCTTGAACGGGTGGCAGGTTTCCGGCATCACCACTTATTCGAGCGGTATGCCGTACCGGCTCAATTTTGGGGGCGAACTTTCACAGGGCTACACTGCGATCGGTTTCTTCGGGTCGAATGCATACAGCACCTCCGTGAACTCCTCATCTGCCATCGCGCCTGTCTTTACAAGCAATCCGAGCCGCAGCGGAACGGCGGTCGGCGACAAAATACTGGACATCAATTCGTTAGCCATTCCGGCTTTCGGACAATCCGGCCCCTATGTCTCGCCGTTTTATCTGCGCTCGCCCAATCGCTCCAATACGGACTTCTCGGTATTCAAGAACTTTCCTATTGGAGAAAGCGCGCGGGTGCAGTTCCGGGCGGGTTTCTTTAACATGTTCAACCAAGCCTATCCCATCGTTTCCGGAGCTGGCGGGGCGGACTTCAACACCTACCTGAACACTGACTGTAACGTACGCGTCGATAATGTCCCGAATGGAACCGGGGGCACCAGCAACGGCGTTTGTGATCCTACGCAGGGATACCATTTCACCCCCGACACGCTCGCAAATTTCGGCAAGATTCAAAACAAGCACGGACACAGAATTATAGAGTTCGCGTTGAAGCTTATGTTTTGAGTGCCGCGCGGAACATTCTTGAGAATTGGGTCTCGGCCGGGTGAATCGGCACTTTCACCGTGGCTCCGTTAGGCTATTAGCTCTATATTCTCTTCTTTGGCTTGGACGGGCGAAATGCTGAGAGAGTTAGTGCGTAGCGTGGGACAGCGAGTAGCCTCGGGTCAGGATGCGCTCCTGGATTTCTGGGTCCTGAGGCAGTCGGTTCGTAAGTTAATATGTGTGACGACTCTTCTACTCGTTGGCGCTACACGAAGTCCGGTCTTCGCCCAGACAGGCCCGTCTGGCGGCGCTTCTGATTCATCGCGTCCCTCCTCCCGAAATCTGCCATCAGCTTTCTCCGAATTGGAAAAGAAAGCGACTGCGGCGCGGGAGGCCGGCCGGTTTGCTGACGCTATCGCCCTCTACCGCAGGGGCGTGGCCATGCGCCCGCGATGGAATGAAGGTTGGTGGTATTTGGCGACTCTGCTGTATGAGTCGGACCAATACAACGAAGCAGCGCAAGCTTTTCGTCGCGTTGTGGCGCTTCGGTCGGGATCAGGCGCGCCTCTTGCCATGCTGGGACTCTGTGAATTTGAACTTGGTCGCTACGATAAGGCGCTGCTTCATATTCGGCAAGGGAGTTCGGAGAATTTTCCTGACAACCCTGAACTGAAGCATGTGGTCCGTTTCCATGAGGGGCTCCTTTGGCTTTACAAGGGAGAGTTTGAAGCGGCGCAGGAAATCCTGGATTCGCTGAGCGGCGAGGGATTTGTGAATGAAGATTTAATTTTGGGCCTAGGCCTGTCGGTTTTGCGTATTGCCCGAATGCCAGGCCAAATCAGTCCGCGGGACAGCGTTCACGATTTGATTCGCCGTGCCGGTTGGGCGGAGCTGTTGTCCGCACAAAAGAACTTTACCGAAGCTGAACGCGAATACCATGGCCTCAGCGTGGATTTTCCGGACACGCCAAATGTTCACTTGGCGTACGGCCGATACTTTCTGAGGCGCAAGCTGGAGAAGGAGGCGGTCGAGCAATTTGAAGAGGAGATCCAGAAGTTCCCCGCCGACTTTATGGCGCGCCTCTACCTCGCTTACCTGAAGCTTGAGAACAAGCAACCGGCGGAAGGAATCAAATTGGCGCAAGAAGCGGTCCAGCGGAACCCTAGATTTCCCATGGGGCATTACATCTTGGGTCGTCTTCTGCTGGATAACGGAGAGACAGATCAGTCCATCGGCGAACTCCAGGAGGCTTGCGCTTTGCTGCCTGACGAGCCCAAGTTCTATTTTGCTCTGTCACGCGCCTACACTAGAGCCAAGCGGAAGGAGGAAGCAGAACGCGCCAGAGAAACGTTTTTGCGCCTCAGCCAGCAAGTTGAGGAGGTCAGAGGTGGAGGACTTGGCGTCGACGAAACGGTATCAGCTTCCGATTCGCCTAAGTGATGGGACCGCTGCGCCAAGGTGAACCAACCCGTTTGCCTCGTAGATTATGCGATATAAGGTGGAGTGAACGTACACATTTCTGTTAACATTATGTCTCACGCCTCTGAACAGATGATCGGGAATCCTTCGACTTTCTGTGGATCCACTACGAATCCCGCGAGATTGCTATGTCGTCTCTCCAGTTTGTCACCTGTATCTTACAGAAATACTTCGCGCCAATCATATTGGCAGATCGAGTTAGCACTTTCATTTTTGTTTATCTCGATAGCAACCTTACTTCCGGCTCAGGAGGCCACTCGGGTGGTTGGCTCCGAGCAAGCATTTGCTCGTGGTGTTGAGTTACAACAGCACGGAGACCTGGAAGGCGCCCGCAGGGCCTACGAAGAATCACTTCAGATGGTTCCCCGCCGAGCCGACGCGCTGTCTAATCTAGGAGTTGTGTACGCACATCTTGGTGATTACTCAAGCGCCATAGATAGTTACAAAA
>Ga0193751_1000275_pt1 | contig 44210 bp, 72 predicted proteins | sample L1c2metaG_FD_143050 | JGI IMG/M metagenome (GOLD analysis project Ga0193751, IMG submission 143050) | Soil microbial communities from a riparian zone of the East river system, Colorado, United States - L1c2 | ecosystem: Environmental > Terrestrial > Soil > Riparian zone | place: USA: East River...
GTGCTGCAGATAGCCGAGCCCCTGTCTTGGTTTCTAGCCGAAATATTCCCGTGATCTGGGATTAGTTTCGGTATAACTATTCACGGACTATTCATCGCGCTATTCAGGACTATTCATCGCATGAATACAGTGAATAGTTATACCGAGAGGTTGAGCCATTGTTCACCAAGGGGTTTTGGCGCGACACGTTAGAGCGAATGGCGCGTACGTTTGCGCAAACAATGGTGGCCACTCTCGGCGCAACCACATTTAACGCATTTCATGTGTCGTGGCCGGTACCTTTAGGCATTTCGGTAGGTGCGGCCTTTCTGTGTTTCCTTACCTGCGTAATTGCGGCGCCGAAGGGTGACAAGAATTCGGCGAGTTTCCTCACTCCGACCACCAATAGCGAGCCTGCGAGCTCGCATAAGCACGAGAGGCTCGAGTTATGAGTTCGCTTGAGGCAATCGACGCTGCATCCGAGGCGGTTCGTACTGGATTCAGGATCACTCTCGCCGATATGAAGGCGAGAGTTGCGAGTGTTGAATACATTGTGCGCGAATGTTTGACCATTGCGGTGATACAGCTCGATAATGGCTGGTATCTGGTCGGTTATTCAGCGCCGGTCGACCCTGATAATTTCAACGCCGAGCACGGCCAGCGACTCGCTTATGACCAGGCACTCGGTCACGCATGGCCGTTGCTGGCGTTCACGCACCTTGAAGGGCGAAGGGGTTTCAGGGGTAATCTCAGTGACAATGCGTGACGAAATCGGGAAAACACTGGACGCATTGGAGCTGGATACTGTCTATTCGGCGGCGGCGGAGTTGGCATTGACGTATGCGCGTCAGCTCGACCAGGCCGCCGCCGTTCGAGCCCAGGCCGATAAGGCGCTGAGAACGGCGTATGAGACCGGCGACGAGGCGATGGTTGAGCAGGTGACAGCACTGCGGGCCAAATTGAGTGAGCGTGACTGTGTGGACCGTATAGGGCGCGACATGGCGGCGTTGTTGGACCAGTTGCATGCGACGCCTAAAGCGCGGGCCGCCGTGGATAAGGACAAGGCCAAGGGGCATGGTGGGCGTCAGGCACCGCCGAGCAGTGGCGCGCTGGCCCGGCTGCGGTCTGTCCAGTGAGCGAGCTGGCGGAGCGTTTAGCGGCGGATAATCAGCGCTTGTGCGCCGAGATGGCCTGTTTACGTGTCGCACTGGCCGACGCTATCGAGGATATGGAGGGCATGGTCGGCTATATCCCTGACTATTTCGTGGAGAAATGGGGATATAGGCAGGCGATTCAGGCCGCAAAAGACGCATTAAAGGTGAGTTAATGACCACTATGGTGGACCGGTCCACCGTTTTAGGTGTAACTGAGCCCCGTTTGTGGACGAAACCGCTACGGGAGCTGACCCCGGAGACGTCCGCAGGCTTCGCTGCCATCGAATTCGCCACGCAGGTTATCGGTATGCGCCTATTGCCGTGGCAGGAATGGTGGCTGATCCACGCATTAGAGCTGCGTGAGGATGGTCGATTTCGGTTTAGCGTAGTCCTGACATTAGTGAGTCGTCAGAACGGCAAAACACGCCTATTAGGCGTAGTGGTTATGTGGTTCCTTTACGTGCGAGCGCGGACGCTGCCTCATCCCGGCCTCGTGGTGTCCAGTGCGCAGGATCTGCGGATTGCTAGGGAATTCTGGCAAGCCAACGTCGACATTGCGCAGGGTAACGATGACTTGAACTCTGAGATCGTGTCGATTCGCTACGGGAACGGCGATCAGTGCCTCACTGTGAATACCGGCGCCCGCTACAAGCTCACAGCGGCCACTAGAGGCGCGGGACGTGGACTGTCGACCGACTGCTTAGTGCTCGACGAACTGCGTGAACAGCGCACTCGGGCACCGTGGGCCGCACTGCAAAACACCACCGCGGCCCGTTCTGGCGCGATTACGTTTGCGATTTCGAACCAGGGCGATGACGAATCCGTCGTGCTCAACGATTTACGGTCCGCCGCTCTGAGTGAGACCGATCCTTCGGTGGGCATTTTCGAGTGGTCCGCGCCGAACAGTTGCGATCCTAACGACATTCAGGCGTGGGCGCAGGCTAATCCGGCGCTGGGGCGGACCCTCACAGAGGAGAAACTCCGCAGTATTAGGGCGACCTCCAGCGATTCGGACTGGCGGACCGAGAATCTATGCCAGCGGGTCGACACCCTGGACGCGGCCATCGATCCGGAGGCGTGGCGGGATTGCGGGGTGGCCGGCCTGTCGTTGGCGGCCCACCGTGAACAGCTGGTCGCCTGCGTGGACGTCGGGGTGGACTCGGGGCACGTCACGCTGGCGCTGGCGGCCGTCGTGGGCGACCCGGGACCCATCGTCCATGGTGAGGTGGCGGGTACGTGGACGGATGCGCAGTCGGCCCGCCGCGACTTCCCTCGGATGCTGGCCAGGATTCGGCCACGAGCCCTCGGGTGGTATCCCGGTGGTGTCGCGGGGATGCTGGGCGTGGAGATCGCGGCGGCCCACGGCACCACGTGCGGCAGCAAGACATACGACGGCGAGTTCCGAGCCCACTCCCCCGGAGTGGTCGACATTACGGGTAGTAATGTGACGTCCGCGTGCATGGCATTCGCGGATCTAGTGCAGCATTACCGGTTCAGACATCGTCAGTCACCGCTGCTTGACGACCACATTGCGAGTTGTGCAAGGTATGACGCGGGTGAGACCGGAGCGTGGCGTTTCGCGCGTAAAGGTAAGAAGCCGATCGATGCGGCGTATGCGATGGCCGGTGCGGTACATCTGGCCCGATCGCTACCCCCGTTCAAGCCCGTTCCGAAATCAAGGATTTTTTAATGCGCAGTGCGCACACATGGATCCAGGTGGCGACCATGCTGGTTATAGCGTGGTCTATATGGTCGCTGTCCGACAATGTGGCGTGGGGTGCGCTATTCCTGGGTGTCGTGGTGTGCACGTGGTCGATTTTGACCGAATTCACTAAGCCTACTATTCGGCGAGTGGCCGAGCCTGATCTACGTGAGGTGCCCTAATGGGATTCGGCCAGCTACTGCGGAACATCACCGTGACGCAGACGGATTCGGTGAGCGGTCAGACGCTCATGGAGACCATCGTGACTGGCCCCGGCGCGTATTACGAGTCGGGCGGCGGCGCGCGCGAGTTTCGGGGCCTACTGGGCGTACCGGCCGCGTGGCGTGCCACTCAGCTCATCACGGACGTCATCGGGGGGATTCCGTGGCACGCGTACGAGGAGGAGCCCAGCGGTTTGGCGTTGCGCCGTTACCCGACACCACGCTTGCTGGTTGATCCGGCGGGCGTAGACACGCGGGTAACCACCTATTCGAGCTGGGCCATGGATTTGATCTGGCACGGCAACGCCATTGCCATCATATGGTCGCGGGATGCCGAGGGTGAGCCGGACATCGTCATTCCGGTGCCCGCCGAGTACGCATTCGTCAAGCGTGTGGGCATTAACGACAACCTTCCGGCGTTCGTACCGGGCGAGATCATCTACTTGATCGGCCAGGAAGCCTACGCGGCGCGGGACATTCTGCACATTAAAGGGCTCTGTCGGCCCGGGGCAACGCGTGGTTTGGGCGTGTTAGAGCAGCATTTTGACACACTGTCACTCGATATTGAGCAGCGTAAGCAGGCACGGGCCGCCACTGGCGCGGGTATTCCCCTCGGTGTCCTCAAATCCGAGGACCCTGACCTCACTCAGACCGACGCGGATGAGTTGTCTACCGTGTGGGCGAGCAGGCAGGCCACCCGCAGGGTCGCGGTACTGAATGCATCCACCACATTCACACCGCTCGCCTGGAATCCGACCGAATCGCAGCTACTGGACGCACGGAAGTTCGGGCATGTGGAGATGGCCCTGGTTTTCGGCGTGGATCCGGAGTGGCTGGGGTCCGGTCAGTCGACAGAGACATATCGCAATATCGAGCAGTCTGGTATCGAGCTGATCAGGCGGTCATCACTGCACGGTCATCTCGCACGATTCGAGGCGACCCTGTCCGCTCAGCTGCGGCCCGGCAGTGTCGCGCGCGCGAATCTGGATTCGGTACAGCGGGCCGACACGCACGGCCGGTACGAGTCCCACAAGCTCGGTATCGACAGTGGTTTTCTCACTGATGATGAGGCGCGGGCCATCGAGAATATGCCACCACTCACCCCGGAGCAGCGGAAGTTGATTAAGGCCAACCGTCCCGCTCCCCCCGCGCCGTTCGGCGGGTCGACTCCCGCGAAACCGGCGCCCGGCGACCTGAAGGGAAAGGTGTAGGCCATGATTCCGTCTCCCAGTCACTCTAGTCGTGGCGGTAGATCGGTGCGTTTGGTGGTGATTCACACCGCCGAGGGTGCACGCACGGTCGAGGAGTTGGGTAATTACTTCGCGCGAGCCGCCGTGAACGCGTCCAGCCACGTCGGTATCGACAACGAGCGGATCGAGACCTACGTCCCTTACGACCGCGAGGCGTGGACGATTCGGTCTGGTAACGCGATTTCAGACAATGCTGAGCTGTGTGGTTTCGCCCGCTGGACCCGTGAGGAGTGGCTGAGGGAGCATCCCTCGATGCTCGTCCTGGCCGCTCGGTGGATAGCGGAGCGGTGCAAAGCACGGGGCATCCCCATCAAAAAGCTCACACCGGCCGAGGTCCGCGCTGGCCAGTCGGGGGTAATCGGGCATGTCGATTGGACGTTAGGGATGCAAGACGGCACCCATGTCGACCCTGGTGCGGGCTTTCCGTGGGATGTGGTGATTCAAGCGGCGAACGAGCTGAGTTTGGAGGGTGATATGCAACTGCCAACATTGCGTGAGGGCGACGGCGTCAAAGGCGCGGGCGACCGTGGGCGTGTGCACTGGTATGTGATGAGCCTGCAAGCCCTGCTGAATGTGCGTGGTCTGCCTAAAACGGGGGGTCTGACGTGCGACGGCGTTTTCGGTCCGGCCACCACGGCGGCGGTGAAGGCATTGCAGGGCCGATGGAAACTCACGCAGGACGGCGTGGTTGGGCCTGAAACGTGGCGTTGGGCTATCGGCAACGATGCCCCGGATTATGTCTGAACGGAGGATGAAACCATGGCGATGACAGTCGACCCGGACGCCGTTCAACTGCGGACTTACAGTTTTGAGATCGAGGGCGTAGAGCTGGTCCGCACTCCGGGCGGTGACGGCCGAGAGGTTACGGGGATTGCGGTCCCCTACGGCGTGGACCAGCTGATTTATCCTGGTCTTGTGGAGCGGTTCGAGATGGGTTCATTTGCACATCAGATCCGGGCGATGTTCCGCGTTCCCTTTGTGCGCAATCATATGATGATGGGCGGAACACTGATCGGTCGGATTCACCAGGCCGAGGAGGCGGCGGCGGGTTTACGCGTCAAGATGCGGGTCTCCCAGCTGCGTGATCCGCTCGCTGACGACACTCTGACGCTCATCGACGACGGAGTTTTGGAGGAGCTATCGATTGGGTTTATCCCGCTGAGTAAGGATGCGCCCAATAAGGACGGTGTCACGATCCGGAAAAAGGCACAACTCACCGAGGTCGCCATCGTGCGCGCGGGCGCATACGGGCAGAAGGCCAAGGTGACGGCGGTGCGCAGTGACGAGGGCGCGAGCCCCGCGAGTGTCGCGGTGACGAATCGCAATGCGGCTGTGCAACTACTGGCCCGACTGCCATTGCCTGATATGATCGGCTGAGCTTTAGTACGGATTCAGGTCGAGGCACCCCGCTACTGTTCGGCGATACCCCCGGAGAAACAGACCGGGCATCTCGCCGAAAACGGACGGCACCCCTACGAAAACGAATCACCACTGTCGTTTTCTTCCATCGTAGGGATGCCGTAATGACGTTTCTTGAAATGCTGCGTGCCAGGTACGCGGCTATTCGTGCTCAGATCGAGGAAGTCCAGAGTCGCGCGGTCGCTGACAACCAGCGCGACTTCACCGAGGACGAGCTTCGCCAGGTCAACGAGCTGGGCGAGCAGGCCGCCGCGCTGGTCCCCCGCATCGAGGCCGCCGCCGCCGAGCAGACCCGCAACGCGGCCGTGGACGCCGCCGCCGGGGCCGTGGCCGCCAGCGTGGCCGCCGCCGCCGCCGCCGGTACCGATGCAGGCCCGGGGCATTCGGTCGGGCAGGCAGCCGCCGCTGGCGCCCCAGGATCACCGCAGAACCGCTCGGAGGGCGCCGGGGCTCTCGGTAGCGGCACCCCCCAGGGTCTCGGCGGATTCAGCGCCCAGGATCGCGACCCCGGTCACTACATTCGCAACAGCCAGTACGCGTTCTTTACCGATTTGGTCAACGCCGGCATGGGCGATCCCGATGCCCGCCAGCGACTCAACGAACACCAGCGAGCGCTGTCCACCGGGGTCGCGGGCGCCGGCCTGGTTCCGCCGATCTGGCTCACCCAGGAATACGAGTCGATCGCCCGTCAGGGCCGTGTGGTGGCTCAGGGTGTGCGGCACTTCCCCATCGGTATGAATCCGTCGCCGCTGACCCTGCCGAGGCAGACGACCGGCACCGATGCGGTGGTGGCCGAGCAGTCCTCGGAGAATACCGGTGTCACCGGTACGGATGCCTATGCGTCCACGAGCGACGTGGTGACTCCGAAGCCGACCGCTGGGGCGCAGACATTCTCGCGGCAGATGCTGGACATGTCCGACCCGCGTATCGACGGTCTGATTTTCGCTGACCTCACCGCCGTATATAATCGCAAGGTTGAGGACAAGGTCACCGCCGCACTGGTCGCCGCTGCCGGGGCCGCCGTTACCACGCTGGCCACGGAAGCCGCATTTATGGGTACTCCTCCGGCGATGCCCGCCGCTGACGCGATCACCGATGCGGCGGTCGCGCTGTGGAATGCGCGGAAGCTGCCCGCCACCGAGATCGCAATGCGTGTTTCCCGTTGGGGGAGGTTCTCGAAGGTCCGAGACACCACCGGTCGCAAGCTTTTCCCGCTCAGCGACGCCGGTCCCGTCAACGTCGACGGCGTCGGTTCGGTGGTTGCGTCCGGCAATATCGAGGGTCTCCCGGTGCTCGCAACGGATGGTTTGGGTATCGGTGGCGCCACCTACCCGGAGAATATCCTGGTTTACCGCGCGTCGGACACCATCCTTTTCGAGGGTGATATGCTGCGTTTTCAGTACGAGCAGCCGACCGGCCCCGAATCCATCCGGATCGGCATTTGGGCGTACACCGCTGTGATCGTTCGGCAGGCCGCCAACAGCGTCCGCCGTATCCAGATCACCGCTGCCTGAGTTCGATGGCGACTGCGTGGCCGCCTGGCCTAGATGAGTTGCGCCGTGAGTTGCGTCGTGTCGATGGTGCGGACACCACCGACGACCAACTACTCACGGACGCTGTTGACGCCGCCGTCGCGTTTGTGGTGCGAATCCACGGCACGCGTTACAACCTGGACGGTTTGAGTGTAGGTCTGCCGGACCCCCCGGCCGATCTGCGGCTCGGAACCGTTTACCTGGCCCGACGGCTGCACAGTCGCCGCAGCTCTCCCGATGGTGTTATCAACCTGGGGGAGCTCGGCTCGTCCCGCATTCCGTCATTCGACCCTGATATCGATCGAATGTTGCGTATCGGTCGGTACCGGGGTCCGGTGATCGCGTGAAAACGAGGGGTGCGGCGGAGGCGATTCGAGCAGCGCTCACCGCCGCCGATATCCGCGTGTTTTACCTCGGGCAGTCGGTGGACCCTCCGGCGGTGGTTATCGTTCCACCGCTAGTGACGTGGAATCTACCGATGTCAGACCCGAGCGAGGCGCAATTCGGATTGGCTTTGGTTGTGCCGGATGACGAGCAGATGGTTCTTACTCTGATCGATTACATTCAGCGCGTCGGTGAGGCATTGGACGCGTCGGAACACGAATTCAGCATGAAACAGGCTGCGCCGGGCGTGTTTCCCGGCAATCCGGGCGAACTACCCGCCTATCGTATCCAGATTGAGGTTGCATTGACATGACGGTAAACCACCGCAAGCTGAAGGAAATCGTTTTCGAGCTGGCTGGCACTGAATACCAGGTGCAGTTGCACGATTGGAAGGTTAATAACGACACGGCTGACCCGAAGATCTTCAACACCTACGGCGGAGATAACGAGAGTTTCGCCGAGGATGAGGACCCGAAGTATTCGATCGACCTTAAGTTCTACGCGGACTGGCGCAACGGTGGTATTTCAGACTTCCTGACCGCGCACGACGGCGAAACCGTCGCGTTCACGCTGACCCATCACCCCGGAATCGTGGGGGAGGCTCACCAGTACGTGGGCACGGTGCAGATTAAGGCTCCGTCTGTCGGTGGCGAGATCCGCACCACGGAGGTCACTGAGACCACCCTGCAATGTGTCGGTAAGCCCACCTACGTGCGACTTTAACGTCTCTCAGCAAAGGAATTAAGTCATGTCTCTGTCTAGCAAACTAGACGTTTCGTTCGCTGGCAAGCTGTCAAGCGTCATCGATTTAGGTGTGTCCGAGGCGAGTCTGTCCACGTATATGAGCGCGAGCCTGGCCGATGGCACGGGAGCGGGTCAGGCTAACCGCTTGTGGTGTGATTCCATCACGCTGGCCGCGTCCGCGACTCAGGATATCGACCTGGCGGGCTCCCTGCTCGATGCGATCGGCGGACCGGCCGTATTCGCCCGCGTCAAGGGTTTGTTCGTTGCTGCCGATGCGGCGAACACGAACAACGTCATCGTCGGTGCTGCCGCTACGAATCCGTTTGTCGGACTACTGGGTGCTACGCACACTGTGACGTTGCGGCCCGGCGCTGTGTTCGCCGTGTTTGCGGGAGTCGCCGACGCGACGGGTTATCCGGTGGTCGCCACCACGGGCGACCTGCTGCGGGTGGCCAACAGTGCTGCCGGCAGTACGGTGTCTCTGAATATCGCGGTAATTGGGTGTTCCGCCTGATGATGCGATTTAAGATCATGCCGGACGGGGCCGAGGCTTTCGAAGTCGAGGCCACGTCGCGCGACCTGTCGTTTTGGGAGCGGACCGTTAAGGGCGCGAGTCTCGGCTCCATTAGCGAGAACCCGCGCATGTGCGACCTCGAACACATCGCCTATATCGCCTGCAAGCGTCGGGCCGGTTACAGCGGGACGCTCGATGACTTCCGCGCGAGTGCTGATGTCAAGCCGCTCGATGACGACGAATCCGAGGCGGGGCCTACCCAAACGGCTCCCTGATGAGGGCCGTGGTTGCGCTGGCAATGGCGACAGGAATAAGCGTTGATACCTGGTTGGCCGGCAGTGACCAGGACCTTGATACGGCCCTAGAGCTCATGGCGGAGCAGGCTGAGCAGGCGCGAAAGAGGTGATTTAGTCGTGGTTCTGCGCATGAGAGTCCGTATAGAGGGGATTAGGGAGGTTTTGGCAGCGTTTTCGAAACTTCCGAAGGATGCGCAGGACACGGTGAGGGATCGGTCGTTCGAGTTGGCCGCGTCCCTGGTCGGTCCCGTGCAGGCCGCCGCCGCCGGCCGGGGCAGGCAGGCAGCACGGGCCGCGACTTCCGTCAAGGCCGTTCGAGATCGCGTACCCGTGCTTCAGGCCGGGACCGGTGCGGGGAAGCTCGCTAAAGCCCTACTGTTCGGTAGCGAGTTCGGGGCAACCGCGCATTTCGGTTGGTATCGGAAAGGCCGTTACGCGCGCTCGGCTGGCAAGCAGTTTCCGCCACATCTGGGTGCTCAGTCCTACTGGTTTTTCCGCACGGTGGAGCACGAGGGTCCGCGAATCTCTAAGGCGTACCTGGATATGGCCCAGGAGATGTGTGACAGGTGGGGCCGATGAATGGCTGACACGTCCAGGACGATTAAGGTCATTTTCGATGGCAGCGTCGCGGGTGTTGTGGCCGCCGCTGCCATCGCCCGTAAGGCTATTAGCGCCGTCAACGATGACAACACGAAGTTTGGTAAGAAATTCGAGGAAGTCTCTAGTAAGTTTGCCAACTTTACTGGTCAGTTTCTGAAGTTCGCCGGCATTGCGGGAGCGGGGTCGTCCGCCATCCTCACCGCCGCATCCGCAACAAGCGTGCTGGTTACTACCGTGGCCGCGCTGGCGCCCGGTGTTTTGGCGCTGCCGGGATTACTGCTAGGCGCTGGGGCCGCATATGGAGTATTTAAGCTTGCCACGGATGGGGTAAGTAAGGCACTCAGCGGGAATCAAAAGGCGTATGAGAAGCTTTTGCCTGCCGCTAAGGCGTTTGTTGACACTGTTCGAAGTTTTAAGCCAGCGTTTGACGACATACGCAACGCGGTTCAGCAGGAGTTTTTCAAGGGGTTTAACGAACAGCTCAAACTAACGGGTAGTGTGCTGCTGCCCGTTCTGCGCGAACAGCTCCCTGTAATCGCGCAAGGGTTTAATGGTATTGGCATCGAGGCGATCAAGGCTGCCGGTACGCCGTTCTTTACTGGTGCGGTTAAGAGCATTCTGGCCAATACCGGCACCGCGATGGGCAACCTGCGTAACACGCTAGCCAACGTGATGACCGGTTTCGTTGGTCTCGGTACCGTGGGCGCCCAATACCTCCCGCGTATCGCCACGGCGATCGATCATGTCGCCGAACGGTTCAAAAACTGGGTGACAACCGGTTTAGAGACCGGCACGATTAAGGCATTTGTTGATAAGGCTATCGCCACATTCAAGCAACTCGAAGAGGTCGTTAAGAATGTTGGCAGCATTCTGGTTGAGATCTTCAAGGGGCTTAATTCCGGTTTAGGCGCGGGTGGGGCGCTTGACGGCGTCGTCAAAACCACAGCCGCCATTAAGGAATTTCTTAAGACTGCTGCCGCACAGTCAGCATTAAAGTCGCTCGGCGAGACCGTGCGAGCACTCGCGGATGCGTTCCGTGGCGTGCTCATGGAGGCGCTCAAGCAGATTGCGGGCATTATCCCGCAGCTACTGCCGTTTTTGAAGCAATTCGCCACTGCACTCGGCGGGGACCTGATTACGGCGCTGAAAATCGCCGGACCGGTGCTGCAAACCCTCGCCGGAATCATGAGCGCATTCCCGGGGATCTCGTCTCAGGTGGTTATTGGCCTGCTGGCGATTGGTCCGGTAACAAAGGTTTTCGGGTTACTTTTCGGTGCGATTGGCAAGACTGGGAAGGCTCTGGGATCCCTTGCCCGGTTCGCCGGACATGTGGGCGACGCTTTCCATATTCTGCTGTCAGTGTTCGGCGGACTCTCCGGTATCGCAGCCAGCGTCGGTGGATTCTTTAGTGGCATCGGTGAGGCCATTGCGGCTGTCATCGGCGTGATGGGTGGTTTCTCAGGGATTTTCAGTGGCCTGGTTACCGTCGTTGAGACCGCCGCCGTTGCTATCGGCGGAGCACTGAGCTCCCCGGTGGTTATCGTTGCCGCTGTCATCGCGGCGGTGGTCGGACTGTTCACCCTCGCTTACAATAAGATCGCCGGATTCAAGAGTTTCGTTGATAGCGCTGTCAGTGGTATCGGCTCGTTCTTTTCTACCGCGTTCAGTGCGGTGGTCGACTTTTTTGCGAATTTCGGTACGAACCTTAGTAAGATTAGTAGCTCGATAGGCACATTCTTTAGTGAGCTACCGAGTAAAATCGGTAGCGCGCTTAGCGGCGGCTCGTCCGCCGTCCTCGAGTTTTTCAACACTCTGCCCGACCGGATCGTTATTGCCCTGTTCACGCTGATTGGCCACATAGCGGGGATCGCCTGGGCCGCGTGGAACGGTTTCTACAACTTCACCGTTACCGGCTGGCAGACGATTATTACGTTCGTCACTGGCCTACCCGCGCAAATCGGTGCGGCACTCTCTACGTTCGGTTCGTTTCTGGCCACCACCGCGACCACCGCGTGGAACGCGTTCTATACCGCCACAGTTTCAGTGGTTACCACTGTGGTGGCTTTCGTGCAGGCGCTACCGGGCCGGATCATCGCGTTCCTGTCCGCGTTGCCTGGTCAGCTCACCACGCTGGCGACCAATGCGTGGAACGCGTTCAAGACCGCGACCACGAACGTGGTCAGCGCGGTTATCGCATTCGTTCAAACAGTGCCGGGTAAGGCGACCAGCGCCCTGTCCAGCCTGGTATCCCAGCTGGGCTCGATAGCGACGAACGCGTGGAATTCGTTTAAGACCGCCACCCAGAACGGCATTAACGCCGTACTGACATTCTTCCGGAACCTCCCGGGGCAGATCGTTTCGGCACTGTCCGGGCTCGCCGGACAAATGTTGACGATCGGTCGCAATATCGTCAACGGCATCATCAGCGGTATTACGGGCGCGGCTAGCGCGCTGATGGCCCGTATCCGCAACCTGGCTTCCGAAGCGCTCAGCGCGGCCACGTCAGCGTTTCAGCAACATTCCCCGTCCCGTCTGTTCATCCCGGTCGGTTTCAACGTCGGGGCTGGCATCGGTGTCGGTGTGGACAACTCGGTGCGCCTCATCGCTGAGCGCATCCGGGCCATGGCAACGGCGGCCCTGGCCGCCGCTAAGGGTTCCGGGCTCGCCCGCCTGGCCGACATGTTCACCGGCAATTCGGCGTTGAGTGTCACCAGCTCGAACATCGCCAGCATCGTGCCGGGTGTCGCCGACAGTGCCCCCGCGAAGCCGGACCTGCACACCACCCTGGCGGATGCGATTAAGGCCGCGTTTGCGGCACTACCGCCGATCGTCAACCACCTGAATTTGAACACGAATGATAAAGCGCTGCGCGACTTCATTCAGCTTGAGACCGACAAAATTCACGATGAGGTCGCACGGCGCGTCGGTGCCGGTGCCGGCGTTTCATTCGGCTAAGGAGACACACCATGCTTTCAGGCGATGCAATTAACTGGTTCGGTGAGGTTCGCCTCGATAAGTACCGCGACGAGGAGGCCGAGTCGCCGTTCGAGGTCATTCACGCACTGAATCTGCTACTCACCGCTGGGGCCACTAGCGTGTGGCAAAAGCTCGCGGGTCAAGGCTCGGTCACCACGTTCGACGGAACGAACACCTATATCTGCGCGGGTACGGGCAACGCGGCGCCCGCCGTAGGGCAGACAGACCTTCAGGGCGCCACGAAGTTCCGAAAGATCGTGGATTCGGCCCCTACCATCTCCGGTAACTCGTTCGTGGTGGTGTCCACATTCGGGGCGACCGAGGCGAATTTCGCATGGGAGGAGGTTGGTATCGCCAACCACGCGACCGCTGGGATTCTACTCAACCGGGTAGCGCAGAGTTTCGGTACAAAGGCTGCTGGGATGCAGTGGGTACTGACCGGCACGATAACCCTACTGTAGTGAGCTTTGTCCTTGATCTGAGGAGGTGACGACGTGACGGTTGCGCAGAACCTTTGCCCTAACCCGGCATTGGCCAATAATGACACCGGATGGGTGCCCACTCCGGCGGGTAGCTATGCCCGTGCGACAGCCGTCGATGCGTCGCTTCCGCGCACCACCGGGTACGCCGGAAGCGCGATTGCAGATATCAATAGTCCGAGATATCAGACCACGCCCGGTCAGCAGTACGTCATCTCCGTCAGTATGCACGCTATCGCCGCACAGAGTTTCGGACTGCTGAGCAACTGGTATAACGCGTCAAGCGGCGGGTCGTTTGTCAGCGCCACGGGCAATGTTTCCGTCAGTCTCGCGGCGGGGGCTACCACGCGAGTTGTGCTGGGCCCCTACACGGCGCCCGCAGGGTCGGTGTCGGGGCACCTGAAGTTTAACGACATCGACGCTGGCGGCATCGAGATAACGGCATTTCGGTGTGCCCCGTACACGGGCGACCTCACCGCCGATGGGGCGTATCTGGACGGCAACTCACCAGGAGCCCAGTGGGATGGCACCGCCGGTAGTTCCACATCCGCAATTCGTAGCTTTACTGACACCGCTACCTTCGCCAGTACCTGGGGTAACGTGTCGACCGTCGTGGCCGGATACACACCGGTCACGGATAGCGTGGCAGCCGGTGACTCGTTTGCGGCCGTGGCAACCGGCCCGATTACGGACGGTCTCTACTTTGTTGACGGCTTCCTGGTCGCCTCGCTCAGTTTCGATGCAAAGCGTGGTCGAGTCAGGATCGATGCGTTCACGTTCGCGCCCGGGGTGACCCATGCGGTCGTGTCCCGACGGGACGCCAGCGGCAAATACCAGTTGATCCGGGGTGGCAACGTGCCCACCATCGCCGGACGATTCTCCCGTACCGTGGACGATTACGAGTACGCGGCCGGCGAGGACGCTGAGTACCTCATCGAGGGGCGGACCGATACCGAGTTGACAGTGCAGCGGGCAACGCTGAAGCGACTCGGCGCCGGCGATAAGACGTGGCTCAAGTTCGTCGCGGCCCCGCGCTACAACCGGCGGATCAACCTGGTCGGGTGGAGCAAGATCAGGCGCCGCGCGCGTGCGGGGCATTTTGACGTCAAAGGCCGTTCCGCCCCGGTTGTCACCTCTGATGTGCATGCCTCCCGCTTGGTTACGGTGCAATTCATCACGCGGGACCAGGGCGACACCGACGCATTAGATCTCGCGCTGGGCAGTGGTATCCCGATCTACCTTCAGGTACCTAAAGGTGTCCAGCTCCCCACGCTGTACGCATCCGTGGGGGACTATGAATTCGGCGAGCCGAGCAAGCTGGATTCCGGCCACGCACTGTTTTCGGTGCCACTCACTGAGATCTCGGCCCCGTCCGCCGCAGTACTGGGCAGCCTTAACAGCTACCTGTCGGTTGCCACTGACAATCGCACCTATGACGAGCTACTGAGCACTTACGATACGTATGAGCGATTGGCGGCCAGCTGATGTACACCATGTCCGCGCGGTGGCAAGAGGTGATTCTGGACAGCCATTCACCGATTGCGCGCGTGAGGGCGATGCCGTCCATTCAGTTCGGCCCCGCGCCAGACGGCGGACTAGAGTTAGAGATCGTCGCCGGTAACGTCCGGCTCAGCTCCACCGCCGATATCCGGGGCACGCTTGACCTCACGGTGCCGGGACATTTCTGGGACAGTCTCGAACCACGTGGTGTGGAGCTTTTCGTAGAGCGCGGTATCGACTACGGCGACGGCACGCAGGAATACTGTCCGTGTGGTTACTACCGAGTGCAGCGCATTAAGCAGGAGGACGCGCCGGATGGTCCGATTAAGGTTTCGGCCAGCGACCGTGGCGTACGGCTCCGCGAGCATCGCGTTGTGTTCCCGTTCAGCTACCCGGTGGGGACCACCCACACGGAGTTATTTGAGAAGCTGATTAACGGGCATACCCTGGGGCCGGGCCCACTCGATCGCGTCACCTACCCGCTGTACAACGGGAAAACGGTGCCGATTACGTTCCTCGGTTACGATGGGGATAACGCACTATTGCCAGCCGGGGTAGTCGAGGACTTTGTTTACGACCATCTCAGTAAGATCGTGGATTCACGCAACTGCGCTATCCAGTTCGATCGTACCGGCGGGTGCGTCGTCACCTTGCGCGACCGGCCACCATCGGACCCCAGTGTTTACACCATAGCCCCGGGCGGGCACGGCAACCTGATTAAGGTCGGCCGTGAGCTGACCCGCGAGGCCACATACAACATCGTGGTTGCGCGGGGCTCCGATCCGGCATATCCAACCGGTTTCGGTGAGACGTACATCGACGATCCGAATTCACCACTGACGTATCAGGGACCTTTCGAGGCCGTGATACGAAAATATGCCTCACCGTTCATTCACACGCTCGACCAGGCCGCCGGCGCCTCGATCCGTCTGGTCAACCGGTACAAGGGCCTCCCGTCCGGGCTGTCGGTGATCACCCTGCCGGACCCATCCATCGACCCCCTGGACCCCATCACCCTGGCCCCGGCAGGCATCCCCACCACCGACGCACTGTCCGACGAGGTGTTGATCCCCCTCGACGTCGAGACGGCGGTCACGGTGACCACCAGGGCCCGCAATGAGGTCACCGACGAGCCCGACTACGTCTCGGGCGACGGCGGCGCCGGCTCCCCAGGCGGCCCCCCGGTGTTCCCCGCCGCGTTCCGCGACTCGCGCGCGTACCCGGCCATCACAGGTGACGGCGCGGCCACCGTGGTCAACGTCAGCACTTCCGCGCAGCTGACGGCCGCGCTGGCGGCGGCTGTCGCCGGCCAGGTCATCAGGTTGGCCAACGGCACCTATTCGGGCGTGTTCACAGTCAACGCCAAGGGCACGCAATCCAAGCCGATTGTGATCAGAGCGGCCATACAGTCGGGCCCGGTGTTCGCCACCGGTAGCAAGTTCATTGCGGACAGCGCCGAGTGGGTACTGATTAAGGGCCTGGCATTTCCGTACGATCAGGAGGGCGACACCCTTACCGTTAAGGGTGCGTCAAGGTTTGTGCGGGTTACGCGATGCCTGATCGGCCCTGTCACGCCGAATGCGGAGGTCACTACCGCGTCGGTCCCCCAGGGTCATTACATTCACGTCACCGGTCAAGCTCAGGATTGCGTCGTCGACTATAACGAGCTGCGCAATAAGGCGCGCCCTGGTAACGGTATCGTGGTCGACGGCGATACGTCGGTATCCACTTACACCGGTGGCTGTAAGCACATCCTGGTCGCCCACAACGATATCCATGATTTCGGCACCGAAGTCGCCAATGGTTTCGAGGCTATCCGGTGTGGCGCTAGCACGGTGTCCCGCACTGAGTCGTGTTCGGCGATCATCCGTAACGTGCTGCTCAACATCAGGTGCGAGCCTGAGGTTATCTCCGTCAAGATGGCGAAGGTTGACGTATGGGGCAACGCACTAAAACTGTGCGTAGGCAGTATCTGCTATCGGCATGGCACGGACGGCTATGTAGGGCACAATTACATTCGCGGAGCACTACCCGCAAACACGCCTATCGTCGGAAGCGCAGGCACAAAAACGGGCGGTATTCGTGGGTATGACACCGGCCATGACTGGTCGGAAAACTACCTAGACGATATCAACGGCGACAGTTACGAGGCCGCGCTGGTTATCGATGGTGGCGAGACGGCTCCGGCGATCAACGGTCACTGGCCGCTCAAGAACATCAAGGTTCGCAAGAACCTTCTGGTCGGTTGTCAGACCGGTATTTTAATGGCGCCGCACTACACGGTTCCACCGGATAGCGTCATCGTGACCGATAACGTCGTGGTCGCGCCTAAAGGTCAGACCACCGCGATTAAGACCACGAAAGCGCCGACCGGCACCAACGTGCTGGCCCCGAACACGTATTTTGCGGATATCGCGTCGGCCGGTCTCACCATCGATGTCGACGACGTCTACCGTAAAGACGGGGTAGGCCCCCGGCTGACCTACCTGCACCGCTCCGATGTCGGTATTACGGGCGATCTGGCGGAGACAGACGGTACCGGCCGGTCAATCGGCGGGGCGAGTGGTGGCACGCCCACGGGCGGTGGCACGCCCGGAGGCGGTGGCACACCCCCCGGCACTCCGGCCAGCTCGATCGCCGATCTGCTGAAACTCGGTAAAGCCGACGGGTATTCGAAGTGCAATATCGGTATCGGTTACACGTCAGGGCACAAGGATCACACTCTGGCGGAACTCGAGAATGGATTCTCCGAGCCCGGGTATTTCGAGCTCACCTCGGACAAGCTGCGTGCGAAACTGTCTGTCCCACTCAACGGCGGAACGACGAGTAGTAACACGAAATATCCGCGTGTGGAGTTCCGCCAACTGAACTCGGATGGCACCACCAAGACGTCGTTCAACCCGAACGAGAATAAGACGCGGGTCGTGGGCGCACTGTCGCGCGTCACCAGGATGCCTCCGAGTAAGCCGCAGTTGTGCCTATTGCAGTCGCATGATGCCAGCGATGACACCGCGATGATTTACATGAACAGCAAGACGGTGGTTCAGGCCAAGCTGGGCGACACCGTCATGGGTACGCTGACGAGCAGTTTCGTGTTCGGCACCGATTATTACATGAAGATCACCATCGTGGGCGATGGCAGCAAGTCGGTGGTCAAGTGGTATTGGGGTACAACTCCCGCTGACATGACCACACCGAAGTTCACGTCTAGTTCCGCCACACGCAGCACCACCTGGTATCTGAAGGGTGGGAACTACGCCCAGTCGAACACGACGTATGACTCCCTCTCGGATGGGCCATTCATCGTCGAGATGACGAAGTTTGTACTCTGGGAGACCGGCATGCCCTTGCCGGTTGGGTGGATCTGATGAGTGACCGCCTGGCGGGCCTGTTTTTCGGTGGTGACCCCGGTACGCCACAACTACAGGGCGGAACATGCACGAAATGGAACGCGACCACCTACGAGAACACGGTGATTTTCGGTCGTGCGACGTATCAAAATTTGGCCGTGGTAAATCCGGCGGCCATGGCGCTAGGCGACGTACTGCTGATTAAGACATCAGGCCAGCCGATCATTCTGGGCAGACTGGTCCGCGCTAGCGTCGAAATTCCTATCGGCTGAGGGTGACATCATGGGCAACACGACTATTGCGAGTTTGACGTACCCGGAACTGAACGACGGCCCGAATGTCCCGCGTGATCTGCAGGAATTGGCCGAGGATGTGGACCGGGAGCTGTATCGACCGTTCCCGTGTCTCAGTACCGCGCGCCCCGCCAACTCCCCCGTACCGCTGCGGCTCGGTTTCACGATCCGCGAAACCGACACTGGCGACGTTCACATGTGGACAGGTACCGGATACAAGTTCCTTTACAACACGTCGGACGGCAGCAGCGGCGGTATCGGCGGCGGTGGCGGCGGGGCAGGCGGCGCGGCCGGTGCCTGGCACAGCGGCACAACTCAGAGCGTCGGTACAAGTAATACAATTTTGTCGTGGCCTACCGAGGACACCGCACCGGGATCCGCCATCACTCGGTCCACACAGAGCGCGGGACATAAATTCACGCTGAATGAGGCTGGTCTGTATGCGATCAGCGCCAACGTGTATTTTCCGGTGGGTTCAGCCGGTCAGCGCTACCTTCAGATCATGGATGTCGCTGGCACCATCTCGTATGACGCGATGGTGCAATACGTACCGACCGCCAGCAATAATGCGGTGATTAACAAACTGGCACTGACGAAGCGTTTCACCGCCGGTACCGCGCTCGCCATCATGGGCGCGCAGAGCGGGCAAACCACGTTGACGGTGCAGTCGTTGCGTCTGGACATAGCGAAAGTCGCGGCCTAGTGACACCAGATCCGTCCGTGTGGGCGCAATACGGTCCAGCGACGGTCAGCGCGAGCGTGTTTGCGGCGGTCGCGTGGTATCTGCTCAAAATGGTGATGAAGTCGCTGGACATAGAGCGGACATTGAATGACGAATACCGCACAGAGATCCGCGAGTTGAACAAGTCGATTCATGACAAGTACATTCCGGCGCTGACCAAAATCATGGGCGAGTCCGCTCAGCTCACGCAGGCGACAGCGGAGATCACTCGGGCGCTACAGGATGCGATCAGAAGGGATCGGGAGCGATGAAATTGTCATGGTGCAGGCGCCCCGAATCCGCACCACGACTACTGGCGAGCTCGAAAGCAAGCCGGGCGGACCTAGCTGCCGTGGTGGCCAAGCTTGACGCGCAGGTCGCCGAGCTGAGAACGGTCACCGCTGAGTTGCGAGCACTGACCGCCGAGGCGGTACGGAAGGACGGTCTCGATGGCCAGTGATGCGGTGGACCGGGCGAGCATGCCCGTCACCATCACGCGGGAACTGCTGGACAGGCTGCTGGATAAGCTCGGACAGGTCGAGATTTTAGCGGGAGAGGTTTCCGAGTTAAAGGTATCGGTCGATATCACGAATGAGGCCACGCGACGTAAGATTAATTGGACGCGCGCAATCGCCGGCTTGGATCTGACCCTGACGATCGCATTCGGATACTTGATTCACCGCGACAACGTTCTCCGCACTCAGGTGTTATGCCCCCTGTATCAAATCTTCGTGAATAGCTATAACCCCGACTCGTTGGCCGCGAAAGCCCAGGGTATCGACACCTATAATCGGAACTTTGCACTGATCCGCGCTCAGTACGATGTACTGGGCTGCGTTCCGCCACCGAAATAAGGACAGCTCATGACTACGCTATCCCCCCTAGTCCAGGGTGATACCTGGGAGATCCAGGTAGCTAAATACAACCCTCTACCCAACGGGAAACCGGACGTCAACAGTCCAGTGGACTTCACCGGATATGAGGCGAAGCTGCAACTCAAAACGGCTGCGTACGCCACCGTGCTGACGTTGACGTCGAATCCGGCAGCCGGTCTCGTTGTCAACGACAATACGAGTGGCTCGGACGGCCCACTCGGTACGATCGACGTGCACGCGACACCTGCGCAGACCGAACTTTTCGAGCCCGGGTCGCTGCTCTGGGAGATCGAGGTCACGAAAACGGTGTCGAGTGTCATCGTCGACCGGCGGACCCTGGCCGGTGGAATCCTGCCTGTCGTCAAGCAGATCACGTCATGACTGTGGTATTCGGTGACGACCGAGTAGTGGTGGTGACACAGAAAGACACCGTCGTCGTCACCGAATTTGTCGGCCCTGCCGTAGTGGTCGCCGACCGGGGCGTTCAGGGACCGAAAGGTGATACCGGGGCTGGCAGCGTGGTCAGCGTCGGCGCCACGGATTCCACCATTACGGTCAGTGGAACGGCAACGGCACCCACGGTCGCCGTAAATGCCATTGCGGAATCGCAGGTCACTGGACTACCGGCGGACCTCACGGGTATCGCCACTAGTCTCACCACTAAAGTGGCCAGTTCTGACTCGCGGCTATCGGACGCTCGCACGCCGACCGCCCACAAGACCACCCACGCTACCGGCGGTACGGATGCGCTGAGTCCGAGCGATATCGGGGCCGCTACCACCGCCCATAATCATGCCGGTACCGATGTCACTACCGGTACCGTGGCCTACGCGAGGCTGCCGGTTGGTACCGCCGCTAGTACGGTGGCTGCTGGCGACGACTCGCGGATGACGAATGCTCGCACCCCGACCGCCCACAAGACCACCCACGCTGCCGGCGGTACGGATGCGCTGAGTCCGAGCGATATCGGGGCCGCTACCACCGCCCACAGCCACGCTGGCGCGGACGTCACTAGCGGTACGGTGGGCTACGCTCGATTGCCAGTCGGCGCTACCGCGAGCACTGTGGCCGCTGGCGACGACTCGCGGCTATCGGACGCTCGCACGCCGACCGCTCACAGCCACGCTGGCGCGGACGTCACCTCGGGCACCGTCGCGTACGCGAGGCTGCCGGTTGGTACCGCCGCTAGTACGGTGGCTGCCGGCGACGACTCGCGGCTATCGGACGCTCGCACGCCGACCGCTCACAAGTCGACCCACGCTACCGGCGGTACGGATGCGCTTACCCCCGCCGATATTGGGGCTCAATCACTCGACTCCGATCTCACCGCAATCGCGGCAGAGACGGCGACGACGGATAACATCCTCCAGTCGGTGGCTGGCGCGTGGAAGTCCCGTACACCGACGCAGGTGAAGGCCGCGCTGGCCATCGCGGAATCCGATGTGTCGGGGCTGGTGGCGGACCTCGGCATCCTGCTGCGACAGATGGCGAGCGGGCTCTACTACTACACCGCATCGCAACACACATCGACCACCAACGCCACGGGTGGTAACGGCACACTAAGGCTTGTGCCGTGGATCGTGCCTAAAGCAATCACCATCACCAAACTCGGTGCCGAGGTAACGGTCGTCGGTGAGTCCGGCTCAAAGGTCCGGCTCGGAATCTACAACGATAACGGCTCGTGCTATCCCGGGACGCTGCTATTGGACGCCGGTCAGATCGCCGGTGATTCCGCCACGGTTCAGGAGCTGACGGTAAGCCAGGCTATCCCCGCCGGTATCTACTGGGTGGGTGGCGCGATCCAGTCGGCGCCGACTACGTCGCCCACGCTCCGCGTAACCAGCAACTGGAATCCGCCAGTACTAGTGGCGATCGGGTCGAGTATCCCCGCTGGCGGCGGTAGTTCGGTGGGTTACAGTCAGACCGGTGTGACAGCGGCACTGCCCGGTACTTTCAGTGCGACCGTGGCCAACGTCGGTAACGCAGTCCGCACATTCGTCAAGGCGTGACCTACAGAAAGGACGATTAGACTATGTCCACGGTGCAGTGGTTGCGACCTGTCACGCAACGCAAATTCGACTTCCATATCCGTCGGATCTGGAAAAAGTTACAAGAATTGGAGACCCGTATGTCAAGCGCGGAACAGGACCAGTATGACCGTGGGGCCGCACTCGTCGGTTTGTTGAAGGCGGAGTTTGCGAGTCTGCACGAGCAGCTCACCGCCGCACTCGCCGATCAGGGTGCAGTGGTTGCGGCAGCGCTCGGTGAGGATTCGGCGGCCGACGCGGAGCGGATCAAGGGGCTCCTCGACGAGCTGGCCACCGTGCTGCCCGCTGTGCCCGACGTCCCGGTGCCCCTGCCGGGTGAACCGGCCCAGGTGCCCGCAGACGGTTCATAGGCGCAGGTCAGCGCTGCGGGCGCCCTGAGCGCCCGTGTAACAAGATCAACCAGTTTCCGAGGGTGGTAGGGACCCTCGAAAACGCGAAACGGCCCGGCATCATGACGATGCCGGGCCGCTTCCGAGAGGTGCAGACGCGACGGGCGTGAGCGTTCAGGCCGTCGCCTTACCGAGATCCTTCCGAGGTCGGATATCCGCTGTGTTTCCGTCTAGCATTGCCTGCACCTCAAACCCCGCGAGCCTCTACTGAGCACGACGTCTCGTAACCTCGTCGCGGGTGGTCGTATTACTCTACTAGTCGGGCGGTTCCTCGCACGAGCACCATGTGGTTGCGTCTTGTGGCTCGCCGCATAGTGGACATGTGTCCATTGTTTCACCTCCCGCTTGTCTCGGGCCGCCGCAGACTCCACAGCCGACCCGAGTGCAAGGGCCGAGTGCGTTATGGTCGCGCACCGTAAGCGCCGGTATCTCCGCATTGGTGGGTATGTCATGGCCGCATGTTTCAGTCATCTCAGTACTCTCCCGTGCACTGTCGTCACGTAACCTCGTCGCGGGTGGTCTGCGTGAAGCATACACGTGCGCGGTACTCGTCGGCCCAATACTTGAAATCGTACGGCGGATCAATCTCGGCCGCTTTTAAGTATCGGATTGCCTCGTTCGCCAGGGCGTCAATGACCTCTCGCGGATTTTGACCGGGCGCAATCGGTCGCCTCCACTCCAAATCGCCGTAATGCCATGAGCCGTCCGCGTGCGTGTACCGCACGTAATCGTCAGTCGCGTCTACGCTCACCATCGGCTCGCCGTCAATCGGACACGTCCTCACTTGCTATTCCTCCGTACTGGCCGCGTCCGCCGATACTGCGCTGGTCGCCGTGGCCGCCAGGTGCGCGACTGATCCTCTCGGTAAAGCCACCAGCCGCAGTGTACCGGAATGGTGGGCTCACCACAGCCGTTATCTAGCATCCATATGGCTCGCTGATAGTGGTTCAACATTCCCCCGTCCTGGCCGCCTCATCACGGGTGGCCAAACATCGTTTAATGAGGCATAGCGCGAGTACTGCGGCCTGCTCGCATGGGTCGGTCATTCTCTCATACCCCCAGTGCTCTTGATACTCCCGCGCTAACTCATCGCGGCCGGGTAGTGTCGGGGCGCCGTAGTGCGGGCCGCCGCAGACTCCGCAGCCGATCCGAGTGCAAGGGCCAAGTGCGTTATGGTCGCGCACCGTAAGCGCCGGTATCTCCCCGTTGATGGGCATGCTATAGCCACATGTTTCAGCCAGTTGCGTCAGCGTGACTGCCATGATCGGCCACTGTCTGTCGAGTTCTGCACGCGCTTCGGGCGCCCACGATGCCCACATTCGCGTGATTTTTTGAATGTAAAATTGCTGCATGCCCATCTTCCGTTTTTTACCCATGTCAGTAACCGATCTCGGAGGTTCCTCGATACTCTCCCGTGCTGGCTGCGTCGGCTGCTCGCTGCGCTGCCGCTAGCCGTTCCTGCTCCGCATTATGAAGTGCGGCTGCCTCTATTAGCTTGTTGTTCTCCACTGTGTAGACACAGTAACCGGCGAACACAAGCAACTCCAACGGCACCATGATGAACGGAAAACTCAGAGTGAAGGAGATCGCCATAATGACGAGGAAGACCTTAATCGCCATCGCCCTACCCTCTGGGCCTAGTGGCTCACTCTTAACCCGGCGACGTCGTCCCCCGCCGATACGCTTGGAGTAAGAGAATGGCCCCGGTAGGCCAACGTGAAAATGAAACGCCATGATGTAATCCTTCGGTTCGCGTGTCGGTTCTTGTAACCTATATCGTGGTCAGTAGCAGTGCGGTGGCCGTACCGATAAGCATCATCTCAGGGCCGCACCTGTGCCGTTGCAGTCAGCGCACTCTTCATAGCTGCACTCGACACCGTAACCATTACATACGCGGCAGTCGTCATTTTCAGTGCCTCCGTCTCCGGTGTATCCGCTGCCGTCGCAGGCCACGCAATAGGTTTCGATCTCAATCTCACGCTCCCCATCGCACGACTTGCATCTTCCGTGCCTCTCGATCAGGGCGATGCGGGCAGCCTCACGCTCGGCCAGCTTGGCCAGGATCTCTACCCTGGTCAGGGTCATTTTCGGTTCCTCCGGTTTCAGTGACGGATTCAGTAGCAGTGCGGTGGCCGTACCGATGAGGCTTATGACTTCACGCCCTGCCCGGCCGCGCCGGTACCGTCACATTCGTCGCATTCCACGAAACTGACCTGAACGCCCGCGCCGTCACACTCGTCGCAGTCGCCATCAGCATTTTCATGAGATCCATAGCCGTGGCACTCGTCGCACCGGGCCTCAACCTCAAGCTCGCGGGCACCATCGCACGACATGCATCTTCCGTACTGCTCGATCAGGGCGATGCGGGCGACTTCGCGGGCGGCCAACGCGGCCACAATTTCACGGTTAGTCATGGTCATTTTCGGTTCCTCCGGTTTCAGTGACGGACTTGTGACGGACTCGGAGAGATCACCTGCGCGCGGCGAAACCGCTCGTAGAGGGACCCCTTGCAGCCGTACTGCGGCAGGGTGCGCTCCGACTGGTGCGGCCTGATCGTCTCGCAGCGGTCGCACTGCATTACGTGCTCGCCCCGGTGCCAGCGATCGATCCAGCAGTGCCGCGTGTCGGTGTTTGTCATGCTGCGTTCCGCGCGGTAAACCGCGTCCACGTCCCACTCGGCGCGCAGGGTGTCATACCGGCTGGACGATGATTGCAGCGCACTGATGGCGGACGTGAGCGCCCAGTGTGCAGCGTCCCGCGCAGTGCTGTCGGTATATGCGCGCGGGAACGTGTAGGTAAGTGTGCGACCACCGGCGGAGATCGTGACACCGAAGCCCCCTGCGGGCTGTTCGACGGCCGTCACAGTGATGTCTTCGTGTTTGTGGGTGTAGGTCATGAGGGAATACTAGCGAGGTTTCGGCGTGGATGTCAATGATCGAGTGACAGTAGTTTCGGTGAGGTTTTAGTGTGGTCAGCGTGGAGGTCCGGCTGTTACGCTGGTCGCTTACCTCGCCCGCTACGCTGCCGGGCGTGCCGTCACATGATCAGTGGAAGCCGCTAGTAGCTAGTTGCACAATGGCCGAACGTCAGCCATCCTTGCGGGTGCGACCGGTGACGACATGACAGAGCTGTGGTCCGTGCGCGACGTGGCCGACTGGGCGGACATCTCATACAACGCCGCCTACAAAGCGTTGACGCGTTTGCGCGGAAGCCACGGGCTCACCCACGCCGAATACGGTCGGGCTGGCGCGCTGCTATATGACCCTGACGTGGTGCGCGCCGCATGGCCGCTGCTACCTGGGCGCGGAGCATGGAAACAGCGCCCGGGCGAACAGGAATCCAGTAGTGGAGACAAAACGACGTGACGTCATCACCTGGTGCGGGCTGGCCGTTGTAGGCGCGGCCGCCGCCGCGCTCAGCTTCACCGCGCTCGACGAGCTCGCACAACTGTGCGGCATCCGACTGCACTACCTCCTACCGGTCACCGTGGATGTTTTCGCGGCCACCGCCACCCGGATTTGGCTGCGCGCCCGCGCACACCCAGACGCCGTCGCCTACGCGCGCTCAGCGGCATGGTGCGCCATCGTGGCCACCATCGCCGGTAACGCGCTGCACGGCCAGCTCACCAGTGCCCACCGGTTGCCGTCGTGGTGGCTGGTGGTCGCCGTCGCCGCGCTACCGGCCGTCGCGCTGGGTGCGCTCGTGCACCTGGCGGTGCTCGTCGGGCGGCCCGTGGCGGACGCCGGTCAGGCGGAGCTCCCACCGGTAGACCACGAGCCGCCGCCGTTTATCCGCCGCCCGTTGGTGCTACCCGCCAGCGACGAGGTTCTCATCGCTGACCTGCGAGTGTGGGCGGTCGACCACGGTGGGATACCGCCCGTTGATGCGATCAGATTGGGCTACGGAGTGGGCACCACACGGGCGTCGCGGCTGCGCGACATCGTCACCGCAACCCCTGTCAACGGAACGGTGGTGAACCGGTGAGCGACTGGTTGGAGTGGCTGATAGCGCTGGGCATCACGCTGGCCGTGGGTGCCCTGATCTGTGGTGGCGCACTGGTGTGGATGGAGGTGACGCTGCGGTGGGGCCGTAGCCGTCCACTACCGCCGATGATCAACACTCTCGAGCGCGAGAGGGGTGGCGCACGATGACCATCGCACTGCCCGACGAGGGCGACGACGAGGTTTACGACGCCGAGATCGTGGAGCTGCCCGACCGGCCGCCACTCCCGATCGCCACCGGCACCGAGCTGTCGGTGCTGCCCTGGCAGGCCGACCTGCCGCAGCGTCGGCCCGTGGTGGCCCCGTGGCTGCGGCAGAGCGATCAGCGGGTGGCCGCTGTCCGCCACGTCGTCGGCCACGGCATCCACGTGGCGAAATACCACGTGGTCCGTGCCCCGCTGTACACCGCGCGCACCGCCGCCATGGCACCGCGCGGCCTACTGCGGGTGGTCGTGACCGCCGGCCGCTGGGCCTGGGATGTGGAGCAGGCCCCGTTGCGGGCGCAGGCCGGTCAGCGCGGCGACGTGACCGCGTACCGGGCGCTACGCAAAGACCGAGTGAACCGGGCCCGCACAGCGGCCATCCTCGCCGCTGGCGGCCTGCTGCTGGCGGCCTGCGTCGTGCTGCTCGCCCCGCCCTGGCTGCGGTGGGCGCTGCTGGCGGTGCTGCTCGGCGTGCTGGGCAAGCTCGGCGCCCGACCCGACCGACCACTGATCACACCCGCCGTGGTGCCCAACGGCAAACGCAAACTCAGCTATGGGATCGTCACCGACGCGTTTTTGGACGCCAAACTGTGCACAACAGATCGGCCGATCACCTTCGCCACACCCATTCACCGCGACTCCAACGGATACACGGTCATCATCGATCTGCCGGGAGGTCGCACCGCCGACAAAGCGATCAGCATGCGCGACGAGATCGCCTCCGGACTCGACGTGGACGAACGGCAGGTGTTCCTCTCCCGCGTGCGGGGCGCGTCCGGTTCCGCCCGTCGAGTGGACTTGTGGGTGTGCGATGTCGACCCGCTGACCATCCCCGCCGGACACACCGCACTGTTGGACATGGAGCGGGTGAATTTCTGGCAGCCGTGGCCTTTCGGTAAGAACGAGCGGGGCGCTGATGTCGAACTGTGCATTCTGTGGGCCGCAATGCTGATCGGCGCGATCCCGCGCCGTGGCAAGACGTTCGTGGCACGGCTGGTCGCCCTCGCAGCCAGCTTGGATCCCCACGTTGACCTCTACATATTCGACTTCAAGGGCTCCCCGGACTGGGTGCCTTTCCGTCAGGTCGCACACCGGATCTTCCACGGTGACCGGCCCGATCCGGACACCGGAATACACCCGGTGGGCGCGCTGTTGGACACGGTCAATGAGTTGTTGGAGGAGGTTGACCGGCGCAACCGGCTCATGCGCACGCTGCCCGCTGACATCTGCCCCGAGGGAAAGCTGACCGAGGAATTGTCGCGCGCGAAAGGCTATGACCTACACCTGAAAGTGCTGGTGATAGACGAGGTTCAGCGCGGTTTCACCAACCGCGACTACGGCGACGAACTAGAGATCGCCCTGACCGATCTGGTCAAAGCCGGTCCGAGTGCGGGAATCATCACGGTGGCCGCCACCCAGAAACCGGACGCGAAGTCGACACCTACAGGTTTCAGGGACCAATTCGGGGTGCGGTTCGCGCTCTACGTCACCACGCGGGACGCCAGCGAGGCCGTGCTCGGCGCCGGCGCGGGCGGTGAAGGTCTGCACGCGCACCGACTGCCACCCAACGCCCCAGGTGCCGGACTGCTGCGCGGAACCGGTGACGCGGCCATCGCGGGCGGCATCGTGCGCACCGGGCTGGCCAACCAAATCCACGCCGAACAGATCTGCGCGCGGGCGCGGGTGCTGCGCGAAGGCGCCGGGACGCTGGCCGAGATGGCACTCGGCGTGCAGGTGTCCGCCACACCGGCCACCTACAGCGTCGGCGCCGACCTGCTCATGGTGCTGGCCGAAGACAAGGCACACAGCGACGTGCTGTGCTCGCGGCTGGCGGAACGTTGGCCGGACCGATACGCCGGTTGGCAAATCTCGCAACTACACGCGGCACTGAAACCGTTCGGTCTGCGTCCGCGCCAGGTTTGGGCGGACTCCATTGATGGCGGCCAGAAAAATCGCATGGGCATTTTGAGAAGTGAACTAGTCGAGAGGTTGGACGCTCCACATGGACCGTGAAGTTTTTATCTACATTAAAATTCGAGACGTTAACAGCGAACCGGAAACCACGACGCCCGCACGCGATCTGATTGCAGACACGCTTGCCGCAATGGGAAGCGATCAGCAATGTCACTCCGACGCGCTCTGCGCACGGTTGAGCATGATCTCGCCGCAATACGCAGGCTGGTATCCGCGTTCGTTCGCTGGCGCGCTCGCAGCGCACGGCGTGGTGACGCGCCAGATTTGGGGACCGTGCATCGAGAGCGGAACCATGAAAAATCGGTACGGAGTGACCCGTCAATCCCTAGAGGCGGCGCTGCGTGAGCGACCACGCGCCTCTAATCTTAGAGATCACTCTAGAGCGGGCTGAACCATGGATGACCTGCGCAAACGTGTTGCCATAGAGCTTAGGGCGACGAGCACTCAGCAGGCCCGGGGACGCCCGTGACCACGTTAATGCCGTTCCTGGCCGTACTAGCGTCCCCAGACGGTTCTGGCCAGCAGGTCGAAACCGACGCCACGAGCGGTCTGACGACGCTGGCGCTGATCGCGCTGGCACTAGTCGCCTGGTGGGTCGTCAAGCGTGTGCTCTGGCCGGAGCGGCCGTGCCGGAGCCCGAAATGCAAGGGTGGGAGGATCTACGCACCCGACGGAAAGTCGTGGAGACGGCACGGTAAGTGCAACGGAAAGGGCTACATCGACTGACGCACACCCTGTCGGAAACCGAAATTGTGGCCACCGAACGCGCCGTCAATGGCCGTTCGTGTGGCCACATCGGATTCCGGCCACAGATGCCCGTAGGTGTCCATCGTCTCGGCGATCGACGCCTACGCCTCTCGCGGTGCGTTGAACATGCGCGCACCGTGTCCGGTGGGGATCGAGACGAATAAATCGGCCGCATCGTCAACCAGGCCCAGTAGGTGATCCGCAAGGAAGTTACGCACCATTAAATCCAGCTGATCATTGATCAGAATCACGTAACTCCGTGCGCCGTAAACGGCTACCGCGTCCGCGTGCAAATACCGTGCAGCCGCGAGCATGAATTTCCTCCTGAGTGTTCTGAAACGTTTACATGGTGGCCTAGCGCCACGTGACACTTTCAGCTACCGCTCAGTAGCTCACACCATACGTACCGAATTCACACGTATGGGCTAGTTTACGTAACACACTGAGCTGCCCCGTCGATGCATATGGCCTAACCTGCGTCACCCTTGGTATCACGTAGTGCCACCCGCTGCGCTAACCACGCTAAAATCTGGACCTGCTCGGACTCGTCGCGGTTGCCGAGATACTCATACAGATCCGCCATGTCGTCACCGGTACCGGCCAGCATCACGCCGTTATCCCGCATGGCCGCGATACCTAACGCTCGCCGGTCCACCCCTAAACCGTGCGCTACCCGGTCCAGTGTCCACGGGTCGTAACGGCGCCCCTGTGGCCCCACTGGTTTGAGGTACATGCTCAGCGTCTGGCGCGACACGCCCGTCTTACGTTCCGCGTCCCTAATCCCCACGGTGTCAACGTCGGACCGACGCGAACCTGGCTGTAGGCCCGCCGCACGCAGTAGAGCTCCGACCGCTGACGGGCGCGTGGTCCGACCTGGCGGTTCAGTCATGGTGTGGCTCCCGGTTCGAGGAGTCGAGGCATGCCGGTCAGGTCGCATCATTGTCGCAGGACGTCAATTTGTCACTCAAACCTTGACTTTTTGTCGCAGGATGGTGCAGTGTGAGCGCTCATTCATACGTACTGCCCCTTTCTCCGATCATGAAGCGAGGCCCACGTAAGTGACCGAAATGTCAGTGGATCACGAGCCACTGCTGCATCCTGACGATGTGGCGGTGATGCTCAGCGTCAACCGCGCCACCCTGTATCGGTGGTGGAGACAGGGGACTGGTCCTCCGTACGTCCAGCTCCCCGGAAAGGTGCGTCGATGCAGACTGACCGACGTGCGGCAGTACATCGAAAATCAAACCGAGAGGTCTCCCTCATGACAGCGCCACGTCGATCGCGGGTCAAATCGTCACTCGACTTTGTACCGAAAGCTCTAGCCAGAGACGAGCGACTGCTTCGGCTGATTGAGGAGCTCTACACCTATGCCCGTGATCTAAATCACACCCTGGTGGCGCTGTTGAATACGCACGGCGGTTTCGCGGCCACCCCGGAACCGCGCCGGATCTGGGTGGACCTCGATCGCGGTGCGTGGCGGGCCGTGCTCGACATGGTCGAGCAGCGCCCATCCCTGATCAGACTTGAGCACGACGCGACCGGCGACCCCGACCCGCTGCGCTCTTTCCTCGAATCCGGTGACGACCTCATGGTGGCCCCACCCACCGAGCTCCACCGCTGCACCCACCCGGCCGGTAGCGCACTCACCATCGGAGCGTGGGAGAAACAGCATGCCGCTGGCCTCGCGGACATCCGCCAAGGACTGCACGTGGTAAAGGACCTCGGAACCGCCTCGGTAAAGGACCTCGGAACCGCCTCGGTAAAAGAGGTGAGCCCCGATGCTGGGTGATCTGGTGACCGCCTACCTGATCGGCGTGGCGGTGTGTTGGGTGCCGCTCACCGTGCTCTGCGTCGACACCCAACGACGAGCTCATTGCGAGCTGGGTGCACCCCCCACCGCGTTTGAGACCGTGTGCGCGGTGGTGGTCGCGTCGGCTGCCGCGCTCACCTGGGTGTCGACGCTCGCCGCGCTGGCCGCAGCCGCTCTACTGGCTCGGCGGGGGGTGCGGCGGTGAGGCTGGTCCGCATCTACCGCCACCGTGGCCGTCACCGACTGGTCGCCCCAACCCGGGTGCGCCTGACCCGGCGTGCGTGCGGGTGGGTGGAGCTGCCCCGGCGTCGGATCGCACCGCCAGTGCTGGCGGCGGCGGTCGCGGTCGCCCTGACCGCCGTACTGGTCACCACCGGACCCGCGACCACATCCCAGGTCGAGGACACCCACCGGTCAGCGCAGGTGGCCCTGGTGGTGCCCCGGCCGCCGCACCCGGCCGGCTGCGAGGTCGGGCGGTGAACGCCCGTGAGCTGCCCAACGGAGCCTCCATGATAAAGGTGGACCAGAGTGGGGGGCATGTGTACGTCACCGCCGCCAATGGGCATTTTCCGCCACGGGTCGAATACAGCTCGCCGCGACGCTGGACCGCGCTCGTGCCGTTGGACCGAATTCGACAGTTTGCGGACACCCGATTGGACGCGCCGGACCGTGCCGCACTGCTCGCCCTTCTGGACGTGTTGGCACCGTGGCGTCAGCCACGCGATAAGGGGGTGACGTGAACGTGGTGTGTTTCGGTGGACCGCTCGATGGTGGTTACGTCGATGTGGCGATGCCACCGCCGCCAGTGTGGCGCCACCCGATCGAGGCGCCACCAATCGCGTTCCGCCAGATCGGTGCGCGATACCCACGATGGTGCTGGCTATACGAGTACAGCCCGGCCCGCAACGCGTATGTGGTGAGGGCTGGGCACCATGACTACTGAGATCCTTCCGAAGTCGGATACTGATGGAGCGTGCACGGTGAGCAACGACAGTCGAAAGCGGGGCGTGGTGCACGAGCCGCGTTATCTCGCGCCCGATGTGAAGCCGGATCCTGCTGCGTGGTATTACGCCGGATGGCTCGTCAAGGCTGACGGTTGGGAAAACACCCAGAATCGGCGTTCGATTCCGGTATTTCGTTGCGCGAGCATATCGTGCTGTGCTTTAGTAGAGGGACACCCGACGCTGCTGCTACAGCATGAGTCGACCCACCGAGAGGAATTATCATGAGCGTCAATCTGGGCATCGAGTTTGTGGATGCGCCGCCGGTCAAGCCCAGGAGCGTAAGCGGCTCTCCTGGCCGTCCGAGCATTTTCGGTCCGATTTTGGAGCAGCTTCGCGCCTATCCGGGCCGGTGGGCGCGGATCACGAAGACCTCACTGGACGTGGGTTCCAACGCGAAGACCAGTCGTGCGGCCTCGGTCGCCAGCAAGATCCGTAACGGGCTCGGAAGCTCGTTCGCGGCGGGCGAGTTTGAAGCCACCGACCAGGACGGCCACGTTTACGTCAGCTACGTCGGGGAGGCTGGTATCGCTAAGGCTACTGAGGCCGCCGCCGCACGCGCGGAGGCTAAGGCCAAGCGGGACGCGGCCACGGCGGCGAAGGGGATTCCGGCCGTAGAGGATGCGGGTGATGAAGACGAGTCCGAGGCAGCCCACTCAGCGGTGCTGAGCCCTCAACTCAGCGCGCCTAGCGGCTGGTGAGATAAGAGCAGCCAACGGCCCCGAGTTTGCTATCCCCCCGGCAATTCGGGGCCGTTGGTGTCACCTGATCATTAACATCGAACCGAACCGTAGGGATTTACAGCGTGAACAAACCGGACAGTTTGCGAGACAGGCTCACCATCTATCTGGCCCTCGTCATTTTCATAGTCGGTATCGCCGATCATGATCCGCGTCTACACCCGCAATAAGGCGACAGCTAAGGCGCTGCGGGACGCTTTCACCGCCGAACCGGTGGGCGGTTTCCACCACGAGTCACCCGAGTGGCAAGCTCGGCCCCGCCGAGCGGATTACGTGGTGTCCAAGGGCGGACTGTCCAGTCAGTTAGAGCGTTACGCCGCATATCTGTGGGCGACACCGATCGTGCTACCAGAGGCGATTACGTGGCTGGTGGAGCAGGCGAAAAGGCGTTACCAGGAGGGGAACGACACCGTGATTGTCGGACGGGATTACATGGAGCCACCGAAATGACCAACGAGGAGAACCTAGAGCGGTATGCCGCCGCGCTGCACGCCATGCAGTCGGGCGTAGCGATGGCGATGGCATTGAGCGACACGGCAGAGACCGAACCGAAACACCTGCGTGTCGGTGTCAACTCGTCCCTGCTCAACGATGCCGCGATCGCCAGACTCCTGATCGACCGTGGCATTTTCACCGAGGAGGAGTACGTAGGGGCATTGGCGGATCAAATGGAATTCGAGCAGCAGCGGTATGAGCGGCGGCTGGGGGTGAAACTCGCGTGAAAGACAAGATGCACAGCTCCTACTGTACGGCCCTTTCCGCGCGTGTAGCGAAAGTACTGCATGGGGATTCCGACCTACTTAAGGCGATTATTGCTGCGGGGGTGATTCTGTGGAGGGCGAAATCTGGCCTGTGTCCGGGTGACGAGCACGCATGGCGGGCCGAGTTCCGAGTGTGCCGCAAGCGCCACCGTGATTTTGCTGACCACGAAGCGTGGGACCCCGAAGCTCGGCCGCCACCTAAAGATTGCGAGAGGGCATATCTGTACATTCAGCCGGTCGACTGCGCGGAGCCACTGACATGAGTGAAACCGTGTGTGAGCTGACCGAGCTGCCCGTATCGATGTGCAGCCACTGTCGACCGAAACTACCGCCGGTGCCTGAACGCACGGCAATAGTTGGCCAACTGATCGCGGCGAGATACGCCGGACACTGCGGCGAATGCTCAGAGCTGATCGTGGAGGGCGACCTTATCGGCTGCACCGAAGACGGCTACTGGATATGCGAGCACTGTGCCGAACCGGAGATCGATTTAAGGGATTTGATTCCGTGAGCGAATCCGACACCCGACTCATCGATGCCGCACTCAGAACGGTTCGTACCGAGTTGATCGCGGCGACCGCCGCATTCGAGCCGTTCACGTCACCGCGCGAAGGCTGGACCATGATTATGGAGGAATTAGACGAGATGTGGGTTGAAGTAAAGGGCAACCATCTCACCCATGCCCGTCGCCAGGCGGTGCGGGTCGCGGCCATGGCCACCAGGTTTCTCGTGGACATGGCCCCGATCCTCACTGCTGAGGGCGACCTGCGATGACTGAATCCGACACCGTGAGGCGCCTACACGTACCGCTATTAGAGCAAGACCAGGATGGGAGTTGGTTCTCGTTCTGTCATGCCTGCTCCCATGAGGTGGGCCATCACGTCCCGCGCTGCATTCAGCTCGCCGACGACCAGCCGTGGCCGCCGTACAACCTCACCGAAGACATCAGGCCGCCGCTCATCACCCCGGATTACGTGGCCGACCTGAACGCGCTGCACAACCCGGACTCAACACCGGATGATTTGCGCGACGACATCACCCGCATCATCGAACGGCACATCCTCAAGCGGCCGAGATCATTGCAAAAGGCGATCGGACCGTCCGAGATCGGCCACGAATGCGGGCGGTACATCGCCTACAAGTTGGCACAAGTCGACACGGTGAATTCGAAGGCCCAACAGGCGGCCTGGCGACCCCAGATCGGGGTATGGGCCCACAATGGGCTTGCGGACGTTTTCGAGGAGGCCAACCGGGGGTTTTTGGAGGCTGAGCGGTTTCTGGTTGAGCGACTGGTCAAGGTGGCCAGCCTGCCCGCGTTGGACGATTTCGATGAGGATGTCAGCGGTACCGGGGACCTTTACGACGCGGTCACTGCCAGCGTCGTGGACTGGAAAATCGTCGGACCGACCACGCTCAAAAACGTCCGGGCGCGTGTACGGGTATGCCATGAGATCGAATGCGCGGAACTCATGGAGTGCCCTCATAAGGGTTTACCGCGTGGCGCGTCGCTGCAATACCGCAAACAAGGCCAGACCTACGGTAAGGGTTACGCCGCGTTGGGCCTCAACGTCAAGTGGATCGTCATCGCATTCCTACCGGCAGCCGGTGAGCTATTCGGCGACAAACCCGACGCATATTTTCATGTGGAACGGTTCAGCCCGGCACTGGCCGATGAGGGTATCGACCGGATGATCGGTACAAAGAGTCTGCTGAACGCTCTCCCGCTGGATACGGTGTTGGGGATGATGCCCACGGCGGACGTTTACTGCAACACCTGCCCGTACTTCAACCGTGAGGCGGAAGTAGTCGAACCTCGCGAGCCTCGGTCACTGGCCGAGGGGTGTCCGGGCCACGCGGGACGCAAGCAGCGAACCGACCCGCTGCTTAGCTTGATCCCACCGCCCGAAATCGACGACGGATCGGTGTGGACGGCACCCACGGCACGTTATGACGTCACTCAGCTCAACAAGATTCCGATTGAGGATTTGGTGAACTAGAAACGTCACTCGATCATGCACAGCCAGCAGTCGAGGATTTAGGGAGATAGAACGAATGAGCACGGCAATCGATCCGGCCCAGGCATTCCTGATGGGCGGAGGCGGTGGACCCCCATCCATTTTTAATAAGGCGGACGGGATCGGCACGATCCGCCGGATCACCATCGAATCCTGGGAATACCGCGCGCAGAGAGATGACGACGGCAAGGGCAACTACAAGATTAAGACGTGGGATAGCACCGGTGAGCCGATGATGGAGCTCGTTGTTACCGGTCAGACCGATCTGCGCGACCCGAGTAACGAGGACGATGACGGTAAGCGGCGGGTTTTTATCAAGGGGGACATGAAAAAGGCCGTGGGTGCGGCGGTTGCGGCTGCGGAGTGCGATTTCATCGGGCGCGGCGGAGTACTCACCGTGGCCCGCATCGACAAGCTCCCCGACGAAGGGAAGAAGTCGGGCGCCTGGATCCACCAGGCGCGCTACGTCCCGCCCGCCGCCAGCTTCCTCACCGCGAGCGCCCCGGTGACCGGCACCCCCGCCACGCCCGGCGCCGAGCTGGACCTGTCCGGCCCTGTCACCGCCGCTGCTCCGGTCGCGCCAGCGGTCAACACAGCGCCAGCCCAGGTCACGCCCAGCGTCGCGGAGGCACTGGACGCGGCCATCCCCGCCGCGCAGGCCAACCTGGTCGCGGCGGGGATGGTGGCCCCGGCGGCGGCTCCGGTGACGACCATCCTGCCCGCTACCCCGTACGGACCCGTGGACCCGGCCGTCATGGCAGCGCTCGCCGCGCTACCCGAGGCGCAACGACTGGCCGCGCTCAAGGCTATGGGGGTGAGCGTGTGAGCGAAAAGCTGGCGTCGCCTCTGCCAGGAAACCGGCTAATGCATGTGGCATTCGCGCAGGCATACAGCGACGAGGGAAAACGTGCCTACGTCGACCATATCGATGATGCGAATGCCGTGTCATCAGAGATGTCGCAGTGGACATTCAGAGATCCGGTGACGAGGGAGGTGCGCAGCGCTGTTCACCGTCCGGTCCTCGATCTCGATCTACCGGTAGCTGTGCATCCATCGTCAACGCCGGGTCACCATCACCTTTACATCGACTGTCCGATGCCATGGGAGCGATACCAGGCGCTGCTCAGCGTGTTGGCGGAGGTCGGCCTCCTAGAGCAAAGCTTCGTAAACGCCAGCATTAAGCGGGGGTATACGACCGTCCGACTGCCGTGGGTGAAAAAGGAGCTGCCAGAGCTGCAATCCGTCGAAGATATATCGGCATTCTAATGAGCGAGTCGACACTCGACGACCACGAGTTGAAATACCGGCCACGCACGAGCGGTCTCGCACACCTAGACATACCGGATAACCTACGTGCCCGCTGGGTTTGCAGCTGCGGTCAGTGGGAGATTCTCCGCGAGCTCTCCGGCTGTCCATTCCGCGAAACGGCGGTCAAGCGACACCGTGAACACGTCAACGGGGTGCACGACAATGCCAACTACTGACAACCCCGACGATCCGCGTCTCACTCACGGCGCGGATGAGGCACCGGCCCCGCAGGCTGATGTGTACCTAGTTTTGAGTGAGGCGGAACGGGATGAGTATGGATTTGTTCGTCCGTTCTGGGGGGTTTACCGTCACATTACGTGCGGCACCACTACGCGCATGTCACCAGACATCGCGGCCACCTATGCGAGTCGCCCGCATTTCTACGGGGCGACGTACTGCGCGACTTGCGGTATGCACCGACCAGTGGGCGAGGATGGTGAATTCGTGTGGCCGGATGGCGTAAAGGTAGGCACGTAATTTATCCGACCTCGGAAGGATCTCGGTAGGGCGTGAATCCCCGTAAACGGCCCATTCCGCTTACGGGGATTCGCCATCTCCTCACAACGGCACGATTGAACGGTAGGAACCGATGGAGCATGACCCGATCAATTCACCGTCCCATTATACCAGCCATCCCAGCGGCGTCGAATGCATCACCATTACGGAGTGGATGGGGTTTAATTTAGGCAATGCTATCAAGTATATCTGGCGTGCTGATCACAAGGATGGCGCCATCGAGGATTTGCGTAAGGCAGCGCGATACATTGAACTTGAGATACTACGACGCCAACGCGCGTTCACCGACGACGATTCGCCTATGTGATGAGTCGGCCGAGGTTACTGGATTGCTACTCGGGCGCAGGTGGTGCCGCGATGGGCTACCACCGTGCGGGATTCGACGTGTACGGGGTCGACATCGCACCACAGCCCAATTACCCGTTCCCGTTCCGCCAGGGCGACGCGATAGAGACATTACGCGACCACTGGCACGAATTCGATGCATACCATTTCAGTCCACCCTGCCAATCTCATAGCTCCCTTACGAGCGGTACGAATCGGTATCTCAATAATGAGTACCCGGACCTGATCGCATTGACACGGCTCGCGGCGAGGATCACCCGAGGTCGCCCCTGGGTGATCGAGAACGTGCAAGGTGCGCCGATACGCAGCGACATAACGCTGTGCGGTGAGATGTTCGGGTTAGAGGTGATCCGTCACCGACTGTTCGAGTGCCATGGCTTCACCCCGATACGGCCGGTACATAAACCGCATCGTGGTCGCGTTGCCGGTATGCGCCACGGGGAGTGGTTCACCGGACCGTACTTTCAGGTTTACGGCGACGGCGGCGGTAAGGGCAGCGTCGCCGAATGGCAGCGGGCCATGGGGATCACCTGGACCGGTGTACGTAAAGAGATAGCCGAGGCGATACCGCCCGCGTACACCGAATACATCGGTGGCCTGGTCATGACGGCGATCATGGAGCGTGCGGCATGAGCGACCAACCCTACGGGGATAGTGCCGCGCTCTACTGGGCACACGGGTGGCGGGGAATACTGCCCATCCCGCCGAAATCGAAAAAGCTGACGCTACCGGGATGGACCGGTCACCAGGGCGCCGTACCGAGTTACGCGGACATTCAAGCATGGATCGACGGCCCTGAAGGTCGGGGGAATGTGGCGATCCGCCTGCCCGACAACGTCATCGGTGTCGACGTGGACGCGTACAACGGCAAAACGGGCGCCGAAACACTGGCCGGTTGCGAGGCGCGGTGGGGGCCCCTGCCGGCGACCTGGCGGAGTTCCGCGCGCGACTGGCCGTCCGGGATCCGCTTCTACCGGATACCGCCTGGCCTCAACTGGCCAGGCGAGCTCGGGCCGAACGTGGAAATCGTGCAGTGGGCTCACCGGTACGCCGTGGTGTGGCCGTCACTGCATCCCGACACCGGGACCCGATACCAGTGGTTCGCACCGGACGGGCAGCCCATGCCGTACGTGGTGCCGTCACCGGAGGATCTCGCCGAGCTCCCGGTGCGCTGGGTGGAAGGGCTGTCCCGGGGGCAGTACGCGCCGGAGTTGAAGGCCGCCGTGCCGTGGGGAGCAGTCGCCGAGTGGATTCAAGCGCATGACCATGTTGGTAGTTGTTGCATCGTTCAACATGCGATAACGGATATTTCAACACGCTTCCAACATGGTGCGCGGCATGAGGTTTTGACCGGTCCACTACTGAATTTGATCAGACTCGGTGAGCTGGGCCACAGAGGACTAGGGGAAGGGCTCGTCGATGTTCGGCGTGAGTTCGAACAGGTGGCCAGTGATCCAACACGGGGGGCACAACGATCCGCCGTGGGGTTGGGCCGGGAGTGGGATCGGGCCATCGGGGGAGCAGTGGGAATGGTGATCGCGCAACCCACCAGGGGCCCGGATTCACTACCCGCCACGCCGTGCGCATGTGATTTCGACCTGAGCTCGATCCTGCCACCTGACGATGACGGTCGACCCCGGCCCGCTCCGGCGGCGACTGAGAGGCCCGCTCCGGCGTTCGACTGGCTGGCCAGCGCGCCCACCTCCCCGGTGGACGATGAGCCCGTGGCGGCCCGCGTGGCGCCGGAGCCGCTGGACCTCGGGCCGGACACACCGGAGACGCCGCTCGTATCGCTGCTGGACATCGAGGTCCGCAAGCTTGAGCTCCGCCGTGCCGCACTGCGGATAGTCGAGCAGCGCGAGCAGGAGGCAGCGTTCGTCTGGCCGGAGGGCGGGTGGTCGGCCCGGGACGAGCTCGCCCTGCCCGACGAGCCAGTGACCTACACGGTGGCGCACGTAATGCCAACCGGCACTAACGTACTGTTAACCGCTGGGTACAAATCCGGTAAAACTACGATGGTCAACAATCTGGCACGCTCCCTAGTGGACGGTACCCGCTTCCTCGGTCGGTTCGATATCGCCGCGATGCCTGGCAACGTGGCGATCTGGAATTACGAAGTGGACGGCCCGATGTACCGCAGGTGGCTGCGCAGCATGAAAATACAGGAGCTCGATAAGCTCTATCCATTCAATTTACGCGGTTACCGGATGCCACTACTCGTCAAACACGTTGAGGATCGTGTGGTGGCGTGGCTAGCGGAACGCGACATTAAGTTCTGGGTAGTGGACCCGTTCGCTCGCGCGTTCGTCGGTTCCGGTGAGGAAAACAGTAACGATCAGGTCGGTAAGTTCCTCGACACCCTTGACGTAATCAAGCGCCGGGCTGGCGTGCGAGACCTAGTGCTACCCACACACACTGGCCGTGCTGAAATGTCCGCCGGACAGGAACATGCGCGGGGAGCGACCCGCCTTGACGACTGGGCTGACGTCCGCTGGATCCTCACACGCGAAAATTCAGACAGTCCGGCGTACTTTCGAGCGAGCGGACGCGACGTTACGTGGTCGGAATCTCAGCTGAGCTATGACGAGGAAACCAGGACGCTGACCATGGGAGCAAAGGGAAACAGGTCTCGCGCTGAAAACAAGAGAGACCTAATCATGACCGCGATATTACAGGCGGTGCGTGAGAGTCCTGGTATTAATACGAGCGATCTGCGCAATATCGTGAAGGAAAATCTAGGCACCATGGACGTGAAGCTGTACGGCGAGGCTATCGGTATTCTCAAACGTTCGTACCGAATCCGTACCGAAAAGGAGGGTGTAACCACGCGTCACTACAACGATCAGCCTGGCGAGCTGCTGCTCCCTCAAGATCCATCGTAGGGCCATGTTGTTGAGATGTTGCTTGTTGTTGCTTGTTGTTGTTGGGCAGATATTGGTGTTGTTGTTGGTACCCCTTTAGGGGGACCAACAACATACCAATCACAAGATCGAATAGATGAAGATCGACAACAACACAACGACGACGCAGGGGCGAGAGGCGAGGACCGGGATGATTCCCCAGTGGCTGCGTAAACGTCTCGCCGGTAAGGGGCGTGGTGCCAGAGGCGGAACGTGTCCGCGCTGCAAGTGCTACGTAATCACCGGCCTGGATCACGACGACTGCGCACTGCCCGCCGTGGTGGATGACACCGAAATCAACCACATGAGCGAACTGCTGGCGAGGCTGCGGGGCGTGGCGACGTTCGACTTCACCCAGTACGGCGGAACGTGGGAGCTGCGATATCGCTACCCGGTGCACATTAAGGCGGAACGTGAATTCCCCGTACTGGTCGCCCACGTCTGCGGCATCCGGTGGCCGGCAACGGCGGAACCCCACCTATCGCTGACTCGTTCCGCCCCGCCAGCCACCACGCTCGAATCCCCGCCGTTCTAAGGACCACGATGAAAATCTATGGTATCGACCAGTCCTATCAGCGTACCGGAATCTCCCGTATCGCATTCGGTATTGACGGCGATGTCAACGCGGTATCTCGCTCAGTATCGCCGTGGAAAGCGATAGATAATCCATACAGTGCGCGTCATGTTGCGATGCACGACCATGCCTATAACATCACCAATATGGTGGGTGACGACGCGGTATTGGCCGTCATGGAGGGGCCATCGTATGGTTCGAAAGGTAAAGCAGTGTGGCAGCTGTCTGTGTTACTGGACACCGTATTCGGCTACCTGGTGGAGCGCGGCATTCCCGTCGCGGTATGTCCTCCAACTACGCGCGCTAAGTGGGCTACCGGTAAGGGGAATGCCGCTAAGGATCTGGTCTGTATCCACGTTGATAGACTGTGGCCGAATGTGGGTAAAAACAACGATGAATTGGACTCGTTGGCGTTCGCTACAATGGGTGCGCAGTGGATGCGATGGAATGTGCCGTCGCTGGCCCGACACCGCGCCGCGCTGGCTGGTGTCGAGTGGCCGGACATGAAGACGCTGAGAGGTTCTGTGCGGCCGTCAGGGGCCGTCCCCGGTGTCATTACCCTCGGAGCCGGTGACAATCGGCTGGCGACCCCAATGAGCCCGTGCGGCACAGTCCCGGCGGGCAGGCTTCCCAGCACGGAAGTAAGTGACCTCGGAGCTTCCTCGGTAAGCGACCTCGGAGCTTCCTCGGTAAGCGACCTCGGAGCTTCCTCGGTAAGCGAGCTCCGGAGTCTCCGCTACGAGATGCGGGCCGAGCCAGTCAATTGACCGTTTCAGTGAGAACGTGTGATGATTACGGGTGTCGAGGCGCACGTGATTGCGACGTGGGTAGATCGGACGTGGTTCACCCGGTTTACCGCGTGGTGATGGTGTGGTCGGGTCGTCTCGACACGGTGAGGCACGCGGGGTTGATCGCGTCACCATGACTGCGAATGAGGCGCGGTCATGGTGACTGCACCCTCGCGTGCCTCACGTATTTGTGGAGGCGGTGGGTATCCTCGCTGCATGGAGAGTGTGGGGTGTTTCGGTGGGCCGCTAAACGGACTGTTCCTCAAGATGGGTACACACCGTGGCGTAATCACTGTGGGTAATGAACAGGCCGAGGCTGGCCATTACGAATACTCCACGGTTAGTCGCTCCTATATTTGGCACGCCGACATCGAAACCGAGCAAGTACATATCAGGCCGAAAGTGCGATCTGTAACCACGCGAGAGGGAGTGCTGTAAATGCCCACGATCCCAGGTGATGTTCGTACCGAGCCGGTGGCGACCGCCGCCGAGAGCGCCCGGGCCGGCGGTAACCGTGTCGGCCCGCCGAGCGTCGCCCAGGACGCCACCGCCGATTACTACGTGCCCGAGGGTGTGCCCCAGCTCGACCCGGGCGAGGAATACCCGGCGGACACCCCGCCTGTCGGTGGCGCGATCGAGCTGGGAACCGTGCTGGACGAGTACGGCCATGACGTGTCGGAGCACAAGAGCGCTGGCACGAAGATGGCCGAGCGCGAGTAATTGAACCTCGTGAGATTCGGTTAGCGATATGAGCGTGACGATTGACAGCGCTGTCTCGGAGATTCAGGGACAGCGCTGCCCTCGTTGCGAGCAGACATTACCGCTTGAGGCATTCCCGGAGCGTTACCGTGGCAAGCCAGGGAATTACTGCACGAATTGTAGTCGTGAGTATAAGAGCGAATACGACTGCAATCATATTCCGCCTGAGAAGCCGTGGAATCCATTCGTGAACAGGTTGATAATCATCTGCGCGAAAGAGGGCTGCAAGCGTGGAATATCGTTGGAGCGGCTGGCGCGGGGAGCCGATCGGTGCAAAATGCATAAGCCTAAGAGAATACCGGACGAGGACCGTAAGATCCGACCGGCCATTCCAGGTGGTAGGCCGGGCGGTACTACCGCAAAGGGTTATGGCTCGCATCATCAGAGGATTAAAGAGCAGTGGCGGCCACGGGTTGAGGCTGGAATCGTGGATTGCTGGCGCTGTGGCGAGCGCATACCACCGCGTACACAGTGGGACCTGGGGCACAAGGATGGCAGCCGTACCGAGTACCGAGGACCGGAGCACAGGGCATGTAACCGGGCGACCAAGAGATTAGATCGTGTTGAGCAGCCCCTCAAGGCGTCGGGCTGGTGGGAGTAGTGCGATCGGTAGTGCTCGTGTGTGGGCCACCGTGTGCGGGTAAGACTACGTATGTGGCAGAGCACGCAAGTCGGTCAGACCTGATCGTGGATTACGATGTGATTGGCGCGACCGAATATCGGCGTGTAATCAGGAGGCTACCTACGTACGGTGGTTGTGCGTGGGTGATTAAGTGTCTGCCAGGCAGGACTAAGCGAGAGCAATTCGCCGATAGGATTAAGGCGACGAAGACGGTATTACTGTTACCCACCGCGAGCACGCTATTAGATAGGGCTGCATTACGGAGTGAACCATACAAGAATAAGGCAGCCGTATTGGATTGGTTGAAGCGTGAGCGCGAGGACTCGTCACGCTTGGTTACCGCATCGGCCAGCAGTGTGGATGCCAACGTGTCGGGGTGGTGGGAATACGGTGAATAATTATGCAGTGTATATACAGCATGGTTATACAGTGCGATGCATAGCGGCCTGCATGATCATGTTGAGCATGATCATGATGTACGTATATGCAGGTCAAACCTATCAGACAGTGACATCGATCATGAGCATAAGCGCAGGTCAAAGGCTTGTGATCACAGACAGTGAGTTTTTCGGGGATTACAGGATATCCACAGGCCCGAGCCCCTGTCTTGGTTTCTAGCCGAAATATTCCCGTGATCTGGGATTAGTTTCGGTATAACTATTCACGGACTATTCATCGCGCTATTCAGGACTATTCATCGCATGAATACAGTGAATAGTT
>Ga0193751_1000276_pt1 | contig 44001 bp, 33 predicted proteins | sample L1c2metaG_FD_143050 | JGI IMG/M metagenome (GOLD analysis project Ga0193751, IMG submission 143050) | Soil microbial communities from a riparian zone of the East river system, Colorado, United States - L1c2 | ecosystem: Environmental > Terrestrial > Soil > Riparian zone | place: USA: East River...
GTGCCTTTGCAGGGGCGTGTGTCTTGACGTCCGAGTGTCTCCACGTCATTGCGAGCGAAGCGAAGCAATCCACGCTTACTTCCTCGTGGCCTGATGGATTGCTTCGCTTCGCTCGCAATGACGACGTAGGGCCTTGCGTCTTGGCTGTTTGAAAAGTCGACGGCGATTAATCGGGCGTCCGAGCCGCGCGCGGCCTTCACCTCTCCCCTTGTGGGAGAGGTCGGATCGCATCGCAGATGCGATCCGGGTGAGGGGTCACGGACTATCGAGGAACCTGAACCCCTCACCCCAACCCTCTCCCACAAGGGGAGAGGGAGTTCACCGCCGACGCGGGGACGAACTGCGCGATCGGATTTCACCGATTGAACAACTGCCGCAGCACGTCGTTCATCGGCTGGCTGTCCTGTTGCGGCTGGGGCGGCTGATCGTTTGGCGCGGGCGCTTGATCTGCCGGCGCATCGAGGCCGCGGCGCTGGCCGCGGCCCTGATTGGAACCTTGATTGGAACCTTGATTGGATCCTTGGCCCAATCCCTGCTGCAGCAGATTGCCCAGGGTCTCGCCGAGTTTGCCGGGAAGCATATCGGACAACCCACCGACGCCCGAACCGCTGCCGCCCGATCCCGCGCCGCCCAGGCCGCCGGGCCCGAACAGACCCTTGCCGATTTCCTTGAGCTTGGCATAGGCGGCATCCGGATTGTCCAGCATGCCGGCCACATCGGGATAGATGCGCGGGCCGGCCCAGGGCCCATCGATGATCACGGGGATGCCGAAGCCGACCGGATCGGCGGCGCGGCCCTGGCCTTCGGTGGTCATCACGAGCTTCGGCTCGACCCGAAACGCCATCATCTTGGTGGCGAGGTCGACCGTGCCCGTCCCGGTCAGGCGCACCAGCGGGCCGACCAGATTGAGATCGGTGGTGGTGGCCTGGCCTTTGTCGATCCGGAACGAGGCGGAGAGCTGGGTCAGGTCGGTGGTCTGCTCCTTGCCGTCCTGCCAACCCGACAGCGGGCTTGCGGTCAGCGCGCGGATCATCTGCGCGACATTGAGGCCCCTGATCTCGCCGTCCTGGAAATTGGCGAACACGGTGCCGCCGAGATTCGACATGATCGCGCGCTGGCTTGGGCCGGTCGAGTGCACCGTGATCTTGGCCTGCAGTTTGCCGTCGAGCTTGTCGAAGCCGGCGGCGCTGCGCAACAGCGGCAATGCACGCACGCCGACGAGGTCACCGCGCAGGCTGTAAGCGGGCGTGCCGGTCGAAGCATCGATGTCGATTTCACCATTGGCCTGGCCGCCATAGGCGCCGAGATTCGAAATGGCGCATTTGAGAATGCCGCTGGCGAGCGTGGAGTCGATCGCGGCCGGGGCAAAATGCGCTTGGGCGACGTTGAGTTCGGCGGCCGAAAGGCGGACCTCGGCGTCGACATAATTCAAGCCGATGAGGTCGATGGTGGCGTTGCTCCAGGATTGCGCGGAAGATTGAGTGGAAGATGGCGAATCCGGCGACGCGGCCGGCATCGGATTGGCGGTGGCCATGTCGAGCCGCTGGAAATCGAGATCGAGCTTCACCAGCGGCTTGCTCGCAACATCGACCGACGCCCATCCGTTAAACGCGCCGTCGCCAAGCGCGCCGGAGAGGCCGTTGATCAAGACGACCGAGCCGTTGAGCCGGACCTCCGCCTTGGCCGTGAGCTGCGCCTGCGGCACGCCGGGCACGTCCAGCGTCAGTTGGACCGGAATATTCTGCCGCTCCAGCGGCGGCACTGTCGCCCTGATGTCGAATGTGAGCGGATGCCCTCCGGCGCGCGCGCTGCCGGTGACGCCGACCTTGCGGTCGCTGCCGATCACGGCGTTGGCGTTGATGGCTTCAATGCGGTGCTCGACGCGGTCGCGCAGATTGGAAAACACCACCGTGCCGTCACTCACCGTGATGCGCTCGATCGGGGGCGCGTCCGAATCTCCTGCGCGCGCGGAGGCCGCGGGCGTGGCAGACGCGGTTTTGGGCACGACGGCGCGCTCGCGCAGCAGCGGCACGCTGAGATGTGGGCGGATGATCGCAAGTTCGGTGATCTCGGGACGGCCCGACCACGCGCTCGCAAGCGTCATGCTGGCCTTGATGCGGCCGATGGTGAGGTGATGGCCGGCGTCGCGGTCTTTCGGCCCCTCGAGCGTGACGTCGTTCATCGTCACGTTCAAGGACGGCCACAGGCCGATCGTGGTCGAGCCCGCGATGGTCAGGCGGTAGCCGGTGTCGCGCTCGACCCGGTCCTTTATCGCCGAGGTCAGGAAGCCCGAGGGGATTCCGATGATCAGCAGCAGCGCTGCGATCACGATGACGGCGGCGACGACGGCGCTAGCGATTTTCAAGGCCTTCATGTCGATCTTCCAGACCGGATGCCAGTGTCGGGTTTGGCCACGCCGTTGTTCCGGCGAGGCCTGGCCTTCAAGCTTATCCCGGAACGGAGATATGGCTCCAAGCCGCCAAAAATAATCCGGGGAGGCTGTAAAGCTATGTGACTTATGACACACTTCGGACCGGGCCGCTCTCGGGCTGATTGAGGGCGTCACTGGGGATATGCAATGCCATGAGCAAGCAAGCCGAATTTGCGGTCATTCTGAAGATGAATCCGATGTTCGCAGGCATCGGCCATGACGAATTGCAGCGGATCTCGGCGCTTTGCCAAACCCGGCGCCTCGATGCCGGAGAGACGCTGTTTCAGAAGGGCGACCCGGGCGATGCCCTGTTCGGGGTCCGCCGCGGCCAGATCCGGATCGAGACCGGCGCCCCCGACGGCAGCCGGTTGACCCTGAATTTCCTCGGGCCCGGCGATCTCTTCGGCGAGGTCGCGGTGCTCGACGGCCAGAGCCGCAGCGCGGACGCGGCCGCCGGCGAGCCGACCGAACTGTTCGTGCTGCGCCGAGAAGATTTCCTGAGTTTTCTTGAGCGCGAGCCGCGCGTTGCGGTCAAACTGATCATGCTGTTGTGCCAGCGCATCCGCTGGATGAGCGAGCGGATGGAGGAATCGGTGCTGCAGCCGTTGCCGGTTCGTCTCGCGCGACGGCTTTGCGCGCTGGCATCCGACTTCGGCTCCGAGGTGCACATCTCGCAGCAGCAGCTCGGGGTGTTCGTTGGCGCCGCGCGGGAAAGCGTCAACCGTCAATTGCAGCTCTGGCGCAAGGACGGCATTTTGGACCTGCAGCGCGGCCGCATCCTGCTGCAGAACATGACCAAGCTGACGGCGGTGGCGCGCAACGACTAGCAAGCACGGCGGCCTCATCATATGAAGTCCGTGCCGCACTGGTACGGGCACCGAAGGTTCGTTATCCTCCGGCGATGATCAATATCTTGTCGCGCGTTGCCGCATTTGCGGCAGGCATTGCGCTTTTGGCGGCGCCGTTGGCTTTGCGGCCGTCATTTGCTCAAGATCATTCACAGATGCATCACGAGCAACCTGCGAAGAAGCAGCCAAAGGCCAACAAGAAGCGGCCTGCCAGCGGTTCGCACCCAACCTCTCACGAGAGCGTGCCCGCAACCGATCACGGCACGGTGCACAGCGGCCACGAGATGCTGGGATTTCTCGGACCCTACGGCATGGGCCGCGAGGGATCGGGGACGAGCTGGCAGCCCGATACCTCGCCGCATGCAGGCATTCACGCGCAATACGGGGACTGGATGACGATGTGGCACGCGCTATTTAACGGCGTGTACGACAATCAGGGCGGCCCGCGCGGCGATACCAAGACCTTTGTAAGTGGCATGGTGATGGCGATGGCTGAGCGCCAGGTCGAGGCCAGCACGTTCGGCTTGCGCGCGATGCTGTCGCCGGACCCATTCATGGGTTCCAGCGGGTATCCGCTGCTGCTGGCCACAGGCGAGACCGCTGACGGCCGGACCCCGCTCGTCGACCGTCAGCATCCGCATGATTTGTTCATGGAATTGGCGGCGACCTATTCGTATCGGCTCGCCAATACGTCCAGCGTGTTTGTTTATGCAGGCCTGCCGGGCGACCCTGCGCTGGGTCCTTCGGCCTTCATGCATCGGGCGAGTGGCCTGGATATTCCGGAAGCGCCGATCACCCATCATTGGCTCGATAGCACGCACATCACCTTCGGCGTACTCACCGTGGGCGTGGTTCTCGATACCGTCAAGCTGGAGGCTTCGAGCTTTCGCGGCCGCGAGCCCGATCAAAACCGCTACGATGTCGAGGCACCGAAGTTCGATAGCTATTCCGTCCGCGCCAGCTGGAACCCTACGAACGAGATTTCGATGCAAGTCTCCTGGGGGCATCTCGCATCGCCGGAGCAGCTTGCGCCGATGGTCGATGAAAATCGTATCACCGCCTCGCTCTCCTATACGAAGCCGTTCAATGACGGTAATCTATGGGCGACGACGCTGGCCTGGGGCCGCAAATACAACTCGCCGGGCAACATCCTGGATGGCTACCTCGCCGAAAGCGAGTTGATCTTCACGAACGGCATCACCCTGTTTGCACGCGCCGAGCGCGTCCAGAATGACGAGTTGCTGGAGCGGGGCGAAATTGTCACGGGCTTTGTGGCGCCGCAGCCGGTTTATACGGTCAACAAGGTTACGCTGGGCGGTATCTACGACTTCGTCCGCACCCAAAACATGAAGTTCGGACTGGGCGCGCTCGCTAGCCGCTATGGCGTTCCCGATGCCTTGAAGCCCGAATATGGCGATCCAACGAGCTATATGATCTTCGTGAGACTGAAGATCCAGTAAGAGTGATCCGGGCGCCTCTCACTCCGCCGCCGGCGAATGCACAATGCTCGGCGGCGCCTCGTGATCCCCAATACGATCCGCCGCCGCCGCTTGCTCACTGTCGCCACTGGACGCCAACAGCCTTTTGCCGAAGCGCCAGGTCAGCGCGCCGATGTCGTCCATCATCATGAACATCGCCGGCACGAACACCAGCGACAGGATAGTCGAGAACACGAGGCCACCGATCACGGCGAGCGCCATCGGCGAGCGGAATTCGCCGCCGGCGCCGAAGGCGAGCGCCGAGGGCATCATGCCGGCGGCCATGGCGACGGTGGTCATGACGATGGGGCGGGCGCGCTTCATGCCGGCGTCGATGATCGCCACCTCGCGCGGCTTGCCCTCTCGCATCGATTCGACCGCGAATTCCACCAGCATGATGGCGTTCTTGGTCACGATGCCCATCAGCATCAGGATTCCGATCCACACCGGCGTCGTCAGCTGCTTGCCGGTCACCAGCAGCGCCACGATCGCGCCGCCGATCGAAAGCGGCAGCGAGAACAAGATGGTGATCGGCTGCAGGAAGGTTCCGAACAACAGCACCAGCACCGCGTAAACCATCATCAGCCCGGCGGTGATGGCGGTGGCAAAGCCCGCCGACAATTCGTTCAGGCTTTCGGCGTCACCGGAAGGGTTCACCGTCACGCCCTTGGGCAGGCTTTTCATGACCGGAAGTTCGTAGATCTTCTTGGTGGCGTCGCCGAGCGCCGCGGTGCCGACGAGATCAGCCGCCACGGTGGCCTGCCGTTCCCGGTCATAGCGGTTGATGCTGGTCGGACCCTGATCGAGCTTGATGTCGGCGACGACAGACAGCGGCACGCCGCCGCGGCCGCCGCCGAGCGGCACCCGCAACTGGTCGAGAATCAACAGATTGCCGCGGGCGCTGTCTTCGAGCTGGACGCGGATCGGCACCTGCCGGTCGCCGGCATCGAATTTGGCGAGCGCCGGCCCGACGTCGCCGATGGTGGCGACGCGAATGGTTTCCGACAGGCTCTCGGTGGAAACGCCGAGCCGCGCGGCGAGGTCCGCCCGCGGCTGGATGCGAAGCTCCGGCCGGTCAAGCGAGGTCTCCGAAATGACATTGGCGATCAGCGCAATCCGCTTCATCTGATTGGCGAGTTCGCTCGCGACATTGCTGACGATATTGCTGTCGGCGCCGGTGACGACCAGCGAGATCGCGCGCAGGCCGTTTTCGTCGAGGAACCAGAACCGGATGTCGGGAACGTTTTCGAGCTCCCGGCCAATCTCGAGCTCAAGCTCGCGCTGGGTGATCTTGCGTTCGACTTTTGGCGTGTAGTTGATAATCAGCGCCGCGCGGCGCACCTCGAACGTCCCCGGTGGCACCCGCCCGCCGTCGACGAACACGCTCTTGACGTCGGGGCGCTTGCGCAGGCGCGTAACGATTTCCTCGGTGACCTTCTCGGTGAAGCCGAGCTGCGAGCCGGGCGGCAGCTCCATCGCCAGCAGCGAGCGCGCGGTATCCTGCGCCGGCAGGAAGCCCTGCGGCAATAGCGTGATGCTCCAGATCGAAGCCGCGAAAATGCCAAAGCCGATCAGCACGGTGATGAAATAGTGTTTTACCGACCGGGTCACGAGCCGCGTATAAGCCTGCAGCACCCATCCCGGCGGCGGATCGTCATGCGGATGATCCTTGAGGAAATAGGCGGCCAGCACCGGGGTGACGAAGCGCGCGGCCAACAGCGAAAAGAACACCTGCACCGACACCGTGATGCCGAACTGCTTGAAGAATTGTCCGGCGATCCCGGACATGAAACTCGCGGGCGCAAAGATTGCGATGATGGTCAGCGAGATCGCAATCACGGCCAGCCCAATTTCGTCGGCAGCTTCGAGCGCGGCGCGATAGGGCGACTTTCCCATCCGCATGTGGCGCACGATGTTCTCGATCTCGACGATGGCGTCGTCGACCAGAATCCCGGTCGACAGCGTGATGGCGAGGAAGCTGACCAGGTTCAGCGAAAATCCCAGAATGTCCATCGCCCAGAACGCCGGGAAGATCGACAGCGGCAGCGAGATCGCGGCGATGATGGTGGCGCGGATATCGCGCAGGAACAACAGCACGATGACAACGGCGAGAATCGCGCCTTCGAACAGGGTCGAAATCGCCGCCTCGTAATTGCCCTTGGTGTATTCCACCGAGGTGTCGATCAGCTTGAGGTCGACGTCAGGGTGGGCAATTTTAAGCGCGTCGATGCGCTTCTGCACGGCGGCGGCGACCACCACGTCGCTAGCGCCCTTGGAGCGCTTGATGCCGAGCGCCACCACCGGCTCGCCGTTGAAGCGCGCGAAGGTGCGGCGGTCGGCGATGGTGTCGGTGACGGTTCCGAGATCGTCGAGGCGCACCTCGCCGCCTTTCGGCAGGCTGATCATGGTTCCGGCGAGATCGTTGAGGCTTTTGGCGCCGGCGAGCGTGCGGATGGCCTGGTCGTTCTTTCCGATCTCGGCGCGTCCGCCGGCGAGATCGACATTGGTGCCGCGCAGCCGGTGGCTGACATCGACTGCGGTTAGGCCGGCGGCCTGCAACCGGTCGGGATCGAGCGAGACGAGAATTTCGCGCTCGACGCCGCCGATACGCTCGACCTGCGCGACGTTGCGCACGCCCTGCAGCGCGCGCTTGACCACGTCGTCGACGAAATAGGACAATTGCTCCGGCGTCTTGCCGGGCGAGATCGCGGCATAGGTGACAATCGGCAGGCCGATCACGTCGACGCGCTGGATCAGCGGCTCGGTGACGTTCTGCGGCAGGTTGGCGCGCACCCTCGTGACGGCGTCCTTGACGTCGTTCAGCGCGCGGTCGGTGTTGGTCTCGAGCGCGAACTGGATCGTCGTCAGCGACAGCCCGTCGGTGATCGAGGATGAAATATGCCGCACGCCCTCGACGCCTGACACGCCGTCCTCGATGGTCTTGGTGACCTGCGATTCCAGTTCGGCCGGCGCCGCGCCGAATTGCGACACCGCGACCGAGATCACGGGGATGTCGGCGCTTGGCAGCCGCGTCACCGCGAGCTTGGTAAAGCTGACCCAGCCGAGTACCAGCAGGATGATTGAAAATACAACGGACGGCAGCGGATTTCGGATCGACCATGCCGAGATATTCATAGCCATCAGCGTGCCCGCGTTCGATCGAGTTCTTCGGCGAACATGGTCTTGATCTGGTCGCCGTCGTGCAACGAGGAGCCAGCGTCGGCCACAACGATTTCGCCGACGTCGAGGCCCTCGAGAATTTCCGTTGAGGTATCGGATACCAGTCCGATCCGCACTCTTCGCGTTTCAACGGTATTCCCTTTGACCACCTGAACCGTGAGATGGTCAATGGCGGTGCGCGGGATAGCGACCCCGCAGCTGCGCTTGGCGTCGATGCTGGCTTGGGCGAACATGCCGATCCGCAGCGGGGGATTGCCGATCAGGGTGATCCTGACATGGCCGAGCTGGGTGGTGCGATCAATCTGCGGCGACACCAGCCTGACGCGCCCGACGATATCCGGCGCGTTGTCGCGGCTGATCCGCACGGTCGCGCCGGGGTTCAGCTTCATCATGTGAACCGCAGGCACTTCGGCGTCGAGGTCGATGTCGTTATTGACGGCAATCCGGAACATCGGCCCGGCTTGCGGCGAGGCCGGCGCGCCGATGATGGTGTTGACCTGGGTGAGGAGTCCGGCGGCGGGTGCACGCAGCGAGGTCAGCGCGCCGGGCCGCGCGCCGGCGCCGGGCGCTCCGGGCTGCGCCGGTGGCAGGGTCAACCGCGCCAGTTCCTGATTCTCGGTTACCGTTTCGCCTTCGCGGACCAATAGATCGGAAACCTTGGATCCCTCCTGATCGACCCCGACCACCGCTTCGCGGCGCGGCACGACAAATCCGGTGACCCGCACCAGGTCGGAGAAGCAGGCATTGGTGGATTTCACGACGATGACCAGCGCCTTGCTGGGCGTTTCCTTCTCTTCGGGATGGGAGCGGTGCTCAAACCAATACCAGGCACCACCCAGCACCGCGAAAAAGGTCACCGCTAGCGCAGGTTTGAGATATTGGGAAAGCATCATCGCGGGATCAGTCCAGACCTGAATTTCAACACCGTCATTCCGGGGCGATGCAAAGCATCGAACCCGGAATCTCGAGATTCCGGGTCTGGTGCTAACGCACCATCCCGGAATGGCGGATTATGGCAGACAAAAGCGTCCCGCGGGGGCGCGGGACGCACGTTGAGTACAAAACTTTACTGCAGACCATCGCCGTTCACTTGGACGCGGTGGCCTTGTTTTCCATGTTCACGACCTGGACGCGGCGGTTTACTTCCGCCGTCGGGTGGGCGGGGTCCTTCAGCTTGGTCTTGCCGTATCCGACGGTCACAAGGTCGGTGCCGGCAATGCCGAATTTGTCGACCAGAAAACGCTTGATCGAGTCGGCGCGCCGCTCCGAAAGGTCCTGATTGAAGGTCTCACTGCCCACCGCGTCGGTATGGCCGGCAACGATAAAGGTCGAGCCCTTCAGGTCGGGGTTGGAAAGTGCCCGCCCCAATGCCTGGACCGAGGGCAACGACTTGGCGCCGATATCGGCGGAATTGTAGTCGAAGTTGATTTCGAGATCGATCTTCGGCTTGTCCTTGACGATGGTGGCGATTTCCTCACGCTCGGTGAGCGAGAGCGAGCGCGTCGGCCGGTTGCGGAGGGTCTGCACGAAACGTCCCTCGGCGGCCGCCGCCGGATCGGTCTCCGTCTGCGGGCCCGCCGACAGGCCCCTGGTCAGCGGCTTCTTGGCCGGCGCCAGCGCCCGCAGGATTTGATCCTCGGTGACATCATCGGCGGCCTTGGCCACACCGGTCGAGAAAGCGGCGCCGATCGTCAGAAGTGAAAGGATCGCGACAAGACTTCTCCTTCCAGGATTTTTCGACATTGCCAGTCCCTCCAGCGCACCGTTTGCGCGATTCCGAAGAGTTTACGATCCACCGCCGGCCAAGCTCAACTTGATTGGCCGGCATCCGCCACATTTGTCTCCAGCGCCTGCCCTTGGGGTTCGCCGAGGCGCCTGCCCTGAGCGCAAATAATCGTCAACGTACCCCATAATCGGCGAATTCCTTGACGATATTCGGATCCATGGCCTTCGCATTGGCGATGTCCACCTCGCCCTCCGCAACCGCGCCGTTGCGCTGCTTGGCGAGGCCCCGCCCATATAGCGACGAGGTCAGCCGCGGATTGATCTTCAGCGCGGCGTCAAAATCGGCGATCGCGTTCTTGGTCTGCCCGCTCTTGAGATTGAGCAGGCCACGGCTATCGAGGGCATCGACAAAGTTCGGGCGCAGCCGGAGCGCCTCGTTGCAATCCCTCAGCGCCGGCTGCAACTCGCCGATCACGGTGCGGGCCCAGCAGCGGTTGTTATAGGCTTCGACGTCCTTCGGATTGAGCCGCAGCGAGTTGTCGAAGTCCTTGATGGCCAGGCTGTAGGCGCCCTTGCTGGCATAGACCTGTCCGCGCCGGTACAGCGCGCCCGCATCATCCGGATTGTCGGCGATCCTGGCGGTCAGGCTCTTGATGGTCGGATCATCGGCGAGCGATGGCTGCGTCGTCGTCCCGTCATTGCTTGGCGGATTTTGCGCCGGCTTGTCGGGCGCGGGCAAGGCAGTCGAAGGCACGACCGGCGCGGGCGGCGCTGCCGGTTCCGCCTTCGGCAGCGGCGGCGGCTCCACGCGTGGCGGCGGAGCCGGCGGCGGCGGCGCGGGAGGCTGTGGTTGCGGAAGCGTCGCAATCGGGCCGGGCGGCCGGGCGCCCGGAATGAACGAAAAATCCTCCGCCAGCGACGATGAAATCCAGGGCACCTGCTCGCTGCGGGAGGCGCGGGTAACGCCGACCCGGGTCCGGTTCAGCGTTTCCTCCGCCATCAGGTCGGGAACACGGATTTCCTTGAGCAGTTCCTGCACAAACAGGCTGTGATCGCCGCCATTGTCGGAGATCACCGAGCTGAGCGCGGCCGAATACATCACGAGCGTACCGTTCGGCGCGATCACCGGCGCGAGGCCGGCGGAGAAACTCCGGAACCGGCGCTCGAATGGGTTGCGCCTCGAGGCGTCGATCAACGCGATCTTGACGCCGGCGCCGCGGTTGTTGATCTCGCCCAACACGGCCTCGAGGCTGAAACCGTCGCGACGGACATCGGGCTCGGTCCAGATCTGCGCATCGACCGGGATCATGTAGCTTTGCCGGTTCGACTGGACGCCAAAGCCGCTGAAGAAGATCAGCGCGACGGTGCCGGGCTTGATGTGACCATAGAGACGCTCGAAGGCCTTGCGCATCCCGTCGCCGGTCAAATTCTCGCCGACCTCGACGGTGAAGCCGTCGCGCTTGAGCTCGTCGGCGATGCCGCGGGCGTCGTTGATGGGCTCCTTCAACGGCGCGTCCGCGTCGGGATATTTTGCGTTGCCGATGACGAGGGCAAACCGGTCGGCAGCCGTGGCGGCCGATGGGAAAATCGGTACGATCGAGCAGATCAAGATGGCTATCAATGAAAGGCGGATTTTCATGCGACGTCAGTCCAGCCAAAAAGCGCCGATTCCAGCCTGCGCTCCGGCGACCTTACCCCACGAAAATCGCATTATCAAACCAGGCCCGCAAGCGCTGTCAACGCCTGCGAACACTGCAAATGACTGCGGCAATGGACCGCGACAGGTTCGCAAACCGCTACCCGTTTGCAGCCGGAAGCGACGGCCCGCCGCGTTCAGTAGTCACGGCGTTGGCGGCACGGCGGAAGGGCGCCGACCGATTTGTCATCGCCGCGACACATTGCGAACGGGCCCGCGGGTTCACTTGGCCGGCATTAACCGTTAAGGGTTTGACCTTTTGACACGATGGTGGCTTGGTGCGGCGAAGCCCATCCCCAAGAGAAAAGCTCAACCGATGGAAAACGCCTACGAAATCTATGCGCTCCGCTATGCGACGATGTCGCCGCGCACCCCGCACATGAATTATCTGTTGCCGGACCCGCACGAGACCACGGCGTCGGACCTTGACTACTTCGTCTGGCTTATCCGAGGCGGCGGCCGCGATATCCTGGTCGATACCGGCTTCAACGCGGTTGAAGCCGATTTGCGAAACCGCAAGCTCACGCTCAATCCGGTGGAGGCATTGGCGCGCTTCGGCGTTGACGCCGATGCGATCAAAGATGTGGTCGTGACCCATATGCACTACGATCACGCCGGCAATCTCGACCTGTTTCCCAACGCGCGTTTTCATCTGCAGGACCGCGAGATGAGCTACGCCACCGGGCGGTGCATGTGCTTTGGCGGCTTGCGTCATCCATTTTCGGTGGAGCATGTGACGCTGATGGTGCGCCACGTCTATAGCGAGCGCGTCACCTTTCATTCCGGCGATGGCGAGATCGCGCCCGGCGTCACAGTGCATCGCATCGGCGGCCATTCCGACGGCCTCCAGGTGGTGCGGGTCGCGACCGCGCGCGGGCCGGTGGTGCTGGCGTCGGATGCGGCGCACTACTATGGCAATCTGCATCGCCGCAGTCCGTTTCCGATCCTCTACAATCTCGGCGACATGTGCCAGGGCTGGGAAATCGTCGAGCGGCTCGCCGGTCATCCCGATCGCATTATTCCCGGCCACGATCCCCTGGTCACCGCGATCTACCCGCGCGCCAGCGACAAGGTCGATGCCTTCGCCCTGCACAAGTCGCCGTCGCGTTCGTTCGCGAAATAGCCGCTGGTCGTCGGCAACACGGAGCCTTGCAGCCAACGGAGTTCGCCATGATCAAACGCTTTCCCGGCCTGACCCCGACGCGCAGCCGCGCCGTCATCCACGACGATCTCGTGTTCACCGTGGCGGTCGCGCCCGATCCGGTCACCTCCTCGATGTACGAGCAAAGCGCCAAGGCGCTCAAGCGTATCGACGAAAGTCTCGCGCTGTGCGGCACCGACAAGAGCAGGATTCTGTCGGCGATCGTCTACATCACCGACATGACGCGCAAGGGTGAAATGAATCGCGCCTGGGACGAATGGGTTGATGCCGCCAATCCACCGATGCGTGCCTGCATCGGCGTCGATCTCGAGCCGCCGCATATCGTGGAGATCGTGGTGACGGCGTGCGGTCGGACCTCATCCTGAGGAGCGGCGTTTTCGCCGCGTCTCGAAGGATGGCGTCATGACCGCAGTTCATGGTTCGAGACGCGCGCAAGGGCGCGCTCCTCACCATGAGGTAACAGCTCTCAATACTCCCCCGCCTTCCCCGCTTCCTCGTTGGTCTGCACCAGATCGAGACTGTGCTCGATCTTGCCAAGCAGGCGCGCGAAATCCCTTTGTTCTTGTCTTGTGAGACAAGACATGATCTCCCGTTCCTTGCGAAGAAGGCGCGGGATCAGCTTCTCGTACAAGGCTCTTCCCTTCCGCGTCATCCGCAAGGCAAATTCGCGGCGGTCGTCCTTATTCTCGACCCGTTCCACCAGCTGCCGCGTCATCAGCGCGCCGACGGCGCGGCTGATGGTGGATTTGTGGGTCCGTGTGCAATGCGCAATGTATTGCGCGCTGCACGCCTCATCGCGAAAGCCGAGCGTCGCCAGCACCCGCCATTCCGGGATATCGAGCCGATAGCGCGCCTGATATTCGCCGGACAGGGCGGAAGAAACCTCAGCGGCCAGCCGGTTCAGGCGGAATGGCACAAATCGGAAGAGGTCGAGGCGGGAGCCCTTTTGGGAGGCGCTATCTGCGCGAGAAGCCGCGCGAAACTCGCTCGAAGACGGTTGAGGCAAAAATCGCTCCAAATTGAGTTGACGGCGGAACGCGCGCGGAGTTTAGATCGTTGCAGGTGCGACTATCATAGCGGGGCCAACGCCCCTTGGCCAGAGCAACGCGAGCATGGCGCAGTCCAAGGTCCATTCAAAGTTCCAGTCCAAAGCCCAATTCGGCTATCGCCGCCACACCGATCAGGATCGGGCCGGCGGCGGCATCGCCGAATATCCGGTTGTGGTGATCGGCGCCGGGCCGGTCGGGCTGTCGCTGGCGATCGATCTGGCGCAGCGCGGCCAGGGCGTCGTGCTGCTCGACGATGCCGATAGGATCGGCGAGGGGTCGCGCGCGATCTGTTTCTCGAAACGCTCGCTCGAAATCTGGGATCGTCTCGGCGTCGGTAGCCGCATGGTCGACAAGGGCGTGGTGTGGAGCGTCGGCAAGATCTTTCACGGCGCCTCGCAGCTTTATCAATTCGATCTGTTGCCGGAGCAGGGTCACAAGCGGCCCGCCTTCATCAATCTGCAGCAATTTTATGCCGAGGCCTATCTGGTGGATCGCGTGCAGGAACTCGCCGGCATCGATTTGCGCTGGCGCAACAAGGTGATCGCGCTGGAACAGCGCAACGACCGCGCCATCGTAACGGTCGAGACGCCGGACGGACCCTATCGAATCGGCGCGAACTATGTGGTGGCCTGCGATGGCGCCCGATCGTCGCTGCGGCAAATGGTCGGCGCGGAATTCGCCGGCAAAGTCTTTGAGGATCAGTTCCTGATCGCCGACGTCAGGATGGCCGCGGAATTTCCGACTGAACGCTGGTTCTGGTTCGATCCGCCGTTTCACGGCGGACGCTCGGCGTTGCTGCACCGGCAGCCGGACGACATCTGGCGCATCGACCTGCAGCTCGATCCGGATGCGGATGCGGTGGCCGAGAAAAAGCCTGAGAACGTGCGGCCGCGGATTGCGCGCATGCTTGGGCACGACAAATTCGATTTCGAGTGGATCTCGCTTTACAAGTTTCAGTGCCGCCGAATGGATAAATTCATCCACGGCCGCGTGATCTTCGCCGGTGATGCCGCGCATCAGGTCTCGCCGTTCGGCGCGCGCGGAGCCAATTCCGGTCTGGAGGATGCAGAAAACCTCGCCTGGAAACTGGGCCGCGTGCTGAGGAAAACCTCGCCAGAGGCTTTGCTCGACAGCTATCACGTCGAGCGCGGCGCGGCCGCCGATGAGAACATCCGCGAATCGACCCGGTCGACCGATTTCATGGCGCCCGCCACGCGCCAGGAGGCACGCTTGCGCAAAGCGGTGCTGTCGCTCGCCAGGGAAACCGAATTCGGCAAGCGCATGATCAATGGCGGGCGGCTCTCGGTTCCCTCGATCTACGAGTCGCCGCTTTCGACCGCCGATCGCGACACTTGGCGCGGCGGCCCGCAGCCGGGCGCCTCGATGCCCGATGCACCGCTCTCTGCGCCGGCCGGCGAATCCACCTATCTCACCGACGCCTTTATAAAGTCGGGAACGCGATTCACCCTGCTCGAGTTCGGTAACGGCGCCGCGCTCGAGCCTCCCGATGGCGTCGGCGTGATCCGGATTGGCGGCGAGGGTGGTTTTTCCGATCCCGCGGGGTTGGCTTCCGCACGCTACGATGCCGAACCCGGCACCGCCTATCTGGTACGCCCCGACGGCTATATCGCTGCACGCTTCCGGCATCCAGCACGAATCGCGCTCGACGCCGCATTGGCGCGCGCTACAGGCAACGACTGAGGCATCCATGGCATTGTCCACCCGCTCGAATTTTGCCAGGCCGGACGACGCGTTTCGCGCCGTCGTCGAAGCGCATCGGGGGTTGAGCGAGGAGCAGAGCGCCGATCTCGATGCGGCGCTGATTCTCATTCTCGCCAATCATATCGGCGATCTCGAGGTGCTGCGCGAAGCGATCGCGCTGGCGAAGCGGCGAATGGTGGAAGCCAGTCAGCAACAACAGCAACAATAGATGAATCACCATGTTTGAAATCGTCATTGCGAGCCAACGGGTCGGCGCAAAGCGCCGCCCGATGATAAACTCCGCGAAGCAATCCATAGCGAGCCCAGGGGAAAGCTGGATTGCTTCGTCGCTTTCGCTCCTCGCAATGACGGGGATAGACTCGCAGTTATCGCAAAGGGAATGGAATTGATGGCCAAGGGTTTCGCATCCACGACGGATATGGCCGAGAAGAAAATCACCTTCGCCGAGATCGGGACCGATCTCTATGCCTTTACCGCGGAAGGTGATCCCAATTCGGCTGTGATCGTCGGCGACGATGGCTGCATCGTGTTCGATGCGCAGGCGACGCCGGCGATGGCCAATAAAGTGATCGAACGGGTGCGCACGGTCACCGACAAGCCGATCAAATATGTGGTGCTGTCGCACTATCACGCGGTTCGGGTGCTCGGCGCGTCGGCCTACAAGGCGCAAGCCGTGATCGCCTCACAGGAAACCCATCGGCTGGTTGCCGAGCGCGGCCAGCAGGATTGGGATTCCGAATACGGCCGATTTCCCCGCCTGTTTCAGGATGCGCAAAGCATTCCCGGCCTCACCTGGCCGACGCTGACCTTCGAAGGCGAGATGTCGATTTATCTCGGAAAGCGCGAGGTGCGGTTGATGCAGCTTGGCGCGGGACACACCTCCGGCGATATCGTGGCCTGGGTTCCGGATGCCGAAGTGATGTTTTCAGGCGACTTGATCGAGTACCATTCGGCCTGTTACTGCGGCGACGCGCATTTGCGCGAATGGCCGGCGACGCTGAACGAAATTCGCGCCTTCAATCCCAAGGCGATCGCACCCGGCCGTGGCGATGCGCTCAAAGGCGCCGCGACGGGGCGCGAGGCGATCGCGATGACGCGGGATTTCATCACCACGCTCTACGGTGCTGCGGAGGCGGCGGTCGCCAAGGGCCGTAATCTGAAGCAGACCATGGCGGCGACGCGCGAAGTGATGGACCCGAAATTCCAGGACTTTGCGATTTACGAACACTGCCTGCCGTTCAACGTTTCGCGCGCTTTCGATGAAGCCTCGGGGATCGACGACCCCGTGATCTGGACCGACAAGCGCGACCGGGAAATGTGGGCGGCCTTGCAAGGAGGATGACCATGAATATCAATGCCTCAGCTGACGTAATGAGCCGCAGCTCGGTCAATATCAACCCGGGCTATATGTCCGGCTTCGGCAACAGCTTTGAGACCGAGGCGTTGCCCGGCGCCTTGCCGATCGGGCGCAATTCGCCGCAACGCTGCGCCTACGGGCTTTACGCCGAACAGCTGTCCGGTTCGCCCTTCACCGCGCCGCGCGGCAGCAATGAACGTTCCTGGCTTTATCGGATACGGCCCTCGGTCCGACATTCCGGCCGCTTCGCCAAGGTCGATATCGGCCTGTGGCGCACCGCGCCGTGCCACGAGCAGGAGGCTTCGATCGCGCAATTGCGCTGGGATCCTCCGCCGATTCCGAAAACCGAGATGACCTTCCTGCAGGGCGTGCAAACCATGACCACGGCGGGAGACGCCAATACGCAAGCAGGCATGGCGGCGCACGTCTTTCTCATCACCAAATCGATGGTCGATCAGCATTTCTACAACGCCGACGGCGAGATGCTGTTCGTACCGCAGCAGGGAAACTTACGCTTTGTCACCGAGTTCGGCCGGATCGACGCCGAGCCCGGCGAAATCGTGGTGATTCCGCGCGGCGTGAAATTCCGCGTCGAGATTCCTGGCGGTCCGGCACGCGGTTATCTGTGCGAGAATTACGGCGGCGCCTTCACATTACCGGAGCGCGGCCCGATCGGCGCCAATTGCCTTGCCAACGCCCGTGATTTCCTCACGCCGGTGGCGGCCTATGAAGACAAGGACACGCCGACCGAATTGTTCGTGAAATGGGGTGGCTCGCTGTTTGTGACCAGGCTAACGCATTCGCCGATCGATGTGGTGGCATGGCACGGCAATTACGCGCCGTACAAATACGATCTGCGAAGCTTTTCGCCGGTCGGCGCCATCAGCTTCGACCATCCGGATCCCTCGATCTTCACCGTGCTGACCTCGCCGTCGGAGACCGCGGGCACCGCGAACATCGACTTTGTCATTTTCCCGGAGCGCTGGGCGGTGGCGGAAAATACCTTCCGTCCGCCCTGGTATCACATGAATATCATGTCGGAGTTCATGGGGCTGATCTACGGCGTCTACGATGCGAAGCCGCAAGGCTTCACGCCCGGTGGCATCAGCCTGCACAACATGATGCTGCCGCACGGCCCCGACCGCGAAGCCTTCGATCACGCGAGCCAATCCGAATTGAAGCCGGTCAAACTGACCGGAACCATGGCCTTCATGTTCGAGACGCGATTCCCGCAACGCGTCACCGTGCACGCGGCAAAATCGCCGACGCTGCAGGACGATTACGCGGATTGCTGGAGCGGGCTTGAGAAGCGATTCGATCCGAACAAGCCCTAGCTTGATCTACCCACCCTGGAGGGGGAGGGTCGACTCGTATGAGCGCAGCGAATGCGAGACGGGGTGGGGTGATCTCTCAAATCGGGCAGCGTTCGAAAGGAGAGACTGTCACCCCACCCCGTCGCTCATTTCATTCGCGCCGACCCTCCCCCTCCAGGGGAGGGTGAAGAGAAACCGCCACTCGGCGCCATCCATCGTTCATCAGGAAAATAATGCCCCATCCCAACGATCCCACCCTGCGCGCCTTCATTGCGGTCGATGCCGCTTCCGATTTCCCGATTCAGAATCTGCCTTACGGCGTGTTCTCGACGGCGGCGTTGCCTGCGCCGCGCGTCGGCGTTGCGATCGGCGACTATGTGCTCGATCTCTGGGAGCTCGAACAGGACAGCCGGCTTGATGTCGGCGACCGCGGCGTGTTCTCTGCGCCGGCGCTCAATCCCTTCATGGCGCTGGGCCCGAAAGTTTGGGCGCGCACGCGCGCGCGGATCAGCGAGTTATTGCGTCACGACAACCCAGAGCTTCGCGACAACGAGAAATTACGTGGGCGCGCGCTGGTGCCGATGGGTGAAGCGAAATTGCATCTGCCGATTGCGGTCTCGGGCTATACCGATTTCTATTCGTCGAAGGAGCACGCTACCAATGTCGGCGTCATGTTCCGCGGCAAGGACAATGCGCTGCAGCCGAACTGGCTGCAGATGCCGATCGGCTACAACGGCCGCGCGTCGACGGTGGTGGTCTCCGGCACGAAAGTGCGCCGCCCGCGCGGCCAGCTGAAGCCGCGAAATGCGGAGCAGCCGAGCTTCGGTCCCTGCAAACGGCTCGATTTCGAACTCGAAATGGGCGCCGTGATCGGGCAACCGTCGCCGATCGGCGAGATGCTGACCGAAGCGCGGGCGGAAGCGATGATCTTCGGCTTTGTGATTTTGAACGACTGGAGCGCGCGCGACATCCAGCAGTGGGAATACGTGCCGCTCGGGCCGTTCCAGGGCAAGGCGTTTGCAACCTCGATCAGCCCGTGGGTGATCACCCGTGAGGCGTTGGAGCCGTTCCGGCGCCATGGACCAAAGCAGGATCCAACGCCGCTGCCCTATCTGCGGCAGGCGCAACCGAACAATTACGACCTTGAGCTGACCGTCGGCTTGCGCGCGGCTGCTATGAACAAAGCCGTGCCTATCTGCCACACCAATTTCAAATACATGTACTGGTCCTCGGTGCAGCAACTGGTGCATCACGCTTCCTCCGGCTGCGCCATGAATGTCGGCGATCTCTTAGGCAGCGGCACCATCTCAGGCCCGGAGAAGAGTCAGCGCGGCAGCCTGCTGGAGATTTCCTGGAACGGCACCGAGCCGGTTGAGCTCGCAAGCGGCGTTGTCAGGACGTTTCTCGAAGACGGCGATTCGCTCGTTATGCGCGGCTGGTGCCAGGGCGACGGCTACCGTATCGGCTTTGGCGAAGTCGAGGGCACGATCTTGCCGGCGGAATGATTCCCGTCATTGCGAGCCAACGGGTCGCGCGAATGCACGCCCGATGACAGGCTCCGCGAAGCACTCCATCTCGCCGCGAATAAGAATGGATTGCTTCGTCGCTAACGCGCCTCGCAATGACGATGTGGGAACACTCACCGCTCGTCCGGCGGAATATTCCTGATCCGCGCCGAATGGGCTGAAATCTCGTCGAGACCAAACGACAGATGCACGCGCTTGGTCGATGGCGGGTGCTTTGTCACCGACACGCCCGGCCGCCATTCCCGCGCCGGCCTGATCGGTCGCGGAACGAATCCGCCGCCGCAGTTCGGGCACACATTACCGAGCTTACTCTCGACGCAGTCCGCACAGAACGTGCACTCGTAACTGCAGATGCGCGCTTCCGTCGCATTGGGCGGAAGGTTCTTGTCGCAATATTCGCAGTTTGGCCGCAGTTGCAGTGCCATGGATCGTCGCGTCCATCATAAGATGTTGAACATCATCGCACATCGAACGGGACTTTCGAATGGCAAATATCCCTCAAATTCGGACGAGCGACCGCGGCCCCGTCCCGAGCCTATTTTCGCGTCCGCCACTCGTTTGTAAGGCTTGCGATATCGGCCACAATTGTCTCGCGGATTGCCGACGGCGTGCGGGAAAAGCGCGGTGCCGGCGCGGGCTGGGTGACGCCGTGGCGGTTGACGAAGACTTTTCGCGCGGCGATGTGCGGATGCTGGGGGGCTTCCGCCATGGTCAGGACCGGGGCAAAGCAGACGTCGGTGCCCTCCATGATCTGGCACCACTCTTCACGGGTCTTGGTCTTGAAGATTTCGGCCAGTCTCTGCTTGAGGGCGGGCCAGGCGGCGCGGTCCATCTGCGCGTCGAAGCCAGCGTCCGAGAGACCCGCCAGTTGCCGCAACAAGGCGTAGAACTGCGGCTCGATCGAGCCGATTGAAATGAACTGGCCGCACGCGCATTGATAGACGCCGTAGAAATGCGCGCCGCCGTCGAGGAAATTGCTTTCGCGCCCTTCGATCCAGCGGCCGCCGGCCGTCATGTCGAAAAACATCGACATCAGCGAGGCCGCGCCATCGCACATCGCGGCATCCACCACCTGTCCCTTGCCGGAAGTCTTCGCCTCCAGCAGCGCGGCGAGCACACCGACAACCAGATAAAGCGCGCCGCCGCCGAAATCGCCGACCAGGTTGAGCGGCGGGATCGGCCTTTCGGCCGGTCCGATCGCAGCCAGGGCGCCCGTGACCGAAATGTAGTTGATGTCGTGGCCGGCCGCTTGCGCCAAGGGGCCTTGCTGACCCCAACCGGTCATGCGGCCATAGACGAGACGCGGGTTGCGCGCCTGCACGACTTCGGGGCCGAGCCCGAGCCGCTCCATCACCCCCGGCCGAAAGCCCTCGATCAGTGCGTCCGCATGTTCAAGCAGGCCAAGCACGTCTCTGATTGCGGCCTTGTGCTTCAGATCGAGCTCGACGACCTTTCGTCCACGCCCGGCCGCCGATTTCAGATTCTTCCTGGCGCCGACGCGATCGAGCGTGACCACCTCGGCACCCATATCCGCCAGCATCATGCAGGCAAAGGGTCCGGGCCCGATGCCGGCAAATTCAACGATGCGGACGCCGGCGAGCGGGCCGGAGGCATTGGTCGATGAGTGGGGCTCCGATTTGTCGAGCACGTCGTTTGTCCCTAAGCGTTTCCTGACGAAAGTTGTCTCGCCTTGGGCAGAATGTAGCAAGGACCGTTTGCCGAGAATATGACCAAAAACAAAGCGGCGCGCTCACCTCGCGCGCCACCCGCATGGAGTTTGCGTTTAAGGGCTATTAGATCATGATGCGATTAAGTTGAATCGCATCATGATCTCATCTATTTGTTTGAGCATGATCTCCGCGCAAACGCGTTCCGCGTTTGTTAGCTAAGGGAAAACCGGTTTCCACTTTGCGCTAACGCGGCCCTTCGGGTCCGGATCATGCACAGCTAGCGGGCCTCGGTAACCGCGCGTTGTGTCATCACCTTGATCAGATTGGCGCGATAGGTCGCCGATCCGTGGATATCCGTGAGCAGACCATCGGCGGAAACCTTGACGCTGTCGAGCGCGCTCGCAGACCAGTTTGCCTTTAGCGCCGCCTCGATTGCCGGCATCCGCACGACGCCGTTCGAGAACGCACCGGTGGTGGCGACGCGCACATCCCCGGATTTGGTCCTGGCAACGAACACCCCGGTCAGCGCAAAGCGCGAGGCGGGATGAGGAAACTTGGAATATCCGGCCTTGGCCGGAATCGGGAAGACGACCTGCGTGATGATTTCGCCGTCGGCAAGCGCGGTTGCGAACAGTCCTGTGAAGAAATCATCCGCTGATATCGAGCGCTTGTTGGTCTTGATCGTGGCCCCGAGTGCGAGCACCGCCGCCGGATAGTCTGCCGCCGGATCGTTGTTGGCGATCGAGCCGCCGATGGTGCCCCGATAGCGCACGGCGGGATCGCCGATCAGCGAGGCGAGATGCGCGAGCGCGGGAATGGCCTTTTGCGCGGCACCGTTGCTGGCGACGTCGTAATGCGTTGTCGCCGCCCTGATGGTCACGGTGTCCCCGGAAACTTCGACGCCGACCAGATCCTTGACCTTTCCGAGATCGATTACATCGGACGGCGAGGCGAGCCGCTGCTTCATGACCGGGATCAAAGTGTGACCGCCGGCGAGATATTTCGCCTCCTTGCCCTTGGCGAAAAGGGCGGCGGCTTCGTCAACCGAGGAGGGGCGATGATAAGTTGTCTCGTACATGGTTCACTCCCGAATTTCCTATCTTGTCGTGTTTTCTTCACGCGAACCGGACTTCACTTCGCTTGAAAACACTCCTAAGCGGCATTGCCATGGATGGCGTGCCACACCCGGTCGGATGTCGCCGGCATCTCGAGCTTGTTGTTGCCGATTGCGTCCGTGATGGCGTTGATGACGGCAGCCGAGGCGCCGATCGCGCCGGCCTCGCCACAACCCTTGACGCCGAGCGGATTGCCCGGGCACAGCGTCGTGGTGTGGTTCAATTTGAACGACGGCAGGTCGTCCGCGCGCGGCATGGCGTAGTCCATGAACGACGCGGTCACGAGCTGACCCGAGCTGTCATAAACCGCGCCCTCGAGAAGGGCCTGGCCGATTCCCTGGGCGAGACCGCCATGGACCTGGCCCTCGACGATCATCGGATTGATCAGCCGGCCGAAATCGTCGGCCGCGACGAAATTGACGAAAGTGGTTTTGCCGGTGCCGGCATCGACCTCGAGTTCGCAGATATAGGCGCCCGCCGGGAAGGTGAAGTTGGTGGGATCGTAGAACGCGGTCTCCTTCAGGCCGGGCTCCATGCCTTCGGGCAGGTTGTGCGCCGTGTAGGCGGCGAGCGCCACCATCGGCAACGCGATCGACTTGTCGGTGCCGGTGACTTTGAACTCGCCATTTTCGATGACGATATCGCCCTCCGACGCCTCGAGCAGATGCGCCGCGATCTTCTTGCCCTTGGCTTCGACCTTCTCCATCGCCTTGACGATCGCCGAGCCCCCGACCGCGAGCGAGCGCGAGCCATAGGTGCCCATGCCGAACTGCACCTTATCGGTGTCGCCGTGGACGATCTGCACCTGGCTGATGGGAACGCCGAGACGTTCGGCAACAAGTTGCGCGAAGGTCGTCTCGTGGCCCTGGCCGTGGCTATGCGAGCCGGTGAGGACCTCGATGGTGCCGACCGGATTGACCCGCACCTCGGCGGATTCCCACAACCCGACGCCGGCGCCCAGGCTGCCGACCGCCTTGGACGGCGCGATGCCGCAGGCCTCGATGTAGCAGGAGACACCGATGCCGCGCAGCTTGCCTTCAGACTTGGCCTTCGCCTTGCGCGCCGGGAAGCCGGCGTAGTCGATCGCCTTCATCGCAGCGTCGAGCGATGCGCCGTAGTCGCCGATGTCATAGGCCATGATCACCGGCGTCTGATGCGGAAACTGCGTGATGAAATTCTTGCGGCGCAATTCTGCCGGATCGACCTTCAATTGCCGCGCCGCGGTTTCCATCATGCGTTCCACCACGAAACTAGCTTCGGGCCGGCCCGCACCGCGGTAGGCATCGACCGGCACGGTATTGGTATAGACCGTAATTACTTCGGCATGGATGGCCGGGATATTGTACTGGCCCGACAGCAGCGTCGCATAGAGATAGGTCGGCACCGACGACGAGAACAGCGACATATAGGCGCCGAGATTGGCGTGGGTTTTCACCCGCAGGCCCAGGATCTTGTCGTCCTTGTCGAACGCCATCTCGGCCTTGGTGACATGATCGCGGCCGTGGGCGTCGGTCAGGAAGGCCTCGGAGCGATCGCCGGTCCACTTCACCGGCCGTCCCACTTTCTTGGAGGCCCACAGCGCCACCATCTCTTCGGGATAGATGAAGATCTTTGAGCCGAAGCCGCCACCGACGTCGGGCGCCACCACCCGCAGCTTGTGCTCCGGCGCGATATTGTAGAAGGCTGACAGCACCAGACGCGCAACATGGGGATTCTGCGACGTGGTGTAGAGCGTGAAATGTTCCTCGGCCTCGTTGTATTCCGCAATCGCCGCGCGCGGCTCCATCGCGTTCGGCACCAGCCGATTGTTGGTGATGTCGAGCGAGACCACATTGGCCGCCGACTTGAAGGCAGCCTCCGTCGCCGCCTCGTCGCCGATCGTCCAGTCATAGATCACATTGCCCGGCGCCTCCGGATGAAGCTGTGGCGCCCCCGGTTTGATCGCCGCCCGAATGTCAGGCACGGCAGGCAGTTCCTGGTAATTGACGACAACGGCTTCCGCCGCGTCCCTGGCCTGGTTCTTGGTCTCGGCGATCACGACCGCCACCGCCTGGCCCACGAAGCGCACCGTCTCGGGCGCCATCGCCGGCCATGCGCCCATCTTCATCGGCGTGCCGTCCGTGGATGTGATCGCCCAGCCGCAAATGAGATTGCCGACCTTGTCATCGACGATCTGTTGCCCGGTCAGCACACCGACCACGCCCGGCATTTTCAGCGCCGCCGATGAATCGATGCTCTTGACCTTGGCATGGGCGTGTGGACTGCGGATGAAATGGGCGTAGGTCATGCCCTGCAGCTTGATGTCGTCGACATAGCGACCCTTGCCGGTGATGAAACGCCGGTCTTCCTTGCGCACCACGCTGGCGCCAATACCTTCAACACCCATTGCATTTCTCCCTGTCGGACCGCATCACCCGCGTAAGCCAAGACGCCGATTGCAGCCGGTTTGTTATTTCGAAAGTCCGGGGCTTTTAAGGCCCAGCATTGCTGGATTATTCCGCCGCCTGCGAAACCTTCATGCGGCCGGCGGCGTCTAGCACCGATTTGACGATGTTGTGGTAGCCGGTGCAGCGGCAGATATTGCCTTCCAATTCGTGCCGGACGGTTGCCTCGTCGAGCTTGCCACCGTAGCGATGGACGATGTCGATCGCCGACATGATCATGCCCGGCGTGCAATAGCCGCACTGCAGGCCATGATTGTCGCGGAACGCCGCCTGCATGGGGTGCAGTTCGTCCCCCTTCGAGATGCCCTCAATGGTGGTGACATGGGCGCCGTCGGCCTGTCCAACCAGCACCGTGCAGGATTTGACCGCCCGCCCGTCGATATGCACGACGCAGGCGCCGCACTGGCTGGTGTCGCAGCCGACATGGGTGCCGGTCAGATTCAGATGGTCGCGCAGCAGATTGACAAGAAGGGTCCGGTCTTCGACGTCGGCCGAGACCGCCTTGCCGTTCACCGTCAGTTTGACTGTAGACACGCGTGTTACCTCCCGGATGCTTTTGTTTGTTTTGATTAGAAGCACGGGGGCAAGACTTTGCAACTAGGAATTTCGTCGCGGAAGCGCCTTGTTGCCATCAGGAGAGCATGATTGGGGCCCTTGCGCGCCGGCATGGCCGTTGCCGGCGGCCGGACGTCTGCGGCCCCAAGTGCTTTTTTCGGCTCGGGGGCGGCCTTGTCGGATCAGGGCCGGGGTTACGATTCCGGCCCCTCGTGCGCACCATTTCGTGAGCAGATATCGCGGCGGCGAATTTGTGCATTTTCGCGGCCCGGACGTGAGGGTGTGATTTGTCCGCGCCGTCACAAGTTGCCAAGGCGGGGACTGCGCAGGCCACCCGAGGCGGCGTCCCTCCGGAGGAGGCAAGTTTACGACCTCTTATCCATTCTACTCTAGGTTCCCCCGGGGCGGGTTCAGGGGCGAGAGCTCCCGATTCTGTTGGGAATCAGATGACTGGGGGACCGAGGTGGGTTTGTTGAAACGCGGCTGGTCGCGATTGCCAAGGCTTCCGGCCTTGCGATTTCGCGGAAAAATCATGCTCGGCTTCGTGCTGGTGCTCGCCATTTCGGCGGTCAGCATGGCCATCGCCTATCTGGGATTTGAGCGCATTTCCACCGGCGTGAAGGCCTATCGAAACAGCGTGTCGGAATCCAACCTGGCCCAGAATATCGATCGCGAACTGATCGCATACCGGGCACTGGCGCGATATTATGTGGCGACCGGAAAGGAAGACGACGCCAAAGCCGCGCTGGCAGCCGAAACCGGCCTGAAAGCCGCCATCGACCAAACGATGAGGACCACCACGAACCCGGCGCGCATCAACCAGATCACCCGCCTGGCCAGGGAATTCCATGCCTTTACCAAGATATTTGCCGATGTCGTCAAGGCCAAGCGCGACAGTGAAATGTTGACCCAAAATCAGCTGATGCGCAGCGGCAATTTGCTGCGTTACAAACTCGACGACTTCCCCAGCGCCGTCGACAACGATGCGGAGCTCGCGGCGGTCACGATGGGTGCGAAAAAGGTGGCTGCGCAATTTCAGACCGCGATGGCGCTCGCCAACACCTTCGTCGTCAATTCCGACCAGTCGGTGGCCGCCAGCGCGATGGCGCGTCTCAAATTCGTCGAGACCGCGTTGCAGGCAATTCCGTCGACCGAGGAAAAGGTCTTGCTGGCGGTCAAGGATGCAGCCGCGCAGCTTGAAGAATATCGGCAAGCAGTGACCAAACTGATCGATAACGCGAAGGAGGTCGATGAGCTCTCTACCGAAATGGCCGATTCCACGGAGGCGATTTTGAAGGGCTCGAATGCGATGAAGGCGGATCTGCTCGCCGATCAACAACAGCTCGACGCCGAATCCAACGCCTCGATCGCCGATACCGAGCGGCTCGTGGTCATGCTCGCGCTCGGCGGGTTCCTGCTTGGCGGGGCGCTGGCCGTGCTGCTGGGCAAGGGAATTTCCCGGCCGATGATAGCGATGTGCAAGGCGATGCGGGAGCTCGCCAATGGCAATTTCGATGTGGTTTTGCCGGGTCTCGGCCGCAAGGATGAACTCGGCGAAATGGCCAGTGCCGTGGAAGAGTTCAAGATGCAGGCGATCGCCAAGGCCGAGCGCGACGCTGCCGCGCATGATGCACAGAACAAGGCTGGCGCTGCGGCGCGCCGCGCCGAGCTCATTCGCTTCGCCGATGAATTCGAAGCCGCGGTAGGCGCCATCGTCACCAACGTTTCGGCTTCAGCCGTTCAGTTGGAGGCGGCCGCCGCAACATTGACGCGCACCGCGGAAACCACGCAAAGCCTGTCCAGCCAGGCTGCCGGCGCGTCGGAACAGGCGTCCAGCAACATGCAATCGGTCGCCTCGGCCACGGAAGAACTTTCCGCTTCCGTCGACGAGATCGGAAGGCAGGTGCAGGAATCCAACCGGATCGCGGAAGCGGCGGTCCATCAGGCCGAGCAAACGGACGGGCGGATCGGCAAATTGTCCCGCGCCGCGCAGGAAATCGGCGACGTCGTCAAGCTGATCACCGCCATTGCCGAGCAGACCAATCTGCTGGCACTCAATGCGACCATCGAAGCTGCCCGCGCCGGTGAGGCCGGTCGCGGGTTCGCCGTCGTCGCCTCCGAAGTCAAATCGCTGGCAAGCCAGACCGCGAAAGCGACCGACGAGATATCGTCGCATATCGCCGGCATGCAGGGCGCGACGCAGGAATCGGTTGCCGCCATCAAGGAGATCGGCGGCACCATCGCCCAGATCTCATCCATCGCTTCGACGATTGCCAGCGCCGTCGAGGAACAGGGCTCCGCGACACAGGAAATCGCGCGCAGCGTTCAAACGGTCGCTCAGGGAACCCACGAGGCCGCCGCCAATATCCTGGAAGTCAACCGCGGTGCGGCCGAAACCGGGACGGCATCGGGGGATGTGCTGGAGTCCGCACGCGCGCTTTCGAGCGAAAGCACGCGCTTGCGCGAGGAGCTCGACCGTTTCATGGCCAACATCCGCGCGGCGTGATCTGTCATTCCGGGGCGCGCGCCTGAACTCGGGTTTACCCGAGTTCAGCTATATGACCGTCCAAGTCGGCAATAGCCGACTTGGCTGGCGAACCCGGAATCTCGCGCCGCAATCTCTGGATTCCGGTTCGCTCGTTCGCGCCCCGGAACGACCAAGCTCCTATTCCCGTCCGAACTGCCGCTTCAGCTCCATCTTGGCCCGCTCCAGTCGCTGCCGTTGCGTCTTCGGCAAGCTCTTGCCTGCGCGGTTGATGTAAAAGGTCAGCATCGAAAGCGCCGAGCGATAGGCGCCGGCCTTGCGACGCCGGCTGCGTTCCGCCGAACGCTTCAACGATGTCGCAATCTTCTTTGGGTCGGCGAGTTTGAAGACGCCATGCTTCAGATCGAGCGCATCGCTTTGCTGCGTCACCCGCTGCGACCAGCGCTTTGGCGATGATTTGCGGATGCTGGGTTTCCGCCGCGCTGCCGGCTTTCGAGCGGCTTTGCGCGTTGCGGATTTCCGACGTTCGGCCATCGTCAACTCCATGCATCATCTGCACAAAACGGCGGCGAGCCCTGTCGGTTCCTGTGCCGCGATGCGGGAACCATGACGCCGTGCCGGCGTTGTTATCCGGTGGCGGGCATCACGCTTGTCGCAATTCGGGCCGGAGAACCTTGGGGCTGGGTGTTCCGAGGCGTCTTCTCGTTGGTTCAATTCCGATGGATGTGCAGCTGATACGGCACGGTTCGGCAGTGAAGAACAATGCGTCCGTTTCCGCGCCGCTGCAGCAGGATAATGATCGCGTCATCGAGACCAGCATTCCAGCGCGGCTCGATGATTTGCGCTGGAGCGGATTTCATACCCGCGTCGTGCTGGCGCTCGGGATCACCTGGATTCTCGATGGGCTGGAAGTGACACTCGCGGGCGCCTTGTCCGGCGCGCTGAAGGAAAGCCCTGCGCTTCGCTTTTCGAATTTCGATGTCGGATTTGCCAATAGCGCGTATCTCGCCGGCGCCGTGCTCGGCGCACTCGGCTTCGGCTGGTTGACCGACAGAATAGGGCGCAAGAAATTGTTCTTCATCACGCTTGCAGTCTATCTCACGGCGACCGCTGCAACGGCGTTGTCGTGGAGTGTCGGAAGTTACGCGTTGTTCCGGTTTCTGACCGGGGCGGGAATCGGCGGCGAATACACCGCGATCAACTCGACGATCCAGGAACTGGTACCGGCGCGCTATCGCGGCTGGACCGATCTCGTCATCAACGGCAGCTTCTGGATCGGGGCGGCCCTGGGCGCCACCAGTGCCATCGTGCTGCTCGATCCGGCGCTGATCGGCCCCGATCTCGGCTGGCGGCTCGCCTATCTCACCGGCGCCGGCCTTGGCCTTATCGTGTTCGTGATGCGGATGTGGATTCCCGAAAGTCCGCGCTGGCTGATGATCCATGGCCGTCCCGATCAGGCGCACGCGATCGTCGACGAAATCGAGAAATCGGCGAAGGGAGGTGTGCCGGATAGGCCAAGGAAAACGCTGCCGAAGATCAAATTGCGGATGCGAAGTCATACGCCGCTGCGCGAAGTGGCGCGGACGTTGCTCGTGACATATCGCCAGCGCTCGCTGGTCGGACTTGTGCTGATGACCGCGCAGGCGTTTTTCTACAACGCGATCTTCTTCACCTTCGCACTGGTGCTGACGGATTTCTTCGGCATCCCGGCCAACCATGTCGGCTGGTACATTTTGCCCTTTGCTGCCGGTAATTTCCTGGGGCCGCTATTGCTCGGCCGGCTGTTCGACACAATGGGTCGGCGGGCGATGATCACGCTGACCTATGGCGTCTCGGGTGTGCTGCTCGCTTTGTCGGGCTACCTGTTCTCGATCGGAGCGTTGACCGCGCAGACCCAGACCATTGCCTGGATGGTGATCTTCTTCTTTGCCTCGCCGGCGGCGAGCGCTGCTTATCTGACCGTCAGCGAAACGTTTCCGCTGGAGGTGCGCGCGCTGGCGATCGCCCTGTTCTATGCGATCGGCACAGGGATAGGCGGCGTGGTCGGACCTGCGCTGTTCGGCGCGCTGATCGATACCGGATCGCGGACAAGCGTTTTCGCCGGCTATCTGTTGGGGTCGGCATTGATGGTCGTGGCGGCGGCAATTGCGTGGCGATACGCCATCGCGGCCGAGCGCCAATCGCTCGAATCTGTCGCACGGCCGCTAGCCTTTGTGGAGTAGGATAAGATGAATCAGGATCTGGCCGAAATGCCATTGGAAGATGATATCGCTGGCGACGACGACGGCACGCCCGAAACCGTTCCGGTGCCGCGTTCGCTGGTCCCGCATTTAAGCGAGTCCGCCATTCTGCTCGACATTGACGGCACGCTGCTCGATCTCGCGCCGACGCCACGCGAGGTATGGGTGCCGCCGGGCCTGGCCGAGACGCTAAATCGCCTGTACGACAAGACGGCGGGCGCGCTTGCCCTCGTCAGCGGACGGTCATTGAACGATATCGATCTGATCTTTGCGCCCGAACAATTTCCAGCCGTCGGGGGCCACGGCGCGGAAATGCGAATCTCCGCCGACAGCGAGGCCGTGGCCACCCATGCGCCGCCGATGGACAAGGAGTTGAAGCGCCGCCTTGCCGCCATTGCCAAGCTCAGCCCGGGAATTCTGCTCGAAGACAAAGGCTATTCGCTGGCGCTTCACTACCGATTGGCGCCGCATGCGGAGAAGGCGATCTACGCGGCGGTCTCGCTGATCAGGGCCGATCTGCCGAATGCGCCGATCGAGGTGCTGCCCGGAAAATGCGTGTGTGAAATCAAGCAATCCGGTTTTGACAAGGCAACCGGCGTCCGCGAACTGATGACCCACGAACCGTTTCGGGGCCGGCGTCCAATTTTCATCGGCGATGACGTCACCGACGAGTCGGTTTTCGCCATCATGCCTGATCTGGGTGGCATCGCCTTCTCCGTGGGCCGGCGCGCACAAGGCGTCGCCGGTCATTTTGACGAACCGCGCGACGTGCGCGCATGGCTTGCCCGTCTCATTGATGGCGAAGCTGGGGCAAGACGGTGATCGAGCTCATACCGCGCGAATAATAGGCAAAACAGCCCTTTCGCCTGCGCGCGATCATGCGCAGAAACTTTCTTTCGGGGGATTGTCGCAAGCCGGGACGTCGATCGCCTGAATTTGGTTTCATTTCGTTGGAAACATGACACGGAACCATATTGATGAATGGTGGTTAAACACGCGAGCGAAACCTCAGGAGGGGACCCTGTGAACCTCGTCGTCGTTTCAAATCGCGTCACCCGGGGCAATCTCAGCGAACCCATGACCGGCGGACTCGCAGCCGCTTTGCTGCCGGTGGTGGAGAAATCCGGGGCGATTTGGGTCGGTTCCAGCGGTCGCGTCCGCGACGGCGCCCAAAAGGAGCCTTTCGCCGAAATCGAGGCGCTCGGCGCCGGCGCGTTGGCCATGCTGGACCTGCCGGCCGCCCATTACGGCGGATATTATGAAGGCTTTGCCAATTCGGCATTGTGGCCGGCGCTACACTCCCGCGCCGATCTGATCGGCGCTTCGCAGGGAGATTACCTGTCCTACCGCGAAGTGAACGCCTTCATGGCGCGAGCGCTGCTGCGCTTCAAGACGCCGGATACCGCGTTCTGGGTTCAGGATTATCATTTCCTGGCGCTGGGCGCCGAATTGCGCGACCTTGGCGTGACGCAGCCGATCGGCTTCTTCCTGCATACGCCATGGCCGGCGCGCGCGGTCATCGAAGGCGTTCCGCATCATCGCGAACTGGTCGAGGCGATGCTGGCCTATGATTTGATCGGATTCCAGACCAAAGACGATCGCGAGAATTTCCTCGGGTATCTTTCGTCGTCTCCAGGCATCAAGATTGAACACGGCGTCGTCACCTCGCGTCATGGCAAATCACGCATCGCGGTGTTTCCGATCGGAATCGATCCGGAGAAATTCGCGCGCCAAGCCACCAAGGCGGTTTCCCACCCCGACGTGTCGCGCCTGCGGCGTAGCCTGAACGGCGAGAAACTGGCGATCGGCGTCGATCGGCTGGATTATTCCAAGGGGCTCGTCAACCGCATCAGCGCATTCGACCGGATGTGGACCTTGCAGCCGGCATTGGCGCGCACGGTGACCTTGCTGCAGATCGCAACTCCCTCGCGCGGCGCGATCGAGGCCTATGGCAATCTGCAAAACGAGCTCGCCAAGCTCGTCAGCGAGGTCAACGGCCGTCATGGCGAAGTGGATTGGACCCCGATCCGCTATCTGAACAAGGGGTTTGGCCAGACGGTGCTGGCGGGACTTTATCGCACCGCCCAGGTCGGCGTCGTGACGCCGCTGCATGACGGAATGAATCTCGTCGCCAAGGAATATGTCGCCGCACAAAACCCGGCCGATCCAGGCGTGCTGGTACTTTCGAAATTTGCCGGTGCGGCCAACGAGCTGGATACGGCGCTATTGGTCAATCCTCACGATATCGATGGCATGGCGCGAACCATTGCGGTGGCGCTGGCGATGCCGTCGGCGGAGCGATGCATGCGCTGGGAAGCCATGATGGCGAAACTTCGCAGCCATACCATCCAGCAATGGTTTGCGGATTTCGTCGAAGCCTTGCAGCAGACCCGGCTCCACAAGCGCGCGGCCGAGCCGCCCACTTGGTGGCCGCTTCGCTCGGTCAAAGCAGGCGTGCGATACAATTAGTCCAGAGGTTGTCGCTGCACCCCGGCACGCTCAAGCACGATTTCAATAGCAATACGACGCGCCATCGAGAATGGCGCAGCGCGTCTTGCTTGGCGCGTTCGGGTCATCCAGCGGCACCTTGCCCTGGCCGACGAACACGCCGGGTCCGACCGTCAGCGATGATTTGTTGCCGATGATGAGGCTCGGATTGGGCGATGCGCCCGGCGCGCCCGAAGGCGATCGCGGATAGGAAAATCGCTGACATCAATGGCCGGTTGATCCTTATGTCGCCCTCCAGGCGGTTGTTTTGCCGTACCATGAACCGTCGCCCGTAGCCTGTCCTCGGTTCAACCGCTTGGCGCGGCGCAAGGGCGTCGGCGCCGAGGTAAAATTATTCAGTCTTTTCAGACCATTGTGGAAATGACCGGCATTGCGCCCGCCATCACTTGCAAAACCCCGCCCGCCCCTTCAAGAGAGGGACCTCCGGAGAGATGGCCGAGTGGCTTAAGGCGCACGCTTGGAAAGCGTGTGTGCGGGAAACCGTACCGTGGGTTCGAATCCCACTCTCTCCGCCAGACATCCTTTTCAAAGCATTTCATCCAGTCTCATTTAACGCACGAAAGTGCTGTTAAAGTAGAGGCTTTCGCCGGTTTTATCTTTCGAAACGTTTCAATTTGTATCGACAAATCTCACGCATAAGGGTATGTAAAAGGGTAGGTAGTAGGAGGACTGTTCTTGGCGCGGGGTTACGGCAAACTGAAGGCTAAGCAAGTCGAGCAGCTGTCTGAGCGGGGCCTCTACGGCGACGGCGGCGGCCTCTACCTTCAGGTTGCCAAGGGCGGCAGCAAAAGCTGGTTGTTTCGATTCAAGAGCGACGGCCACAGCCGGTGGCACGGGCTCGGCTCAGCGCGCGACGTGAGCCTTGCCGATGCCCGGATCAAGGCGACGGATGCTCGGCGCGTTAGGCTGAACGGTGGTGATCCCATCGAGACGAAGCGCGCCTTGAAGGCTGCGGCGCGCATTGAGGCGGCCAAGGCCATCACCTTCGGCGCGGCTGCCAAGCGGTTCATCAAGGCGAATGCCCCCGGCTGGAAGAACGCGAAGCATGCCGCACAGTGGCAGATGACGTTGCTTGGCATCGACCAGGATGGGAAGCCCACCAAGCACGACTATTGCAAAACCATCCGCGATCTCCCGATCTCCGGTATCGACACCACCTTGGTGTTGCGGATCATCGAACCGATCTGGGCAACCAAGACCGAGACAGCGAACCGTATTCGTGGTCGCATCGAGGTAGTGATCGACGCCGCCAAGTCTAAAGGCGAGTTCGCGGGCGAAAACCCGGCGCGCTGGAAGGGGCATCTCGACAACTTACTTCCTGCGACTTCCAAAGTTCGAAAGGTTCGGAATCATCCGGCTTTGCCATATCAGCAAGTGTCGGAATTCATGCGTGAGCTGCGCCAGCGTGGCGGTGTTGCTGCCGCTGCGCTCGAATTCCAAATCCTGACCGCCGTCCGACCTGGCAACGCAGTTTCGGCGAGATGGGATCAGATTGATCGTAGGACAGCGGTGTGGAGAATCCCAGCCGCGCTCATGAAGACCGATGCTGAACACAATGTGCCGCTCAGCCGCGCCGCTCTCGACGTTCTGGAACGTGTGGAAGCTCTGAATGAGGGCAGCGATTACGTCTTCCCAAACTCAAAGGGCAAGCCTCTGAGCGATGCGTCGATGGCCGCCGTGATCGACAGAATGAATGAGCGGGAGCGGCGCTGGATTGATCCTAAGGACAGCCGCGAGGCCGTGCCGCACGGATTCCGTTCGTCGTTCCGTGACTGGGCCGCCGAGCACGGTTACGACGATGCCGCTGCCGAAGCTGCGCTCGCGCATAAAGTCAGCAATGATGTGATCGCGGCGTACAAGCGGACCACCTTTTTCGAACTGCGCAAGCAGATGATGAAGGATTGGGCTGATTACTGCGCCCGTCCTGTTGTCGGCGACGATAATGTCGTTCCGTTGCGGGCGTAGCCATGGCTGCAAAATCGACAATAGCCAAGCCTGATCGGGGACAAAAAGAGCAACTGAAGCAAATCAGAGCGCTGGAGCGCAAGGTCGCAGCGGGAAAATTGCTGAGCGTCAAGAGTGAAGATCGCTTAGAAATTGAAGGTCACGCCAAACGTTACACCGGTGGTGACGTCGATCTTCTCCGCCGCGAGATCGAGCAGATTGCGGAAGATGTAATAGCAAACGCTGCATTCTCCCTTGGTGCTGTTGCCGAAGCAAAGGACGATGCACAGCGCGGGCTCGATGCACTGGAAGCAATAGACCTCGACAGCCGATGGCTGCGAGCTAGAGACCCGCGGAAACTGTCACTCGGCTTCTATGCGAGCCCAGAATTGCTGTCTCCTCCGCCAAGCGGCCTCTTGGTCCGTATAATCGAGTGCCTGAACGAAATCGAGGAATGCCGCCGGTTTCTCCGCGAGCATCACAAGGTTCGTGTGATGACGGCAGGGGTTGCCGGTAATAACCAGGTGCTACTGCAGCTGTTTGTGTCAAAAATGGTCGATTTTCACTTGCGCCAGATCGGCAGCCTGCCTCCAAAGGGGCGGACAGGGCCGTTCGTCCGGTTAATGGAGGACGCTTGGCGCTGTCTGGGATTTCCAAACGTTCCTGAGACGGCGCTAGGCAACATGGTCGCGAAGTTGCCGCGTTCGGCCCAAAGTTTTCGAAGGCGACCACGCTAAGCGCGAACCTGATCAAAAGGTACGGTGAGCCATTCTGAAAGAGGGTGGCTCCTGAATGTCTCATACTTCCCAGAATGATCAACGTCCGTTGACGGCGCCGGATCGCCTCGCTTGGCGTCTCCCTGAATGGATGATGCTGACCGGCACATCGCGCCCGACGCTTTGGCGCCAGGTCAAGCGCGGTGACCTCAAGCTCATTTACATCGGTCCCATGCCGATGGTGCCTCGCTCCGAGGCGATCCGCCTCGGCCTCATTAACAGCTAGAGACGAAAAGGCAGTCGGAGACCAGCCATGGATAACGACAACTTTTTCATGACTGGACCCGCCGCGAAAAAGATGTCTCGCGCCCAGCGTGGCCAAATGAAAAAGCTCGCGCCCCGTGTCGATATGATCACGGACGCCGACGGCAAATTCTTCGACCGTTTCCCGCAGCGCCAGCATCGTGTTCGTATCGCTGGCCGCGCCGAAATCGAACAGAAGGCGCTGCTGGCTGGCGAAGGCACCCAGCGTTCGGTGCCTAATCGCACATACTACGCCATCATCAAAAACCTCGCACGCGGCGTGCGATTGCGCATGATCGTGGTTGGCAATGTGGGTTGGGACACCGACCTTTCCGAGCAGGAGGCGCGCGAGCGTTTTGAGGCCGAACGCACGTCGCAGGTCAGCCAGATTGAACAAGAGATGGTCGAACTGGCCCGCCGTCTGGGTTCGCGCGATGCATAGCCGCGTACCTCACGGAATACCGGCAGCCCCGATGAGCACCGCGCGGCGCGATGTGATGCAGAGCGCACAACTCTTGAGCGCGCGTGGGGACGCCGCTCTCAAATATGCTGCGATGGGCTGGGAGGTGTTCCCGGCCCCGATCGGACAAAAGAAATCGCACAAGTCACAGGAACACAGCGGAGCCAAGTGGGGCAAGACCATCGACCCGGAGGAGATTCGCGCGGACTTCCGCAAGTGGCCCAATGCCAATGTCGCGATCGTCACGGGCGCGACATCTGGAATCTTTGTCGTTGAGGCCGATACTGTCGAAGGCCATGGCGTGGATGGACTTGCCTCGATCAAGGCGCTTGAGGCCGAGCACGGGCCTTTCCCTGAATCCCGCATGGCGGTGAGCCCCAGCGGGTCGATTCATCGTTATTTCCGGCATCCTGGTGTCGATATTTACATCAAGAATAGCACCAGCGAGATCGCGTCCGGCGTCGATGTTCGCGGCGATGGCGGCATGGTGATTGCGCCACCAAGCATCAAGCCCGGTGTTGGTGAATACCGTTGGCTGAACGACCTGCCAGTTGCTCAGGCGCCGGCTTGGCTGATTGAGGCCATCACCAAAAAGGAAGTGAAGAAACCTTCGTCACGAGCATCTGGAGAGGCGCTGGCGCGGCCGAAAGGCAAGTTCGAGCGCCACCACGACGATCAGGCCATTGGCGACCTTGAAGAGATCAAAGCGGCACTAATGGCAATTCCGAACAATGCCGGTGTGAACTGGGCTGAATGGAACCGGATCGGAATGGCTGTGTTCGCTGCCACCCAGGGATCGGCCGCCGGCCTTGCGATGTTCGATCGGTGGTCGCAGAAATATCCTGGTTATGATCCTGACGACACAGACGCAAAGTGGCGAGCACTTGAAAATTGTCCGCCGACCGAGATCGGCGCTGGCACGCTTTTCTATCTCGCAGATCAAGCATCGACGACGTGGCGTTCCGAGAATCGACTGGCGTCCATCGGCTCTGATGTTGTTCGGGTCGATAAGAACCTCTGCGAGGTCGAACTGATCGAGCAAGCCATTGAGCTGTTCGACGCCGCACAACCTTTGCGTGGTTCACTCGCCGAGAAATACCTGGTCGGTCTCGCTCTCACGATTCCGGATGCAGCACATGAGGTGCTGCGCTTTCACCCTTCTTGTCAATTCGGCGACTTCAATCTGCCTTGTCTTATTGCTTATGTGCAGGACGGCCTGACAAACGAACCGGCGGGGGTGCATCTCACTGCTCTCAGCCTCGACGCAACCGTGATCGAGCGCAAGACGATCGGCTTGATCGATTCGTGCAGCGTCATCAAGCTCGGCGATGAGCGCGATGCCTCCGGCGAACTGACGATTGCGACGAGTATCGAGGCGGCCCTGGCTGCCATGATGTTCGGCCTCAAGCCGGCGTGGTCAGTACTGTCGGTGGATGGCATCGCCAGTTTCCCGAAGCCCCGTTATCACAACTTCAAGCGGCTGACGGTGATTGTCGATTGCGAAAGCGGTATTAAGGCCGCCAAGAAATGCACGGAGATGTGGGGCGGTCTCGTCCGCATTGCCGTGTCGGCACGCAATTCGGCCGATCTGTTCCCGTTCGATCAGACGCTGTCGATGGTGCAGCGATGAACGATACGTTTGTCGCCATTGATCAACAGGAGAGACAAGGCGACGCCGTACCGGTGGACATTGCGCGCGAGCAGATGCGCGCGACCATCGATCTGTTCATCGAACAGGCAATGCGGTTTCACGCGACGCCTGCTCCCGAGGCAGGTCTGATCGACCTCGACTATGAGCCCGCGCGACATGGCGCCCTCAAGGTGACAACCGGCAGCGGGAAGTCCGAGCAAATGCGGCAGGGCGCCGCGAAATTTGTGCTGGAGCAGAAGCGCCGGCGACATAAACTGTATCGCGTCATGTTTTTGGTGCCGACTCACCGACTGGCTGAGGAGGCCAGTAACAAGCTGCTCGCCGTGTTCGGCGCGCGCGGCATCTCAACGGCGATCTATCAGTCGCGCGAGGCGAAAGATTTGAAGACCGGTGAACCGCTGTGCCGAAATATTGAAGCGGTCAAGGCCGCCCAAAACATCGGCGCTGATGTGCACAAGACCTGTTGCGAGAATGGTAAGATCAAGTGCAGGTTTTTTGATAACTGTGCATTTCAATTGCAGCGCGAGAAGGCGAGAGTCGCCGATGTGGTCTTTGCAGCGCATGAGCTGATGTTCGTTACGCTCAACCGGTTCGGAAAGGACTCGTTCGGCCTGGCGATTATCGACGAGGGATTCTCGTTGAAGGGAATCTTGCAAGACCCGCGTCAAACTAGGATGAAAATCGATGAGATCTGCGATCAGAATCTGAACGCCCATCCGGTGCGCTCGAAAGATAAAGCGATCTCAAACGTGGATACCAAACAACTGGCTGAAATCAGCGAAAGGCTGCAATCAGCATTGAAGCTGATGCCCGACGGCCGGTTGATGCAACAAGCCCTGATCGACGGAGGTGAATTAAACATCAGTTATGCCGGCGCCGCCAAGCTCGAATACAAACGCATGGAAAAAATCGAATTGCGGCCAGATACGAGCGCCGTTGAACGATACAAGTTGGTAGAGCAATATAAATACATGCGACAAATCCGGCGTCGCGCCCGCATGTGGAAAGCCCTGGAGGAATTCCTGAACGACGACCAGGAGATTGCCGGGCGGCTGATAATCGAGAGTGTAACGGAAGCGGGAGTCGCGACGCGCTATCTTCGCGTGCTCGGCAAAAAGGAGATTCACGAGACGTTCACCCGGTTGCCGCTGCTGCATGGCGACGCCACCATGGAGATTGAGTTGGTCCGGTATCACTTGCCGTACCTCACAACGTTGCAGGAGATCAACGTGCTCGCGCCGCACGAGCGCATCACGCAGATCGTTGGTCTCGCGGTCGGAAAGAGAATCCTCGCGTTGCCGGATAAGGCAACGCATCCGGTAGCCCTTGTAAAACAACAAGCCCGCCGTGATCGGTTGCGGGCGTTGGTCATCTATCTCGCGCGCGGCCGTCGCACTTTAGTGATCTCGCAGAAGCATATCGAGGAGGTGTTCGACGAGATTCCGAACGTTGATACCGCCCATTACGGGGCTATCGAGGGGCTGGACCGGTACAGCAATGTGGAGGTGCTGATCACTATCGGCCGACCTATGCCGAGCCCGCTATCTATCGAGGTGTCGGGTTCGGCGCTGACTGGCAAGCCGATCACGGTAGGGCAGCGCGTCAAGCAGCTGCGACCGGTCCGCTTTAAAGACGGCACCGAGCGGCTGCTCCCGTGTAAGGCGTACGACAATGACGACGCCAATCTGCTTTGCCGAGCAATCGCCGAAGCTGGTGTGTTGCAGGCGCTCGGCCGGTCACGTGCGGTGAACCGGACGCCGCAGAACCCGGTCGAGGCATTTGTGATTCTCGATGATCTGACGCTCCCCGTGCCCATCGATGCGCTGGTGCACATCGCCGATGTCGAGCCGAATGAGATCGACGAAATGATCACGCGCGGGCTGGTCCCCGAATGGCCCACCGATGCTGCGAGGTTGTATCCCGACCTGTTCAAGGACCGGAAGGCCGCCGATTACAGATACCGCCGGGACGGCCGGGTGCCTGCAATGTTCGCCGCCACGTCTTATAGCGCGATTGGGCTCACCTCGGCGACCGGCTCTTATAGCGGTTTTGGGCTCACCTCGATCTTGTGCCACTTCAAGGTTATTGGGCGCGGGCAACGCGAGCGTCGGGCGCTGTTGTCTGCGGAAATCGCGCCGGGCGCGCGGGCGCAGATTGAGGCTGCACTGGGGGGACTCGCCTTGTTCGAGGTCATCACGGACGGAGGGCGGGGCAATGGCTGATGGCTGCCGCCGCGCCGGCCCAGCGGAGTCGCCTAGCGCATTATTGCCGGCCGCTGGCACCAATCACACCACAATCATCCGCACTCGTCAGCGGCTCGGATCAGCTGTGGTGAGGGTCTCGCGCATTTGGTGCAAGTCTAGTACAATACAACTGATACGGGTCCTTCCGGGAGCGGGGGCATATGCGGTGGTGGCGACCGCCCGGCATTTAGACACGGTTGTGCCCAAAATTAGGAGTCGGAAGTGATATGGCAACTATAGCTCAAGCGGCGGCTCACATTTGCTGCTCGCGTTCTCAATTTGATCAGTATCTAGCAGAGGCTGTGATTATGCGTCAGTCGTCCGGCAAGTACGAGCTCGACAAGGTACGTCGCGAAGTTCTGGCGCACCTGCGCTCGATCGCGGCCGGTCGCGGAGGTGCTGCCGGTAGCAAACTTACCGAGGAGCGCACGCGCCTTGTGGCCGCGAAGCGTCGCCGCGAGGAGCGTCAAGACGCCCTGGAGGCCGGCAGATTGGTACCGATCGCGCCGATCCAGCGCTTCATCGAAAATGGCATTCGGGTCACGCGCGACCGGCTTTTAAATCTGCCGGGAGAACTGGCCTACGTGCTGGCTGGGCGTCCGCAGCCGGAAGTTTTCGAAGCCCTCAACGGCGCAGTCCGCGAGGCGCTCGAAGAAATCGCATCCCCGGAATTCGCCGCGCGCGTTGCTGCGGCGGGTCTCGCGGCTGTGAAAAATCAGCCGCACTACGGAGAAGATGCAGATGTTGAAACAGAAGAGTGACCAACCCGCCGGCTTTCGAGTCCACCCGAATGGGGAGATTGAATTGCTTTCCGAACGCGAGACTTTGGACATCGTCGTCCGCGCCCTCAACGCGGCGGTGGCCCGCGGGCTCGGCGGTCGGCGCACAGTACATTGAGTATGACCGACGACACTGAATTCGCTAACCTGCCTGAGCACGTGTGCGCTGAGAAGGTCGCGGCGGGTGACTGTCCAGCGAATTCTTGAAGGCAAGTTCATCGGGGGTGCGCGGATCGGCTGTTCGGCTTGCCCGGCGAGGCCGCGTATGCGCTTGCGATGCGTTCGCAAGAGGAATGTTTCGAAATTCCCGATGACTTTGTACGCGACAAACTGGAAGAACTTGCCGATCCGGCTGCCGTCGCTGCACGCGCCACCGCTGCGGGTATTGAGAGCAAATACGTGAAGTGCTCCCAGATACAGACAATTAACTCGGTGCCTTGATTGAAGCGGAGTTCGAGAGAGTGACAGGCAGTCCGTTTCCTGGAGAAAAATCCGTTTCGGATTCAGGCTCCATCTATGTAAAACTCTATGCACTGGGCGGCATGTCGAGCGGTCAAATATCTCCATTTTTGGGGGGTAACAGCGCTACCGCTGTTACGGTCCCGGTTCATGCCGGCTCGCAGTATGAATTAGATCTTGTGCGGCTGTCCCAGCAACCGCAGCCCCTCGATTAACTCGATCGGATTTGATACACGCGTCATAATTGCATCCATAAGCCAATCGGCGAGCGATGATTTGGGGGTTGGCTCAGTGCACGTTTTTGAAGAAATTAAGCCCGGAGCCCGCTTGCGGGGGCTCGATCCCGCCGGTATCGCCGAGGTCGTTTCAGTCTCAAAGTTTGGCCCCGACGCCATCAATCTGGTTTTCAGGGTAGACGGAAAGGTCGCAGAGCGGCTTGTCTATCGTGGCGAGGAAACGAGTTTTGAGTTTGTAAGCGCCGGCCGGGCATATGCGTTCGATGCAGACGGTGGCCTTATGCGCTTGGCGTCGGAGGCTTATCGGATCAGGCTCGCCCACCTTTTCGATCCTTACCTCGCCATCAGTGCGTCGCAAATTGAGGCGCTGCCCCATCAGATCACGGCTGTCTACGGTGAGATGCTTCCGCGGCAACCCCTGAGGTTTTTGCTGGCCGATGATCCCGGTGCCGGCAAGACCATCATGGCGGGCTTGCTGATCAAGGAATTGCTCATTCGTGGCGACCTCGAACGATGCATGATCGTCGCTCCGGGCAGTTTGGTCGAGCAATGGCAAGAGGAATTGTCAGAGAAATTCGGATTGAATTTCGCCCTGCTGACGCGCGATCAAATTGAGGCTTCGGTCACCGGCAATCCCTTCATTGAAAAAAATCGCTTGATCGTTCGCTTGGATATGGCGGCACGTTCCGACGAGCTGAAGGCCAAGCTCGACGCCGCGCCCGACTGGGATTTGATCATCTGTGACGAAGCCCATCGGATGGCAGCTTCTTATTTTGGAGGCGAGGTAAAGGAAACGAGGCGGCACAAACTCGGAAAGCTGCTTGGAATGCGAACCCGCAATTTGCTGCTGATGTCGGCAACCCCGCACAATGGCAAGGAAGCGGATTTCCAACTCTTCATGGGCCTCCTTGATGCGGATCGCTTCGAAGGTAGGTTTCGCGAGGGTGTCCACAAGGCCGACGTCTCCGACATGATGCGGCGGATGACGAAAGAAGAACTCTACCGCTTCGATGGTACGCCGCTTTTCCCCGAGCGTCGGGCCTATACCGCAAGCTACGCATTGTCCCCGGTTGAGGCCGATCTTTATCAAGCAGTCACAACCTACGTGCGCGAAGAGATGAATCGTGCGGATCGCAGTGGTGACGACAAGCGCAGGTCAAACGTCGGATTCGCACTGCAAATTCTGCAACGGCGCCTTGCTTCTTCGCCGGCGGCCATCCATCGATCGCTCGAACGACGCCGGAAGCGGCTCGAAGAGCGGCTGCGAGAAGAAAAACTCATGCGGCAGACCGGTTCTGCGCCGCTGACCCATGCGCCTGCTCTTCCGGCTTATGATCCAGACGATATCGACGAGGTTCCTGGGAACGAAGCTGAGGAAGCCGAAGAACAGATTGTAGATCAGGCGACGGCCGCTGCAACGCTGGCCGAACTAGAGGCCGAAATCCTCATTCTGAGGGACCTTGAGGAGCGCGCACTTCGACTAAAGCTCTCCGGTCAGGACGCAAAATGGCGCGAGCTTGAATCGATCCTTGATGAGCCATTGATGCTGGATTCCGCTACAGGCCTGCGGCGGAAGGTCATTATTTTCACGGAGCCGAAGGACACGCTTGAATATTTGCAGCAAAAGATTACGGCGCGGGTAGGGGAGTCGGCTGCGGTTGTTGTGATTCACGGCGGCATTGCTCGCGAAGCCCGACGAGCTGCTATCGCTGCATTCAATTCCGATCCGGTCGTTCGCGTGATGATCGCGAACGACGCTGCCGGCGAAGGCGTAAACCTTCAGCGCGGCGCGCATCTGATGATCAATTACGATCTGCCGTGGAATCCCAATCGCCTCGAACAGCGCTTCGGCCGTATCCATCGCATCGGTCAGACCGAGGTTTGCCATCTTTGGAACCTTTGCGCCGCAAATACCCGAGAAGGCGAGGTCTATGTACGCCTGCTCGAAAAACTGGAGGAAGCGCGGGCTGCTCTCGGCGGTAAAGTATATGACGTGCTTGGGGAGCTCTTCGAAGGCCACGCTCTCCGTGATCTCCTCGTCGATGCTATCCGATACGGCGACCGGCCTGAGACAAAGGCCGAGCTTTTCCGCAAGGTTGACGGCGTCGTCGATGTTGAAGCGATCGAAAAGCTCGTTGCCGAACGCAAGCTTACCTCCGAGGGCATGAATCCCAGCTCAGTCGCCGAGATACGCGAGCAGATGGAGCGGGCACAGGCGCGGCGCCTGCAGCCCCATTTTATTGGAGCCTTCTTCCGTGAAGCATTTACGATGCTCGGGGGACGCATCACCGAGAGAGAAAAAGGTCGCTTTGAAATACTCCGGGTGCCTTCAATCCTGAAGGAACGCGATCGGCTGATCGGCCGAACCGACCCGGTTCTCGACCGCTACGCCCGGATCACCTTTGACAAGAGTTTCGTCGTCGGTCAGCCTCAAGCCGAACTCGTTGCCCCGGGGCATCCGCTGCTGGAATCCCTGGTAGATGTCGTGCTCGAACGATTCCAGCCGCTGTTGTCTCAAGGCGGCGTGCTGGTCGATGATGCCGACGAAGGACAAGTGCCGCGTCTTCTGGTTTATCTCGAACATGCGGTCCGCGATGCGCGAACGACTCGCTCCGGCGAACCGCGGGCCGTTTCGCAGCGCCTTCAATTCATCCTCATGAAGGAAGATGGATCCGCTTTGGATGGCGGGCCCGCACCATATCTCGA
>Ga0193751_1000277_pt1 | contig 43818 bp, 38 predicted proteins | sample L1c2metaG_FD_143050 | JGI IMG/M metagenome (GOLD analysis project Ga0193751, IMG submission 143050) | Soil microbial communities from a riparian zone of the East river system, Colorado, United States - L1c2 | ecosystem: Environmental > Terrestrial > Soil > Riparian zone | place: USA: East River...
AGCTGCTCGCGCTCCACAACGAGTTCAACGAGCATCTCGCCCAGCCCTTCCCCAACCTCGCCGCGGCCGGCGTGCTGCGCGATCCGGACGGCAAACGGCGCGGCTATATGGGGTTCATCGAGGGGGGCAGCTTCGCCGATGCCGAGCTCTATTTGCGCGAAAGCCCGTTCTTCCAGGACGGTCTCTACGAACGGGTCGACGTGTTCGAATATAATGTCGAGGTCGGCACGGTCGGGTGAGGCCCGACCGAGTGCTTCACCGTCTTCTGCGCCTTCTGTAGTTCGGAGAGGCAGATCGCCTTCGCTGCCTGGAGTCCCGGATCGCGCACGGCTTGGACGGCGGGAATCGCGGTCGCGAAATAGCGGCCGGTGTCCGCGGGTCTCGGTTCTATCATCGGATAGGAACAGGCGTCCGCGACCGGCCATCCGTGAGCGCTGAGCCGGAGCACGCCCGCGGCATTGTGCGGCAAAGCCCGGGCAATCGCGATCCGCAGGAACTCACCGCTCGCCCCGTCTGTCCCCGGCCTCAGCCGCGGGACCAGCGCCAGCCATTTCGCATTGCCCGACGAAATCCCGTCCAGCACGTTATCAAAATAGAGATTGTGCTTGCTCAAATCCCCCGCGGACAAGGTCGCGACCGTCCGGGCCGCACCTTGCCCGTCGATCATCGCCCCGACTTTTTCGGGGGTCAGTGCTGGCGCGGCAGCGGCCGCAGCGGCAAGGACAATGGAAATCATGCCACCCCCGGACACATGGATCACGACCGCACCATTTTGCGAGCCCAATGCTCAGCCGGCAATGCGCTTTCTGAGGTCGGCCTTGATGCTCGGCCCGGCCAGATGGGCATCGACGTTGGAATAGCCTTCGCGGCGGAGCGCGCTGCGGACTTCTTCGATGCTGGCCGAGCGGGGCGCCAGTTCAAAAGCCCGTTCAATGATGTTTGGGGTGTGCATGGAAGGTCCTGAAAAAGTTTCGCTTCCGTCATAAACGGCTGCGCCAGGCGATACGTTCCGTGACGCAAGGTCGAAAGCGGGCGCTTGCCTTCTTAAATTGCGGTTGACTTCCTTCCCGCCACCACCCTGCTAAACCCGCGCCTTCATGCCCGATGCCGCCAATCCTCCAGCCCAGCCCCACCTCTATCTCGTCGACGGGTCGAGCTACATCTTCCGCGCCTATCACCGGCTGCCGCCGCTGACCAACCGCCACGGCCAGCCGGCGGGCGCGGTCTATGGCTATACGACCATGCTGTGGAAGCTCGCCGACGGGCTCAACAAGGCCGACGGGCCGACCCATATGGCGGTGATCCTTGACGCGTCGGAACAGACGTTCCGCAATGAGATGTACGACCAGTACAAGGCGCACCGGCCGCCGCCGCCTGAGGATTTGGTCCCGCAATTCCCGCTGATCCGCACCGCGACCCGCGCCTTCTCGATCCCGTGCATCGAGGAGGAGGGGCTGGAGGCCGACGACATCATCGCCTGCTACGTCACCGCCGCGACCAAGGTCGGCTGGCGGGTGACGATCGTCAGTTCCGACAAGGATCTGATGCAGCTGATCGACGAGGACGCGGGCATCGACATGCTCGACACGATGAACGACCGGCGCATTGGGCGTGAGCAGGTGCTCGAGAAGTTTGGGGTACCGCCGGAGAAGGTCGGCGACGTGCTCGCGCTGATGGGCGACAGCGTCGACAATGTGCCGGGCGTACCGGGGATCGGGCCCAAGACCGCGTCGCAGCTGATCCAGCAGTTCGGCGACTTGGAGACGGTGCTCGCCTCGACCGACCAGATCACCAAACCCAAATTGAAGCAGTCGCTGATCGAGCATGCCGACAACGCCCGACTGTCGCGCGAGCTGGTGCGGCTGGTGTGCGATGCACCGCTCCCCGAACCGCTGGAGGACCTGGCGCTGAAGGGCATTCCGAAAGAACCACTCGAGGAATTCCTTGCCGACCAGGGGTTCAAGTCGCTGCTCACCCGCCTGGCTGGCGGAGGCGCGAGCCAGACCGGCGCGACCGTCCGGAATGACGTCATGGCGGCAATGGAGGCGAAGCCGTCCGGCCCCGCGCCGGCCGAACAGATCACCGTCGACCGCTCGAAATACGAAACGGTCACGAGCGAAGCCGATCTAGACCGCTGGATCGCCTGGGCGCGCGCGCAGGGCTTTGTCGCGATCGACACCGAGACCGACTGCATCGACTGTATCATCGCCAAGCTTGCCGGGATCAGCCTCGCGACGGCGCCCAACCGGGCCTGTTACGTGCCCGTCGGCCACAGCGGCGCCGACCTTTATTCGGACGCGCCCAACCAGCTGCCGATCAGCCTCGTGCTTGAGAAATTGAAGCCGCTGCTCGAGGACCCGGCGGTGCTCAAAATCGGGCACAATTTCAAATATGACTGGGTGATGTTCGACAAGGCGGGCATCGACGTGGCGCCGGTCGACGATACGATGGTGATGAGCTTCGACCTGGATGCGGGGCGGAGCTTCGGCCACGGCCTCGAGGAGCTGGCCAAACTGCACTTCGACCACGAGTGCATCCCGTTCAAGCAGCTCTGCGGGACGGGCGCCAAGCAGATCAGCTTCGACAAGGTGCCGCTGGGCCCGGCGACCGAATATGCAGCGGAGGACGCCGACATTACCTTGCGGCTGTGGCTGCGCCTGAAGCCGCGGCTGGCGGCGGAAAATGTGTCGCGGGTCTATGAGCGCGTCGACAAGCCGCTGGTGGCGGTGATCGGGCGGATGGAACGGCGCGGGATCAAGGTCGACCGCGAGTATCTCGCGCGGCTGTCGAGCGAATTCTCGCGCGACATCCAAGCGCTCGAGGAGAAGATCTACGAGGCGGCGTGCGGCTCGTTCACGATCGGCTCGCCGCAGCAGCTCGGGCAAGTGCTGTATGAGCGGCTGGGCCTCAAGGGCGGGCGCAAGGGCAAGAGCGGCCAATATTCGACCGACGTCAACGAGCTCGAACGGCTCGCGGCGGAAGGCATCGAGTGCGCCCGGCTGGTGCTCGATTGGCGCCAGCTGACCAAGCTCCGGTCGACCTACACCGACGCGCTCCAGGGCCAGATCAACCCCGAAACCGGGCGGGTGCACACCAGCTTCTCGCTGACCGGCGCGCAGACCGGGCGCTTGAGCTCGAACGACCCGAACCTGCAGAACATCCCGATCCGGACTGAGATCGGGCGCAAGATCCGCGACGCCTTCGTCGCCGAGTCGGGGCACAAGCTCCTCTCCGCCGACTATAGCCAGATCGAGCTGAGACTCGCGGCGCACATGGCCGACGTGCCGCAACTGAAGGCGGCATTCCGCGAAGGCGCGGACATTCACGACCTCACCGCCGAGGAATTGTTCGGCACCGTCGACCGCGACACCCGCAACAAGGCAAAGACGGTCAATTTCGCGATCCTCTACGGCATTTCCTCATGGGGGCTGGCCGGCCGGCTCGGCGTGTCGAAGGATGAAGGCAAGGCGATCATCGATCGCTATTTCGAGCGATTTCCCGGGATCCGGGCCTACATCCACGGCACCTTGGGGTTCGCGCGCGAGCACGGCTTCACCCAGACCCTGTTCGGTCGGAAGACGCATTTCGAACCGAACATCCGTTCGCCCAACCCGTCGATCCGCGCCGGCGCCGAGCGCGCGGCGATCAACGCGCCGATCCAGGGCACCAGCGCCGACCTCATCAAGCGGGCGATGGCGCGGATGGACGATGCACTGAATGGCGCCGGGCTTGAGGGTGTGAAAATGCTGCTCCAGGTCCATGACGAGCTGGTGTTCGAGGTGCCCGACGGGCGCGAAGAAGAAGCTGCGGCCGTGATCAAGCGGGTCATGGCTGACGCTGCCGAGCCCGCGATCAAGCTCGACGTGCCGTTGGACGTCGAAGTCGGCTGGGGCGCTCACTGGGGCGAGGCGCATTGACCGACATCGAACGCAACGCGGCGATCGCCGACCAAGCGCCCGATGCCGACATGGCGACTCTGGCGAGGGGCGGGCGGCTCAATGTCTTCGGGTTCGTGCTTCGGCTCGCGGGAATGGTGCCGTTCTTGTTCATCGGCGGGCGAATCTATGGCCCCGCCGCGCTTGGCCGCTTCGCTTATGCGGTGCTGACGGTCGAGTTCGCGGCTCAGCTCGCTGCGCTCGGCCTTCGCCGCGGCCTAGCGCAGCTGCTCGCCAACGCCAAGAAGCCGCAATCGTCCATCGTCGCCGATGCGATGCTGGTCGCAGCGATCGGCTCGGCGGTCGGGATGGCGATCCTGTTTGCCTTCCCCAAGGCGATGTACCCGACGACGGTCGTGCACGGCATGGACCGGCTGCTGGCGATCACCGTGCTGGCGATCAGCTGGACCGACATCGCGCTCGCCGCGCTCGCCTACCATCACGACGTCGCGTCGACGGTGCGCGCGCGCTCGATCGTCCAACCCTGGGTGATCACCATCGTTGCGTTCGGCTGGTCCTACGTCTCACTCGAGGACGGGCTTATCGTTGCTTACGTTTTCTCAATGGTCGCGGCGCTGGTCGCGGCGCTGATCCCGCTAGTCCGATGCTACGGCCTGCCGCACGGGTGGAAGCCGGACCTTCCGCTGGCCTGGAGAACGTCGGTCCGCAACATCCCGCTCGCCGCCGCCGACGCGGTCGAATGGGCATCGCGGCGCATCGACTTGGCCGTGCTCGGCGCATTCATGCCCGCGAGCTTCGTCGGCATTTATTATGTGGCGCAACAGGTCGCGACCCTTCCGGCCAAGCTGAAGACCAGCTTCGAGCCGGTGCTCGGTCCCGCGATCGCGCGGCGAATCGCCGCCGGAGACCGCCCCGCAGTCGCGAGGCAGGTGCGGCAGGTCACCTATTGGATCATCGCCGCCCAAGCGGGAATCGCGCTCGCGCTGGCGATCCCCGGCCGTGCGGTGATGGCGCTGGTCGGATCGGGCTTCACCGGCGGCACCGCGACCCTTGCATTCCTACTCGCCGCCGAAGTCGTCGCAGCGGCGGCAGTCGTCAGCGAAGCCGCGCTGATTTACGTCGCGCGCACCCAGAACATGATCATCAGCCTGATCATGTTGGCAATCGAGGCCGGGCTCGCCGCCGCGCTGATCCTGATCATGAAGGACCAGGGGTTGCCGCAAGCGTTCCAGGCGACCGGCCCGGCAATCGCCTTGTGCGCGGCCTTGGGATTCGCCTCGATCACCAAGTCGCGCCTGCTGCGCAGGAAGCTCGGCGAGCCGGTGTCGGGCTGGCGCTGGAGCATCGCCTGGGCGTGCGCGGCGGGGGTCGCCGTGGGCGTTCCGGCGCGGCTGTTCCTGCCGCCGGTCTTTCAATTGATCGTGGGCATTCCCGCGATCCTTGGCGCGTTCGGTGCGGTGTTGTGGACCAAGGGCTTCGGCCCCGAGGACCGCGAGCTCTTCCGGATGAAGAAGGCCGACGTCCAGGAGCTGCGCGACGCCGAAGCGCGCGACCAGATCGTGGACGATATCGTCTAAATCAAAGTCAGTGCCGGAAGTGACGCATGCCGGTGAAGATCATCGCGAGGCCGGCGTCGTCGGCCGCGGCGATCAAGTCGTCATCGCGGATCGATCCGCCGGGCTGGATCACGGCGGTCGCGCCGGCTTCCGCCGCCGCGAGCAAACCATCGGCGAAGGGGAAGAAGGCGTCCGAGGCGACCGCCGAGCCGGCGGTCCTCGGCTCGCTCCAGCCGTGGGTTTCGGCTGCCTCGCGCGCCTTAACCGCAGCGATGCGCGCGCTGTCGCGACGGTTCATCTGCCCCGCGCCGATGCCCGCCGTCGCGCCGTCCCTGGCGTAGACGATCGCGTTCGACTTGACGTGCTTGGCAACCGTCCAGGCGAACAGGCAGTCGCGGATTTCCTGTTCGGTCGGCTGGCGCCTGGTCACGACTTTCAATTGGTCGCGGGTGATCACTCCGTTATCGCGGTCCTGGACCAGGAGCCCGCCGGCGATCACCGCGAACGTCTGTCCGCCGCGTGACGGATCGGGAAGCTCGCCGGTCAGCAGCAGCCGCAGGTTTTTCTTTTTCGCGAAGACCGCGCGCGCCTCGTCGTCCGCATCCGGTGCAACCACCACCTCGGTGAAGATTTGGGTGATCGCCTCGGCGGTCGCCGAGTCGAGCGGACGGTTGGTCGCGACAATGCCGCCGAACGCCGAAACGCTGTCGCAGGCGAGTGCTTCGGCCCAGGCGTCGACGAGCCTGTCGCGGGTCGCCACACCACAGGGGTTGACGTGCTTGACGATGACTACCGTCGGCGGGCCGTCGCGAAACTCGGCGGCAAGCTCGAGCGCGGCGTTGGCGTCGTTCAAATTGTTGTAGCTGAGCTCTTTGCCTTGGACCTGCTGCGCCTGGGCGACGCCCCGCGCATGCGGACCAACGGGAACGTAAAGCGCGGCTTCCTGATGCGGGTTCTCGCCGTAGCGCAGGGGCATTTTAAGCTTCGACGCCTGCACCCAGGTTTGGGGCCACCGTTCCTGCTGGTCGGCGAAGGCGAACCATTGCGAGATCAGCGAGTCATATTCGGCGGTCAGCGCATAGGCCTTGGCCGCGAGCTCTTTCCGAAGCTCGAAGCTGGTGCTTCCGCCAGTCGCATCGAGCTCGGCGAGTAACGTTGCGTAATCGGCGGGGTCGGTGAGACAAGCCACGTGCGCGTGGTTCTTGGCAGCCGACCGCACCATCGAGGGCCCACCGATATCGATATTCTCAATGATCGTATCGCGGTCCGCGCCGCTCATCACCGTCTTGAGGAACGGGTAGAGGTTGACCACGACGAGGTCGATCGGCGCGATCCCGTGCTCTTCCATCGCCGCGGCATGCTCGGGATTGTCGCGCACGCCCAGGAGCCCGCCGTGGACCTTCGGGTGAAGCGTCTTGACCCGACCATCCATCATCTCGGGGAAGCCGGTAACTTCACTAATTTCTCGTACAACGGCGCCAATCTCGCGAAGTTTGGCTGCCGTACCTCCCGTCGAGACGATCTCGACGCCATGGCGCGCGAGGCCGGCCGCGAGCTCGTCGAGGCCGCTCTTGTCGGAAAGTGAAATCAATGCCCGGCGAACGGGAACGAGGTCGGTCATTCCATCCTTCCTGATTAGCTGGCGCGGCGGAACTGCCAGCCGATTTCGCCGCCCAATGCCGAAACTTCGCCGACCACCGCAAGCTGCATCGTGGCATTCGGCTGGCCGTGGCCGTCGATCCACAGGCTTTCCTCGGCCGTCAGCATGCCGCCGCGGCAGCGGAAATTCCACGGCGGCGCCCCGCGCGAGCGCAGGATCGCGCCCATGCCGTCGGCGGTGATCGTCGCGTCGACGCCCGGCGCGAGGTGGAACCGGACCGCGTAAGGCGCGGATTCGCGGATCTTCTTGCGACCCTTGGGGGTCAGTTGGTCGGCGCCGCGCAATTCCTTGCCGTCGTTGCCGAGCATCAGGCTGCGCTTGTGGACCATGCCGAAGGTCCGGACGTAGCCGTCGTGGCTCGCCTCGATGCGGCTGGCGTCATTGTCCTCGCTGCGGTCGATGGTCACGTCTTCGACGCCACGACCAAGTGACCCGTCCGCCGCGATATTGGTCGAATTGGTGTCGGCTAGAACCAAGGTGCTGTGCGCCGCGGTCGTGCGCAGACCCTGGATCAGCTCCTGGGGAAGATTTGAAGGCAGCGGTCCGGGTCCGCCGCAATTGACGACCAGCCGCTGACCGCCATCGGACATCTCGAAGGCCAGAGTCGAAGCCGAGCCGAGCGCCGCCATCTTCGGAGTCGGCGGCGGCGCGGCGTCAAGCACGACGATCGTGCCGAGCGCGGAAAGGCGCTGGTAACCCCATCCGCGCGCCTGCCTCAGCGGACGCGCGCGCAGGCCTGAGCCCTCGATCAACGCGAGCAAGCGCGGTGCTTCGCCCGGATTGCATCCCTGCCAGCTCGACAGCGCGCCGTCGCCCAAAGTGACGCCATGAAGTGCAGCAAGCGCAGCGGCGGCGGCGGCCTCGATCCCGTCGGGAATGGTCTGCTTTGCGGCGAAATAGCAGGCCCGAAGCAAGGCCAGACGGTCGACCAGCAAGACCTGCTCGTACGGCGAGCGGCTGACCAGCCCGCCGTCGTCGAATTGTGCCGAAGCGAGCGCCCGGGCGAGGCCGGCCTCGCCCCGCGCGACGCGGGTCACTCCGCCCTGGACCAGCAGGCCGGCGGCGACGACTCCGCACCAAGCGGCGACCCGCTTGAGGCCGGCCGGCGCCTTGTCGGCGGTCGAATCGAGATGGCGCGCACCGCGGGCGAGCGTGTTGAGCAGGGCCGAGCGGTAACCGGCATCGGCGCTCGACAGGATATACGGCGCGTAAGCCGTCCAGAACAGAATCCGTTCGCCCCACAAATGCGGCGCCCACGCGTCGTCGACGCGAGTGCCGTGCGCCAGCAGCCAGCGGCCGACCGCGCCTTCGGCGAGGCGCGCGCCTTTCTCGCGCGAGGCCGCGGCGGCCAGGTCGCGCAGCCAGGAGAAGCCCTGGACTTGCTCGGCAACCGCGCCGCCCCCAAGCTCGGTGAAATCGAGATCGGCCAGCGGCACGCTCGCGCTGCCGACACTGAGCTTGCCCGCGAGCAAAGCATCGCCGCGCTGGCGGTCGCCCTGGACATGATCGCGCGGCACGGCGGCCAGTTTCAATGGGTGGCGCGAGCGTTTGAGGCGGGACAGGAACGAGCCGCGGGCGAGCTTCTGGACGACGTCGCGCTCGGCCGCCGAGCCAGCCTCGTTCATCCGCCTCCCCTGAGCGCGCGGATGTTGGCGGCATAGTCGGCTGGCCCGCCGCGAAAGGCCGCGGTTCCGGCGACCAACACGTTGGCGCCGGCCGCGATCGCCTTGGGCGCGGTTTCGGGATCGATGCCGCCGTCGACTTCGATCAGCACGTCGAGCTTCTGCTTGGCAATGCGCTGGGCGATCGCTTCGATCTTCTTCAATTGGCTGGTGATGAATTTCTGGCCGCCGAAGCCGGGATTGACGCTCATCACGAGGACCAGGTCGATATCCTCGAGCACATAATCGAGTGCCTTGGCCGGAGTCGCCGGATTGAGGGATACGCCGGCTTTCTTGCCGAGCCCCTTCACCCGCTGGACGGTGCGGTGCAAGTGCGGCCCCGCCTCTGGATGAACGGTGATGATGTCCGCGCCCGCCTCGGCGAAGGCATCTAGAAACAAGTCGACCGGCGAAATCATCAGATGGACGTCGAACGGCTTCTTGCTGTGCGGGCGGAGCGCCTCCACCACGCCCGGGCCAATCGTCAGATTGGGCACGAAATGGCCGTCCATAACGTCGATGTGGATCCAGTCGGCGCCCGCTTGATCGATCGCGTGCACTTCCTCGCCGAGCTTCGCGAAGTCGGCGGAGAGGATCGACGGGGCGATGAGCGGACCAGCCATGGGCCCGATTAGACGGGATCAGGCGCTGCGGACAAGCCGCGCCATGAAGAAGCCGTCGAGCCCGCCGTGCTGCTCGAGCAGACCGGGCAGGATGCGAACCCAGCCTTCGACGGATGACGCGACGAAGTCAGGCGGGATGCAGGGCGCGATGGTGAAATCGGGATGCGCGTCAAGGAATGCGGCGACGGCCTGCTCACCTTCCTGGAGTTCGAGCGAGCAGACCGAATAGACGAGGCTGCCGCCCCGCTTGAGCCAATGCGATGCGCGATTGAGCAATTGAGCCTGCTGCCCGGCGCTATGGGCGATGACGTCCGGGCGGGCGCGGTACAGCACCTCCGGATGGCGGCGGAAGGTGCCCGTCGCCGAGCAGGGCGCGTCAAGCAGGATGGCGTTGTACACCCGCTTGGGCTCCCAGGTCAGCGCGTCCCCCTCGACGAGGTCGGCTTCAAGGTGCGTTCGGGCGAGGTTTTCGCGAAGGCGTTCGAGGCGACTGTGCGAAGCATCGACCGCGGTCACGCGATGGTCGGCCGCAGCGAGCTGCATGGTCTTGCCGCCGGGCGCGGCGCACAGGTCGAGCACGTCCTTTGCCTCGGCCGGAATCAGCCGAGCCGGGAGCGAGGCGGCGAGGTCCTGGACCCACCATTTGCCTTCGCCAAAGTCAGCGAGGTCGGTGACCGACGCGCTTTCGATCCGCACGTGATTCGGCGCAAGCGACGCCCCGCCATGGTCGTTGGCATAAACCTGGGCCTCGGAATCATCGGCGAACGTCAGGTCGAGCGGCGGGCGCCTGGCGATCTGCCGCCGCGCGGCCTCGACGACGCTCTCGCCCCACGCATTGCGCCAACGCTCTTCGACATTGTCAGGTAGTCGCGGCGCGTCGAGCGACGGAAGGCCGCGCCGGAGCAAAGTGCCGAGGACGCCGTGGACCAGCCGTCGCGGGCCGCCATCGACCAGCGGCAACGCGGTCGCGACCAGCGCGTGATCCGGAGTCCCGAGCCCGACTTTTTGCGCCAGCGCCAGGCGAAGCACCGTCCGCGCCTTCGAATCATCGGGAAGGCGTTGCTTCGTTGCGGTGTCGATCAGCGCGTCGAGGTCGGGGATGCGCCGCAGAGTCTCGCCAGCGATGGCGAGCGCGAGCGCGCGATCCGGCGGAGACAGGTTGCGGCCAGCGGCGGCGGCCGCGCCGTCAAGGGTCTGGCCGCGGCGCAGCACGGCATCGAGCAACTGCAGCGCGGCCCGGCGAGCGCCGACGCCTTCAACACTTGGCATTGCGGCTCCCGAGGGCCATTTTGCCCCAATGAAAAGGCCCCAAAAACGACCAGCGCATCTCGACCCGCCGGCGCACTTGAGCCCGTCGCCGCCGGTCCCCGAGCCAGACCCGGTCGCGCCCGAAGAACCACCCGCTGGCGAGGAGACGCGGCTCGACCCGACTCGCTACGGCGACTGGGAGAAGAAGGGGATCGCGGTCGATTTCTAGACCGCCTCCGCTCGGGGCGGACGCGACAGCAGTTCGCCCAGCACGTCGTCGACCTTGGCCTCGCCCGACAGCAGCCTATCAACCGCCGCCACGATCGGCATGTCCACGCCTTTCTCTTGCGCCATCCGGGCGAGCACCGGCGCTGTGAAGGCCCCTTCAGCGACCGTCCGGCGATCGGCCATCAGCTCCGCGACGGACCGGGCTTCGCCGATGCCCTTGCCTAGGGAATAATTGCGCGAGCTGGTCGAGGTGCAGGTCAGGACCAGGTCGCCGAGCCCCGACAGACCGGCCAAGGTATCGCGCCGAGCTCCGCAGGCTAGGCCGAAGCGCGTCATTTCGACGAAGCCTCGAGCGATCAGTGACGCGCGCGCATTCTGGCCGAGTCCCGCGCCCTCAACCACTCCGCAGGCGATCGCCAGCACGTTCTTGACCGCGCCGCCGATCTCGGCACCGACAATGTCGTCGGAAACGTAGATGCGGAACGCCGGCTGGGCGATGCGCTCGCGCAGCGCTTCGGCTAGCGCCAAGTCCTCGGCGGCGAGAGTCACTGCGGTCGGCAGGCCCTTCGCCACTTCATGCGCGAAGGTCGGGCCGGACAGCACTGCGATCTGAGCCTTGGGGCAGGATTGCTTCGCGACCTGGTGCAACAGTTCGCCGGTCGCTTCCTCGATGCCCTTGGCGCACAGCACCAGCGGCTTGGTGCATTCGGGCGCCGGTTCGAGCACCGAACGCATGTGCTGCGCGGGAGTCACCACCAGCCACGCGTCGCACGAGTTGAGATCGCTGAAATCCGAGGTCGCGCGGATCGCTTCGCTGAGCGGCACGCCGGGAAGGAACAGCGCATTCTCATGGGCGCCGTTGACCGCCGCGACGACTTCGGGCTCGAGCGCCCACAGGAGGGTTTCGCGACCGCCGGCCGAAGCGACCTGCGCCAACGCGGTGCCCCAGGCTCCTCCACCGATCACTCCGAGCTTCACGCTTTCACCCCCGCCCCGCGGACCTTTTCGGCGCTTTCGTCGAGCGGCCAGCGCGCACGCGCTGGCGCGTCGAGATTATCGGTGAGACCCGCGGCGAGGCGCTCGATCCCGGCCCAGGCGATCATCGCCGCATTGTCGGTGCAGAGCCAGGCTGGGGGCACGGCGAAGCGGCGCCCCTCGCGCTGAGCCAGGTCCGCGAGCGCGCCGCGGATCGTGTGGTTGGCGGCGACTCCCCCCGCGACGACCAGCGCCGGCGCGTCGGAGCCTCGCAGCGCCAGCGCGGCGCGGTCGACCAGGCAGTCGACCACCGCCTGCTGGAAGCTCGCGGCGATGTCCGCGGGGGTATGATCGCCCGACGCGACCGCGCGCTGCACCGCGCTCTTCAATCCCGCGAACGAGAAATGCGGCTCGCCCGATCCCACCAGCGGTCGGGGCAAAGGCACCGCCGCCGGGTCGCCGTTCCTCGCCAGCTCCTCGATCGCAGGACCGCCGGGATAGGCGAGGCTGAGCAGCTTGGCGGCCTTGTCGAAGGCCTCTCCAGCCGCATCGTCGATGGTCGTCGCCAAGCGCTGGTAGTCGCCCACCCCGCGCACTTCGAGGAGCTGGCAGTGGCCGCCGGAGACCAGCAGCAACAGATAGGGAAATTCGAGATCGGGATTGACCAGCCGCGGGCTCAATGCGTGGCCTTCGAGATGGTTGACCGCGATGAGCGGCTTGCCCGCCGCCAGCGCCAACCCCTTGCCGGCGAGCAGCGCAACCATCACCCCGCCGATCAGGCCCGGTCCGGCGGTGGCGGCGACGGCGTCGACGTCGCGAACCGACATTTTGGCGTCATCCAACACTTGGCGGATCAGCGCCGGAAGGATCTCGGCGTGGGCGCGCGCCGCGATTTCGGGCACCACGCCGCCATAGGGCTGGTGCGCCGCGTTCTGGCCCACCACCGCCTGTGCCAGGACGCGCCGGTCGGCGGTCACCAGCGCCGCGCTGGTATCGTCGCAGGAAGACTCAAGGCCGAGGATCACGGTCATTTCGTTGCCGGCCCTTTGCCTGAAGGCGCCGCGATGCACTAGGGGTGGGGCATGCAGGGCCTGAAGCTTGGGACTCGCGGATCGCCGCTGGCGCTGGCGCAGGCGCGCAAGGTGGCCGCCGCGATCGAGGCGGCGCAGCGCTGGCCCGAAGGCTATGTCGAGCTGGTCACGATCACCACGACCGGCGACAAGGTCCAGGACCGGCCGCTGGCGGAGCTCGGCGGCAAGGCGCTGTGGACCAAGGAGCTCGACCGGGCGCTGCTCGACGATGAGCTTCATTTCTGCGTCCATTCGATGAAGGATGTCGAAAGCGTCCGCCCAAAAGGCATCCATATCGCCTCGGTGCGGCCCCGCGGCGACGTCCGCGACCGGCTGATCGGCGCCGAATCGATCGAACAGCTCAAGAAGGGCGCGGTGGTCGGAACCTCATCCAGGCGCCGCGCCGCCCAGCTTCTGCGGCTTCGGCCGGACCTCAAGATCGTGCCACTGCGCGGCAATGTTGAAACGCGGCTTAGAAAAGTCGAGGACGGCGAAATCGACGCCACCTTGCTCGCCTCGGCGGGGCTGAAGCGCCTCGGCATAGACGCCGGAACACCGATCCCGACCGAAGTGCTGCTTCCCGCGCCCGGGCAGGCGGTGATCGGCATGGAATCGCGCACCAACGACACCGAGACGCAGAGTGTGCTGACTACGGTCAACAACCAGATCACCTATTCCTGCGTCATGGCCGAGCGAGCATTCACGCGGGCGCTGGGAGCGACCTGCGCGTCGCCGGTCGCAGCCTTTTGCGTGCTCGAAGACGGCGACCTTCGAATGCGCGCCCAATTGTTCAGCGAGGACGGCCGCGACATGGTCGAAGATCGCGCGGTCTTCGATTGCGATGACGACGCGACTCCGGCCGAGCTTGCCAAGGAGATGCTGGCCAAGGCGCCGGAATCGATCCGGAGGCTGTTCGCCGCACAATGAGGCGAGTCCTCGTTCTGCGCCCCGAACCCGGCGCAAGCGCAACCGTCGAGCGGGCGCAGCAGCGCGGGCTCAAAGCAGTCGCCGTCCCCCTGTTCGAGGTCGAGCCGATCGATTGGAAAACGCCGGACCCTGACCGGTTCGATGCTCTGCTGCTGACTAGCGCCAATGCAGTCCGCCACGGCGGCGACGGGTTGAAGGTGCTGCGCGGCATGCCGGTCCATGCCATCGGCGCGGCCACGGCTGACGCGGCGCGCGAGGCGGGCTTCACCATTGTCGGTATCGGCGATGCCGGCGTGGATCGATTGCTGGGATCGCTCGATCCGGACCTTCGGCTGCTGCACCTGACCGGAGAGGACCGGATCGCCTTGGCCTCCGCCCGCCAGGCTCTGACTGTGGTTCCGGTCTATCGTGCAAGGGAGGTGCCCAACCCCGCGCTACAGAGCGTCCAGGGCAGCGTCGCGCTGATCCACTCGCCCCGCGCCGGGCGACGCTTCGCCGAGCTGGTCCAGGACCGCGGCAGCGTCATCATCGCCGCGATCAGCCGTGCCGCCGCAGAGGCCGTGGGCGCGGGATGGGCTTCGGTCGAAGCGACAGAGAGTCCGAACGACGATGCGCTGCTGGCCCTTGCCGCGAGGCTGTGCAACAACCTGCCGGGGAGATGAACGCGAGCACCACCCGCAACCCCATGAACTGGAGCGCGCGGCTGCTCATCGGCCTCGTGCTGATCCTCATTGGCGCGGCGGCGGCGGCATGGAGTTTCGCTCACTACAAGCCGGCGGCACGCTTTTTCGGCATTGTCCCGACAGCCTCGCCACCGCCGGCCACGCCGCGGCTGATCGCGACCGTTCCAGTGCCGGTCCCGCAGGCAACCCCAACAGTGTCCGCGACCGCCGAGGCGCGCATCGCCGACCTCGAAACGCGGTTGAGCCGGGTCGAGAATGCCGCGCAGCGCGCCGAGGGCTTTGCCGGACGAGCCGACGCGCTGGTCGTCGCGTTTGCCGCGCGTCGCGCGATCGATCGCGGGGTCGCGCTCGGCTATCTCGAGAATTTGCTCGTCGACCGCTTCGGCGCGCAGCACCAAGGCGCGGTCGCGACGATCATCACCTCCTCGCATCAGCCGGTGCGTTTGAACGACCTCATCGCTGAATATGATTCGCTCGGGCCCGAGCTGCGCCGCGGGGGGCCGCAGGACAGCTGGTGGACCAGCTTCCGCCGCGAGCTCGGATCGCTGGTCGAAGTCCATCCCGCCGACCGCCCGGCGGCCAATCCCGACGCGCGCTACAACCGGGCGATGCAGCGCCTGTCGTCGGGCGACGTCGACCAGGCGCTGGCCGAAACCATGCGGCTTCCCGGGGCCGCGCGAGCCGGCGACTGGGTCGACAAGGCCCGGCGCTATGTTGCCGTCCATCGCGCGCTCGACGAAATCGAATCCGCGGCGCTGCTCGGCGGCGCGAATCCCGGCGCCTGAACCCGCCAAAACGGGGGTTGGCAAGGGACTCAGGGAATGCGAATCTTCCCCGTCTGGCGCACAGGAGCGGTTCAGCTGCCGATCGCTAAGCGATTGTCAAACGGGCCGAAAGCCGGGGGAGAAATGAGGCCATGACGTCAGTTTTGACGCGTTTTGGACTGGGGCTGGTGGTGATTGCGGCGGCGCAAGTCGGCGGCGCGTCGGCGGCAATCCACCAGGTGGCAGGCCCAAATCCGGATCGTCCCGCCGCAGCGCCCCATCCATCCGTCCCCGCCCCGCAATATATCCGCGACCGGGTTCGCGACCTCGGCAGCCAGTTCAATGGCCGCGTCGGCATCGCCGTCCGCTCGGTCGACGACAATTGGTCGGTCGGATGGAAAGCCGATGAGCTTTACCCCCAACAAAGCGTCAGTAAATTGTGGGTGTCGATTACCGCGCTCGACGCGGTTGACAGGGGCCGCGTCCGGCTGGACGACAAGGTCACACTCAGCCGCGACGATTTGACCCTGTTCCACCAGCCGATCGCCGCCAAGATCCTCGGCGGAAGCAGCTACACGACGACGCTGGACGATCTGATGTTCAAGGCGATCACGACCAGCGACAATACCTGCAATGACAAGCTGATGCGCTCCGTCGGCGGCCCCGACGCGGTGCGCAATATGATCGCAGCCAAGCATTTGGGCGCGATCCGCTTCTACAACGGCGAACGCGCGCTGCAGAGCAAGATCGCCGGCCTGATCTGGAGCCCCAGCTATTCGATCGGCAATGCCTTTTACGACGCCCGCGACGCGCTCCCCAAGACGCTGCGCGAGGCGGCGTTCAACCGTTATATCGAGGATCCCTATGACGGCGCCGCGCCGAGCGCGATCGTCGCCGCCCTTGCGCGCTTGAAGCGCGGTGAGCTCCTGTCACCCGAATCCACCCGTCGACTGCTGTGGATCATGGGCAATACCAAGACGGGCGCAAATCGGCTGAAAGGTGGGCTCGAGGCGGGCTGGACCTTGAGCCACAAGACGGGCACCGGCCAGGTCATGGGACCCGTCCAAGCGGGCTATAACGACATTGGCGTGCTAACCGCGCCCGATGGCAAGAGCTACGCCGTCGCGGTGATGATCAAGAAGACCTCGGTGCCGCTGCCGACGCGAATGACGCTGATGAACAACGTCGTGCGCGCGGTCATCACCCAGCACGAAACGCTCCGCGGCAGCGGCTACACAGCGCAGTGAGCTGAACCCGGCGGCGTGGCCCGGCGGCCTGCCTCGGCGATCCTTCCGCGGCTGCAAACGCCAGAACCACTTCGACGAATGACCGAGGTGCCAGCTTGATTCGTTCCGACCGCGGTTCCATGCTCGCCCGCTCGTTCGGGAGGGGCCAGCCACATGCGAGTTCGTTACGCTCTTGCCGCGCTGTTGTTGAGCAGCGCGGCAATTCCCGCCGCCGCACAGGACGCGCAAAGCCTGATCGCCAAGAACCTCGAAGGGCGTGGCGGGGCCGCCGCGCTTGCCGCGATCAAAAGCATCAGCTTCGAGGGCAAGACGATCTTCCCCGGCGATTTCGAGCTGACCTACAAAGAAGCCCGAGCGCAGGTCGGCGCCGCTTCAGCGGTGCGCTACGATCTCGGGCTTCAAGGGCTCGACGTGGTCCAGTCCTATGACGGCATCGCCGCGTGGAAGATCAATCCCTTCCAGGGCCGCAAGGACCCGGAACGGATGTCGGCCGACGAGGCTCGCCAGCTTGCCGACGCAGCGCTGATCGAAGGGCCGCTTCTCGCCTCGCGCAGCAACGGCAGCCGCGTCGACTACCTCGGCCGCGACGATTTCGACGGGACCCTCGCCTACAAGCTCAAGGTCACGCAGAAGGACGGTGACGAGTTCGTCTACTGGCTCGACCCCGACACCTACCTCGAGATCAAGGTCGACGAGATCCGGCGAATCCGCGGCGCCCAGCAGACCAACGAGACCGAGCTCGGCGACTATGAAAAGGTCGCCGGGGTCTATTTCCCGATGTCGCTCGAAAGCTGGCAACAGGGCCAGCCCAACCAGCGGCAGAAGACCATCATCGCCAGCGGTACCGCGAATCCGCCGATCGACGCAGCATTCTTCGCCGAGCCGCGCGGGCCCGCGACCCCGGCCAAGGCAGCGGGCGCGCCGCCTGACGCGTCAAACAAGCCGCAGGCGCCCAAACCGACGGCAAAGAAGCCGCCGGCGGAAAGCAAGGAACCGCCCGCCAATCCGTCCAAGCCGCCGAAAGGGGAGTGACCAAGATGCTGCGTTCCATCCTGCTCGCGTCGGCCGCGCTCGCGGTCGCACCTGCGGCCGCCCAGTCCTTCGACAGCGCCACCATCTCCGGCCTTGGCGTTCGCAACATTGGCTCGGCGACCATGTCCGGCCGAATCGCGGCGATCGCCGGCCGCCAGGAAGCCGACGGCAAGGTCACTCTGCTGATCGGTTCGGCCTCGGGCGGCGTGTGGAAGTCCGAAGACGGCGGAACGACGTTCAAGCCGGTCTTCGATAAAGAGCCGGTGCAGTCGATCGGCGCGGTCGCGCTCGACCCCACCAACAAGCAGGTAATGTGGGTCGGGACCGGCGAAGGCTGGACCCGCAACTCGGTATCGGTCGGCAACGGCGTCTACAAATCGACCGATGGCGGCGAAACCTGGACCAACGTGGGGCTGCCGAACAGCGAGCGCATTACGCGGATCGTCGTCCACCCGAAGAACGGCAACATCGTCTACGTTTGCGCGCCGGGGCCGCTGTGGTCGGATTCGCCCGACCGCGGGCTCTACAAGACCATCGACGGCGGCAAGACCTGGTCGCTCGCGCTCAAGGGCTCCAACCTGTCGACCGGCTGCTCATCGGTGGCCATGGACCCCGCCAATCCCGAGCATCTGCTCGCCGGCACCTGGGATTTCCGCCGCAAGCCGTACGAATATCGCTCGGGTGGCGATAGCCCCGACAAGCCGTCGGGCAGCCGCTTCACCGAGAGCCGCGACGGCGGACGAACATGGACCTATTTGAGCGCCGAGAACCGTAAGGGCCTGCCGAATTATCCGTGGGGCCGGCTCGAGATCGCCTACGCGCCGTCCAACCCGAAGCGAGTCTACGCCTTCATCGAGAATGTCCGCCCGGCGCTCTACGTCTCCAACGACGGCGGGCTTACCTGGGAGGAACGGGACCGCAGCCAGGGCATGGTCTGGCGGCCGTTCTATTTCGGCCGGATCGTGGTCGATCCCAAGAACCCCGACCGCCTGTTCAAGATGGGATATTCGGTGATTGTCTCGGAAGACGGCGGCAAGAGCTTCTCGAACGCCGCCGGCGCGTCGCACGGCGATTGGCACGACGTGTGGATCAACCCGACCAACACCAAGCAACTGGTCGGCGGCGACGACGGTGGGCTGTGGTACAGCTACGACGGCGCCAATCGCTGGTGGAAGGCCAACAACCTTCCGGTCAGCCAGTTCTACCACGTCAGCACCGACAACAAGGACCCGTACCAGGTCTACGGCGGGCTTCAGGACAATTCGTCGTGGGTCGGCGACCAGGAATATCCGGGCGGGATCACCAACAGTCGCTGGGAGAATCTGTTCGGCGGCGACGGCTTCTGGGCGTACCCCGACCCGTCCGACCCCGATTACGCCTATGCCGAATACCAGGGCGGGCACATCGCGCGGATCAACCGCAAGACGCTCGAGCAGCGCGATATCCAGCCCAAGGCCGGTTACAAAGAGAAGCTCCGGTACAATTGGAACACACCGATCGCTTTATCGCCCAATGAAAAGGGCACGATCTACATCGGCTCGCAATTCCTGTTCCGGAGCCGGGACCATGGCGTGACCTGGGACCGGATTTCGCCAGACCTTTCGACCAACGATCCGATCCGCCAGCGCCAGGAGCAATCGGGCGGAATCACCGTCGACAATTCCTCGGCGGAGATGAATACGACCATCTATTCGATCTCGGTAAGCCCGCGCGCCGCCGGCCAGATCTGGGTCGGGACCGACGACGGCAACGTCCAGCTGACGCGCAACGGCGGCGCCAATTGGACCAACCTCACCTCCAATCTCGGAATGCCGTCGGGCAACTGGATCAGCTGGGTCGAGGCGAGCCGGTTCGATCCGGAAGTCGCCTATGTCACCGACGACCGCCACGCCTATGGCGACATGATGCCCTACCTCTACCGCACGAGCGACTACGGCCGCACCTGGGTGCGGCTGGTCGGGCCGCAAACGCCGGGCGTGCGCGGCTATGCCCATGTGATCAAGGAAGACCGGGTCAATCCCAACATCTTGTTCCTCGGCACCGAGTTCGGACTGTTCGTCAGCCTCAACGAAGGCCAGAGCTGGGCCCAGTTCAAGCCCAACGACTTCCCCGACGGGGTGGCGGTGCGCGACATCGCTCTCCAGGACCGCGAGGACGATCTGGTGCTCGCGACCCATGGCCGCGGGATCTGGGTAATCGACGACATCAGCCCGCTTCGGCAGATCACCACTGCGACGCTTGCCAGCACTGCAACGCTCATACCCGGAAAGCCAGTCGAGCAGCGCATCCTGGGCAACGGCGGCTGGGCGGAGGGCGATGCGTCCTACGCTGGCGACAATCCGCCAAGCGGCGCCACGATTACCTACTACCAGAAGGCGCGGCACGTGATCGGGCGAATGAAGCTCGAAGTGCTCGACGCCAATGGCAACGTCGTCGATGAGGTGCCGGCGTCGAAGCGCCGCGGCCTCAACCGCGTCAGCTGGTCGATGCGGACCAAGCCGCCGATCGTTCCGCCCGCCGCGTCGCTCGCGGGAGCGTCGACGCAGGGTGAACGCTTCCTCCCGGGCAGTTACACGGTCCGGCTGACCAAGGCTGGACAGGTCACGACCGAGCCCCTGACGCTGACTCTCGACAAGCGCGCGACCTTCACCGTGGCCGACCGCCAGGCGCAGTTCGCGGCGTCCGAGCGGGTCAAGGGCATGTTCCAGCGGATGAGCACGGTCGTCGCCCAAATCAACGGCGTGCGCCAGCAGGCCGGAGAGATCGCCGGGAACGGCGCCACCCCTGCCGACGTCAAAGCCAGCGCGGCGCAGCTCGTGGGCAAGGCCGACCAGCTGCGCAAGGAGATCGTCGCCACTACCGAAGGCGGTGCGATCACCGGCGAGGAGCGTCTGCGCGAACATGTCGACGAGATCTACGGCGCGATCAATTCGGTCGAGAATCGACCGACCGACTACCAGATGGCGCGGATCGACGCGCTCGACCGCGAACTGAAGGACGTCGAAGCGCAATGGGCGGCGCTTGAGGCCAATGACCTTGCCGCGTTCAACGCCAAGATGAAGGCCGCGAACCTGTCGCCGCTGACCGTCGCGAGGATCGAGTTCGACCCCGACGACCTGGCGCGCGGCGGACGGGCGTCGGCGCTGGCGCGCGGTCTGGTCGGCACCCGCTTTTACGGCGATCTGAAGGCGCTTCAGGAGAGCCGGGCAAAAGACTGAGTCGGGCTATTCGACCTTGGTCGTTCCGCCGCCGCCTTCAAGCGGGCGGACGTGCACACTCTTGATGTTGGTAAACTCGCGAATCCCGAAGCTCGAGCATTCGCGGCCGTAGCCCGAATGCTTGACCCCGCCGAACGGCATGCGCGGGTCCGAGCGGACATTCTCGTTGACGAAGCTTAAGCCCGCATCGAGCTCCTCAGCGGCGATTCGGCGGCCCCGGTCCACGTCGCCGGTGAGCACGCCCGAACCCAGGCCGAACTCGCTGGCGTTGGCGATTCGGATCGCGTCGGCCTCGTCCTCGGCGGCGATAATCGCCGCGACGGGCCCGAACACCTCCTCGTCGTGCGCCGGCTGGCCGGGCAGGACGTTGGCAAGCACAGTTGCGGGATACCAGGCGCCGGGCCGGTCGGGAACCTTGCCGCCGAGCAGCAATCGTGCGCCCTTGGCGATGCTGTCGGTCACCTGTGCGTGAATATGGTCGCGCGCATCGACGCTCTGTATCGGGCCGAGCTTGGTGCCTTCCTTGGTCGGGTCGCCCATCGCGAAGCCGCGCATCGCATCGACCAGCGCTTCCTCGAAGGCCCCAAGGATTGGGCGGACGACGATGAAGCGCTTGCCGGCGATGCAGCTCTGGCCGCCGTTGACCATGCGCGCGGTCGCGGCGACTCTTGCAGCGGCTGCGATGTCGGCATCTTCGATCACGACATAGGCATCGGAGCCGCCAAGCTCGAGAACGCATTTCTTGAGCACGGAGCCCGCACCCGTGGCGACAGCCTTGCCGGCTGCGACGCTGCCGGTCAGCGTGACCGCGGCGACCTGGTCGTCCTTGATCAACGCTTCGACCTCGCTGCTGGGCAAAAGCAGGGTGCGGAACAGGTCCTTGGGCACTCCTGCCTCGTGGAGCACCTGCTCGATCGCGAGCGCACAGCCGGGAACGTTGCTGGCATGCTTCAGAAGCGCGCCATTGCCCGCCATCAGCGCCGGCGCGGCAAAGCGGAACACCTGCCAGAAGGGGAAATTCCACGGCATGATCGCCAGCACAACGCCGAGCGGGTTGTAGGTGATGAAGGCTTCGGGCCCACCGATATCGACCGGTTCGTCGGCCAGATATTCGTGCGCGTGGTCGGCAAACCAATCGCACTGGGACGCGCATTTTTCGACCTCGGCGCGGCCTTCGTCGAGCGTCTTGCCCATCTCCTCGGTCATCAGCCGCGCGAACTCGTCCTTGCGCGTACGCAGGATTTGGGCGACTTTGCGGATCATCGCCGAGCGATTGCTGAAGGACGTTCGGCGCCATTCGAGGAACGCCTTGTGCGCCGCGGCGGCGGCCGCGCGCGCCTCGTCGATGGTGGTCTCGTCATAGGACCGGCCCGGCTCGCCAGTTGCCGGGTTCACCGTCTGGATTTTCTCGCGAGCTTCAGGGCGGGTCATCTCAAGCTGGTCGGCCATGGCGTGTCTCCATCGGAGGTGCACATAGTGCTGGAGAGCCGCAGCACCAATGGTGCGACCGACGAGCGGACCGAATTGTAATATGAAGTCCTGTCGCCCCTCTGCGGTCCAATTTCGATTCTGCCCCCGGCAGATCACGAAACTGGAGCGGGCGAAGGGATTCGAACCCTCGACCCCAACCTTGGCAAGGTAAGCATCTACCCCTGAGCTACGCCCGCTCTGAGCTGACGCCGTCGGCGCCAAAAAGCGCTGGCCGGCGGAGGTGAGGCGCGCGCCTAGCATGGCCTCGCCGCCCACCGCAAGGCTTTGCCGAAGCACGGCTTGTGGCGATCTAAAGACCCGCCCATATGGGCGCGAACAGGAGCTTAAAGGAAGCATAAGCGAAGCGTGGCGACCCTGGGTCTCACCGAAGCCGAACGCGAATCGATCGAGCGGTTCGAGAAGGACGTCATCCACCCGTCGATGACCGCGCTGGTGGTGCTCGACTTCTGGGCGGACTGGTGCGGCCCGTGCAAGCAGTTCGCGCCGATCCTCGACAAGGTTATCGCCGAATATGAGCCCAAGGGCGTCAAGCTCGCCAAGATCGATGTCGATAAGGACAAGATGATCGCGGCGCAGTTCCGCATCCAGTCGATCCCGACCGTCTATGCGATCTTTCGCGGCCAGCCGGTCGCCGACCTCACCAGTTACCGCACCGAAGGCCAGCTCAAGAAAGCGCTCGACCAGCTGCTGGCGCAATTGAAGGTCGAAGCCGAAGGCGCCGCGCCGCAGGCCGACATCGAGCCTTTGCTCGACATGGGCGAGCAGATCCTGTCCGAAGGCGACGCTCCGCGCGCGGTGTCGATCTTCCGCCAGATCCACGACATGGCGCCCGACAAGCCCGAGGCCATCGGCGGACTGGTGCGCGCCCTGGTGGCGGCGGGCGAAGCGGCCGAAGCGAAAGAGACTCTCGACGGCCTTGATCCGGAGCTAGCCAAAAAACCCGAAATAGCCCGTGCCCGTGCCGCGCTCGAAGTCGCCTCGGCCGCGCCCGCGGCAGACACCGGCACGCTTGAGGCGCGTCTCAAGACAAATCCCGACGATCACGAGGCGCGGTTCGAGCTCGCGGCCGCGAAAATGGCCGGCGGCGACCGCGATTCGGCGGCCGATGCGTTACTTGAGATCATCCAGCGCGACCGCGAGTGGAACGAGGGCGCGGCGCGCAAACGGCTGCTCCAGCTGATCGAGGCGCAGGGGATCGAGGATCCCTGGTCGCGCGACCAACGCCGCCGGCTTTCGGCGCTACTGTTCACATGAGCCGCACGCTGCGGGTGCCGATCTTTCCGCTCGCCGGAGCGATCCTATTTCCCCGCTCACAGCTGCCGCTGCACATCTTCGAGCCGCGCTATCGCGAGATGGTGCGCGACGCGATCGACGGCCCCGGCCGTATCGGGATGATCCAGCCGCTCCCCTCGGACGACGAGAGCGATTCCTTGCTATATGGCGTCGGCTGTGTCGGTGACATCGTCGGCATCGAGGAGCTCGATGACGGCCGGTTCAACATCGTTCTGCTGGGTGCGAATCGCTTCCGCCTGATTGCCGAGACCGACGTCGATGCGATCTACCGCTGCGCTGACGTCGATATCGAGGCGTTCGACGACAGCGATCCGCCGGCGCTGTCGCTCGGCCAGCGCGCCGAGGTCGAGCGCGAAGCGCGCCGTCTCGGCGATGCACTGGGGTTGGCGGTCGACTGGCACGCGGTAAGCCGGCTCGACGACGAGATGCTGGTCAATGCGATCGCCCAGGTCGCGCCGTTCGATGTCGGCGCCAAGCAAGCTTTGCTCGAGGAACCGACGCTCGCCTCGCGCGCCGATCTGCTGGTGCAGCTGATGCAGTTCCACCGCGCCGCGGCGAGCGGCGGAACCGAGATCGAGCCGACGCTTCAGTAGTTAAATCGGCAGGCCCCTAAGCAGCAGCGGCAAGTCGCCACTGGTGCCGCGCGCCTCGTTCATCAGCCGATTCCGGATCGGCGAGATGCGGCCAACCAGGCCCATGCCGAAGCGGCGGATCGCCGACGCAGTCTTGCCCGGAATGCCGTAGATCCGGGTGAGGCTGTCGGTGGCGAAGGCGACCGACAGCGCGTCGAGCGAGCGCCAGCTCTGGTAACGGTCGAGCAATTGCTTGTCGCCGAGGTCGAGCCCGAGCCGCGCGCCCTCGACGAGGACCTGCGCCAGCGCGGCAACGTCGCGGAAGCCGAGGTTGAGGCCCTGGCCGGCAATGGGATGGATCGCGTGCGCGGCATCACCGACCAGCGCGAGGCGCTGAACCGTGATTTGGGCGGCGTGATGGAAGCCGAGCGGGTAGGACGAGCGCGGCGCGAGCATGGCGATTCGCCCAAGGAAGCCGCCCATCGCCGCCTGGGCTTCGGCCGCGAATTCCTCGTCGTTGAGCGCCAGCCAGCCGACCGCATCTTCCTCCGGGACCGACCAGACGATCGCCGACCGGTGGCCGCCGGCATCGTCGGTCATCGGCAGCAAAGCGAACGGGCCGATCGAATAGAAGATCTCATAGGCGACATGGCCATGCGGCCGCTCGTGGCGCAGCACCGAGACGATCGCCTGGTGGGCGTATTTCCAGCGCGCGACGCGAATCCCGGCCGCCTCGCGCGTGATCGAATTGCGCCCGTCTGCGGCGACCAGCAGCGGCGCATGGAGCTTGCGCCCGTCCTCGAGTGCGACCGTCACGCCATCTTCGCCGCGCTCGGTGCTCGCGACGCGCGACTTCCACAACAACCACGTATTCTTGCCGGACTCGGTGCTCGCCTGAAGCGCGGCACGGAGATGCCGGTTCTCGTGCATCCAGCCTAACGGCTCATCGTCTTCGGCGTCGAACTGGAGCCCGCGCGGCTCGAGCCCGTCGGCGACCGCGATGATCCGGATCGGGCAGCCCGGCTCGGCGAGATGGTCGGCGACCCCGATCGTCTTGAGCATCCGCATCGAGCTCGACGAGACCGCGCTGGTGCGGCCGTCGAACGCGACCGTGTTTCTTGGCGCGGGGTCGGCGGGATCGACGACGATTGCCGAAAGCCCGCTCGAATCGAGTGCCGCGGCGAGCGCGAGGCCGATCATCCCGCCGCCGAAAATGATCACGTCCGCTCGGTCCATTTCGACGCCCCTAAACCGTCCGCCGCGATGACGCCAAGAAGTTCGCTTGACCCGGGACTCCGCGTGGGGGATTCTTAAGGCGGTAGTTTTTCCGGGGGTTGGGACATGGCGACTTTGGCTGCGCGCGCGCCCAAGCGAGAATTGGCGCCCGACTGGCGCGATGCGCTGCGCGAATCCGTACGCCGGTTCGCGGTGCGCACTTGGGGCGTGCTCCTCCTCGGAGTGAGCCTCGCCGGCGCGCTCGCGCTCGCCACGCATAGCCCGACCGATCCGTCACTCAGCACCGCCGCCGGCGGACCGCCCGCCAATTTGCTCGGCAGCTTCGGCGCTTACGCCAGCGACGCGTTATTGCTGCTGTTCGGAATCGGCTCGGTCCTGTTCCTGCCGGTGATCGCGCTCGCGGGCTTGAGGATGGTGCGCTTGGAGCCGGCTGGCCGGATCATCCGCGGGCTGTTGATCGCCGCGGTCGGCGCGGTCCTGCTCGGTGTTGCGCTCGGCCTGACCAGCGGCTCGGCGGTGTCGGGCCTTCCGGGAGGCTGGGGCGGCGCGCTCGGCCTTGCAGCGGCCCACGGAGTCGACGCCGCGATCGGAATGATCCGCAATCCGTCCATCGCCGGCCCGGCGCGTCTGACGACTTTGCTCCTGTTCGCTCTCGGCGGCCTCGCCGTCGGCTATCTTGCGCTCGGCCTGAGGCCCGAAGAAAAGGCCCGGCTCGGCGGCTTGTTCCGGCGCCAGCCGCGCGAGCGGCTGGCCGCACCGCGCGCCACCGAAATCCGCGAAGAGCGCCCGATTCCCGCTGCTCCGCCGCGATCTCGGCCCGCCGTCGCCGTCGCCGAGCCGCCCAAGCCGGTGGTTCCTTCGGGACGCTTGCAAGGCCGGCGAGCCGGGGCGCAGCCGGGGCTTGCGCTCGGCGACAGCTACCAGCTTCCAACCATCGACCTCCTCGCGCGCGCGCCCGCGAAAGGAAAGCAGCAGATCGATCGCGCCGGGCTCGAGCGCAACGCCCGCCTGCTCGAATCGGTGCTCGAGGATTTCCACGTCCGCGGCGACATCGTCGAGGTCCGCCCGGGTCCGGTCGTGACGATGTACGAGCTTGAGCCGGCGAGCGGCATCAAGGCCAGCCGAGTGATCCAGCTCGCCGATGACATCGCGCGCAACATGTCGGCGCTGTCGGCGCGCGTCGCGACCATTCCGGGCCGCAGCGTGATCGGAATCGAGTTGCCTAATCCCAAACGCGAAGCGGTGGCGTTGTCCGAGCTGATCGGCAGCCAGGCTTACGAAGACCAGAACATGGCGCTGCCGCTGATTCTGGGGAAGAACATCGCCGGCGACCCGGTGATTGCCGACCTCGCACCGATGCCGCACCTGCTCGTTGCCGGCACCACCGGATCGGGCAAGTCGGTCGGCCTCAACTGCATGATCCTGTCGCTGCTCTATCGGTACGGTCCAGATCAGTGCAAACTGATCATGATCGATCCGAAGATGCTCGAATTGAGCATGTACGACGATATCCCTCACCTGCTGTCGCCAGTCGTTACTGAGGCGTCGAAGGCGATCCGCGCGCTCAAATGGACCGTCGAGCAGATGGAGGAACGCTACCGGATGATGGCCAACCTCGGCGTGCGCGCGCTGCCGAGCTTCAACGCCAGGGTGCGCGAGGCCAAGGCCAAGGGCGCCAAGCTCGGGCGCCGGGTCCAGACCGGGTATGACGCCGAGACCGGCCAGCCGCTCTACGAGACCGAGCAGCTCGAATACGATGTCCTGCCGCAAATCGTGGTAATCATCGACGAGCTCGCGGACCTGATGATGACTGCCGGCAAGGAGGTCGAGTTCCTGGTCCAGCGGCTGGCGCAGAAAGCGCGCGCGGCGGGCATTCACCTGATCATGGCGACCCAGCGCCCGTCGGTCGACGTCATCACCGGTGTGATCAAGGCCAATCTGCCCACCCGCATCAGCTTCCAGGTGACGAGCAAGATCGACAGCCGCACGATCCTTGGCGAGCAGGGGGCCGAGCAGCTGCTGGGCAAAGGCGACATGCTCTACATGCCGGGCGGCAAGCAAATTATCCGCGTCCACGGGCCGTTCGTGTCGGACGAGGAGGTGCGCGCGGTCGCAGAGCATTGGCGCCGGCAAGGCGTCCCGGAATATGTCCAGGCCGTGACCGAGGAGCCGGAAGACGGCGGCTATTTGTTCGACGGCCAGCCGACCGGCGAGGACGACGCCGAATCCCAGCTCTATCGCAAGGCGGTGCAGATCGTCGCCGAAAGCCAGAAGGCATCGACCTCCTACCTCCAGCGCCAGCTTCGCGTCGGCTACAACAGCGCGGCGCGGCTGATCGAGCGGATGGAGAAGGACGGGTTGGTCGGCCAGCCCGACCACGTCGGCCGCCGCGAGGTGCTGATCGACCCCGATGGCCACCCGATCTGAGGCCCTTGCCAAGCCTGAACGCTAAGGAACCGCCCAGTTCAGTGCGCATTCAAGGCGCGAACGGCAGTTTCCGGCGCAAATTTCCCAGGAGTTTGGAATGAATTTCACCACGAACCTTGCGCGCGCACTAGCCCCGGTGGCGATCCTTGTCGCCGCCGTGCCGGCCGCAGCCGCGGAATCGCCCGATATGGCGCGGCTCAAGGCGCATATCGGTTCGGTCCAGACGATGACCGCGAACTTCGTCCAAACCGACGCGCGCGGCCGTTCGGCAGCCGGCACGCTGCAGCTGAAGCGTCCGGGCAAGGTCCGGTTCGAATACGGCAGCGGCGACCTTCTGCTCGTCGCCGACGGCCGGCAGCTGTGGTACCTCGACTACCAAGTTGGCCAGAAGAATTCCTGGCCGCTCAGCAAAACGCCGTTGGGCGTGCTTCTATCGGGCTCGCCCGACCTCAAGGGCCGAGCGCAGATCGTGCCCAACGCCGATTCCCGCGTCGTTTCGGTGCGCGCCCGCGACCCTGCGCAATATGGCTCGATCACGCTCGTTTTCCTGCGCAGCGCAGCGGCGCCGGGCGGGTTGCAACTCTACGGCTGGACCGCGGTCGACGGTCAGAACCACCGGACCACGGTGAAGCTCAGCGATGTACGCTACAATGTCGCCGTTCCGGAAAGCGCGTTCACCTTCGCCGAGCCGAAGAAGAAGTGAGATTAAAAAAGTTTCATATTGGTACCCGTTCATCGCAATGTCAGGCATCCGACCCTAAATAGACGCTCGATTCTGCATGTTGCCCGGGGTTTCCCCCTGTTACCCGGGGTCCGCAGAATCCCTTGCGTGACGAACGCTTGGTCGGCCCTCGCTCCATGCCCCCGGAGCGGGGGCCTTTTTCATATTCGTTCGCAACAGCCCGCGCGCGGGCCTGCTCGCTTCGCTCGCAAAGCGTCACAAGCGTGGTTACATCGGCCGTCGTGACGAAACTCAAGATCGCCTCGTGGAACATCAACTCGGTACGCGCCCGCCCGGCGCTGGTCGAGCGGCTGGTCGCGGAGCAGCAGCCCGACATCCTGTGTCTCCAGGAAACCAAGGCCAATAACGACGTCTTCCCGGCGGAGATGTTTTCGCGCCTCGGCTACATGCATCAGCAATTGAACGGCCAGCGGATGCACCACGGAGTCGCGATCCTGAGCCGCGTGCCGGTGAAGGAGCCGGGCCGCCACGATTGGCAGGACAATGGCGAAGCGCGCCACATCGGCGTGCGGCTCGAATGCGGAATCCGGCTCGAAAACGTCTATGTCCCGGCCGGCGGCGATACGCCCGACCGCGCGGTCAATCCCAAGTTCGGGCAGAAGCTCGATTTCATCGCGCGAATGACCCGCTGGTCGGAACGCTTAAGCGAACCGACGGTCATCGTCGGCGATTTCAACGTCGCGCCATTGGAATGCGACGTCTGGAGCCACAAGGCGCTCTTGACCGTCGTCAGCCATACGCCCGTCGAGGTCGAGGCGCTTAACCGACTGCAGCAGGCGCATGACTGGATCGACATCGGCCGCCGCTTTATCCCCGCTCCGGAGCGCTGTTTCACCTGGTGGAGCTACCGCTCGCTCGACTGGACCAAGAACGACCGCGGCCGCCGGCTCGACCATATGTGGGCCTCGCCCGAGCTCGCCGGCCATCTGGCGGCGCACGAAGTGCTGGAGCCATGCCGCAACTGGGAGCGGCCGTCGGACCATGTGCCGCTAATCTGCGAGATCGAGGTTTGAGCGGCGGCCGGGCGATCCGCCGCGCCATCGCCGCACTGCGCGCCGGACGGCCGGTGCTGATCGAGAGCGAACGTCCACTCGCGATCCTCGCGGTCGAAACGGCGACTCCCGAGCTGCTCGAAATTCTGGACTCCGAGGGCAAAGCGCCGTTGCTGATCAGCGGCGAGCGCGCCGCGGCGCTGGCGCTCGCCAATTTGCGCGAGGCCGCCGATCCGGCCCAGCCGGTGCTAATCGAGCGCGCGTCTTGGCTCGATGCCGAAGCGGCGCAAGCGCTGGCCGATCCCGGCCGCGATCTCGACCGCGGACCGATCGGCCCGCTTCATCCCATCCCCTCGAATTGCGCCGAATCCGCCAAGGCCGGTCTAGCACTGGCGCGGCTTGCCGGCCTGCTGCCTGCGCTGTGGCTGGTCGAGACGGCCGGTGCCATCGCGCAAGTATCAGCGGACGAGATCGCCAGCGAGCGGCGCGCGCCACATGTCGAGATTGTCTCGCGCGCCAGGCTGCCGCTCGAGGACCTGCCCCGGACCCAGATCGTCGCATTCCGTGCGTCCGACGATGGGCAGGAGCATGTTGCTCTGTTGATCGGCGCATTCGCGGGGAAGCCGCCTTTGGTCCGGCTGCACAGCGAGTGCCTGACCGGCGACGTGTTCGGGTCCTTGAAGTGCGACTGCGGGCCTCAGCTCAAGGAAGCACTTCGAATCATCGGTACTGCAGGTGGCGGTGTGCTGCTCTATTTGAGGCAGGAAGGCCGCGGCATTGGCCTCGCCAACAAGCTCCGTGCCTATGCGCTCCAGGATCGGGGACTCGACACGGTCGAGGCCAACCGCCGCTTGGGCTTCGCCGATGACGAACGCGATTACGCGCATGCCGCGGCGATGCTTCGCGCGCTTGGCGTGCACGAGGTCCAGCTGTTGACCAATAATCCGGCGAAGGTGACCGGGCTAGAAGCCGCCGGGATCAAGGTCGTCGAGCGGGTTCCGCACCACATGCCGGCAAACCCGCACAACGCCGATTATCTCGCGACCAAGCGCAGGAAGAGCGGACATCTAGGCTAAGCCAAGCAGCCGACGGACCTCGTCGAAGCTTGCGGCAAGCTGTCGGACTCCGAGCTCGCGCAGCATGTCGGCATGGCCGTCGAGACAATGCGATCCGGCAGCAAGGCCGATCACCCGCGCGCCCGAAGCCAGCGCGCCGGTCGCGCCGACCACCGAATCCTCGATGATCACGCACTGGGTAATGTCCACGCCGAGTTGGTCGGCAGTGTAGAGATAGAGATCCGGGGCGGGCTTGCCGCGTGTCACATGCTCGCGGCCGCTGTAGATGTGGTCGGCGAACGCGTCAGTGAGGCTGAGATGGTCGAGGTGAGTCCGGATCCAGCCGGTCGAACTCGACGACGCGACGGCTTTGGGAAGATCGGGCGGAAGCGAGCGGACGAACTCGACCGCGCCGACGACTGCGCGGACGCCCTCGCGCAGCGCGCGCAGCCCTTGGGCCTTGCGGCGCTGATGAAATTCGGGCGGGAGGGTGGTCCCGATCCTTGCTTCGATCGCGGCGATGAATTGCCGACCGCTGAGGCCGACATAATGGCGGAGCGCTTCCTCGACGCTGGTGTGGTGGCCGAGATCGGTGAGCAACTCGGCGAGCTGGCGGTTGCCGTCGAACTCGCTTTCGAGCAGCACCCCGTCGAAATCGAAGATGATCGCCTGGCTACCGCGCATCAGTCTTCGAACAACGCCGTCCCGACGCGGACGGCGGTCGCGCCGAGCATCACCGCCGCCTTGTAATCGCTGGACATTCCCATGCTTAATCCGGTGACGTCATGCCGCTCAGCAAGCTTGGCCAGCAGCGCGAAATAGGGCGAAGGTTCGACTCCCAAAGGCGGGATCGCCATCAGCCCGGCGAGCGCAAAGGGCGACGCGCGGACCGCCGTGACGAGCCCGCCGACCTCCGCAATCGCGCAGCCGCCCTTTTGCGCCTCATCGCCAATGTTGACCTGGACGTAGAGCGGCGGGGAGCGATCCAACCTCTCCGCCTCCTTGATCAGCGCCTCGAGCAGCGAGGAGCGATCAACCGAATGGATCACGCCGAACAGGCGCAGCGCCTCGGCGGCCTTGTTGGACTGGAGCCGGCCAATTCCATGAAGCCGGACGTGCGGGTAGCGTGCGAGCAGCTCCGGCCATTTCGTCAACGCCTCCTGGACGCGGCTTTCTCCGAAATCGCACTGGCCCGCCCCGATCAGCTCCTCGATCTCCTGCGCCGGCCGGCCCTTGCTGACCGCGATCAGTTCGATGTCCGCAGGCTCGCGCTGCGCCAGCTTCGCACCAGCGGCGATGCCGTCAAGAATCTGCTGGCGGCGATCTGCGGCGCTGGTCATGGCCGCGCTATAGGAACGGCCATGAAGGGCCGCCAGACCAGAGCTTTCGGGTTTGGGGAATCAGAGCCGGCTTAGCGTCACTAAAGTCACGCGATCAGGCGCCATTTCGGACGCCGGCGACTCGGTCTTAGAACTTGAAGGCGGTGCCCACGTAGACCGCCTGGCTGTCGCGGCGCTCATCCTGGAGTGCCGACAGGCGATCTCGCTCGATATTGTAGCGAACGCCACCGGTCAGCGCGATGCGCCGCGAAAGCGAATAGGAACCACCCACGTCAAGCGAGTAATTGTCGCCCTTGCGCAGCGCCGCCAGCGGATGGTCGGTGGCCCGGTCTGCGCCGACGGCAACTCGGCCGGTAAAGCGCTTGAGCGAATAGCTAACACCAACGACCGCGCTTTCACGTCCGCCGAGCGCCGGATCCGCATCCTTGACCTTGGCGATGTCACCCGAAACCGCGAACCGCCTCCAGCCCACGGCCACGCCGAGGTTGTAGCTGGTCGGAGTCAGCGCGCTGAGCGCCGACGGCGTGCCCGAATCCGTGAAGCCGTTCATCGTCGGCGCCGTAGCACGGGCGCGAATCGCGACTCGGACCTGCGACGGACGACCCTTGGCCGGAGCTGGCGTGAACTTGAAATCGGTCAGCGACAGGCCGCGCCCGGCAAGCGCCGCGGCGAGCTTGGGATCGGCATTCGCGGGCGTGAAGGAGGAGATCGGGTCGAAGCTCAGCGACACCGCCGGAGGGCGGTGTTTGGCCGAGGTTGTTGCGAACGCCGGAGTCAGCATAAGGCCGCCCGCGGCAAGGGCCGCAAGCAGCTTGGCTTCTTTCCGTTTGGCGATCTTGAGCAAACGCACGAACTCCCTGTTCGCGAGTCGATATAGCCATTCGAACCTGAAGGTTCCATGAGTGGAATCGATTCAATTGCCGGCTGTTGCCGACTCACCACAATCCCGTTCAGCTGCGGGACAGCTTGCGGGCGTCCATTGACTATCTATAACGCCGCCACACCGATTTCTCAGCCGTTCAAGGATCGCCGATGACTCGTCTGCACACCACCGCTGCCGCACTCCTGATCCTCGCCTTCGCCGGGTCCGGTTGCGCGAGGAACCGCAGCCTGCCGACGGGCCTTGCACCTTCGAGGGTGACGACCATCGGGGTCAACGCCTATTTGTGGAAGGCAGCACTCGACACGGTCTCCTTCGCACCCCTGCTCCAGGCCAATCCCAACGCGGGCGTCATCATCACCGATTGGTACGCCAATCCGAAGGCGCCCGGTGAGCGGGTCAAGTTGACCGTCGCCGTGCTCGATCAGGACCTGCGCGCCGACGCGCTGCGCGTCTCGGCTTCGCGTCAGGTCAACCAGAACGGCGTCTGGGTCGACGCTCCGGTCACGGCGGCGACGGTTCAGAAGCTCGAGGACATCATCCTGACGCGAGCCCGCGACCTGCGCCGCACTTCCGTCGGAGGATAAGCTTTTTGCAATGACCGGGCGTTTCGACCCGACCGAGGCCGACCGCCGCTGGCAGGCGCGGTGGGAGGAAGAGCGCTGCTTCGACGCGGATAGCGCGAGCAACAAGCCCAAGACCTATGTGCTCGAGATGTTCCCATATCCGTCGGGGCGCATCCACATGGGCCACGTCCGCAACTACACGATGGGCGACGTGATCGCCCGCTTTCGGCGGATGCAGGGCCATGAAGTGCTTCACCCGATGGGCTGGGATGCATTTGGCATGCCGGCCGAGAATGCGGCGATGGAGCGCAACGTCCATCCGGGGGAATGGACCTGGCACAATATCGAGGTGATGCGCGAGCAGCTGAAGGGCCTTGGCTTCGCGCTCGATTGGAGTCGGGAGTTCGCGACCTGCGACCCGGCCTATTACGGACAGGAACAGGCGCTGTTCCTCGACCTGTTCGACGCCGGGCTCGTCTACCGCAAGGAAAGCGAGGTCAATTGGGACCCGGTCGATATGACCGTGCTCGCCAATGAGCAGGTAATCGACGGCACGGGTTGGCGCTCGGGCGCGCCGGTCGAGCGACGCAAGCTCGCGCAATGGTTCCTGAAGATCACCCAGTTCGCGGACGAGCTGCTCGACGGCCTCAAGGACCTCAAAAACTGGCCGGAGAAGGTCCGGCTGATGCAGGAGAACTGGATCGGCAAGAGCCGCGGGCTGCAATTCCGCTTCCGCCTCGCCGAGCCGATCGATTCGATCGACAGCGTCGAAGTGTTCACCACTCGCCCGGACACGATCTTCGGCGCCAGCTTCGTCGCGGTCGCGCCCAACCATCCGATCGCGTTGTCGGTCGCCGAGCACGACGAAATGGCAGCGGCGTTCGTCGAAGAATGCCGCGCCGGCGGGACCAGCGCAGCCGAGATCGAGACGGCCGAGAAGAAGGGCTACCGGACCGCGCTGGAGGTCGTCCACCCGCTCGATCCCGACTGGCGGCTGCCGGTTTACATCGCGAACTTCGTGCTGATGGATTACGGCACCGGCGCGATCTTTGGCGTTCCGGGCCACGACCAGCGCGATTTCGAATTTGCCAAGGCCTACCATTTGCCGATCCGCCGCGTCGTCGCGCCGAGCACCGGGGTCGCGTCCGAGCCGATCGGCGACGAAGCCGAGCCCGAGGCTGGAGTCGCAGTCAATTCGCAATTCCTCGACGGGCTGATCACCGAGCAGGCCGCGACCGAGATCATCCGTCGCGCCGAAGCCGCCGGTTGGGGCGAGGGCACGACCGCCTGGCGGCTGCGCGACTGGGGCGTTTCGCGCCAGCGCTACTGGGGCACGCCAATTCCGATCATCCACTGCCCGAAATGCGGCCCGGTGCCGGTGCCGTGCGACCAGCTGCCGGTCGTCTTGCCCGACGACGTGACGTTCGATGCCCCCGGCAACCCGCTCGACCGGCATCCGACCTGGAAGCATGTCGCCTGCCCGAGCTGCGGCGGCCCGGCGACGCGCGAAACCGACACCCTCGATACGTTCGTCGATTCGAGCTGGTACTTCATCCGTTTCGCCAGCCAGCCGGCCGACAAGCCGTTCGACCGCGCCGAGGCCGAGACCTGGCTGCCGGTCGCGCAATATATCGGCGGGGTCGAGCATGCGATCTTGCACCTGCTCTACGCGCGCTTCTGGACCAGGGCGCTGGAGCACCTTGGCAAGATCGGGATTGCCGAGCCGTTCACCGGCCTCTTCACCCAGGGCATGGTGACCCATGAGACCTATCGCGCCGGCGACGGCAGCTGGCTCAGCCCCGACGAGGTGCGGCGTGAAGGCGACGACTGGATCCACATCGAAAGCGGCCATCCGGTGCTTCCTGGCCGGGTCGAGAAGATGTCCAAGTCCAAGCGCAACACCATCGATCCCGAGCCGATCCTCGCCAAATATGGGGCCGACGCCGTGCGCTGGTTCATGCTCTCGGACAGCCCGCCCGAACGCGACCTCGAATGGTCGGAAGCCGGAATCGAGGGCGCGTCGCGCTTCGTCCAGCGCGTCTGGCGGCTGACCAGCGGAAGTCACGACGGCAGCGACGAGGATGACGCCCTCAAGCTCAAGCTGCACCGCACCATCGCCGCGGTCGGCGAAGCGATCGACGGCCTCCAGTTCAACAAGGCGGTGGCCCAGCTTTACGAACTGGTCAGCGCGATCGAGAAGGCCAAGCCATCGGCGACGCGGGCCGAGGCGGTCTGCACGCTGGTCAGGCTGATCGCGCCGATGGCGCCGCATCTCGCCGAAGAATGCTGGGCCTTGCTGGGTCAAAGCGGGATGGTCGCCGACGCCGAATGGCCGAGCTTCGATCCGGCGCTGTTGATCGACGACCAGGTGACTCTCGCGGTCCAGGTCAATGGCAAGCTCCGCGATACCTTGGTCGCGCCGCGTGGACTCGATCGCGCCGCGGCCGAGGCGCTTGCGCTCGCCTCTGACAAGGTCCAGCGCCAGCTCGGCGGCGCCCTCCCCCGCAAGGTCATTGTGGTTCCCGACCGGCTGGTGAATATCGTCGCATGATGCGGCGCATCGTCCTCATTTTGACGATCCTCATGCTGCCGGCGTGCGGCCTCCATCCGCTCTACGCCGGCGGATCGTCGGGGTCGGTGGCTCCGGTCCTGCGGTCGGTAAAGGTCGCGCCGATCCCGGGCCAGTCGGGCTGGCTGATGCACAACAAGCTGGTCGATCGCCTCGGCGAATCGGGTGATGCCGATCCCGCTTATCGGCTCGATGTGACCCTCGACGACAATATCATGTCGTTCGGCCTGCGCACCGACCAGGCCGCGACACAGGAGCGCCGGACGTTGCGCGCCCGATTTCAGCTCGTCGACCTCAGGAGCGGCCTGGTCGCGCTCGATGCGACCGCCGGTTCCGATGCCGGCATTGACATCGTCAGCTCGGAATATGCGACGGTCGCCGCCGAACAGACGGCGCTCGAGAATCTTTCCGACATCGTCGCCGACCAAATTGTCTCGCGGCTTGGGGTTTATGCCGCGCGCACCACGCCGGCGAAGTGAAGGCGAGCAAGCAATCCGTCGCCCGGGCCGTCGATCAGCCCGACCGCGAAGTCCGCTTTTACCTGTTTCATGGCCCGGACGAGGCGCAGTCTCGAGCGCTTGGCGCGCGCCTGGTCGAAGCGCTCGGAGCGAGCCGGTTCCTGGTCGCCGCGGGCGCGGTCAAGTCCGACCCGGCGGCGCTGGCCGACGAAGCCGGGGCGATGAGCCTGTTCGGCGGCGCACGCGTGCTGTGGATCGAGCCCGCGGGTGACGACATCGCCGCGGGCGTCGAGGCGCTGCTCGAAGCGCCCGCGGCCGAGAGCGCAACGGTTGCGATCGCAGGGTCGCTGAGGAAAACGTCGACGCTGCTCAAGCTCGCGGAAGGCTCGCCGCACGCTTTGTCCTTTGCCGCCTATGCTCCTGAAGGCCAGGATGCCGAGCGGATGGTGATCGACATCGGCCGCCGCTTTGGGCTGAAGATCGCGCCCCCGGTGGCCGCGCGGATTGCGGCAACCTGCGGCAACGACCAGGCGATCGTGAGCCAGGAGTTGCAAAAGCTGGCACTGTACGTGGATGCATCGCCGCATTCGCCCAAAGAGCTCGACCACGAGGCGATCGACGCGGTCGGCGCCGAGGCAGCCGAAGGCGATTTCCTGCGTCTCGCCGATCTCGCGCTCAGCGGCGATTTGGCGGGGCTCGCGGAAGAGCTGTCCAAGCTGTCCGCGGCGGGTTCGGAAACGATTCCGGTGGTCCGCTCGCTGCAGCGGCGGCTGCTTATGCTTGCTCCCGCGCGGGCCAAGGTGGAGCGCGGAGAGCGGCTTGACGCCGTCATGACGTCGTTGGGCAAGTCTTTGTTTTGGAAGGATAAACCTGTCGTCGAGAAGATGCTCGCGAAGTGGAGCGCGGAAGATCTGGCGAAAGTCGCCGAGCGCGCCGGCGAGCTCGAGCGGGCGTTAATGTTCGAGCCCGGCCCGGAACGCGAAACGCTGGGCGAGGAATTGCTGGCGATCGCGCGGGCCGCGCACGGTCGCCGACGTTAGATCGATTCGCCGCTCAGCCGCTGGCAGATGAGGTCGAGCTGGTCGAGGCTCGAATAATGCAGCGTGACGCTGCCGCCCTGCCCCTTGTGGACGACTTCGACCTTAAGACCGAGCATGTCGGCCAGCTGGCGCTGCAGCGCAGCCAGGTCAGCGTCGACGTTGCGCTCGGTGAGGACCAGTTCGGCCGGTCCCTGCTTCGCTCTTTTGGCCCGCGCTTCCGCCTGGCGCACCGACAGGTCCTTGGCGATGATTTCGCGGGTCAGAACTTCCGGATCTGGCGCCGCGGCAACCGCCCGTGCATGCCCCATATTGATATCACCTCGCAGCAGCGATTGACGGACAAATTCTGGTAAATCCAGCAATCTCAATAGATTAGCAACGTGACTTCGCGACTTGTGGACGATCCTTCCCAGCTGCTCTTGCGTATGGCCATGGCGCTCGATCAGCTGCCGATAGCCTTCCGCTTCCTCGATCGCGTTCAAATCTTCGCGCTGGATATTCTCGATCAGCGCCAGCTCGGCAGTCGTCGCTTCGTCGATTTCGCGCACGATCGCGGGAATCGTGTGCAGCCTAGCCCGCTGCGCCGCGCGCCACCGCCGTTCGCCCGCAATGAGCTGGTAGCCGTTGCCTTCGGGTCGGAGCAAGATCGGCTGGAGCACGCCGCGCTCGGCGATCGATTGCGCAAGCTCGTCAATCGCGGCCTCGTCGAACTGAAGCCGCGGCTGATGCGGATTGGGGGTGATACGCGCGATCTCGACATCGCGCACGCCGCCGCGTGATTCGTCCGGCGATTCCGTCACCGGACGCGCGGCTTCGTCCATTAGAGCGGATAATCCGCGACCCAAGCCCTTCGCCGGTTTTTCGCTCACGCCGCCTCCGCCAGTTGCGGAAGGCGCCCGATCAACTCACGCGCCAGCCGAATATACGCTTCGGATCCCGGGCACTTGAGGTCGTAGATCAGCGCCGGCAGCCCATGGCTTGGGGCCTCGGACAAACGGACGTTGCGCGGGACGATCGTCTCGAACACCGTTGAGCCAAGGCATGCCCGAACGTCCTCGGCGACGGCTTGCGAGAGATTGTTGCGTCGGTCGAACATGGTCAGCGCGATCCCGAGGATCGAGAGCTGCGGGTTGAAGGCAACGCGGACCCGCTCAACGGTCTGGAGCAGCTGGCTCAGCCCTTCGAGGGCAAAGAACTCGCATTGCAGCGGCACCAGCAGATAGCGCGCGGCGACCAACGCATTGACCGTCAGCAGCCCGAGCGAAGGGGGGCAATCGACCAGGCAAATATCCCAGCGTCCGGGCAGCGTCGCGGCCAACGCCTTGTCGAGCCGGTGCGCGCGATCGTCCATGCCGACCATCTCAATCTCGGCGCCCGACAGGTCGACCGTCGCCGGAAGGAGATCGAGCCGTGGCACGCGTGTCGCGATCGCGGCTTCGGTAACCGACGCGCTGCCGATCAGTACGTCGTAGCTCGAGCGCGTCCGCTGCGACTGCGGGATCCCCAGCCCAGTCGATGCATTGCCCTGCGGGTCCAGGTCGATGAGCAGGACGCGCCACCCGATCGCCGCGAGCGCGGTCGCGAGATTGATCGCGGTGGTGGTTTTGCCGACCCCGCCCTTCTGGTTCGCGACCGCAATCCGGATCATCACTTCGTCCTCACCTTTGTCCCGACGACGATGAAGGAATCCGCGTCGGTGGCACTCGGTTCCACGTGGAACGCACCTTGCCATGCGCGCCGGGCGTCGGCCAGTTCGGATTGCGCGCTTCGGCCCCTAGGAAGCGCCCAGACGGTTTTTCCTGTGGACAGATGATGGGATATTTCGAGGAATTTGCCGAGCGGCGCGACGGCGCGCCCGGTGATCACGTCGAATCGGCCGGCGACCTTCTCAACCTTCGCGCATTCGACGGTCGCGTTGAGATTGAGCGCCGCCACCGTCTCGAGCAGAAACCCGGCACGAAGGCGGCGAGGCTCGACCAGGGTCACGGGACCCTCGACCAAGCAGGCAATAACCACCCCGGGCAATCCGGCGCCGGAACCGATATCCACCCACGAAGAGCCGGCGTGCGGCTCGACGCGGACCAGCTGCGCCGAATCGAGGATGTGGCGCTGCCACACCTGTTGAAGAGTCGCTGCCGAAACGAGGTTCTGGCGCCGGTTCTCGGCTTTCAGCCGCTCGACGTACGCCTCGAGGCGAGCAAATGTTTCACGTGAAACAGGCCGTCCGACTGCCTGTTCGAGCTCCTCGATCACGCCGCAGCGCGGCGGCTGGCCGCAACGTACAGCGCCGACAGCGCCGCCGGCGTCACCCCCGGCACACGCGACGCCTGGTCCAATGTTTCCGGCCGCGACGACCTCAAACGCTCGACCATCTCGTTGGAGAGGCCGGGCACCGCCGCATAGTCAAAGCCCTCGGAGATCCAGACGCGCGCATCGCGCTGGACCACGGCCCATTCGCGCTGCTGGCGCTCGACATAAGGCGCGTAGAGCGCATCGGCCGCTCCCTCCTCGGTCTCGGCCCAGGCTGCAGACGTGCGCAACTCCAAATGCCGCTCGATCTGCTCGCGACGCCGATCGGACACGCAATCCGCGGCGAGCGCCGCTTGGCCAAGACGCGACGTCGGATTGTCGGCGCGCAGTGACAGCCGATATTCGGCGCGCGCGGTCATCATCCGATACGGCTCGCTGACACCCTGGAGCGTCAGATCGTCGATCATCACGCCCACGTAGCTCGTCCGGCGATCGAATCGGACCTCGTCGAGCTCGAGGGCGCGTCCCGCCGCGTTGATCCCGGCCGCGAGGCCCTGCGCCGCTGCTTCCTCATATCCGGTCGTGCCGTTGATTTGCCCGGCGAGGAACAGGCCAAGCACATCGCGCGCCTCGAGCGTGGCGTTGAGCCGGCGCGGATCGACAAATTCATATTCGACCGCATAGCCAGGCCGCACGATCTCGACGCGCTCAAGCCCAGGAATCGAGCGGACGAAAGCCTCCTGAACGCCTTCGGGAAGCGACGTCGAGATGCCGTTTGGATAGACCAGCGGGTCAGTGAGCCCCTCGGGTTCGAGGAAAATCTGGTGCGCGTCGCGCTCCGCAAAGCGCTTCACCTTGTCCTCGATCGAGGGACAGTAACGCGGCCCCCGCCCCTCGATCGCGCCGGCGAACAACGGCGAGCGATCCAAATTGGCGCGGATGATATCGTGGGCGCGCTCATTCGTGCGAGTGATCGCGCAGCGGAGCTGCGGCGGACGCGCCCCGTCATCGAGCGCCGACATGGCCCAGCACTCAGCATCGCTTGGCTGTTCCTCGAGCCGCGCCCAGTCGATCGTCCGCCCATCGAGCCGCGGCGGGGTTCCGGTCTTGAGGCGCCCCTGGCCAAGGCCGATGTCGCGGATCTGCCCGGCCAGCGCGATGGCCCCGCGCTCGCCGCGCCGGCCGCCTTTGATGACCCGCTCGCCGATGAACATGCGCGCGTCGAGGAACGTCCCGGTCGAGATGACCAATGTGTGGCACGGCAAGGTCCCGGCGCTCGTCTCGATGCCCCCGATCCGGCCATCGCGGATGACCATCGCCAGTGCCTCGGCAACGACAAGCTCGACGCCATTCTCGCGGAGCAATTCGCCGATCGCAGTCCGGTACAATTGGCGGTCTGCCTGAAGGCGTGGGCCCCACACCGCGGGCCCCTTGCTGCGGTTGAGCATGCGGCGGTGGATCGCGGCCCGGTCGGCGGCACGCGCCATCAGCCCGTCGAACACATCGAGCTCGCGCACCAAATGGCCCTTGCCGACGCCACCGATCGACGGGTTGCACGACATCTGGCCCGAGTCCTCGGCGCGGAAGGTGAGTAAGCCGACCCGCGCGCCGCGGCGGGCCGCGGCAGCCGCAGCCTCGCACCCGGCATGGCCGGCGCCGATTACCAGGACGTCAAACATACGATCGCCTTAGCGCATCAACGTTTCACGTGAAACACAGCGTCACTTTCCCAGGCAAAACCTCGAAAACAGCGCGTCAAGCACGTCTTCGAGCCCGGCTCGTCCAGTGAGCCGATCAAACGCCATTCGGGCAACGCGCAGATTCTCGGCGACCAAGACCAAATCCTCGCTCCGCGCCGAATCGCCGAGAGCATCAGCCACCTCCGTGATATGCTGGGCCTGGCGCCGGTTCAGCGCGATCGCCCCTTCGGTTGGTAGAAGCGTGATGGCCATTTCGGCAATCCGCTCGAGCAGGGCACCCAAGCCTTCGCCGGTCACTGCAGAGACGGCGAGCGAATCGTCCGGCGCGCGCCCGCGATCCACCAAATCCACCTTTGCATGAACCCTGATGGTCCGTGGATGGAGCGGCGCTTGCGCGGGTTGTCCGAGCCAGACGAGCACGTCCGCCGCCTCAACCAACGCGGCGCTCCGCGCCACGCCGATCGCCTCAACCCGGTCTTCGGCCTCGCGCAGGCCGGCGGTATCGGTCAGAACCACGGGTACGCCGCCGAGCGCCAGCGGAACCTCGATATGGTCGCGTGTGGTCCCCGGAATGTCGGTGACGATTGCCCTCTCATCACCAGTTAACGCATTGAGTAAACTAGACTTTCCAACATTCGGTGGCCCGGCGACAACAACCCGCACGCCATCTTTCAGCCGCTCGACTCGCGGCCGCGCCAGCCACTCGCGAAGCTCGACCTCTAGCGTGGCGCAGTCGCGCGCCAATTCCGGATCCGGCGAATGGTCCTCGTCATAATCGATCGCCCGCTCGGCCTGGGCCGAGATCGTGAGGAGCTGCTCCTGCCACAGATCGATCTGGTTGCGCAGCCCGCCCTCGGCGAGCGCCAGCGCTGCCTTGCGCTGCGAATCGGTCTCTGCCTCGATGAGGTCGGCGAGACCCTCGGCTTCGGTCAGGTCGATCCGGCCATTGTCGAAGGCGCGACGAGTGAATTCGCCCGGCTGCGCGAGCCGCAATCCCTCGATTTCGGCCAATGCCGAAAGCACGGCGTCGACCACCGCTCGCCCGCCATGGCATTGAAATTCCACCACATCTTCGCCGGTCGAACTCGCCGGGGAATCGAACCGGAGGACCAGGACTTGATCCAAGAGCTCGCCCGTCGCCGGATGGCGAAGCTCGCGGACCGCGGCGGCCCGCGCTGTGGGGAGCGAGCCGGCGATTGCCTTTGCCGCGCCGTGCGCCCCGGGACCGCTGATCCGCACGACCGAGATCGCGGCCGGCGGACGACCGCTCGACAATGCGAAGATCGTGTCCATCAGCTCAGGTAAAGAGCGGCGCAACCACGGGTGCGACGTGGCGGGCGCCGTCGAAAATCATCTTGAGCGCGACCCACAGGATCACCAGCAGGCCGCCCCAGGCGATCCAGCGGTAGCGTTCGACGTAGCGGGCGATGATATTGGCGGCGACGCCCATCATGAGCACCGACAGGACCAGGCCGAAGACCAGCACCCACGGATGATTGCGCGCCGCGCCGGCGACCGCGAGCACGTTGTCCAGGCTCATGCTGACGTCGGCCAAAGCTACGCCCCAGGCGGCGCTGGCGAAGGTCTTGGCCGAGCGCAGGCCGGAATGTTCGTCGCCTATCACCTCCTCGGATCCTTCGCTTTCGCCCGTGTGGCGGATCTCGCGATACATCCGCCACGCCACCCACAGCAGCAGCAGGCCGCCGGCGAGCACCAGGCCGACGAGCTGAAGGAGCTGGGTGACGAGCAGTGCAAAGGCGATGCGCAGGGCGAGCGCGGCGAGCACGCCGATCATGATCACCTTGCGCCGCTGGTCCGCGGGAAGGCCCGCGGCGAGCGCTCCGACGACAATCGCATTGTCGCCCGCAAGCACGATGTCGATCGCGAGGATCTCGAGGACGGCGGCGATGGCCGCCGGCGTGATCAGGTTCGCGATCTCCATGAGCAGGCCCTACCCGAGGCCGAGCACGCTGCTCAACCCCGGCACATGCTCGCCGCCGATCCAGCCCTCGTAGATCATCTTGCACGCGACGTAGAAAATAATCAGGAGCCCGGCCCAGGCGATCCAGTGGTAGCGCCGGATCAGCCGCGCGACGAAGCTCGCCGCGATTCCCATTAGCGTCACCGAGAGCGCGAGGCCGATGAACAAGACCGCAGGATGCTCACGCGCCGCCGCCGCCACCGCGAGCACGTTGTCGAGGCTCATCGACAGATCGGCGATGGTGATCTGGACCGCGGCCTGGAGGAAGGTCTTGGTCGCGGGCGGGCCCTCGACCGTGGCGGTCAGTGGATCGTCCGCGGTCACGTCCGGCGCCGGCCGCAACTCGCGGTACATGTTGTAGGCGACCCAGAGCAGCAGAAGACCGCCGGCGAGCAGCAGGCCGGTGACCTTGAGCAGCTGCGTCGCGACCAGCGCAAA
>Ga0193751_1000278_pt1 | contig 43747 bp, 37 predicted proteins | sample L1c2metaG_FD_143050 | JGI IMG/M metagenome (GOLD analysis project Ga0193751, IMG submission 143050) | Soil microbial communities from a riparian zone of the East river system, Colorado, United States - L1c2 | ecosystem: Environmental > Terrestrial > Soil > Riparian zone | place: USA: East River...
CTATGAAAAAGGCAACGGTCAAGGATATCGTCGATGCGGTACTTTACCTGGCACAGGCAGGCCATGTAAGCGGAGAGATACTCCACGTGGATGGTGCCGCTCCGGCTCGTCGTTGGTAATAAATAAAAGGACTGTAATCACACACTGGGCTTCGACGAGGTACGCATGCCCCGGAGTCCCGCGTTAACAACGTAACTTCCGGTTAGCCCGTCACTCGGGATCGATGAGGAGCACGGTTTTGACCTCGATCCCCAGCGTGGTTGGGCGACTGTCGACTTCGCGTGAAACGGAGGCGACGAGCTGCTACCCTACGGTGCTTGTTCTTGCACACGTGAACGCACGGACCTACTCGGTCGTGTGTTTCACCTCCAGATCGAACGAAGCTCCCAGCGGTCACCCCCTACTGAAACTACCTTCCCGCTTGAAGAGAAGAGTGCAACCTTGCTGTTTCGTGAAGCGGGGAAAATCAAGTCCGTCATAGCAATCGTGCCGTTCTGTGCGTAAGCCTCTATGGATGAGCGATCAATGATGAGTTTGAAGTCGTAGGGGCGGCTTGCGATCAGCGGAGCCGTTGTCCTCGCCGGGAAGTCCGGTGTAATAGCCGCACCCGACTTTGTGCGATCGATGTAGAACTCTCGCTTCGGCTGATCAAACCCGATCTCTGTCCAATGCTGCTCGTCGGTGTAGATGCGTATGCCAAAGACTTGTTCAGATGGTCGGCCAAACTGCAAGTCTAACTCGAAGGGGGCCTGCATGTTACCGGAGACACTGCCGCCCTTTGCCGTAGAGATGTCGGAATGATCTGCACGGAGAGGAGCGATAACGGGGTCCTGCACTACTGCCAATCCTGCAGCGTCCCTCAGTAGCGAGAGGCGTCTTGGAACACTCATCTGCCCGCGCCAGGGAGACGTCGGCAGTTGCGACGCGTACTGCCAGTTGCTCATCCAGCCGATCAGAATCGGCTTCGCGTCCTTCGGCAGCCCGTTAAAGCTGATGGCGCAGTAGTCATCCTTGCCATAGTTCGTCCATCCGTGCGAGCCAGGCTCGCTGGACGCCGTAAACCGCTTCCCGTTGAACTTGCCAAGGAAATACTGCTCGCCGGAACCGCCTTGCGGCGCGCCCGGATTGAGACCAATTTTCAGGGCCCACATGTCACCTGTTCCATTCTCGCCGGGGATACGCAGGAGATCTGGGCATTCCCAGGCTCCATCGACGTCGCCAGCAGGTCCGAAGTCGCTCAGTTGCGTCCACTCCTTTAGGTTCGGTGACGTATAGAAACGAATCTTGTGCTCCATGGCCAAGGAAACCGCCATCAACCAACGGTTTTCCTTCTCATCCCATGACACGCTGGGGTCACGGAAGTCGGCCATGTGCAGATCGATTACGGGGTTGGCGGCATATCGGGTCCAGGTCCGTCCGTCGTCGCGGCTGTATGCAAGATTCTGTGTCTGCCGTGTTCCTTCGCTCGTGCTGCGGGAACCGGTGTATACCGATACCAGGCACTCTGCTCCGGGCGCGCAGAAGCCACTGGTGTTCTCGCGGTCCACGACGACGCTGCCCGTGAACGCCATTTCGCCGTCCTTCTCTGGGATTGCGACCGGAAGCTCCTGCCAATCCAAGAGGTTCGTGCTAACGGCGTGCCCCCAACTCATGTGGCCCCATTTATCACCGAATGGATTGAACTGATAGAAGAGGTGATACTCCTTGTGAAAGTAAACGAGGCCGTTTGGATCGTTCGTCCAATGCTCGCGAGGAGAAAAGTGTACCTGTGGACGGTAGGGCTCGTCGTAGCGGATGACTTGGGCCCCCGCAATCGATGTAGAGAACGCAAGTGCGCACGCGAGTAGAGTGTCGATCAGCTTTAATGAAGGCATCCTCATTGTCACATCATCTCGCATCTGCCACTCGCAGCGACAGAGGACATTCCTTCATTTTGCCTAAAGACGATGGGGACCAAGGTCGCTCAAGAGCCGAGCGCCGCTTGCTCCCAGATAGTCGGCAAACCTTACCTTACCGGATTACGTCAGAGTTGCCCGTTTCACAGCAGTTTGGATTGCGTACGAATTTCCGTGGGGTTGAAGGTTCCGCAATGCACAAGCTATGAGCGTGTAACTCAACGCTTCCAGCAAACGATATGGGGAGGGCCGTGTTGGACGGCCGTCCCAGAGCAAAGGAGCCACACGGTTTGCGGTCGATTGGCGCAATATCAAAGAGAGGCAACTCTTTGTCCACACACTGACAAGCCTGGTCGGTTACCACGGGCGGCTCTACTATCCGATCCACCACGCAGTTGTGATGGTCGGTTGTTGAGCCCTTGTGTCTGCTGTTGGGCAGAAAACAATCCCGCTCGTCGGGGAAGCCGGAAGCATTCGCGGGAATATCGACAAAATGCCAGTTGTAGGTTTCGTCGCGCTCAGGTCGAACCTCGTCCGCCCAGTTTGCGACAGATGCGAGACTCGCATCACCGTTCAGCGAGCGAATCCCCTTTTTCGTGTTCTCGGTCAGGCGGGCCTCAGCCAACGACGCCACTATCTCGTGACCTTCGGGCCCCCAGCCGAGGAGGGTCGAAGGTATGAGCAATGTCAGGACAATGGCTGCCCTGATGACCATGACACGTTTCATAGGGTTGACCCCAACTCTAGAGCATTCCCGAGTTGATGCTCAAGCCCGAAGCCCAGTTCGGCGCCGGGTGAAAAACGAAAGCGCCCTAGACTCAAGGGAGCTAAGCACCCCCGCCACCGGGACGAGCCTCGGTCGTAAGAGCGGCAGCTGTGTGATGGGCAGGGAACCCTTGAAGTCATGTAAACAGTCAGTACCGAATAACGGTCAGTATTCGATGTGGATTTCTCGCCCTTCACGCCCCTACGGTACTGACTGTTTACTGACCGTTAGCGATTCCTACAGTGCTTTGCAGCGTTTTTAGAGCGTCCCGACGCTCTGCAAGTTGTTGTATTCAAGTTTTGGGGCGTTTTCAATTCCCGTCTCCCACCCCAATTTCTAAAGAACTTAACTCACTGCCGCAAGCTAACGGATCACCAACGGATCACACGATTGCCTAACTGATTGAAAAACTGGGGTGGGAGACGGGATTGAACCTTTCTTCCCATTCCAATGCCACAGCGAGTTTTCAGTTCCGGCCACGGCCAACAAGATGCTGCTACCTCGGTCTGGTGCGAGTCCTCAGCTGGTCGGGATGGGCGGTGCTTATTGTCAGGACGTGGATGTCGCGCCAATTCTTCAGGACAGTTCCACCAGCAACGTTGGCGTGCGGCCTTATGCAATCGATCCGGAGGCAGCAGGACGGTTATGGGTCCTAAGTGAAGAACTCACAGGTGTGAAAGTCTAACTTGCGAAGAGCGCGGACTCTCTTTACGTGTGGTTCAAAGACTATCGGAACAACCTTGTCCGCAGCTCCGCTTCGCGGTAAGGTCCCTTCATTGCTCCATCTTCAGCACGAGGCACGATGTGGTTCCGGTGGCGTAGACCTTCCCATCCGGGCCAACGATGCGAACCTCGGCGGTGCATGCACCCGCCTCACCACGCCAGGAGCAAAAATAAGACATAAGGTGAGTACCACAAGGGTGGGTACCCACATGCCCCAGCTTGGGAGGTGAGGCCAACGGTTCAGGAGTGGCCGCTGCAGAATTCTTATCAGCCGCTCACCAGTTCCCGGTGCGCCGCTCGCCGCAGGATGCTGCTTGAGGATCTCTCGCACTTGGCTTCGAAGCTCTTCGGGCGCCCGGTACAGCGGACGAGATCGGTGCAAAACGGTGGAGAGTGTTCGCTCTTCCTCGAGTCGCACCTTGCAAGTCAGACAGTTCTGCAGATGTGCACAAAACGCTTCCAGTTCCAGGCTGCTGAGTTCATCGTCGAGATAGCGCAGGAGGTTGACACCGTTATCGCAGGAGTTCATTCGGTAGCATCCGGGGTACCGATAGTAGGCCGCACAGTGAGGAACACCCAGGCTCGGAAAGTATTCCCAGGCACACAGCATTTCTCCCCTTGCTCAAGGACAGGTAGCAGCCATCGCTCGGTCGAGCGCGATTTCCTGGAGTGATCCGGACAAGACCGTGACGCTGAGCGGTGCGAAGAATGACGGTTCATCGCTGTGCACAATCACATATAGATTGCCTATCCGCCTTTGATTAAGACACGCCAGTTGTTCAGTTATTCCCGGGAACGTCCCTGAAAAAACTGCTCGTTCTCTGAGAGCAGCACTCGAAGCTTGGAGCGCGCTCTGGCCAGGCGGGACATCACGGTACCTGCCGGGCACTCCAACATGGCGGCGATCTCCTGATAGGAAAGCTCTTCATACTCGCGCAAGACGATGATTTCGCGGAATTCCGCCGGAAGCTACTGAATGGCGTTGCGCACCGTTTCCTGTTCGATCTTGGTTACGTACTGCGCATGAGGATCTTTGGATTTTTCAATCGCCACGTCGGCAATGCCTTCGTGCGCCTCAAGCTCTACAAGTTGAGGTGCAGTCCGCTGATGGCGCAATTGATTCAGCCAGATATTTCGCAGGATGGTAAACAGCCAGCTCTTCACATTGCTGCCGGGCCCCAGGCTCTCTTTTGCCTTGAGAGCACGAAGGTATGTTTCTTGAACGAGATCGGCTGCCTCCGCCGGATTCCGGGTGAGAACCATAGCGTAGCCAAACAGCCCGTCGATGTAGCCCAATAGGGTCGCCTCCTGCATTTGTCCAAAAACCTCAAGTGTTATCTTGCGAGCTTCTCGAAAATCATCTGGGTCGCGGTTATTTCCCCGTTGAGGAGGGATCTCCCCAGGACTGGTAGCCTCTGGGGAGACCTTTCGATCGATTTGGCTGCAGCTCATTGACAATCGTTATGGAGTAGGCTCGGGGGCGGTGGTCCCTCGATGCAGGGGATTGCACTCAGATATTCGTAGATAGCTCGGATATCATGCTCATTCAGGTTCTGGAACGTGGGCCAAGGCATGATCTGCAGAAGATTGCCGTCGAATGGTGGCGGAAGGCAGTTGGTCGTCACGGTCGAGGAGCACGGCGGATGTACGTGATCCAAATCCACCCCTGTTCTCATGATGTGGAGAAACTCGGAGAAGGGTCGTCCCCCTTCGGGAAGACCGGTCTTATCCGGCGTTAAGTTGCGGGAAACGATATGTGGGGAGCCGGGCGTAGGAAGTAACGGTCCGAAATCTTGGCCCCCGCCGAGATACGTCGCCGGGTTGATTTTCTTTCGTTGCCCGAAGAATGGATTCCCACCGGGTTCATGCTGGGTCTGGGGGCCCGCATCGTGACAATCGTTTATCGCCTTGGATACCTCCTCTACGCAGCGGGCCGATACGATAAAGCTCGAGCCACGCTGCAAGAAGCTCTCAACTTGGACCCGCAGGCTACTTATGTCCATCTGACTCTAGACAAAATTCGCATCGCGGAAGGAAGCCCCGCAGCAGGCGCTCGCAGAAATTGAGAAGGAACCCAGCGAGTGGGGGAAATTTATGGGGCAGGCTCTGGCTTATCACGCCCTCGGGCGTGAACAGGATTCGAATGCTGCTTTAGCCCGCCTTATCGCGAAGTATCGTACTTATGCGGCCTATCAGATCGCTCAGGTGTATGCGTATCGCGGGGAGTCCGACAAATCGTTTGAATGGCTGGAGCGCGCCTACCAACAGCGAGACCCCGGACTGCCTGAACTCAAAAGCAATCCGCTATTCAAGAATCTGCACCACGATCCCAGATACACTGCGCTTTTGAAGAGAATGCGCCTGCCGCTATAGCCCAGTAGGTTCCTACGCCAGGTGGCTGTTTCGTTGCCCAACGCAATTACTGCAGGGATACGGTAATCTCCGAGCCGGACGCGGGGGGTTAGTTGCTAGACTTCATATTTTACTGCACCTCCGACGATGAGGACTCGAATCGAATCAGTGTTCTACCTGGTGAGAGATGACCTTTGCTTCTCAAGTAGAAATGTCAACATCGCTGAGGTTAGATCGAATGGTTTTTCGAGAAAAGACAAGTGTCCTGAAGGGATTTCGGCCCTCTTTGAGCGCGGAATCAAATCAGCCAGTTCCTGAGTATAGAAGGGTGGCACTATCTGGTCGTATTTCGCGGTGATTGATAATGTCGGTGGCTTGATCTTCTTGGCCTGTTCCCGCACATCCACGGCGAGGTCGACCTTGATATTCTGCTCGATCAGCGGCCAGTCGCTCATCGCCACAAAGCTCCGGATGATTCCGTCGATCGTACCTTCGTCAAATGCTGACAGAAATTCGCGGCTGAGGCCGCTCACGAGAAGTAGCTTTGCAAGGGCAATCTTGTCTGTCCGCGCCAGGTGCAACCAAAGATCGAACTGCAATCTCATTCGCGGGTCACCGCCGTAACTGAAACCTGATACAAGAACCAGCGAACGAACCATCTCCGGATACTCCGCCGCAATGGATGCGGCAACCGGCGCTCCAAGGGAATAGCCAACAAGGTCAAAGCGATGCGTGCCACCAGCCCCGGCTGCTGCCACAACGCGATCTGCGAAATCGGATACTCTCGGTGCATTTGCCGAGTCAGTGCCAGTGGCCGGTTCACCATAGTTCAGGCGAATCACGTGGCGGTGGCTCGTCAGCTGTTCTACGACCTGAGACCAGTCTTCTGACTGTCCCGATGTACCGTGTAGAAGCACTACCGGTAACTCTTGATCGTTGTTCGGTCTGTGCATTTCTGATCCTGTATTTGTCATATTTTTTTCACCTCGCAGTCTCTCATCACACACTCTCTCTCCTGGCTTCGCTCCTGGCTATTCATTCTGTTCATTTTTCGGTTAATGGAATCGGGAACTACTGCCTACACTTTGTGTCCCTCCCGGAGGATTTCTGCGGCGCTCTTAACCAACGCGACGCGCCGGGCTCGCGGTGTTTCTCGATCGCGTTTTTGACCAACTTCACATCGTCAGAACGACGCGGAACTGTGTGTTGCCGCTCATCATCCGCGCATAAGCCTCGGCCGCTTTTTCGAGGGGGAATGTTTCAATCATGGGACGCACGCCGGTTAGTTCAGCGAAGTTCATCGTATCCTCGGAGTCCGTCGGTGTTCCTACAGCGGAACCTTGGATGGCGCGCTCTCCGCTGATAAGCTGTAACGGTGTGACCGCAATCGGGTCAGGTGATATGCCTACGACCATGAACTTCCCAGTCGGCGCCAAGCCGTCGATCAACTCGGTCATAGACTTCGAGTTAGGCGCTGTCGCCAGAATCACTTGCGCTCCGCCGAGTTTCTGTAGCTCCTGGGCCGCGTTTACGGACTGGCTATCGATGTACAGGCTCGCCCCGAGTTTCTTTGCGAGCGCCGCATTTTGAGAGCCTCGGCCAATCGCAGCAACCTTGCAGCCAAATTTGTTCGCAAATTGAATTCCAAGGTGCCCCAGACCGCCGACGCCTTGCACCGCAACAAGACTACCCGGCGACACGCCGCCGTGTCGCAAGGCGTTAAAGGTCGTGACTCCCGCACAAAGTAGCGGCGCTGCTTCGGCATCGCTCAGCGTGTCGGGTATTACCGCCAGTGCTTCGACGGGAGCGACCATGTACTGCTGATATCCCCCGTCGTAGCTGATACCTGCAACTCTGGGGTTGCGGCAGTAAAGGAAGTGTCCAAGCCGGCATTCGAGACACGTGTTGTCTTGCCCGCCATGCCAGCCGACGCCAACGCGCTGTCCCCTCTTCCATCCGGTGACCTCGGCGCCCAGCTTATCGACGATGCCTGCCACTTCGTGCCCAGGCACCCGCGGATACTGAATCCCCGGCCAGAGGCCTTCTTTCACGAATATGTCACTGTGGCAAACGCCACAGGCCTGCACTCGAATGCGCACCTCTCCCGCACCAGGTTCGGGAATCTCGCGCTCAACTATTTCGAAACCTGCTCCCGGCTTAGAAATCTGTGCCACCTTCATCGTTCCTACTGCGATTGTTGTTGCCATGAATCCTCCTTTGAATTTTCAGCCATTGTTGGCGAAGCATTTACTACTACTGTCGGCTGAACCTTGCTCGTGCTTTTCTGGTCCCGTATTTGTCATGTTTCCTTTCGCCTCCCAACACTTTCGTAGGACAGACGGGGACTCGACCACGAGCACCTCTTCCGTGCCGCGATACTCTAGATCGTGTCCCCTGGTGGCAATCTGGTGGTCCGTACTCATTTGCCGTTGAACCGACAGTGCCGCATCAAGGTTAGTTCTGCAGAAACCGCAGCGTTTGGTCGAGAAACGCGCTGTGATACTGGAAGATAGCTCCATGTCCAGCATCAGGAAAGATGCTCAACTCAGAGTGTGGCAACTTGTGCGCTAACTCCACCGAATTGATCGTTGGCACCATTACGTCGGTATCGCCGTTCGCCACCAGCACTGGATGTTGGATACTGTCCAACGAGGTTGGCTTAGGCGCCATGCCCCACTTGGTAATCGCGGTCACCTGAGCAACGATGGTCTCTTGGGTCACAGGCAGATCGCGGTCCTGTTGTCGAGTGCCGAGACGCTGGAGAAATTCCGCAGCCGCCTTCTGGCCGTCGTGGGACTGAGTGAAAAAGAGCGACTGCTTCGGATGCTTCTTCTCGGCTGTTGCCTTGGCCACGGCGTTCTGCAACACGGCGCCCACGTTGCTGACCCCTTCTCCGCCGGCGGCCGAAGTGCCCGCCAGAATCATTCTGCGCACGAGATCGGGATGTTTCTGGGCGATGACTTGAGCGATGAAACCACCGATTGAGAAGCCAAGCAGGTCGGTCTTCGTAAGCCCTAAAGCTCGAATGAATGCCACTGCATCCTTTGCCATATCATCGATGGTGTCTGGCGTAGTGCCCTTGGAGCCTCCGACTCCACGGTTATTGAAGGCGATGACGCGGTGTTTCTGGGCCAGGCTGTCGATAGTTCTCGGGTCCCAATCATCGAGAACAGCCGTTAGATGGTGAAGCAGGACGATCGGAATGCCATTCTTTTCGCCAGTCTCTCGATACACGAAGGAAGTCCCGTTCACGTCAACCGTCTTGGTAACCGCTTCAACGTAAGCATTAGTCATCGTTTCTCTCTCCCGTCACTTAATTTGGTTTAGACAGACACACGAATAGGCTGCTGGTTATTGGAGAGAGTATGTCTCCACCGTCGCATGTCTTTCGAGTCCTGTCCGTCAAATGCTTGGATTATCACAGAGACCACTCGGTCGCATATTAATTTGTAAAAATAAAGTTCTTCGTTGGCGTCATAGAATGTTCCCTGTGGGATATGCGACCGACCGGTCCCAGGTGTTGTCTTCATAGACGCGGTAATCCCGTTAATGCATCCAGAGACCGATCGGTTTCATCCAAACTTGGCGCTGTGCGAGATCAGCGACCAGACGGTCGCTGAATCAACTTCACGGAGAGTGGCAACGTGCGCAAAGGCGAGGAGACACGGCAGGAAATCAGTCGCAAAGCGGCCCCGATCTTCAAGCGGAAAGGGCGGGCCGTCGAGATAAACGTCCGCTGCGGAGACGTTACTCATCGATGGGCGGCCCAACAATGCCTGATCCGAATGGTTCGACTACAGTAGATAGCTCTTCTAGCGACAAGCCGACAAGCTTGGGGTAAAGCTCTTCTACTCCACCTGGTGAAAAGAAGGTCGACATGCGGATCGGAGCGTTCGAACGATTCCTCCACGCGTGATGTGCGCCTGCTGGAATAACTACAATTGAGCCGACGGAGGCATTGAAAACGTCGCCGTCGATGCTGAAGGTCACAGTCCCTTCAAGGATGTGAAAAATTTCATCTTCCGCATGGAAGTGCATAGGTGTTGCTGTGCCTGGCGCCGCGATATTTTCCATAATTGCATAGCGGCCATTCACCTGTGTTCCGTGAACCCGAATACACAATTGTTCTCCGGGGATTGCCTCAAACCATTTGATGGTGTCATGGTGACTGACAATAGGTGTACTTTGTTCGAGTGCATGATCAGATCCAAACCCCGTGCCGAACTTGTGGCGATAATTCATCAGAAGTTCTCCTTTATGGAGTGAAATTTTCGTTTTCTTACTTAGGATTGAAACACTTCAGCTAGCATCTTTATTCCCTGTCGGCATGTCGATATCCGAGAACGGAAGAACGCGAGAACTCATGCAGGATCTTTATCGGCGTCGCCATCATCCATCGATGTTGTTCTAAATGTCTGAGCGGCCCGATCTGTTCGTGAACAAAAAGTCTCTCTTGCAGATGTAATAGAAGCGAGGATAGACGTAGCGAGCCGCTTACCGGACTGGACTCGTCATCGCTCGTCAACCCAACTTCTTCCATTATGGTCCGCAGTGCATGCGCCCCATTTACATCGGAACTGCCCTTCATGTCTGTTTCGCTCATCGATTGCTCCTTTTTGCTTTCCGCGCTCATAGGACAAGACACGTGTGCCACACATTTATTCCCGACAACCGCCACAAAACATTGTGCACATGTATGAGTTAAATTAAATTAGCGGGCGAGACTGTCGTCGAACGTGAAGCAGAAAAAACTGACCAATGACGGGTTTACTGGTGATCTTTGAAATCGCTACGGTCTGCCATGTTCTGATGGCAGACGAGACAAGACGTGCGAGCCGGCAAACCATCTGAAAGCTGCCTTTCAAGGCTACAAGCTGGCCGACCTCACGGCCGATGGAATCGAGTTGTACTTGCGCAGGCGGCTTCGGGACTCCGTACGCGTGAAGACAACCGCAGGCTTCATTGAGCGTGGGGAACTCAAACCGGCAACGGTTCATCAGGAGCTGCGAGTGCTGCGGCGCATGTTGAACGTCGCCGTGCGGGAAAAACTCTTACCCTCGAATCCTTGCGCTGGGGTGGAGTTCCCGGTGGCAGTCAAAGGCCTGTTTCGCCCGCACTATCTAACGTGGTCGGAACAGCGAAAACTCGAGATCCATGCTCCGGAATACTTGCGCAACATCGTGCGGATCATCACCGAGACGGGGCTGCGCGTGTACAGGGAACTGATGCCGATGAAAAAGGAAAACCTGGATCTCGCAAACGCGGTGGTTTGGATTCCCGATTCCAAGACACCGAACGGAGTAGCGGAAGTGCCGCTAACCCCGATTGCTGTCGAGGCCTTTCGCGATCAGCTTCGTCTCTCTCCTTGCAGTCCGTATCTGTTTCCGAGTGACGAAAATCCGAGCGGACATCAGAAGACTCTGAAGACCGTCTGGAGCGCCACCTTGCGGCGCGCCAAGGTCCCGTATCTCCGCATCTACGATTTGCGATCCACCTAAGCAACGCGGCTCAGTGCCGGCGGCGTCGCCGACGAGTGGGTCACACCGTTGTTGCGGCAGGGAGACGCGAAAGTCTTCAAGAAGTATTCTCAGATGAAACTGCAGATGAAGCGCGAGGCTTTAATCAAGCTGAATCGGCAGGCGAACGAACAGGGCATGAATCAGGACATCAGTTATGACACAGCGAGGGTGAACTGATGGGGTTTTAGCACAGTTTTGACACAGTTTTGGTGCAGTTTGCACCAAGGACAGGGCAAATCGCAAGAGCCTGTCGTGGTGCTGTTCACGGAAGTGGTTTAGAATCAGTAGAGCAGTTATGTCGGGGCGTAGCGCAGCCTGGTAGCGCACCTGCCTTGGGCGCAGGGGGTCCGCGGTTCAAATCCGCGCGCCCCGACCATTGTGGTGTCGGATTCGAAGAACGGGCACATCGGGACCGTGGATATTCCGCGGGAGTCATTACCCATTCGCTAGCAGGCAACGCCGATGTCGCCAACGGGCTAAACTAGTCCTCAAAACCCAAGTTCATCGGCTCGTCTTGCCTCGACTGCACCACTTTATTAGTGGTCAGAACGTTGGGGCCAACAATCTCGAACTTCGCCTGGCTGAGCCAGACCGTGCCTGTCCCGCTCAATAGGACTCCGAAGAATATGCCGGTCGCGCCCTGCGGTACATCTAGCACAACATCGTATTGTTTCCAGTCTGTCGTCCCTTTGATCGATCTGTCTTGCATGTTGTCGAAGGCAAGTTGTTTGGACTCCTTGTCCACGCGCATTCACAAACCAGCCCAATCTTGTGCGCCTTCTGTTTTTAATAACGCGCTGAAACGAACTCTTTTCCCCAAATAATGGTCTGCGCGGAAGTCCTGCATGAGAGTGCCGAAGCCTTCTACGCTAGACACTTTGGCCTTCAGATAGGCACTTGGATGACCGTTGTAAGCTGCCACTGTGTCGATACCGGATTCATACTCTGTGGGCTTGCTGCCGGCGACGAACCACCCCTTTGGGGCTGCCGCTTGTAATGCCAGGGAACATACTGCTAGAAGAACTACAATTCTCAACCCAGTGGTTAACGTCGGGCGTCCTTTGTAAGACATGTTTTCCTCCTATGCCACGCCTCGCAACATGTTAAACGTTTTCTTCAAGAACAGACAGAAGTTGGGGGATAGAAATGTCTGCCCGACCCGAGAGGATCGTTTATAGCGCATCCTGACGCGTTTCATTTTTTCGCTGCCGAGTGAGCGTAGTATGTCTTGAGATGGAAACTTCTTGGCGCTGGCTGCGCATCGGGTTTTGGGCCTGCATTGTGATTTCCGTGGCCGTGGTGCTTCGGCGCACGATTGCTCTTGCGCATCCGCCGCAATCTGCGCCACCGGAGTTGGCCGCGCTCGATGCCGCATTCGCGTCGCACGCAGCTCTCACCTTGGCGCATATTATTCCGGCATTGGCTTTTGTCGTTCTGGCTCCGTTTCTCTACCTTCGACGGCGCGCCGGTGCGGCATGGCCCGAACGCTTTCTGTTTCCTCTCGGAGCGGTAGTGGGTGTTACTGCCTACGCGATGAGCAGTTATTCCGTTGGAGGTTGGGTGGAACGCTCTGCGGTCCTGCTCTTCAACAGTCTCTTTCTATTCTCGCTATTTCGGGCATGGCGCCTGCGTCGCGAGCCTGCACTGAAATTGCGATGGATGACACGCGCAATTGCAGTCCTTCTCGGCATCGCAGCCACCCGCCCGGTGATGGGAATATTCTTCGCCACCAGTCGTATCACCCACCTTGCGCCTGAGCAGTTCTTTGGTATCGCGTTCTGGATTGGTTTCTCGATCAATACACTGATCGTCGAATTTTGGCTTCGATCACCAGAAGGAAAATCTCAAATCGAAAGGAGGGCAATGCGTTAGTCGTCATGTTCAAGTGACAGTCTGACTCAACGGAATACGAACTTAGTCGTCGATGAACTAGAACGGGTTGACCTGGGGAAAATGAATCTTCAGCTTAAAGCAAATGTAGAGAATCAGGATCGCGCCCAGTGTGGAAAAAATGAGGCCGGCGGGATGATATCGTTCGTTTGTCGGGCGCGAAAACATGTGAGTAACGGCGCCGCCGATGATCGATCCGATGATGCCCAGCACGATCGTCCAGAAGATCGTCATATGCACGTGCATCACCGATTTCGCGATAACCCCCGAGATTAGCCCGATGAGAACGTACCAGAATAAGTAAAACATAGTTCTTCCTCCAGCGTCAGGTTACGATGCATAAGATCTACCACAGCCTTGTTACTGCAATTGTTTGGCGTCAAGGACGTGTTTGAGCAAGGTTTGAACGTCGTCGGCTGACAGCGTGTCCAGTTGCGCCAGCAGAGCTTCCCGGGTCGCGTTCTCCGCCACCCGCGGACGCGCCCGCCGTTCCAGTACCGGCGTCTGCGCCTTCATCCCCATCGCCCGCGCCTTCTCCACCTCGATGGCCAGCTCCGCGATCGTCGGCTCCTCGAACATCGTCCGAACTCCTAACTCCACATCAAACTCCCGACGGATCCGTACCATCACCTGCAGCACCAGCAGCGAGTGCCCTCCCAGCTCAAAAAAGTTCTGATCCACTCCCACCTTGCCCACCTTCAGCACTTCTCTCCACATCCCCGCAAGCTTCTGTTCCACCGCCGTCCGCGGCGCTACCATCCCTTGCTCGGACAACACCACTCCTTCCACCGTTGCCAGCGCTCTCCGGTTCACCTTCCCGCTCGGCAGTAGCGGCATCTCCGCCACCTGCACAAATCTCGCCGGCACCATGTGCTCCGGCAATTTCGAGCGCAGATATTGTCTCAACTCGCGCCCATCAGCCTTCTCCCCATCCTCCGCTACCAGGTACGCCACCAGCCTCGCCTCACCTCCTTCTTCCACCCGTTCCACCGCCGCCTCCCGCAGCCCGGCGTGCGACGCCAGAACCGATTCGATCTCTCCTAAATCAATCCGCATCCCCCGCAGCTTCACTTCCCCGTCCACTCGCCCCAGATACTCGATCTCCCCATCCCCCCGCCACCGCCCCAGGTCTCCCGTCCGATACAGCCGTTTCGACTGCTCCGGCGCGATCGGATTCTCCACGAAACGCTCCGCCGTCCACTCGCCCCAGATACTCGATCTCCCCATCCCCCCGCCACCGCCCCAGGTCTCCCGTCCGATACAGCCGTTTCGACTGCTCCGGCGCGATCGGATTCTCCACGAAACGCTCCGCCGTCAGCACCGCTCGATTCCAGTACCCGAGCGCCAGCCCATCTCCCCCCACATAGATCTCCCCGCGCACTCCCACCGGAACCGGATTCCGATGTGGGTCTAACACATACATCTGCGTGTTGCTGATCGGCTTGCCAATCGGAACCGTCGCGCCGATGTCTTCCTCTTTCTCTAACACTTCATGCCACGTCACATCCGCAGCCACTTCCGACGAACCGTAAATATTCAACAGCGTTGCTTCGGGAAAGCCTTGCCGGAAGCGCCGCGCCAGTTCTCCGCTCAGCGCCTCTCCACTGCACGACCACAGCTTCAGCCGCGGCACCCGTTCCTGCAAGTTCGGAGCATGATCAAGCAAGGCTCGCAACAGCGATGGCACCAACACGATCCGCGTCACGCCCTCCCCGGCCAAAATCTGCAGCAGTTCTTCCGGATCCCGCACCACCTCCGTCGGCAGAATCACGCTCGGCACCCCCGCCAGCAAGGGGCCGAAGATCTCCCACACTGAATCCACAAATCCCACATTCGTCTTCTGACAGCAAACTTCCCCCGCCTCGAACGGATATCTCTCCCACATCCACCTCATTCGATTCATCGCCCCGCGATGCGTCCCTTCCACCCCCTTCGGCTTCCCGCTTGATCCCGACGTGTACAGCACGTAGGCCGGGTCGTCTGACTGAACGTCGCTCGCAGGAAAGTCAGCGCTCGCACGCGCGATCTTGTGCCAGTCCGCATCGAGAATAACGGTTGGGATGCGATGGACAGGAGCGTTGGCCAGTAATTTCTGTTGTGTGATTAGCACTGCTGGCTTGGCATCCTCCAGCAACGAGGCCATGCGACCAGGCGGGTGGGACGGGTCCAATGGGACGTAGGCTGCGCCGGTCTTGAGAATCCCCAGCAGGCCCACAAACATATCGAATGATCTGTCGACGCACAGGGCGACTCTGGTTCCGGTACTTGCCCCGAGTTTTCGGAGGTAGTGTGCGAGGCGGTTGCTACGTTCTTGAAGTTGCCGAAAGCTGAGGCGCCTCTCTCCTTCGCGTACCGCTGTGTTGTCTGGCGTCCGCTCGAACTGAGCGTTGAAAAGATCGTGAATACCTCCACTCTGCGCATATTGCGAGCGCGTTTGATTCCACTCCACGACGATCCGGCTTCTCTCTTGCTCCGAGAGCAGCGGCAATTGCGAAACTCGAAGGCTGGAGTCGCGGGCCGCACCTTCCAGCAGCCTCATCCAGTGCTCGGACATGCGAACGATGGTAGTTCGGTCGAACAGGTCTGTGCTGTAGTGAAAGCGCGCAAGGATAGCATCGCGCCGCTCGTCGAGTTCAAGATACAGATCGTATTTCGTCGCCTCCGTGTCCACATCCATCTGTGTCAAATGCCAGGCCGGATCCAAGTCGGGCAGCGACGGCTCGAGTGAAAACATCACCTGAAACAGCGGGTTGCGGCTGAGATCCCGAGGGGCGTTTAGCTCGTGAATGAGCCGCCCGAACGGAACGCAATCGTGATCCAACGTTTCCAGTGTCAGATTGCGGACACGCCGCAGCAGTTCACGAAAATCAGGATCACCAGAAAGATTGGTTCGCAACACTACCGTGTTGAGGAAATATCCCAGCAGAGGTTTGATCTCCGACCGGTCACGTCCGGCCGTGACACTCCCTATGGGAAGATCGTCCTGGCCCGAGTATCTGCAGAGCAGAGCCGCGAACCCCGCGAGTAGCGTCTGAAAAAGCGTGACTCCCTCTTTCCGGCTCAGCGACTTCACAGCGTCAGTCAGGCTGGGACTCAAGGTGAACGGATACATACTTCCACGGAAGGTCTGAACCGGCGGACGTGGATAATCGGACGGCAAATCCAGCACCGGCAGATCATTGCCCAGTTGGCGCCGCCAGTACGAGATGTGTTCGGCGAGAGAATCGGGAGGCAGTGACTTCCGCTGCCAACAGCTGTAGTCGGGATACTGGATGTCGAGTTCCGGCACGGGCGAGGGGCGGCCTGCAACCCGAGCCTGGTAAAGTGCAGCGAGCTCGGGCAGGAAGATGCGATAGATGGCCACTCCATCGAAGATGATATGGCTGAGGACGAGATAGAGACGGTACTGCCGATCTCCCACTCGGATCAACCTGGCCCGGAAAAGCGGCACCTGAGTTAAATCCAGTGGCTTTCGGGCCTCTTCGGTGGCGATCCTCACCGCGGTTGAGTCTCGCCGTTCTTCAGGAAGATGCCTAAGGTCCACTACCGGCAAGGAAATGGAAAGTTCGGGCCTGACATCCTGCAGAGGTTTCCCGTCCACCACGGTAAAACCCGTCCTCCAAGCCTCGTGACGATGCAAAATCTCATTAAAGCTTTGTTCGAGGGCGGGAATGTCTAAGTCGCCCGAATAATGAATCGTTACCGGCTCGTTGTAAAGTGGAATGTCTGGAACCAACTGCGCATGGAACCAGACCTGCTCCTGGGAGTAGGACAACGGCACTGGCTCTTTTGGGTCTCGGCGTGGGATTGCCTCAGTCTTGGGCCGCAATGACAACTGCCCATGGAGGCATTTCTCCAAGAGATTCCGTCGTGCCTCAGAGTACGGCGAAGGCATTTCGTCCTCACGACTCACGCTGGGGGCCGTCGTTCATGGCGCGTTGGCGCTGGCCAAACAGCACGGGAAGAGCAGTCAAGCCGCGCAGACCAAGGTTGTCTCGCCATCGGAGAGGCGTCGCGGTGTCGAGCGCCAGATTGGGTAAGCGCCGCAAAATCGTCTCGAATGCGATTTGCCCTTCCATTCGCGCCAGCGCAGCACCGAAACAAAAATGAGCGGCCCATCCGAATGCCACGTGGCGATTGTCTTTGCGCTCGATATCCAGGCGATCAGGTTCAGGAAATCGCTCGGGATCGCGGTTGGCTGCGCCCATGACCGCGATCACAGCCTGCCGCTTGCGGATATGCTTTCCTCCCATCTCGACATCCTCGGGAGCGAGCCGTGCCGTATGCTGGCTCGGACTTTCGTAGCGCAGCAGTTCTTCTATCGCGGAAGGCATAAGCGAAGAATCCGCCCGCAGACGTTCCATGACCACCGGATTGCGCAGCAGCGTAAGCATGCCGTTGCCGATCAGGTTCGTGGTGGTTTCCTGTCCACCAACCATCGTGACAATCAGGTTGGCGATGATTTCGTCTTCGGTTAACTTCGCGCCATCCACATCCGCGGTCATCATCGCACTAACCAGGCCGTCACGGGGATTAACCCGCTGCTCCTGCATCGCTGAGCGGAAGTACGAGCACATATTTTCCACACTGCGCAAGATTCTTGGAAACCGGTCCGGATTGTGCTGGAAGTTGCCCAGCATCTCAGCAAAATCCGCCGACCATTCCTTCAGTTGCTGGTGATCCTCCACGGGCACGCCCAGCAGTTCAGCCGTCACAATGGCCGGCGCGGGACTGGCAAAGTCGGCAATCAAATCCATACGTCCATTGGAAGCCACCGCGTCCAGCAGATGATCCATGATCTCCTGGATATGCGAGCGCATGCGTTCTACTCTGCGCACCGTGAACGCGGCCGAGGCAAGGGCGCGCAAGCGGGTGTGATTCGGAGGATCGAGAAAGAGCATCTGCCGCACCATGACCTGTGCGATCGGGTTCATCGCGGCCAAGCCCATCGCGCTCAGTTGCTCCGGGGTCGGTGTGCGATTCGCTGAGAAATGATGGAGGACGTGAATCACGTCCGCGTACCGGGTCACAACCCAGGCGTGCAGGAACGGATCCCAATGCACCGGATCTTCATTACGCAGCCTGTGGTACAGAGGATAGGGATTGGCCAGGACTTCAGGATCCAGCAGATGGTAAAGGCTCAGCGCCTTGTCCGTCTTTGGAGTGACCGGCCGGCTGTTGTCGGTGGAGAGCCGGGCGCCCTCGCCCGGCGGCACTCCCGCCGCGCTGACACCCGGCGCTGTCGTCATTGACATACTTAGACTCCTTCTCCTGACGACGCGAGGAGGCGCTGGGCTTCGTCTTCACTCATGGCTGCGAGCCTGGCATGAATGAGTCTCTCGATTTCGATGGACATGCCTCGGGGAGTCGGCTCGTCAAACAAGCACCGCAAAGAGAGTTCCACTCCGAAATTCTCACGGATCTTCGCGATCAGTTGCGCGCCCATGAGCGAGTGTCCGCCAAGCGTAAAAAAATTGTCCTCGCTCCCGACACGTGCCACCCCAAGAAGGCCTGACAAGACAACGCCCAAGTGCTCTTCAATCGGAGATTGTCGCGCTTCGACCGAGTCGTCCCGGAGAATATTCTCGCTGGTCGGCTGAGGAAGAGCCGACCGATCCAATTTTCCATGCGGCGACAAAGGCAAACGGTCGAGTTGCACGAACGCCGATGGCAGCATGTGAGAGGGCAGATAACTACCCAGGTAACTGCGCAGATCGCCAGGCTTGAGCAGCCTATCCGTTGCCGGCACAACATACGCGACCAGGCGCTGGTCCCCAGAAGGGTCTGTATAGGCACAGACGAAGCTCGCCTCTATCTCGGGATGACGATTGAGCACGGTAACGATTTCATTAGGCTCAATGCGATGACCCATTACTTTGATCTGGTCGTCGATGCGACCCATAAATGCGATTTGACCATCGGGTAACAAACGTCCTAAGTCGCCCGTCCTGTACAAACGGGCACCCGGATCTCCCCCGAACAAATCGGGCACAAACTTCTCGGCAGTCAGCTCCGGAGCATTCAGATAACCCCGCCCCACGCCTCGTCCGCCGATCAGCAACTCTCCCGCGGTACCGTTTGGAACCCGCTGCAGGTGTTCATCGACGACATAGACGCTGGCGCCATCTATCGGCCGCCCGATGGATGGCAGCTTGTTTGAACGTTTGTCCCGACTCTCCTCCGAGCTCTCCTCCGGATAAATTCCTCCCGATGTTGCTACAACGGTGCATTCTGTCGGTCCATAGTTATTTATGAGAGTGAAAGGCAAATCGCGCGGCGGGTAGCGACGCAGAGTGTCCGCGCCGGTCAGCAACACTCGAAACGACCCTTCCGGCGGCCATTGCAGGGCGACCATGCTCTCGGCAAGGACGGTAGGAAGGAAGCCGATTGTAATGCCGCTGCGCACGATCCAGTCTCGCAGAGCGTCAGGCGCGGTGCGGATTGCTTCGTCTACAACGTACAGACTCGCCCCGGCGGTCAGATAAGGCCAGATTTCCCATACTGCCGCGTCAAATCCGGGGCTGGCCAGCAAACTCGCCTTGTCCACTGGTGACACGTTGAAGGCGTGCTGGTGCCAGGTCACAAGATTATTCAAACTTCCATGCGTGATCTGCACTCCCTTGGGCCGGCCGGTCGAGCCAGACGTAAAGATGATGTAAGCCAGATTCTCCGGCGTGGTCTCTGCAACTTGGAAGACTGTGGAATCGACGGCACTACTGTCCTGCCCGTCTTCATCCAGAACAACCGTTTCCCATTTGCCCGCAGGAAGCTTCCCCGCCACGCTTGGTTGCGTCACCACTACTGGAGTTCCCGAATCCTCCAGGAGCATAGACAGTCGTCGCGACGGATAAGTCGGGTCCAGGGGTACGTAGGCTCCCCCGGCTTTCAGGATACCGAGAGCGGCAATCGGCAATTCGACGGACCGCTCCATGCAGAGCCCGACCGGAACGTCGGGTCCAATCCCGAGAGAGCGCAAGCGATGCGCGAGTTGGTTCGCACGGGCATTCAGCTCCACATAAGTGACATGACGATTTCCGGATACGAGCGCGACAGCATCCGGCGTCGCACTCGCCTGCAATTGCACAAGGTCGTGTACACATAGATCTGACATAAATAAACTACCCAATCGTGCCGGCCAATCGTGACGGATCCTTCACTGAAATTCTGGCTCTCTACCAAGACTCTCTGCTCCCGACGACAATTTCGCGTCGAGGACGCGTTTGAGCAAGGTTTGAACGTCATCGGCCGACAGCGTGTCCAGTTGCGCCAGCAGAGTTTCGCGGCTCGTGTTCCCCACCGCCGCCCGCGGCCGCCGTTCCAGTACCGGCGTCTGCGCCTTCATCCCCATCGCCCGCGCCTGCTCCACTTCGCTCGCCAGCCCCGCGATTGTCGGCTCCTCGAACATCGTCCGCACTCCCAACTCCACGTCAAACTCCCGCCGGATTCGCGCCATTACCTGTAGCACCAGCAGCGAATGCCCTCCCAACTCAAAAAAGTTCTGATCCACTCCCACTTCTTTTACCTTCAGAACTTCTGCCCACATCCCCGCCAACTTCTGTTCCACTTCCGTCTGCGCCGCTACCATCCCCTGGTCTGACAGCGCCACCCCCGCCACTCCCGCCAGCGCTTTCCGGTTCACCTTCCCACTCGCCAGCAGGGGCATCGCCTCCACCTTCACGTAACTCGCTGGAACCATGTGCTCCGGCAGCTTCGACCGCACATAACGCCGCAGTTCCCGCGCGCTCGGCGTTCCCTCCTTCCCCGCCACCACGTACGCCACCAGCCGCTGCTCGGCTCCCTCGCCGCTCAGCTCCACCACCGCTTCCTCCACCCAGCGATGCGAGGCCAGGACCGTCTCGATCTCTCCCAACTCGATCCGCATGCCCCGCACCTTCACCTCACCGTCCATGCGTCCCAGATATTCGATCTCCCCCGTACTTCGCCACCGCCCCAGATCCCCCGTCCGGTACAGCCTCTGCGAGCGCTCCGGCGCAATCGGATTCGGCACAAACCGCTCCGCCGTCATTTCCGGCTGCCGCCAGTACCCCAACGCCACTCCATCCCCCCCGACATAGATCTCCCCACGCACTCCCACCGGCGCCGCATTTCGATTTCGATCCAGCACGTACACCTGCGTGTTGCTGATCGGCCTTCCTATCGGAACCGACACCGTACCCGGCGCCTCTTCCTCTCCTTCCCGAACCTCATGCCAGGTCACGTCCGCCGCCACTTCCGACGATCCGTAGATGTTCAGCAGCTTGGCCTTCGGATACCCCTTCCGAAACCGCCGCGCCAACTCCCACGTCAGCACTTCTCCGCTGCACGACCACAGCTTCAGCTCCGGTACCCTCTCCTCCAGATTCGGCGCGTGCTCCAGCAGCGCCCGCAACAGCGACGGCACTAACGCCTCCTGCGGCAGAATCGCACTCGGCACTCCCGCTAGCAAGGGGCCGAAAATCTCCCATACCGAATCCACAAATCCCACATTCGTCTTCTGACAGCACACCTCCCCCGTCGCGAACGGATATCTCTCCCACATCCACCGCATTCGATTCATCGCCCCGCGATGCGTCCCTTCCACCCCCTTCGGCCTCCCGCTCGATCCCGACGTGTACAGCACATAGGCGCGTTCAACCCGTGACAATCCCATGATGTTCATGACGGGATTGAGCGGGGACTCAGTCCTGATAAGCTCCGCCTCCGAATCAAGCATGATCAGGTTGCGAACGGTGTCCGGCAGTTTCTTCCCGTTCCCGTTGTTCGAGAGGACGCACTCGGCACGCGTGTCCTCGAGCGTAGAGGCCAGCCGCTGGAGCGGATAAGAAGGATCAAGCGGAACATACGCCGCTCCCGTCTTGAGCACGCCCAGGAGCGCAACCGTCAATTCCGGAGACCGCTCAACAGAAACGCCTACCAGATTGCCCGGCCCCACTCCCTTCTTTATCAGGTAGTGCGCCAGCCGGTTCGCACCCTCGTTGATCCGCCAGTAAGGAAATTTCTTGCCTTGGAAGACCAGCGCCGTTGCGTTAGGCGTGCGGGCGGCCTGGCGCTCGAAGGCAGTATGAATGTGCAGGTCTCGTGGATAATTCGTGGCCGTGTTGTTCCACCGCGCCACGGTTTGTTCTCGTTCCCGATCATCCATGAGCGGTATCCGAGCCACCGGCTCGTCCGGGTTCTTGAGGACCGCATTCACCAGGTTGCGGAAGTGACCCAGCTCTCTGAATATGGTTTGCTTCTCAAACAGATCGGTGTTGTACTCGAACCGGAAATGGAACTCGTCGTCTTCGTCTTCGTCGTCTTCAAAGGCTTCCACTGCGAGATCGAACTTGGCGATGCCCGTCTCGAACTCCAGTTCTTTCATTTTGAGTCCCGAAATTTCAAACACCTGCTTCGGGATGTTCTGGAACGTGAACATCACCTGGAACAGAGGAGTGGTGTTCATCGAGCGCTGCGGGACCAGTTCTTCGACCAATTTCTCGAACGGAACATCCTGATGCGCATAGGCTTCCAAGGCACATGCGCGGACTTGTCGAACCAGATCGCGGAACGTCATGTCGGGGGTAAAGTCGGCGCGGAAGACCAGCGTGTTCACGAAGAACCCGACCAGGTTTTCGATTTCGATCTGGCTGCGGGCCGCAGTAGGAGTGCCAACCAGAATGCTGTCCTGGCTGGTATAGCGCCAGAGCAACGCCTGGAAAGCCGCCATCGATACCATGAACAGGGTGGCGCCCTCGCTCTGCGCGAATTCTTTCAGCGCCGCCAGAACCTGGCTTTCGAAGATCAGTTCTTCGGTCGCTCCGTGCCAGCTGTGAGTCGTCGGGCGCGGACGGTCCATGGGCAGATCGAGAATTGTTTGCGCCCCAGCCAGCTTGTTTTTCCAGTACTTAACTTGCTTGGCCAGCAATTCGCCGGTGATATATTCGCGCTGCCACTGGGCGTACTCTACATACTGAATCGGGAGTTCGGGAAGTTCGGGTTCCCGTCCGCTCGCATAAGCCTCGTAGCAATGAGCCAGTTCGCGGAAAAGGATCGAGATCGACCATCCATCCGTAATGATGTGATGGATCGCCAGCACCAGGATGTATTGGTCTCGACTGAGTTGCAGCAACGCGGTTCGCAGTAACGGGCCCCGGGTCAGATCAAACGGTTTCTTGCCCTCCTCGCTCGCAATCCGCAGCGCCTCCGGCTCGCGCTCGCTCTCCGGAAGATCCGCCAGGTTCAAGATCGGAACCTGGACGTCGACGTCGGACAACACGACCTGTCTCACCTCGCCGTCCACGCTCTCGAAAATCGTGCGCAATGATTCGTGCCGCCGGATGACCGCGCCAATGGCCGAAGTCAGGGCGTTGACGTTCAAAGGACCGGTGATCCGGAAAGCGCGAACCAGGTTGTAAGCGGCCGTTCCCGGCTCCAGTTGATCCAGAAACCAAAGTCTGTCTTGCGCGAAGGAAGCTGGCAGTCCTGCTGAACTCATCTCTGTTTGTGTTCCTTAGACGTATTTTTTCCGCTACCTGAGGGTCGGCCAGAGTCAGTAGCGGAGATGGGATGTCAATGACAGGAAAAAGGTTGGGGCGATTTTGTGGGATTTTCCGCGGTGGGTGTTTCCCTTCCCGGCTCGGGATGAGCCGGGCTCCGTCGCGGTACCCGTCGCCTCGAGATTTTGCACTCACCGAACCCCATATTTCCCGTAAGAAATTCTTGATCCCGCAAACCAAATAGGGGGGGGCAGCATCTTAAAATCAGCGCTTCGTACCCGAATTCGATGTGCAAAACGGTTGCACCGTCGGGGTTTAGCGCTGCAGGACTGCTTAGCAGCAGGATTGCTCAGGAGTGCAGATGCCGCTCTCGCCACTAGTGTCGGCCGAAGTGCCCATGGTGAATGTCGCCGTTCAGGATCTCCTGAGCGGTCTGGCACAGCCATTCCCACCTGACTGCACCAGCGAACCAAATTACCGGATTAACTCCAGGAGATTCTGAATCCATGCTGTCCAGGGTCAAAACTTCAGAGGTCGGGGTTGCACAGCAGAAAAGACTGCTCGTTGAATTGCTTCTGCAGTCCAATCAGACGGAGACTCAGACGGAGGTCTATCCTGCTTCTCTCGCTCAGCAGAGACTCTGGTTTCTTGACCAACTGGGCCCCAAAAGCGCTGCTTACAACGTGCAATTTGGATTCTGGCTGCACGGACCGCTCGACATGTCTGCGCTCCAGTCGAGCCTGCAGGAATTGACGAATCGCCACGCCAGCCTGCGCACGATCTTCAGGCTTGAAGGCGGAGAACTGGTACAGGTTGTCGCTGTTCGCCTCTCAGTGAGTCTTCCGGTCACGGATATCACCTCTTCCGCAGATCCCGATAGCGAGCACTATCCGCTTGCACAGGCGGAGGTAGAAAAGAGCTTCGACCTTGGCAAGGGTCCACTGTTTCGCGCCCGAGTCATTCGCGTTACCGGCACGGACCACGTTCTTCTGTGCACCATGCACCACATTGTCACCGATTCATGGTCGATGCAGATCATGGCAAAGGAGTTGTCGGCCCTTTATGGTGCGTTTTCTGCTCAGCGCCCATCCCCGCTTCCCGAACTACCCATCAGGTACGGCGACTATTCCGAGTGGCAGCGGAAATGGTTTAAGACCGCAAAAGTTCAACAGCAGCTGAAGTTTTGGAAAGACGAACTTGAAGATGCACCTGCTGTTTTGGAATTGCGCACGCAGCGGCCGCGCTCTTCCGAACAAACATTTGAAGGCGCGAGCCAGGAAATCCCGTTAGGTGACGAGATCACTTCCGGCATTAAGGCGCTCGCAGTTCGCCTCCAAGCGACCCCGTTCATGTTGCTTCTAGCGGTCTTCAAGATTCTTCTGTACCGGGCCAGCGGGCAGCCGGACCTTTCAGTAGGAGTGCCGGTCGCGGGTCGAAACTCGGTGGAGACCGAAGGTCTGGTCGGGTTCTTCGTAAACACGCTTGTTCTGCGCGATAATCTCTCTGGCAATCCGTCATTTCCAGACTTGGTAGGGCAGGTCCGCGAAACTACCCTCCGGGCATTTGCCAACGCGGACGTTCCCTTCGAGAAGGTGGTGGAGTTTCTCCAGCCTGAGCGCAACCTGAGTTACAACCCAATCTTCCAGGTGATGTTCTCAGTGATCAAGGCCGCTGTGCAATCCGACACTTTCGGCGACTTGACCGCCCTTTCCTACACGGTAGCGCCAACTAAGTCGATCTTGGATCTGAGCATGACGATTATCGAAGGGAAAGGCGGCCAGTTCTGGGCTCAAATCGACCACAACACCAACCTCTTCCGCTCCGAAGACGTGAGCCGAATGCTCGCCGATTACTCTACGCTTTTGAAAGCCGTTATCGGCAGTCCTGAAACACGGATCATGGATCTTCCCATCAGGGAAGCAGCCGTCGATCGAACGGCCGAATGCTCATTGCCTGTCTCGTTACCTGTACCTTCGAAGATTGGCTCCAAGCGGAGAACGCCGATAGTAGCTTCAACATCTCACGGGCCGAAACCCGAACGACCAGGCCAGCCGATCCAGGTGGAGGAAAAGCTGCTGGTCGGCATTTGGAGTGACCTGCTCCACCTGCCAGCAGTTGGCATCGACGACAATTTTTTCGAGATCGGCGGTCATTCTCTTCTTGCGGCTCAACTCATCGCGCAAGTCCAGAGTGCCACCGGACGCAAGATCGCGGTTTCCTCCGTCTTCCGTGCCCCGACCATCCGGGCTTTCGCAAAATTGCTCCGCGAAGACTCGCTGGCCGAGCCCGATCCAATCGCCATGAAACTTCATAACGGAGTTCATAAAAGCGACGGAAACGACGCGATCCCATTCCTTGCTGTCGCTGCGCCCGGAGTGGACACGTTTGGGTTCGCTCAACTGGCCCGTCACCTTCCGCCCGGCCAAACGACTTACAAGTTGCAAGCGTCTGCCCCAGTTGTGTGGGGCCGTCCCTTCACCAGTGACGAACTGCAAGCTTTGGCCCGGCAGTATGTAACCGCCATGAGATCCGTGCAGCCACACGGCCCTTATTGTCTGGGAGCCATGTGCGAGGGCGTCCTCATCGCTCAACAAATGATTCTCCAACTGGAATCGGAAGGAGAAGAGATAGGACTGTTCACCATTTTCGACACCTGGGTCCTGGAGAATTCCCAGATCCGTTCTCTATGGGCCATCGACTATTACATGCAACGCTTCCGAAATTTTCGAGCCTTGTCCCTCGACCAGCAATTCGCGACTGTCCGCCGAGTCTTCGAACGGACAACAGCCCCTGGCGTTACCAGTTCAGGGAGCGGCTGGAACCGTGCATATTGGCCGGATAAAGACTTTCAGCCACCTCGGTTTTGGGCCCCAGTGCTTCTGTTCAAACGGCCACGGCAACCTTTCTTCTACGTTCGAGATCCCCAAATGGGCTGGGGATCCCGCTCCATGGGAGACGTTGAAACTTGTGAACTCAAATGCGGACACTACGAAATGCTCCGGGAACCACACATCCGTCTCATAGGTCAAACCCTCGGGAACCGGTTGCAAGCGATAAGAAACCAGCAAGCGGTACACTCCGCGACATCGGACCTACTAAGGGATCCACGCAGCTTGTTTAATTCTGGAACGCGGGCGGAGACCGCCGCCTAGCAAGGAGCTATACAATCCTAATGAGTACTACTCAGGAAACCGTAGCAGCTTCGCAAATCACAGCGTGCTCAGCGGGGGCAATGGCACAACCGACCACATGGGAAACATCAACCGGTCTGGCGCGCACTCCCGCCCGCCCCGTCAAAGTCATTCATCCACCGGCCTTTTCCATAAGCACGATTTCCACCGGCCTCCGCACATTGGTCCAATACTCCGATCTGCTTTATACGTTGAGTCTGTTTCGCCTTAGCGTGCGCTACAAACAGTCCGCTCTTGGCTGGACATGGGCAGCCCTTCAACCCCTCGCATTGATGGGCATATACACAATTATCTTCACTCGAGTAGCGACCATTAAAACGGGCGGAGTTCCCTACCCGGTGTTCGTCTTTTCCGCACTACTGCCATGGATATTCTTTTCCAGCTCTATTTCCACCGCAGTGAATGGCTTGGTTCTCCATCCAAACCTCCTTACGAAGATGTATTTCCCGAGAGAAATCATCCCACTGTCTTATATGGCGGCGAGCCTGTCAGATTTTTGCATTGCCTCGACTATCCTGGGTGGGTTGATGGTCTACTACAAAGTTTCGCTGACTTGGCATTTGCTTTATGCGATACCGATCGTCGTTATCCTGGCTGGCTTCGCCGCCGCGATCGCTCTGTTCTTCTCGGCCGTGCAAGTCCGCTTTCGCGATGTGGGGCTGGCCATGCCATTTCTGCTGCAGGTGTGGATGTTCACCGTGCCGGTTGTGTACTCCTTGCAGTCCGTACCGCAGCGGTTCCGTGGTCTGTATCTGCTCGATCCAGTAGCGGGCTTGATTGAAAGTTTCCGCCTGGTCGTGATCCTTGGCACAGCGCCCGATCTTCGCACCCTGGCTCTTTCAGGAGCCGTAACCCTTATGAGCCTGCCGCTGGCCTATGCCTTTTTCAAGTCTTCGGAAGCGACGATGGCGGATTTGATCTGAGTGGGTGTGATTTGAGAAGTGATCTGAGAACTGACCTGAGAACTAACCTGAAATGATCGACCTCAAGTTTAACCGGGTATCGAAGAAGTACAACATCCGAGCCAACGGCGACTCTCCGAAACGTTGGTACGGGCGGGGCTTTCCAGGGAGAAAGAGGCCAGGGCAGATGTGGGCTCTGCGCAATGTCAGCTTTCAGGTCAACGAAGGTGAAGCGCTTGGAATTGTCGGGCACAATGGCGCCGGCAAAACCACGATCCTGAAAATTCTTTCGGGCATTACCACTCCCACGGCAGGTGAGATCACGATCCGCGGGCGTCTGGTGGCGCTGGTCGAAGTAAGCTCGGGGTTTCATCCGGAACTTACCGGTATTGAGAACGTCTATCTCCACGGGGCGATGCTCGGGATGCGGCGGTCGGAAATACGCCGAAAGCTCGACAGCATCGTCGAGTTTTCCGGCGTTGGCAGGTACATCGAAGTGCCCGTCAAACGGTACTCATCCGGCATGTTTGTCCGCCTGGGTTTTGCCATTGCTGCACACCTCGATCCTGATATCCTCCTGCTGGACGAAGTCCTCGCCGTCGGCGATGCGGCCTTTCAGGCGAAATGCCTTGAACGGATTGCAGAACTGCGCAAAGACGGTCGTACCATGGTCTTCATTTCTCATGATCTCGCCGCCGTTTACCGCCTGTGCGATCGGGCACTGCTGCTGAGCCACGGCAGCATCCTCTCGGACGGCCCTCCGCGGCAAGTGATCGACGAATACCAGCAGATGACCTTCGCCGACCAAGGTTTGTCCGCGGACGAGGACAACAACAACGACACCGGAATACCGGCTAGGTGCACCGGTATCTCGTTCTCCGCACCCGAGTCTCCCGAAGGAATTCGAACCGGCTACCCTCTCGTAGCGCGGCTTGCCTACAAAGCTTCGAAGAATATTCCCGATGCGGTCTTTAGAGTCTCCATTTATTGGCCGAGCGGATACCTGTGCGCTCAACTCACAACCGAGTCCCTGAGCGGAGGCGTCCAACTTGAGCCCGGGACGGGCATCATCGAATTTCAATGCTCCACGTTGCCGGTGGTGCCTGGGCTCTACCGTGTCGATCTGGCAATCGAAGCGAAGGGTCTGGAGATTGACGTGCAGCAGCGATGCGCCACTCTTCGCGTAGAGCCCGGCAAACTCGCTTACGGGGATTTCCTCATCGAGAACACCTGGAAGATTACCCAGACCCTCCCTCAACCTCAGCTCTAAACAATTGATTGGTGCGCTCGAAACCTCGAGCTAGTGGAGAGCCGGGCGAGACGCCCGTCGCTCCCCGCTTCTTGCACGCCGGTTAACTACCAGCTTTAGAAGTGAGGCAACGTCACGCGGTTCATGGCAGAAGTCACAAGCGTGCCCGCATAGGCAAGGTCCACATCCAGCGGGGTAAAGAAGTTCATCCCGGTTCTCCAGCCCGCGGGTGCTTCCGGATGCACGCCGGAAAGAATTACAAATCCTTTTCCCCAGTACCCCTCAGTTAGAGCCGGTGTGCCGTTGGGATACTTGCCGATGATTTGTCCCCAGCCTGAAAGCTGCGGACCGTTCTGCCAGTAAATATCCAATTTAGTCCCGCCAGGAAATGAAATGGCTACGGCTTCCTTGTGAATTCCCTTGAAGTAATCTGCGTACAAGTTAAACCATACTCCCGAGGTCAAGTCTATCCCGTTGTACTTGGAATATCCTCCGAAGAACCCGCCGGCGCAGATTCCGAGGTAGTTCAGGCCCTGTGCCACAGCGTTGCGGACCGTTGTCGTAGCCTTCGACGAGAGATTATTGCCGATCGTTATCGAATTACCGCCAGGCACAATGAATAACTTGTACGCCAACAGTTGAGATTCGCTCATGCCATCGAGCTGACTGGAATTTGCGGTGTGATAAGCGAGCCCCTTGGCCTTAACCACGCTCTCGACCGCCGTTACGTCGTTCGGACTGGTGCCCGTCCCATTGAAAATAAGGACCGGAGTTATACCTAAATTTGTATTTGCCTGTTGCGCAGGGAACGAATTGGAGCCAGCAAGGTCAATGACACCGGAAGTCGCGACGGAATTTGTCGTGTCCATCACCGCCGGTGCAGAACGGCTCGGCACGACAAGCTTCCAATCGGGGGAGCCGGAGCGATCCAGATAGCTCGATCCCAGGTAAGCGACACCCAGTTCTCCGCCGTAGTAGTTGACGATACTCTCGCCGGTGGCATCGTTGACAAGAATCAGGTCGGGGTGACCGTCCCCATTCATGTCTTGCATCCCCGCCGCAGTCCACCCGCCGAAGCTGCTACTATTCAGCTCCTGAGTTGCAGTAACGGTGGTACCACTCGATCCTCCCAGATAAGCGACCATGACCTGCCGCGTAGAAGAATTTTGCAGGAGGAGATCGGGATGACCGTCACCGTTAAGATCAGCGGCTCCGATCGCGTTCCATCCCATTGCAGATAGCGGGCTGATAGTTTCGCTTCTTAGGAGAGTAGTTCCTTGAGGACCGCCAAAGAAATACACAGCAACTTGGCCCGTGCTCTCATGATTGGCGATTACATCCAGGTTGCCGTCGCCGCCAATGTCAGCTACAGCTCGAGCCGTCCATCCCGCTCCGAGGGGAGCCAGGGAAGCCGATCCCAGAAAATTCTCATCCTTGCCATAGAAATTGACTGCCAGGGCGCCGCTCGACTTGTCGGAACAGACCAGTCTCTTCGTGCCATTGCGATCGCTTGCCGTAGCGCCGATCAACACCCATCCTGCGGCGGGGGTTGAAGCAAGTTTGGTCGCACCCTGCAACCGCGCTCCACGCCACGTGCCGGAGACGGTCTGCCCCGTGGACAACTGCATGCGGTAAAGATGATTAACGGAACCGGGCGCAGCGGTTTGGGCCGCGGCGAAAGCCCCGGCCAAAGCAATGATGACGACCCATCGGAAGATGCTGGCAAGAATAATAGCTTTGAAGCGCAATGGAAACTCCTTGAAATAGCTCGCAGATCAAGTGGAATGCCGCAAAGGATCCGTGCGGGTTTTTGCTGCTTTCACACATGACTGCTTGATCTAGGTGAAGTACGGTGATTTTAGCCAGACGATCTCGCCGAAGACAAACACGTTAGTGCATGTGACCAGAGTCCATGTGACCACGGTCACCAATTGGCCGGCTGGCAAGGCAGTAGCCCGAACGTGACCGAATAAGAGACAGGATAAGAGGCGGTTCTTGAAGCCGCCAGGCGACTCCTGACGCAGAGCCGACCTTAAGCGGGCCGCCCACATAGCTTTGGTTCGTTCGCCTGTTTGCGACACTACACCGGAACGCACATGGAAAATGGTTCTCAAGGTATCTGGCCAGTCGGTTAGGTGTGACGGCACAGACACTACGAGCTACAATATGGGTGCGTCGGCAAGTTCGCGAAAGGGGGCGCGTAATGAAACTCAGTGAGGCAATTTTACTGGGGAGCACAATGTTGGCCGCCAAGCCTGGTGGGCAGTATTTCTCGGAGACGAAGTCGGGCTGTGCCCTCGGAATGGCAGCCATCGCCAGAGGATGCAGTTTTCACGGCGTAACCCGGCCCATTAACGAGAACGAACGCCGCACACTGGGTGCGGAAGGCGTCTGGGGCCCGTGGGTGCTAAATGTTGTCCGGCGTCCCTGTGAGTGCTGGGTCCTCCGCGCGCCGCGCAAGATGCGCATCAAGGACATTATTGCCCACCTTTTCGACTTCCACGTCATGAACAAAAAGAATTGGACACTGGACCAGTTGGTAGCGTGGGTACGAACCTGGGAGCCGAAAGAAATCAGCCCTATGCCACTTGCAAATGCGCTTCGCCCCGGCAAAGTGATTTCACGCGAGCCGCGTGTCGACCGGCGACAGGCCGAGCGAGAATGGCAACTGGTTCGCCAGGCTTTTGAGGCTCGGCACAAGACCACGCTATCAAGTACGAAAATTTCTTGGGGAAACTGACCCGCGCTTTGGTTGAAGACCGACCAATCCCCCACTCAATCCCAGCTACTTCCCCGCCGCAGCCGGTTTCAGAACCGCCGTATTCCGCTCGTCCGCAGCGATCATGCGGTAGAACTTTTTCAGATCGTCCATTTTGCTGACGGGAACGCTCAGCTCCTTGATTTCCAGGGCACGCGTATAGTGCAACATTTGCCCGCTCGCTTCCGTCTTGCTGTGATAGCTGCCAAAGCTGTAGTCCATGTCCATGGGAGGCGGTAACTCGTCCACTTCGTAGCCCGGGGGCAGCACGATGTCGAAACTGTCGGTGTCCCGCGACGGCCCTTCGAATTCCAGCGGAAACTTACGCGGATCCTTCGTCTCCAGTACGCCCGACGACTTGCTTCCCAGCACCCGCGGCCGCACCAGCAGCAGATTTCCCGCACTCTTTGCGTAGTTGTCGGACTGGAACGTGTAGTTGAAACCGAAAGGCTGGTCCGTATGGTCGAGGTTGACCAGGCTCGCTCGCGTGATTTGAAAGCTGGAGAGCGATCCCGCCAAAAGGCTTTCGATCGGTTTGATCCGATCGGCGCTCTTGGTTACCGTACGCAATCGCCACCTCTCCGACCAGGCCCGATCCCCCAACCGCACTTCCTCGACATCGCCCTTCAACATTCCGGTGGCGTCGAGCGTCAGCTTGCCCACTCGCTGGATACTATTCATCGCCGACGGTTGTTGCGGCAACTCCACCAACTCGCCGCCTTGCGGCGTTACCAGCAACCCGTAATTCGCTTGCAGGTATCCTCCAATCTCGCCAAAGGGTGTCAACTCATTGGTCGGATCGAAGAACAGAACCCTTCCCAGCTTGGGATGCTGCATCACCGCGATCAATGACGGATCCTTCACGTCATCCGGCAACTTGATCGCAAGAATCACGTGGTTAAACCCGTTGTGCGCTGGCGCGTCACGCGTAACCGCGCCCCGCACCGTGTTGACCGAGACCTGGTAAGAGTCCACACCGATCTCGCGCAGCATGGTGCGCATCAGCGTCGCTTTGTCCTTGCAATCTCCGTACCGGTGGGAGAAAACATCCGGAGCGGCATGCGGCTGCCAGCCACCGATACCCAGTTCGATCGCGACATAGCGAATGTCGTGCTGCACGAACCCGGCGATCGCTTGCATCTTCTGCAGCGGCGTGGTCTTGCCAGCCACTAGCCTGCTAACCTCTTGTTTGATTGGTTCAGACGCGTCCATCTGTCCGCTGTACAGATTGCCGAGCCAACTCCCCATACTTCCCCAGTTCGCGAACTCGTTCTTCCGAGATGTTCCACCCGCTGGAAAGAATGACACGACCATCTGACTTGCCACCCCACGCCACGGTGGCATGTCCGGTTCATGCCTGATCCCTTTCAGGTCGCTGACCACCCATTGCGACACATTGCCTCCCGCTTCGGTCACCTTCACTTCTGGATAAGAAAGCCACGAGGCTTTGTACTCCCAGCCAGGAGGAAGCTGCAGCGAATAATGGCTCTCCCGAACCGGATCCGCTTCCTGGAAATACCATGTGTTCTGCAACCAGAATGGCCGTTCCTCTACTTCATATTCGTAGCCAACGATGTTTCCCACATCCGGCGCCGGAATATGTAGCAGTCTGTACCTTAAGTCCGAGACTAATTCCCCACCTTCGATTGGCGCAGCAATATCGACAGCGTCCTTGTCCTTCACCTCGTAGTCCTTGCCTTGGGCAGGGATACACCAGGCACGCAGATTTGTGATTTTCCTCTGGGGATAGAAATGGACATATACCGTGCCATGCTCCCGTCCTTCGGGCCGGAGAATCTTGTAAGCTGCACGTATCCGCGTCCTGATTTTATCGACCGACAGAACGGTCACGTTCGTCTCGGAATAGAGCATCACCGCGTCGGTCTTGTCATCATAGGAGGGCAACGTCACTCCGACCAACGCATGCATCCATTGTGGTGCGTCCCCACCGGCCGCCACCCGGGAGTCGCTGCTGACAGCCCATACCACGAGCAAAAAGAAAACTAGCACCGCTCGCCGGCCAGTTACTCCTTCAATTACTCGCATGGACTTCCCCTGGCTGGACAACAATCTGCGTCCCATCGCCGTTCCTCACTGCCTGAAAGAAGTTTCGCAACGCGCCGTAGTACTTCTGGTCCATCAACAAAAAATCGATGGTTAGCTTTCTGGTCAGCCGCAGTCCCTCTGGAGTCTTGTCAACTTTCAAACCATAAACAACCACTTTTGCATTGTTATCTTGCGCCGCCGGCACGCTGCTTACCTGCCATCCCGGCGGAAGCTCGATGGTCACGTCATCCGCTTTCTCGTGGGGATATTCGAAATAGATCGGGTGCACCCGGTTGGCGTGTTCAAAGATTCCTTTCTCCGCGGTGGTAAAGATCGCGGCAGGAAGCACCACCCGTTTGCCTGCATTCGAAGCATAACCGGGAATTTTGAGCTGAAATTCGGCAAGCAGCGGTGTTTCCGAACTGGACCAGTCCGGTTTGTTAGTCAGTTCCGCCTCCGCAGCCATCGCAATTTGGGACGTCACCCGTTCCTCCAGGAATTTCTTGCGCGCCACTTCGTCCTCGTTTCGCTCCCCCATCCGGTGGTACAGGGCTTCCAACCCAATGTAGGTGACGGTCAGCTTCCCTTCCAGATCACCGGTGTCGGAAAGCTTCAGCTTTCCCACGCGCTCGATCCGCGACTCGGAGGCCTGCGGGAGCGTGGTCTGAATCCAGCTTCCACCGTCGTTATCCAGCCGCAACCCCGCGACGCCCGTTTCATACCAGGTCAGCAGACCGAATGGCGTGAAGGCCGCTCCGGGATCCAAATAGACGTCCTTCCCATTCAGCTTGACGAGCACAACATTGGCGTTCAATTGCGAGCTTTGCATCGTAACCGGACTGAAAAAATACGCGCTGCGACTCGATACCCAGCAGCCGTAGGCTTCAAAACCCGCAGCTCGCACCAGACCAAGGAACAACCAGGTTAGGTGGAAACCGTCGCCGTACCCTCGCTTCCAAATCTCTTCAACGTTCTCTACTGGCTTTTCTTTTTCGCGCTTTTCTTCCTGCACGGTTTTCCGCAGCTCGTACGATGTGTTTCGGATCTGCTGCACCCGGTCATAGATCTTTCGCAGCTTCACGTCCTGCGAGTCGTTCGGCGAGACAATTTGCGCTACCGCCTGCTCCATGGCCTTCCGCTTTCCGATGAAGCTTTCCAATTGCCCGTTCCGCTGCTTACCGTATTTCTTCCAGAAACTGTCCTGGTCTTTCTCGGCGGGGCCCTCCTGATAGATAAAATCCACCCGCGACCTCAATTCGTTGGGAGGAGGCATGTAGTCTTCCGTCTGGAACGGCGGGATGTCGTGAGCTTCCATCCGTACAATGTGGTCGGGCCCCTCCTTGGGAGAGGCGTCAGCAGGAAGGCGATGCCAACTCCAGCGCAGCGAATACGGCACGTAGGTGCCCTTATACGGCTTGAGCGAAAATTGCGCTTTCTTGGTGAACAGCTCTTCACTCAGAATCCAGTGGGAGTCGAAAAGCAGGTGCTCACCCAAATCCGTGGTGAAGGAGTATTCGATAATGCTCCCCAGCTGCACATCTGGCAGAGTAAAAGTCTTCGCCAGATACTTCATTCCCTTCCCCTTGACCAGATATTTTTCGAACACTTGGCCGCCGAAGTCCGCGATCGAGCCGTCCGGCCTGATGGTCCGCGCCTTTACATCCACAATGCTCTGGCTTCCCTTCAAGAATGGAATCTCGACATTGGCGTACTTCCTTCCCTCTTCGGTCAGGATCTTGATCCGAACGTAATTGTCTTCATGGGAAGTGTGGCCATTGTCATCCCGGTCCACCTGCCGGTACAAAATGATCGCGGGCGCCCCGGGTGCTTGCGGTTCGCTGGTCAGCTTAAGCTCATCAGGCGAAACCGGCAGGAAGCCAATACCCGCGTTCGCCTCCTGCGCCGCCAGCATCCACATCGCAAGCCCTAACACCACCCACTTGCCTAAGCGGAACATAGTGATCTCTCCCGAGGTAATTGCAGGTTCAACCGAGGTTTCGACCAACAAGATTTGTTGCAGGCGGGAACCACGAACTCCAGGGGGACAAGCAGCGCTCGTTGCGGCCACAGCAAGTTCCGCCTCCTCCGAATTTCCGGGCCCCCTCGAGCCAGAATCCGGACCTACAGTAAACGCCTGAGTATAGCCCGAAGCGCCTGTCCGTCAAGCGAAGAAATTGGCGCATCCACTTTATCCAAGCGTGTCATCAGACTTCACGAAGTGAAGTCCCTGCGTAGTCGAAACGCCTGCCCTGAGCGAAAGCCGAAGGGACCCTTGCACCTTTTCCGCAAGGACGCATCAGGGAATTTCCCCGTACGGCCCGACTTTCTACCTGTGTACTGCAAAGGTAATAACCGGTGAGGCACGGCACCCCCCCTCCCCCCTTGCTATTGGAATCATGGGGTTAGGAGGAAATTTTTGGTCCGGTCTTAGAATCCTTGCTGAGTAAAAAACGCAGAGGTCTCGTTCAAGATGACAACTTGAGGGGGTGACTGAAAGATGAAAGCCGACAGCCGTTCCTACAATTCGTACTTCTTCATCAGGTGACGAAACGACCGGTAGGATATGCCGAGCACGTCGGCTGCTCTGACCTGCACACCGTGGGTTTGTCCCAGCGCGGACTGCAGCAGTGAACGCTCGATCTGCGCGACATAGTTTTCCATGTTCACGCCTTCGGGCAGAACCGAGCCCGCGGCAATGGTCATGGGTATCGCGGTCTCCGCGCCGGCAGCTACGGCGCGAGCCTTCGGACGTTCAGCCGGCAACTCGACGCGCAGCTCGCTTGTGGTTTCGAGCGCCACCGCCCGCTCGATCGTATTCTCCAGTTGCCGAACGTTGCCCGGCCAGTCGTAGCCGGTCAGAGTTTCGAGCGAAGCCGCTTCGAGCCCGTGAAGGCTCTTCCCCGCTCCGGGCGCATATTTTTTCAGGAAATGATTCGCCAGCAGCGGAACATCCTCGCGGCGCTCGCGCAAGCCCGGCACGCGAATGGGAATGACATTCAGGCGATAGTAGAGGTCCTCACGGAACGTGCCCTCGGTGACCTGCCGGTCGAGATCGCGGTTGGTGGCGGCGATGACGCGCACATCCACTGGAATTTCGCTGGTGCCACCCACCGGACGGACGGTGCGTTCCTGGAGCACGCGCAGCAGTTTGACCTGCATGGGCATGGTCATCTCGCTGATTTCGTCGAGAAAGATGGTGCCCTGGTCGGCGACTTCGAACAGTCCGCGCCGGTTCTGGTTCGCTCCCGTGAAGGCGCCTTTGACGTAACCGAAGAGTTCGCTTTCGAGCAGCGTCTCCGGAAACGCGCCGCAGTTGACTGAGACAAAAGCCTCGGCGGCTCGCGGCGAGCAGGTATGCACGGCTCGGGCAACGAGTTCTTTACCGGTTCCGCTTTCGCCGTAGACCAGAATCGTGCTGCTGGTGGTGGCGACGGTGCGGATGGTCTGCTTCAGTTTTTCGAGCGCTGGACTTACGCCGACGATGTTGTCGAGCGAGTTGCGCGTGCCCGCGTCGCGGCGCAGGGCAAAGTTCTGACGGCTGAGCGAAACTTTCGTGAGCGAGCGGGCAATGGCGAGTTTCACCTCGTCCACCAGCCCCGGACTCTTGCGGATGTAATCGGTCGCGCCGCCCGCCTTGACCGCCTGCACCGCAGCTTCGTAGTCATCGACCGCAGTCATCAAAATGACCGCGGATTCGGGCGAGATCTGGTGGGCGTGGCGCAGCACTTCGACCCCATCCACGCCCGGCATCTTAATGTCGGTAACAATCACGTCGAACAGCGCGCTGTCGATTTTGCGCTTGGCCAATTCGCCACCGGTAACGGTTTCCACCTTGTGGCCATCGCGGCGCAGGGCAATGTCGAGCAGTTCGCAGATCGAGCGCTCGTCGTCGCAGACGAGAATGTTACCCACGGGTTCCTCCCCCAGCGGCTGCCAGCGCAGCTCCGGCAGATGCCGATACGGAGGAAGTTGTGCCAGCGGCGCCCTGGTCGCGGTCATGCGCATGCTCCATGCGCCGCAGCCGCACCACGAAACTCGTGCCCTTGCCAACTGCCGAACGCGCCCACACCTTGCCCTCGTGCGCCTGGACGATCTGGTACACGATGGCCAGACCCAGCCCGGTTCCGCCTTCAAAGTTCGACTGGAAGGGTTCGAAGATTTTTTCCGTCTGCTGCGGGTTTATCCCAGGACCGGTGTCGGCAAAGCTCATCTCCCAGTCCAGGCCGCGCTCGGTCAGGGCCACGGTCAGCGTTCCGCCTTGATTCGTCATCTTGATTGCGCGCACAGCGTTTTCACAGAAGTTCCAGAACACCTGCTTGAGCTTGTCGCCATCGGCCAGCACCCAGGCTTCGGACTTCGGGAAGCTGCGTTCGAGTTTGATGCCCGTGTTCTCGGCGGTGAGGCGGTGTTCAAGCAAGGTGAGAGTGTCCTCGAGCAACGGAATCAGATTCACGCGCTCGAAGCGATACTGCTTGCCCCGTGAGTAGGCCAGAAAATCGGTGATGATGTTGTTGAGGCGATCGGACTCGCGGATCACAATCTGCAAAAGGGCCCGCTCTTCGGGGTTCAGTGAGGGCGCATCCGACAGCATGCTGACCGAGCCGGCAATGGAGGTCAGGGGATTGCGGATTTCGTGAGCGATGGCAGCGGCCAGGCGGCCCACCGCAGCCAGGCGATCCTGCATGCGCACCTCGCGTTCCAGGCGTCGGATCTCGGTGAGGTCATCAAAGGAATAGACAAAACCCAGGTCACCGCGCGCGCTCAGGTTGAGTGCGGAAACCATAACCCGAAAAGTCTTGCGGAAGCCGTTGACGGCTAGGTAGCGGACTTCGGCATCGGCGCGGGCCACGCCGAAGTGAGGCAACGGATCCTGAAAGAGGTCGCCCACGGAGCGTCCGCGCAACTCGGCCTCGGAGATTTCGAGCAGGTGCTGAGCCGCTCGATTAACCAGCGTAATGTGTCCGTCGATGCCGGTCGTGATGACGCCGCCGCTCATCGACTGCACGATATTTTCGTGGAGCGCCTGCAGATTTTCGAGCGCGCCGCTGGCATCCTTCAATTGCACATCCACCTGGCGCAGCTTGCTCATCAGCAAGCCAGCCAGGTAGGCGATGGCGAAGTAGGCAAACAGGTTGACGAAAATCACTACCTGCAGCGCCTTCAGCTTGGGATGCGAGTTGGAATATGAAGGAATGATCAGGTAATAATCGAGTTCGAGGATGGTTCCGAACAGGATGAAAGCGAGGGCGGCGCTGAGATATCCCCAGCCCCGCGGCAACAGCATGCAAGCGACGACGATGACCAGGGGATAAAGGAAATTCAGCGAGCTGTCGATGCCCCCGGTTAGATGGACGACCAGCGTGACCATGGCCAGATCGGAGAGCACCTGGAGAATGGCCTGAAGGCGGTGTTCACGCCAGACCGAAACCAGAAAAAGGAAAAACAGCGAGAGCACGAACCACAGCACCATCCCGGTAAGAAAGGGCAGGATGGGCAGCGGGCTGGGAGTGAGGCGGATGACGGCGAGTTCGATGGCGAGCAGGACCATCAGGATCAGGATGCGAACCTTCACCAGCCAGGTCAGCCAATTCCGCTCATCAGAGATGGAATACATGAAAGTCAGTCGTCAGTCGTCAGCCATCAGTCATTCGGCGCTAATCTCCGATATTCGGGGTAGCTGACTGCTGAAGGCTGACGGCTGTTTTTTCTATCCCGCCAGTTTTCCGATCATCGTGAACAACGGCATGTAAAGAGAAATAACGATGCCGCCGATGCTGACGCCGAGGAGGCCGATGATGACTGGCTCCAGCATGGCCAGCATGTCTTTGGTGGCGGAATCGACTTCATCTTCGTAGAAGTCCGCAATCTTCTGCAGCATGGAGTCCATGGCGCCGGTGGCTTCGCCAACCCCGATCATCTGGGTCACCATGTTGGGGAAGACGCCGCATTCGCGCAGGGGATCGACGATGGTGCGGCCTTCTTCGATCGCCTTCCGCACCTTCATCAGCGCTTCCTCGAGCACGGCGTTGCCCGAGGTGCGGGCGGTGATGGCCAAGCCTTCGAGAATGGGAACGCCGGAGGTAATGAGCGTGCCCAGCGTTCGGGTGAAACGCGCGACCGCGATCTTGCGCAGCAGCATGCCGATGATGGGCAGCTTGAGCAGCATGGCGTCGAAGTAGTAGCGGCCACGCGGATGCTTGCGAATCTGCTTGACGCCGAAGAAGACGCCGATGCCACCCGCGATAAAGAACCACCAGAAATGCCCCACGAAGGCACTAAGTCCGATGACAATGCGGGTCGGCAACGGAAGCGAGACTCCCAGTCCGACAAAGAGGTTCGCGAAGATTGGCACCACCCACTTGAGCAGCGCAGCCACGATCACCATGGCGAGGGAGACGACGGCGACCGGGTAGATCAGCGCCGACTTGACGGCGGCGCGCAGCTTGACCGCCTTTTCCACGTATATCGCCAGGCGCTGCAGGATGATGTCGAGAATACCGCCCGTTTCGCCCGCCTCGATCATATTAGTGGTCAGGTCGTCGAAGATAAGCGGAAACCCGCGCATGGCGTTGGCCAGCGTGGAGCCACCTTCGACGGTGGTCCGAACACCGAGCAGCGTCTTTTGAAAGGCGGGATTCTCCTGGTTGGCACCGAGAATCTCAAGACACTGCACCAGCGGCAAGCCGGCGTCAATCATGACGGAGAACTGGCGGAAGAACACCGCAACCTCCTTGACCTTGACCTTGCCGCTGCCAAACGTGGGCAGGGAGAATTCCTTGCCCTTCTCCCGGATGGAGCCCGGCGTGATCCGCTCCTTACGGAGTTGTGAGGCTAGGCCGTCCTTGGTGGAGGCTACGCGTTCGCCCTGAACTTTCTCGCCCGAGGCGGTCTTTCCTGAAAACGTAAAAACCGGCATGATTGTTTTCTCCTAATGAACTAGGTGTCGGGTCTCAGGTCTTAGGTCTCAGGAAAACCTGACACCTCGGGGACCGCAAGATCTGACGCCTCATCTGACTTCTGACATCTGAAACTAAAACCTAAAACCTGACACCTGAGACCTGACACCTGATCTCATCGCTTTGTCGGCACAGCGCCCTTGGCCAGCGGAGTCGTCACACCTCCACGGTTAACAAAAGTGGCGCCGCGCGAAATCATTTCTTGCAGTTCGTCCTGATTGCTGGAGCGCGTCATGGCCATTTCCAGCGTGATTTGCTTTTGGAAATACGCGCTGGCGAGCGCCTGGTTGAACGTCTGCATGCCGTACTTCTCCTGGCCGGACTGCATCGAGGAGTAGATCTGGTGAATCTTGTCTTCGCGGATCAGGTTGCGCACCGCCGCATTGGGCACCAGGATTTCCATGCACATGGCGCGTCCTTTGCCGTCGATTTTCGGCAACAGGCTTTGACACATAATGCCTTCGAGCACCAGCGAAAGCTGGGCGCGGATCTGTGATTGCTGGTGCGCCGGAAACACGTCGATCACGCGGTTGATGGTGGAAGACGCCGAGTTCGTGTGCAAGGTGCCAAAGGTGAGGTGGCCGGTTTCCGCGATTCGCAGCGCGGACTCGATGGTTTCGAGGTCGCGCATTTCGCCGATCAGCACCACATCCGGGTCTTCACGAAGGGCGGCGCGCAGGGCGTCGGTAAAGCTTTTAGTGTCCGAGTGCACTTCGCGCTGGTTGACCACGCAGTTCTTGTTCATGTGCACGAATTCGATCGGGTCCTCGATGGTGAGGATGTGTTCGTGGCGCTCGGTATTGATCTTGTCGATCATGGCAGCCAGCGTAGTGGATTTGCCCGAACCGGTCGGCCCCGTCACCAGCACCAGCCCACGCGGTTTGTCGCACATCTTGCTGACGACCGGAGGCAGTCCCAACTGGTTGAACGATTTGATCTCAAACGGAATCAGACGGAAGACGCAAGCCGACGCGCCGCGCTGGTTGAAAACGTTGGCGCGGAAGCGAGCCAGCCCCTTCAAGCCGAACGAGAAATCCAATTCGAGGGTCTCTTCGAAACGGTGCTTCTGCGAATCGGTCATCACGCTGTAGGCGAGTTGCTTGGTCTCGGCCGGCGTCAACTGGGGCAGGTCGAGGGGCACCAAATGTCCGTGCACGCGGATTTGCGGCGGCGAGTTGGTGGTGATGTGGAGGTCGCTTCCATTCATCTCCAGCATGCGGCGGAGCAGATCGCTTAATGAGAGAGCCATAGTTTTCTTTCTTTCCTTCTTCCGTTCTAGTGGATCGTTTCGCGAGCCACTTCTTCGAGCGTGGTCCAGCCCTGCGCGACCTTAATCAGTCCGCTGCGTCGCAGGGTGATCATGCCGCGTTCAATCGCTTTCTTCTTGAGTTCGAGCGCCGAGGCGCCGATCAGAACCAGTTCCCGGATCTCGTCATCCACTTCCATCACTTCGTACAATCCGGTGCGCCCCTTGTAGCCGGTCTTGTTGCAGGTGGCGCAGCCCTTGCCCTTCATGATCTGTACCGTCTTGGCCTCTTCGGGCGTGAATCCTTCGTCGATCAGGGCCTGCGGAGGCACATCGACTGGCTCGGCACAGTCCTTGCAAATCCGACGGATCAAGCGCTGGGCACAGATCAGATGAACCGATGTCGCCACCAGGAAGGGCTCGATTCCCATGTTCATGAGACGCGTGATCGTTTCCGGCGCGCCATTAGTGTGCAGCGTGGATAAAACGAGGTGGCCGGTGAGTGCGGCCTTGATTGCGATTTCCGCGGTTTCAAAGTCGCGGATTTCGCCGACCAGAATGATGTTGGGGTCCTGGCGTAGAAAAGCGCGCAGGGCAGCCGCAAAATTCAGGCCGATCTGCTCCTTCATCTGCACCTGGTTCACGCCGCCCAGCTGGAACTCAACCGGGTCCTCGGCGGTCATGATGTTGGTATCGGGCTGGTTCAGTCGCGAGATGGAAGAGTAGAGCGTGTTGGTCTTGCCGGATCCTGTCGGCCCCGTGACCAAAACCATGCCGTAAGGCTTCAGAATGGCCTTCTCGAACTTGACCAGCGACTCGGCCTCGAAGCCGAGCTTAGTCATGTCGAGGCGCAGATTTTCCTTGTCGAGCAGCCGGAGCACAATCTTCTCGCCCCAGAGCGTGGGCAGAGTGGAGACGCGGAAATCGAGCTGCTTCTTCTTGCCGCCGATCTGCATCTTCAGCATGATGCGGCCGTCCTGCGGCAGCCGCTTTTCGCTGATGTCGAGCTTCGCCATGATCTTCAGGCGCGAAGTGATCGCGTCCTTCAGTTTCAGTGGCGGATTCATAATCAATTGAAGAATGCCGTCGATGCGGAAGCGGACCCGGAATTCTTTTTCGTAGGGCTCCATGTGAATGTCGCTGGCACCGCGCTTCACGGCATCGGTGAGCACCAGGTTCACGAGCTTGACGATCGGAGCCTCGTCGGCCGCTTTCTCCAGTTCCTTGAGTTCGAGTTCCTGCTCTTCGCCCTGCACCTCGACATCGGCGGCGTCGCCCATGTCGTTCATCGACTGCATCACCTGCTCGAGCTCTTCCTCTTTGGAAGTGCCGTAGGCCTTGTCGATTCCATCGATGATGGAGCTTTCCGAGGCAACGACCGGTTCGATGTTGAAGCCGGTCATGAACTTGATATCGTCCATCGCAAAGACGTTGGTGGGATCCACCATGGCGATGGTGAGCGAAGCGCCGACGCGGCTGAGCGGCAGAATCTGATAACGTTTCGCGGTTTCGTAAGGAATCAGCTTGACGACGGCAGGGTCGATTTCAAAATAAGAAAGATTGATGGCGGGCACGCCGTACTGGCGCGAGAGAAAGTTGGTGACGTCCTCATCCGAGAGGAAACCCAACTTCACCAGCGCCGAGGCGAGCCGGGTGTGAGAATCCTTCTGGAGCTTGGTCGCCTGTTCCAACTGCTCTGGGGTGATGACCTTTTCTTTGACGAGCAGGTCACCCAGCCGCTGAGACATATCTCTCCTGTATTCCCGCGAACTACGGGGT
>Ga0193751_1000279_pt1 | contig 43587 bp, 41 predicted proteins | sample L1c2metaG_FD_143050 | JGI IMG/M metagenome (GOLD analysis project Ga0193751, IMG submission 143050) | Soil microbial communities from a riparian zone of the East river system, Colorado, United States - L1c2 | ecosystem: Environmental > Terrestrial > Soil > Riparian zone | place: USA: East River...
TCCGCCCGGGCATGGGCGGCCCCGGCCCCGGCGGCCGGCGCGGCCCCGGGATGATGGGCATGGGCATGATGCTGCCGCCCGCGAAGCCTAACGACTTCCGTGGCTCCTTTGGGCGGCTGCTCCGCCGGCTGCGCCCGGAGCGGCCCCTGATCCTGCTCGTGGTCGGGCTCGCGGTCGTGAGCGTCTCGTTCGCCGTGATCGGCCCGAAGATCCTCGGCAACGCGACCAACGACATCTTCGCGGGGCTGCTGTCGAAGCAGATTCCCGCCGGCGTCAGCCAGGACCAGGTCGAGGCGGGCCTGCGCGCCCAGGGCAAGGGCCAGCTCGCCGACATGCTCTCGACGATGCACCTGACCCCGGGCCAGGGCGTCGACTTCGGGCCGCTCGGCCAGATCCTGCTGCTCCTCGTCGGGGTCTACGTGCTGAGCTCGCTCTTCAGCTGGATGCAGGCCTGGATCATGGCCGGCGTCACGCAGCGGACCGTCTACCGGCTCCGCCAGGACGTCGACACCAAGCTCGGCCGTCTGCCGCTGAAATACTTCGACACCCACGCCCGCGGCGACGTCCTGAGCCGCGTGACGAACGACATCGACAACATCGGCCAGACCCTCCAGCAGAGCCTGACCCAGCTGATCACCTCGATCCTGACGATCGTCGGCGTCCTGGTCCTGATGCTGACGATCGACCCGATCCTCGCCGCCATCTCGATCCTCGCGGTCCCGGCCTCGATCCTCATCACCGTCCTGATCGCCAGCCGGTCGCAGAAGCAGTTCGCCAAGCAGTGGGCGTCGACCGGCACGCTGAACGGCCACGTCGAGGAGATGCACACCGGCCACTCCATCGTGAAGCTCTTCGGCCGCCAGCAGGAGGCGATCGAGAAGTTCGACCAGGAGAACGACCGGCTCTACGACGCGAGCTACCGCGCCCAGTTCATCTCCGGGATCATCCAGCCGGCGATGAACTTCGTCTCGAACCTGAACTACGTCGCCATCGCGGTCATCGGCGGCATCCGGGTCGCGACGGGCCAGCTCAGCCTCGGCGACGTCATCGCGTTCATCCAGTACTCGCGCCAGTTCACGTTCCCGATCGTCCAGACGGCGAGCATCGCGAACATCCTCCAGTCCGCGGTGGCATCGGCCGAGCGCGTCTTCGAGCTCCTCGACGAGCCCGAGGAGATCGCCGATCCGGCCGAGCCGCGACGCCTGCCCTCGACCCGCGGGGCGGTCGCATTCGAGGACATCTCGTTCCGCTACGACCCGTCGATCCCGCTCATCGACGACCTGTCGCTCGTGGCCGACGCGGGCGAGACCGTCGCGATCGTCGGACCGACCGGTGCCGGCAAGACGACCCTCGTGAACCTGCTCATGCGCTTCTACGAGGTCGACGACGGGCAGATCAAGATCGACGGCGTCGACACCCGCGACATCACCCGCGACGAGCTGCGCCGGACGTTCGGGATGGTCCTCCAGGACACGTGGCTGTTCAAGGGCACGATCCGGGAGAACATCGCTTACGGCCGGGATGGCGCCAGCGAGGCCGAGATTGTCGCGGCCGCCGAGGCGGCCCACGTCGACCACTTCGTCCGGACGCTGCCCGACGGCTACGACACGGTCATCGACGACGACGCGACGAACCTCAGCGCCGGCGAGAAGCAGCTGCTGACGATCGCGCGGGCGTTCCTCGCCGATCCGGCGATCCTCATCCTCGATGAGGCGACGTCATCGGTCGACACCCGGACCGAGGTCCTCATCCAGAAGGCGATGGCCCGCCTTCGGACGGGCCGCACCGCGTTCGTGATCGCCCACCGCCTGTCCACGATCCGCGACGCCGACACGATCCTCGTGATGAACCGCGGCGCGATCGTCGAGCAGGGTAACCACGAGGAGCTCCTCGCGAGGGGCGGCTTCTACGCGGAGCTCTACAACTCGCAGTTCACGGGCGCCCTCGCCGAGGCCGTCTGACCGCCGCCGCCTAGCCCGGTCTCGGTTGGACGTCGAGCGGGGCATCCACCTGGACCTCCTCCGCTCCCGCCTCGATATCGCGCCCCGAGGCCGGCGAGGGCTCGGCTGGCTCGTCGGCGGCCCCGTCGCGGCCCTCGATGATCGCCGTAGCGAGGCGACGCCCGGCCCGAGTGACGAGATCGATCTCGCGCGGCACGTAGGCTCGCCCACGGGCCTTCGGTCCCAGCTCGATCAGCCCGAGGCGTCGCTGCCCGGTCTCGACCGGGACCGCGACCGTTGTAGGTCCGGTCGCTCCGGCTGAACCGACGATCCGCCTCGAGCCCGCGTCGTCTACGAGGGCCCTGCCTCCCGAGGCGTCCAGGGCTCGAACAGCCACCGTCAGGAAGGCGCGCAGCGTCCGTGCTGGATCGGGCGACCATTCGGCCGTGGCGACGCGCGCGATGAACGTCGCGAGCTGCCGCTCAGCGTCGACATCGTCACGGAATCGCCGATCCACGACGCCCTGGAGCCAGCTTCTGACCGGCGTGAACATGGTCGCGAGGACCAGCGTGCTGACGATCACAGCGCCGTCGGAGCGCTGCCCGGTGGTCGCGATGAACACCCGCTGCAGGAGGGCGGTGAGCGCGGCGTAGAGGCCGGCGAGGATCGCCGTGAGCGGCACGTAGACAACGGTGCGACGGATGATCAAGTCGATCTCGTAGGGGCGGTAGCGGAGCACCGCAACCCCGATAGCGACCGGCAGCAGGGTCAGGCCGGCGAAGGTGGCGAGGAACGCGAGGTTGCTCACGAGCCGCGCGAGATCTCCGGGAACGAGGGCCACCGCGATGGCGATCGCGAGCGCCGGCCCCGAGATGGCCACGGCCGCCGCGAGCCACTTGAGCTGGGCCCGCACGACCCCGGTCGCGTGCCGGAACCGAAGGACCAGGGATGCCGCGACCAGGGGCAGGCAGATCACCCCGGCCAGTGACGACAGATTGCCCATCAGGCTCGCGAGGTCCGCCGCCGGCCCGCCCGCAGCGATCGGGTTGGTGATGCTGGCCGAGGCGTTGGCGGGATCGAACGGCGTCAGTGCGGTCTGGACGACGCTGAAACCGGCCGAGACGATGCCGACGGCCACGACGATCCGCCAGCGCGGCGACGGCAGGCTGCCGGTCGGAAACACGAGGGGCAGGAGCACGCTGACGCAGACGATCGCCGGAACCCAGGCGGATGCGCCGATCAGCACGAGCCAGGCGCCGATGGCCGGACTTCCAGGGGCGAGCGATTGGCCCACGCCACCCGCCCCGCTGGCGAGGGCGAACAGGCACCCGCCGATCCAGAGCAGCCAGCCGACGGGATGACTCGGAAGTCGCGCCGCCAGGATCGCGCCGCTCAGCACGAGCGAGATGGCCGCGGCGGTCGCCGCAACGTAGGCGAGCTGGGTGAACGTGTCGCTTGAGCCAAGCGTCGTCAGGCCGGCGATCGCGAGGGTAATCGAGGCCACGACCCCGGTCAGGACCAGGATCCGCCGCGGGTCCGGCAGGCGGGTCCCCGGGGCGGTCGGAGCCTCAGGCATCGAGTCGGTAGCCCACCCCGCGCACGGGCACGAGGCCCGGCCCAGCGGCGCCATCGAGCTTGGCGCGCAGGCGGGCGATATGGGGCTTCAGCCAGAGAAGGTCCGGGTCGGCCTCGGCGGGCCAGCCGGCGCGGACGAGCTGCAGGTGGGCGACGACGTCGCCGTTGGCGCGGACGAGCAGCTCCAGCAGCCGGTACTCGATGGGCGTCAGGTTCAGGATCGTCTCGCCGATCCGGCCCTCGTGGCGACCCGAGTCCATCGTCAGGTTGCCGGCAGCGAGTGGCCCGGCGGCCGTTGAAGCCACGGCGCCGCGATCGGCACGGCGCATGACCGCGCCGATGCGGGCGAGGAGCTCGGCCCGACCGAACGGCTTGACGAGGTAGTCGTCGGCGCCGATGCCGAGCGCGCGAACCTTCGCCTCTTCGGAGCTCTCGCCCGAGACGACGACGATCGGGGCGTCGCCCTCGGCCCGCATCCGGCCCGCGACGGTGAACCCGTCCGGGCCGGGCATCGCCAGGTCGAGCAGCACGATGTCCGGCCGCTCCTCGCGGAAGCGCTTGACCGCGGTCAGGCCGTCGTACGCGGTGATGACCTGGTGGCCCTCGGTGCCGACAAGCGCGGTGATCGCCCCGACCATCGCGGGATCGTCATCGACGACGAGGATTCGGAGCGCCCGCGTCGATGTCATCGCTCAGACTGCCGCGGCGGCCGGCAGGGAGATCACGAATCTCGCGCCGTGGCCCTTGACGGCCTCGCACCACAGCCGGGCGCCCATCGAGCCCGCGATCCGCCGCGCGGCGTACAGCCCGATCCCCGAACCGCGTGCGGTGTGCGTCTCGCGCCGGGCGTAGGGCTCGAAGATCCGCTCGCGCCACTCCTCCGGGATGCCTGGGCCCTCGTCCGACACCCCGATCCGGACTCCGCCCTCGACCAGCTTCCAGTCGACCCTGATCGCCGTCTCCGGAGGGGCGTACTTCACCGCATTCTCGAGGAGGTGCTCGAGGATCTGCCGGAGCCGCGCCGAGTCCGTCAACGCGAACAGCGTGATCCCGCCGTGGACGTCCACCTTGTGATGGCCGAGCAGCGGCGAGAGCTCTTCGACGACCTCGCGGGTGACCTCGCCGACGTCTGTGGGCTGGAGGTCCGGCGGCTGCTCGTGGCCGACACGCACCGAGGCAAGGATCGAGTCGACCAGTCGATCGAGCCGGCCGATCTGGTCCATCGCCGATCGATACCAGCCGGCCCGGCGCTCGCGTCGCTCCGGATCGCGCGAGCCGCCCTCGGAGAGCGGCGGCTCCTCGGCGAGCAGGTCGGCATAGGCGCGGACGACCGCCAGCGGCGTGCGCAGCTCGTGGGTGACGAGGGCGATGAGCTCGGCGCGGGCCTCGTCGATGGCCTTGAGCTCGGTGGCGCGGGCCTCGGCCTCGCGCTGGAGGCGGCCCTTCTCGACGATCCCGGCGAGGAGATCGGCGATCGCTCGGAGGTGGGCCACGTCCGAGTCGCCGAAGTTCCGGAACGTCTCGGTCTGGACGTTCAGGACGCCGACCACGCGGTCGTCCCAGGCGAGCGGAGCCGAGAGCATCGACGCCACGAAGCGCCGCTGGTCGATGCCGCGGACCCACAGGAAGCGCTGGTCGCGCCCGACGTCGGGGATAACGAGCGGCTCGCGCGTCTGGGCCACCCGCCCGGTCACGCCCTCCCCGAATGGCACCTGCGCCCGCCCGATCTGGTACCGATCGAGGCCGTTCGTGGCCGCGAGCGTGAGGTGCCGCTCGTCGCGATCGAGGAGGTAGAGCGACGAGACCGTGGCATGGAGCGCGTCGCGGGTCTCGTCGACGACGGTGCCCAGGAGCTCGTCCCACGTGCGCGCGGTCGTGGCCAGACGCGCGACGCGATGGAGGAACTTCAGCTGGTCGAGCTGCTCGGTGCCGGGCTCGGCGCCCTGCTCCTCGCCGGACTCGACACCGTCGCGCGCGGCTGGCTGAGCGGCCTTCTTCGGCGGCGGGGTCGCTATGCGCGTCGTCTTCGGGGTGACTCGGGTCTCCGTCACGCGCTCACGATAGCCGAGCGCTCCGCGGCTCCCGCGCTGCCGGCCGTGATCCCGCGCCGGGCGAACGCCTCGATCAGCCGATCGACGTCCGAGTCCTCGACGTAGCGCTGGCGCGAGATCCGAGCGAAGAACCTCGACGGCAGGGTGGATCGGTCCGCCCGTGCTGCCGGCACCGGGAACGGGCTGATCGGGACCTCGATGTGGTCGTCCTCGGCGAGCGAATCACGCAGCGCGCGAGCGTCCTCGTCGGTCCGGAGCAGCCCAGCGGGCAGGACGACGGAGGCCATCGAGCCGAGCATCGATTCCGGTGCGATCGGCTCGCCGCCGACCGCCTCGAGCAGCGCCCGCCGGCTGCGGATGGCGGCCTCGCGGTTCTCGGCCATGAGCCCGGGCCAGCCGTCGGGGTGGAGCGTACCCAGCAGCCGGATCGCGAAGGGCGTCGAGAGGAACGGCGACGGGTCACCCGTGCCCTGCCAGTCGAAGAGCTGCCACAGGCGAGGCCGGTCGGTGCGTGGGTCGTTGGCGCCGTGGCTCGTGACCAGCGGCCGGATCAGATGGCGCCGATCCTCTCGCACGACGAGCACGCCGCTGACCTTCGGGCCACAGATCCACTTGTGGTTGTTCGCGGTCCAGTAGGCGGCGCCGAGCAGCCTGACGTCGACCGGCACCATCCCGGGCGAATGCGCCGCGTCGACGAGCGTGTCCACCCCGAGGCGGTCGAGCTCCCGCACGATGTCCTCGATCGGGAAGACCAGGCCGCTGGGGCTCGTGACGTGGCTGACCATCGCGAGCCGGGTGTGGGGCGTGACGGCCGAGAGGATCGCCTCGGTGACCTCGCGCGGATCCCGGATCGGGAGGCGGATGGGGACCCGAATGACCCGGGCCTTGGCCTCGTCGGCCGCCGCCTGGAGCGCGTTCAGGCAGGCGTTGTACTCGTGATCCGTCGTGAGGAGCTCGTCGCCGGGCCGGAAGCGCAGCGATCGCAGGACCGTCGAGACGCCGGTCGTCGCGTTCGGGACGACCACCGTGCCCTCCGGATCGGCGCCGATGAACGCGGCAACCTCGGCTCGCGCCGCATCGAGCCTCGGCTCGAAAGCCCGTTCGAGCGCCACCATCGGGTTGGCTTCGAGGTCCTCGATGATCGCCTGGCGGGCGGCCATCACCGGCTCAGGGCACGCTCCGAACGAGCCGTGGTTGAGCATCGTGATCGAGGGATCGAGACGCCACGGGGAATCGGGGGCGAAGCCTCGCACCCTGCGAGGATAGCGACGAGCGGGTCCCCCAGAGGACCCGCTCGTCGGTTGCCGGATGGTTGTGCTTGCCGGCCGTTCGTGCCGCGGCAGAGCGGCGGAGAAGTCAGGCGCGGCGTCAGCCGCCGGTGGTCGTCGAGGTCGTCGCCGGCACGCGCAGGATGTGCTTCGCGAGGGTCGTGCCGCCGTCGACCCGGCTCTGCACGAAGACCTGGTCGCCGACCTTGAGGTCGCTCAGCTTGCCGATGCCGGCCCCGCCGCCGAGGCGGACGACCGTCGTCGTGTCGGTCGACACGGTGACCTGTGTGCCGCCGGCTTCGCTGATCGTCAGCGTGCCGTTGCCAATCGAGGCGATCGTGCCGTGGTCGAGCTGGATCGTGATCAGGTTGCCGCTCTTGTCGATGAAGTGCAGGGTCCCGTTCACGAAGGCGTGTGCGCCCTCGCCGACCCGCCCGAGCCGCGCGAGAAGCTTCCGGAGCCCGGGATGATTGCCCGTCGCGTCGCTTGCGGCGGGGCTCGACCCGGGAGCTGCCGCGACGGATGAGTTGCCGGTCGGGGCCGCTGCCGGGTTCGCGGAAGCGGCCACGAGACCGACGCCGACGGTGACCAGGATGACGATCGCGGCGCCCGTGAGGACGAGTCGCCAGGTTGGGATGCGCATGGCTCGCATGGACCTCCAATGGTCGTTGGTGGCGGTAGTTCGGTCGCCGAAAAGTCGGCGTAGCCCGAACCATGCGTGGCCGGGCATCAGGCCCGCCATCCGTCGATGTCAGCGGCGTGTAAGCACGCGCGGAGCGCTCTGTAGCTCGAGGTTTTGACCAGATCGTGCTCATCGACTAGAGTAAGAGGCCTTCGCGGGGTGGAGCAGCGGCAGCTCGTCGGGCTCATAACCCGAAGGTCGGAGGTTCGAATCCTTCCCCCGCAACCAACGCCTATTCCTTTGAACCCCGGGTCCCGACCACCCGGGGTTCTTCCTTTTCCCGGGTCCCGCTACTCCCAGCGGAACGTTCGCGTCGCCAGGCCGGAGGCAACCCCGCCCCAGATGACGAGGTTCGCGAGGTCCGCGAGGACGTTCGTCGTCGAGTCGCCGAGGGCTGCGCGGAACAGGTCCGCGAGCGCGTTCGCCGGCAGGATCGAGGCGATCGGCACCAGCCAGCTCGGCAGGTGGTCGAGCGGGAGCACGATCCCGCCGAGCAGCAGGAACGCAAGGAACAGGCCATTCGCGAGGGCGAGCGTCGCCTCGGCTCGCAGGCGTCCGGCCATGAGCAGGCCAAGCCCGGCGAAGGCCAGCGTTCCGAGGATCACGCCGACGACGATGAGCGCGAGCGCAGTCGGTCCACTAAACCCGAGGGGCGGCGACCAACCCAGCACCACGATCGCGGTGGCGATGAGGAGCACCACCTGGGCGACCTCGATCGCCAGGACCGCGATGACCTTGGCGGCCACGAGGCCGCCGCGCGGGAGTGGCGACCCGCCGAGCCGCTTGAGCACCCCGTACGACCGCTCGTAGGCGGTGGCGATGCCGAGGTTGACGAGGCTCGTGGCAATGATGGCAAGCGCGATGGAGCCGGGCAGCAGGAAGTCCACCACACTCCCGCCGGCGAGCGGGATGACGCGCAGGCCGCCGAAGGTCAGGAGCACCGCGACCGGGATCAGGATCATGATGAGCAAGTTCTCGCCGCGGCGGAGCGCGAGCCGCAGCTCCATCGACGCGAGCGCGATGACCGATCGGGAGAGCGGCGCCGGGCGGCTCATGTGGCCGGCTCCACGTCGCGATCGCCGGTGAGCTCCAGGTAGCGGTCCTCGAGGCTGGCGGCGCCCGCACGGAGCTCCACGATCAGGAGACCTTCCCGAGCCGCCCAGGTCGCGACCTCTGCAACCGCGTCCGCGGTCGCACCCGCGCCGGTCGCCTGGAAGCTCGGGCCGAGTCGACCTCCGGCGAGATCACCCACCGGCGCGATGTCAGTCGCCGGCGCGGCCACTCGCAGCCTCGCCAGCAGTCGATCGATGGAGCCCGCCGGGGGGTCATCGTGCAGGCGGAACCGCAGCTCCTCCGACGCGCCCGCCATCAGCTCCGCCGGCGTGCCCGTGGCGATGATCCGGCCGCCGTGGAGGATGGCGACGCGGTCGGCGAGGCGCTCGACGTCGGCGAGATCGTGGGTCGTCAGGAGGATCGCCCGGCCCTCGTCACGCAGGCCGGCAACGAGCGCCCGGGTCGCCTGGCGCGCCTCGGGGTCCATGCCGGCCGTGGGCTCGTCGAGGAGCAGGACCTCCGGCTCGCCGATGAGCGCGAGGCCGAGGGCCAGTCGCTGGCGCTCCCCGCCGGAGAGCCGCCGAACGCGCGTCCGAGCGACGGCCCCAAGACCGACGAGCGCGAGAATCGATTCCGGCGACCGGGCGCCGTCATGGAACGCGGCGTAGAGCCGGAGCACGTCGATCGGCGTCGAGCGCGGGTCCAGGCCGCCGGACTGGAGCATCAGCCCGACGCGGGCCTTGAGTGCCGGTCCTCCCGCAGCCGGTGTCGCCCCGAGCACCGTCACGCGGCCGCCGTCGGCATCGCGGTAGCCCTCGACGATCTCGACGAGGGTCGTTTTGCCCGCGCCGTTCGGCCCGAGCAGCGCGACGATCTCGCCCCGCCCGACGTGCAGGTCGACGCCCTCGAGGACGGTCCGCGGGCCATAGCGCTTGACCAGGCCCTCGACCTCGAACGCCGGCTGCATCGGCGGCGCCGGCATCGGGCGCGCCGCCGCCATCGTCACGGTGCCGTCGGGCCCGGCGCGGCCCCGGAGATCGAGGCGTAGAGCCGGTCGAAGTCGTCGCTCGTCACCTGGCCCACCTGGATCTGGCGGAGGATCCCGTCGCGATCGATGAAGTACGACTGCGGCCGCGCGATGGCGCGGTACGCCGTCTTGAACGCCCCGGTAGGGTCCTCGACCGTCGGCCACGTCGCGCCGTAGGTGGCGATGAAGTCCCTGGCGGGACCAACCGGGTCGTCCATCAGGACGCCGACGACCGCGAGGCCGTCGCCGCCGTGCGCTGCGAGCTCCTGCTTGAAGAGCGGGAACTCGTCGCGACAGGGCAGGCAGCTCGGCCCCCAGAAGTTGACGATGACCGGCCGGCCCAGATACGCAGAAAGGTCGAACGGCATGCCATCGAGGGTCGTGCCGATGATCGCGGGCGCCGGCGCGTCCTTCGCGATCGCGGGCGGGCTGGACGAACCCGGCGCACGTGCGAGCTGGGCCCCGAACACGACGACGACCGCGGTCGCGGCGAGGGCCAGGAGGAGGGCGACGACGATCGGACGGCGTCGGGGATCGATCGTGAACGGCGTGGCAGGCCTACTTGACGGTCAGGGTCCCGGTCATGCTCGGGATCGGGTGGACTTTGCAGATGAAGGTGTACGTCCCGGGCTGGAGGGCGTTATACGAGTACACGGTCTCCTTGGGCCCGTCGATCGTGGGCTGGTCCTGGATCACGGTCCCGCTGGCGTCCCGGATCTCGATGTTGTGCGGGATGCCGGCGTCCTGGTTCTTGAAGTCGATCGTGAACGCCTTGCCCCCGGCCACGCTGATGTCGTGGACGTCGAAAGCGACGTCCTTCGCGACGACCGTTGCGGTGGCGGTGGACCCGCCGCCCGCGACGCCGGAGGCAGCCGGACCACCCGATGCAGCCGGTCCACCGGCCGCCGCGCCGAGCGAGCTCAGGAAGCCGCTCTGGGCGACCGCGACGACGAGGAACGCGACCACGAACAGCCGCAGTGCAGACATCGGCCAGGCGCGGGCCGGGATGTTCTCGAGATGGCCCGTGCGATCGGCTTCCTCGACTTTGCGGTACTCGGCCGTGAAGTCGACGAGCCAGCCGAGCAGGGTCCAGATGAGGAAGATGACGGCGACGATCAGGACCCAGCCGCCGAGGATGAGGCCGCCCATCAGCAGGCCCGTCCCGACAGCTCCGAGGAACGGCCGGATCGACGGCCCCGGCATGTGGACGCCGGGCGGCGGGCCCTCGTGGACGATCGCCGGGAGCGCCCGGGCCGGCTCGATGTGGTCGTAGTCGCGAACCGCCTCACGGCCCCACAGCACCAGCGTCCCGACGAGGACCATCACGCCGACGATGACCGCCGGGCCGCCGAGGATCAGGCCGGCGAACAGCGTGAACACTCCGAACGCGACGAGGATGGGGGCGGTCGAGCCGCCGGGCATGTGGACGGTCGCCGGTGCGACCGGTGCCACCCGGGCCGGCGCCCGGCGCGTCGGGCCCGCGTTCGCGAAGGTCCGGATGGTCAGCACCAGCCAGAGCAGGACCAGGAGCAGCAGCCCGATCGGGATGAGCCCCACGAGCGCGCCCCAGTCCGGGACGACGATCGGGGTGAGGAAGTCGAGGATCGGCTGGATGTTCACGCCGGGGACCGCGGGGTCAGTCGCCCGAGCCGGAGGTCAGGACGTAGGACATGATCCCGATGGCCCAGCCGAGGGCGAACAGCATCGTGACGCCGGCCCACTCGATGTGGTAGCCGAGCACCGGTGCGAGGGCGGCGTAGCCGATCGCCAGGACGATGAACGTGACCCCGATGGCGATCGCGTTGCGGCTGCGACGAGTCATGGATCCGGCCCTCTACAGCAGGTACAGGACCGTGAACAGGATGATCCACACGACGTCGACGAAGTGCCAGTACAGCGACACCGCCTCGATCGCGTCATGGTGCTTGGCCGAGAACTGGCCCGCCATGCCGCGGTACAGGATCACCCCGAGCATCAGCACGCCGCCGAAGACGTGGGCGCCGTGGAAGCCCGTGAGCGTGAAGTAGGTCGTCCCGAACGGGCCTGAGCCCATCGTCATCCCCTCGCCGAACAGGAGGCTGTAGTCGTACGCCTGGAGGACCAGGAAGGCGATGCCGAGGACGAACGTGATCGAGATGTTCCGGATGAAGCCCGTTCGGTCGCCGCGCCGGATCGACCAGACTGCGAACTGGCAGGTGAACGAGCTCGTGATGAGGATGACCGTGGCGACGAGGATCAGCGAGAGGGGATTGAGCGTGTGCTCGAACGCCTTCGGCGGCCAGCCGCCGTTCGCGGCGTTCTGGGCCCGGGTCGAGAAGTAGGCCGCGAAGAGGCCCGAGAAGAACATCACCTCCGAGGTGATGAACAGGAGCATCCCGAGGATCGGGTTGCTGATGCCCCGGCTGATGTGGCCCTCCTGGACCACCACGGGCCGACCCGCAATCCCGGTCTCTTCGTGCCCCAGGGTTGCGACGTCGCTCGTCATGCCGGCCCCATCTCATCGGCCAGCTCGCCGGGCTTGTGGCGGAGATGCGGATGGCGCGCGTCGAAGACCGGGCGCTCGGAGCGGATCTCCGGCAACCGATCGAAGTTGTACGGCGGTGGCGGCGACGAGGTCGCCCACTCGAGGGTGTTGCCCTCCCAGGGGTCGTCGCCCGCGATGGCGCCGGTCCGGAGCGAGATGAAGACGTTCCAGATGAACGGCAGGATCGAGATGCCGATGATGAACCCGCCGATCGACGCGGCGAGGTTCAGGTCGTTCCAGCCGGCGTCGCTGGCGTAGTCGGCGATCCGTCGGGGCATGCCCTCGAGCCCGAGGATGTGCATCGGGAAGAACGTCAGGTTGAAGCCGACGATCATCAGCACGAAGTGGAGCTTGCCGAGCCCCTCGTTGAGCAGCCGGCCGGTCATCTTCGGGAACCAGTAGTAGAGGCCCGCGAAGACGCCGAACACCGAGCCGCCGAAGAGGACGTAGTGGAGGTGGGCAACGACCCAGTACGTGTCGTGGAGCGCGAAGTCCACGGGCACGGCCGCGCTGAAGGCGCCGTTGATCCCGCCGATCAGGAACATCGTCAGGAAGCCGATCGCGAAGATCATCGGCGTCGACAGCGTCAGCTTCCCGCGGAACATCGTGAAGCACCAGTTGAACATCTTCACGCCCGTCGGGACCGCGATGAGGAACGTCATGAGGCTGAAGAACGGCAGGAACACCTGGCCGGTCGTGAACATGTGGTGGGCCCACACGGAGAAGCCCAGGGCGCCGATGCCGGCGGTCGCGAAGATGAACGCCTTGTAGCCGAAGAGCGGCTTGCGGCTGAAGACGGGCAGGACCTCGCTGACGATGCCCATCGCCGGCAGGACCATGACGTACACCGCCGGGTGGGAGTAGAACCAGAACACGTTCTGGTAGAGCACGGCGTTGCCGCCGTGGAACGGGTCGAAGAACGTCCCCCCGAGGTTCCGGTCGATGAACAGCATGACCAGGGCGCTCGTGATGACCGGCGTGGCCATGAGCACGAGGACGCTCGTCACGAGCATCGTCCAGACCATGATCGGCATCCGGAACAGGGTCATCCCGGGCGCGCGCATCTTGAAGATCGTCACGAGGAAGTTGATCGAGCCGAGGATGGAGCTCGTGCCGATCAGGATGATCGACAGGATCCAGAGGTCCTGGCCCGAGCCGGGCGATTTCGTCGGCCCGACCTCCGACAGCGGCGGGTAGCTCGTCCAGCCCGCGGCGGCCGCGCCGCCGCTGGCGAGGAAGCCGGCCAGCAGCAGGATGCCGCCCATCGGCAGCATCCAGAACGACAGGGCGTTGATCCGGGGGAACGCCATGTCCGGCGCCCCGATCTGGAGCGGCACGATGTAGTTCCCGAGGCCCGCCAGCATCGGGATGATGAACAGGAAGATCATCACCGTCGCGTGGATCGAGAAGAACTCGTTGTAGACGTGCTCGTCCTTGAAGATCTGCAGTCCCGGCTGGGCCAGCTCGGCCCGGACGCCCAGCGCGAAGAAGCCACCGATCAGGAAGAACAGGAACGAGTTGATGACGTACATGATCCCGATCTTCTTGTGATCGGTCGTCGTCAGCCACTCGTACAGGCCGCTCCGGTACGCGGTGGTGGCGGGCGTCAGGACGTGGGTCGCCATGGGCAGTCGTTCCTCAGGGCACCGTGAGCGTGCCGTGCATGATCGAGGGGTGGACGATGCAGATGAACTCGTAGGTGCCGGGCGCCAGGCCCTGGTACTGGTACTGGGCTTCGTTCCCGCCATCGATCGTGGGCTGGTCGGCGATGACCGTCGTGCCATCGCTCTGGCGGATTTGCACGTTGTGCATGACCCCGGGCGGGTCCATGTTCTTGAAATCGATGACGAACGGCTGGTTGGCCGGGGCCTCGAGGCTCGTCTTGTCGAACTGGATGTTCTGGGCAGTCAGCTGCAGGGTCGCGGCGCCGCTCGGCACCGGTGGCGGCGTCCGGTTCGTGATCTCGACGAGTGACTTGAGCCAGGTGTCGTAGTCCGGCGAGCTCAGGCCGAGGACCGTGAACAGCATCGTCCGATGGCCGGTGCCGCAGAGCTCGGCGCACTGGCCGCGAAACGCCTGACCGGCGTCGCCCGGGTCGATGGTGAACTCGAACTTGTTGGTCTGGCCCGGGATGACGTCGCGCTTGAACAGGAACCGCGGGACGTACCAGGCGTGGATCACGTCCGGGCTGTCGAGGGTGATCTGGATCTTCTTGCCGACCGGCAGGGCCATCCCGCCGCAGCCGGCGTTGGTCATGCTCGCCTGGGCGCAGTCGGCTGACGTCGTGGCGTAGTACGGCACGGTCTGGGTCGCCATGACGTTGCCCGAGCCATCGAGGTACTCGAACTTCCAGACGAACTGCATCGCCACCGCGTGGACCCTGATGTCAGGCGCGTCGCTGACCGCGTTGACGGTGTTCAGCGTGTTGTACGAGATGGCGAACAGGTAGAGGACGATGACCGTCGGGATGACCGTCCAGATGATCTCGACCAGGTTGTTGCCGTGGGTCTGGGGCGGGAGCTCGTCGTCGCCGGGCTTCCGGCGGTAGCGGATGATGCTCCAGATGATCAGGCCTTCGACCGCGAGGAAGATCGCGATCGCGAGGGCGAAGACGATGTCGTACAGGCCGCGCGTGTCCTTGGCCTGGCTGGTCGCGGCGTCCGGCGGGTAGAGGTTCTGCCCGATCCCGCTGACGAACACCGCCGCGACGAGCGCGACCAGGAGAACCACCACGCCACCGGCGACGATCGCCTCCGGGGCAAGGCCTCTCCTGGGGGGACTCGACATCAAGTGTCCTCGGTGCGGAGCGACGAGACGGGGAGCCGGGGATCCGGGGGCGCGGCGGCCCGGATCAGGCCGCGGTGCCGATCCGAGCGATCAGCCCGGCCATGATAGCCAAGACCACCCGGTACGTGCTGCGTCCGAACGGCCGTGGGACGATACCGGGGTGACCCCCCACGGCCCGGCACGGCGCCTCGTCGGCTCGTTGGTCCTCGGTCCGGCAGCGGGGCTGGCGGCGTGGCTCGTCGCCGCCGCGCCGGTCGCCGCCCATGGGACCTTCGACCCCACGCCTCCGACGCTCTGGATCCTCGCCAGCGGCTGGCAGTTCGACCCGACCGTGGCCATCCCGCTTGCGCTGACGGCGGTCGGCTGGCTCTGGGTCGTCGACCGGATCGACAAGCGTCACCCCCACAACCCGGTGCCCCTGCGGCGGACGATCGCGTTCCTGCTCGGGCTCTTTGCCATCGCGGTCGCGCTCCAGTCCGGGATCGAGCGCTACGACACGACGCTGTTCTCGATCCACATGGTCCAGCACCTGCTCCTGCTGCTCGTCGCGCCGCCGCTGCTCCTCATCGGCGCACCGGTGACGCAGCTCCTCCGGGTCGCGTCGCCATGGGTGCGACGGCGGGTGCTCCTGCCGATCCTCGAGTCGACGCCCGTGGCGATCGCCTCCCATCCCGTCACGGCCTGGCTCGCGTTCATCCTCGTCCTGTGGCTGTCCCACTTCTCGCCGCTGTTCGACCTGGCCCTCGAGAACCCGCCGGTCCACCAGCTCGAGCACCTGCTCTATCTCGTCGTGGCGCTGCTCTTCTGGTTCCCGGTCGTCGGCGCCGATCCTGCCCGGCACCGGCTCGGCTACCCGGCCCGGGCGCTGTACCTCCTCGCCGCCATGCCGCCGAGCTCGTTCCTGGCGATGGAGCTGCTGTTCGCGGGCACGCCGCTCTACCACCACTACCTGACGCTCAACGCTCCGTATGGCATCGATGCCCTCGTCGATCAGCAGGCCGCCGCCGCGATCATGTGGATCGCGAGCGACGTGACCTTCATCGGCGCGATCCTCCTCATCATCGGGGCATGGATGCGGCACGAGGAGCGCCGGTCGGCCGAGACCGAGAGCCGGACCGATCTCGAGCGCGCCGCCCTGGCGTCGCGAGCGGATCGGCTGGCGGCGTTGCGAGCGGCGGAGCGCGCCGACGGCGAGGTCGGCCGTCGGTAGCGGCCGCTCGGTTCGATTCGGGAGCCGCGGTTCAGTCGGGGAGCGGCCAGCCCAGGAGCTCCCGGTAGCGCACCGGATCGACATTCCCGCCCGACACGATCGCCACGACCGTGCCCGTCACGCCATCCAGGCCCGCGTCGCCGGCCCGGAACCGCGCAGCGGCAGGAGCGAGCGCCCCGGATGGTTCGACGACCAGCCGCGCCTCCTCGGCAGCGAGACGGATCGCCGCCGCGATCTCTGCCTCGGTCACGGTCACGACGGCGTCGAGGCGGCGCGAGAGGTGCTCGAACGGCCGCCGGCCGATCGCCTGCGAACGCGTGCCGTCGGCGATGGTGCGCCCGGTCCGGGCGGCATCCCAGCGCACGATCCGGCCGGTCGAGAGCGACTCGGCGGCATCGGCGGCCAGGTCGGGCTCGACGCCGATGACCCGGACCTCCGGCCGAAGGAGCTTGACCGCCGACGCGATCCCGCTCGCGAGCCCGCCACCACCGATCGGGACGAGCACCGCGGCGAGATCCGGCACGTCCTCGACGATCTCCACCCCGACCGTCCCCTGGCCGGCGATCACCCGATCGTCGTCGTACGGCGGCACGAGGACCAGGCCACGCTCCTCGACGAGCCGGTTCGCCATGGCCTCGCGATCGCCGCTCGCCGGGCCGACCGTCACGATCTCGGCGCCGTCGGCCTCGACCCGTCCGCGCTTGATTGCCGGCGCGTCACTCGGCATGACGATGACGGCGTGCACCCCGAGGAGCCGGGCGGCCCGGGCAACACCTTGGGCGTGGTTGCCGGACGAGTGGCTGACGACGCCCCGGGCGCGATCCTCGGCCGACAGGAGCGAGATCGCGTTGTAGGCGCCCCGGATCTTGAAGGCCCCGACCGACTGGAGCGACTCGGCCTTGAGGAGGATCGGCGCCCCGCCTCGAGTCGTCCCGAACGGCAGGAGTGGGGAGCGAATCGCGATGCCCCGCAGCCGAGTGGCCGCGGCCCGGATCTCGGCCAGGCCGACGAGCGGTGGCTCGGCCTCCGACGTCGACGGGCGAAGGACCGGAACGGCGCTCGTCACCGGGCCTTGCGCGCGCAGTCGATGCAGAGCGGCACCCATGGGATCGCCTGGAGCCGTTCGGCGGCGATCGGCTTGCCGCAGCTCTTGCAGGTGCCATAGGTGCCGTGGTCGAGGCTCGCCAGCGCGGCGTCGACCTGGAGGAGCTGGGCCCGCTGGTGGTCGCGCATCGCGAGGTCGCGCTGCTGCTCGAAGACGTGCGTGGCGGCCGCGGCCTGCGAGCCGTAGGTCATCTGGCCGGGGCCCTCGATCGGCTCGCCCAGCGCGGCCAGCAGGCGATCGCGCTCCAGCAGGAGCGCCGCGCGCGCGGCATCCGTGTCAACCGCGGGGAACATGGCACGATGCTACTCGTACGCGAGGAGGCAGCATGGCGGCAACCGAGCAGGATCCCGTCTGCGGGATGGACGTCGATCCGGACAGGAACCCGAACCTCCATCTGGAGTTCGACGGCAAGACCTACTGGTTCTGCGGCAAGGGCTGCATGCTCGAGTTCCGCGACGACCCGAAGACCTACACGGACCCGAGGTACGAGCCCCAGGGCATGTAGCGCTACGTCCGGCTGCCGCCGACCCCGGTGCTGCCACTGAGGCGCGACGCGAGGTAGACCGGCGCGGCCGACAAGATGATCAGGACCACCGCCACGACGTTGACGATCGGGCGCTGGTTCGGCCGCGACAGGTTGCTCAGGATCCAGATCGGGAGCGTCTCCTGCGTGCCCGCGGTGAAGGTCGTGACGATGATCTCGTCGAACGACAGGGCGAACGCCAGCAGCCCGCCTGCGACGAGCGCCGTGCGAATGACCGGGAACGTGATGTGCCGGAACGTCTGCCACGTGTCGGCGCCGAGGTCCATCGACGCCTCCTCGATGGATCGCGACGACCGGCGCAGCCGGGCGATGACGTTGTTGTAGACGACGACGATGCAGAACGTCGCGTGGCCCACCACGATCGTGAGCGTCGTGAACCCGATCCCCGAAGTGTTGATCGTCGAGTTCAGGGCCATGCCGGTGACGATCCCCGGCAGCGCGATCGGGAGGACGAGGGCGAACGAGATCGTGTCGCGGCCGAAGAACCGGAAGCGGTGGACCGCGAACGCGGCGAGCGAGCCGAGGAGGAGCGCCAGCAGCGTCGCCCCGAGCCCGACCTCGAGCGATAGCGCCAGCGCCTCCTTCACCGAGGCATTGGCCAGGGCCGCCTCGAACCACTTCGTGCTGAACTCCTGGATCGGCCAGGCCTGCACCCGCTGGGCGTTGAAGGCGTACAGGACGATGACGCCGATCGGGATGTACAGGAACGCGAACCCGGCAACGGTGGCGATCCGGAGCGCCCAGCGACCCATCCGGGCTACAGGGCGTCGAACGCGCCGAGGCGGCGCGCGAGCAGCAGGTAGACCCCCATGATCAGGATCGGGACGACGGCGAATGCCGCGGCGAACGGGATGTTGTTCGCGACGCCCTGGCTGTCATAGATCACGTTGCCCAGGAACTGCGAGTTGCCGACGAGCTTCGGGGTGATGTAGTCGCCGAGGGTCAACGAGAACGTGAAGATCGAGCCCGCGGCCAGGGCCGGCATCGCGAGCGGCACGACGATCCGTCGGAACGTCGTGAGGCCCCGTCCCCCGAGATCGGCCGACGCCTCGAAGTACGACTGCGGGATCCGCTCCAGGCCGGCGTAGATCGGCAGGATCATGTACGGCAGCCAGAGGTAGCTGAAGACCAGGGCCATGGACACCTCGGTGAACCCCGGGCTCAGGCCCGGGAGGCCGACCGATGCCGATGCCCAGTCGAGGAGCCCGCCCGGCGACAGGATGACTCGCCAGGCGTAGACCCGGACGAGGTAGCTCGACCACAGCGGCAGCAGGACGAGCATGAAGAGGATCGAGCGCAACCGCGGCGACGCGACCCGGGCCATGTAGAACGCGATCGGGAAGGCGATGAGCCCGTCGATGATCGTGACCGAGGCGGCGATCGAGACGGTCCGGATCGTGATCGTCCGGTAGACCGGGTCGCTGAGCAGGGTGGCGAAGTTCTGGAGAGTGAACGATCGGACGATCGAGGAGGTCGTCGGGTCGAGGTGCCAGAACGCCGTGAGGAGCAGCACCGCGAGCGAGCCGAGGTAGACGAGGCCGAACCACGCGATCGGTGCGGCGAGGAGGAGCCACAGCTGGACGCGCGGCAGCGCGTAGAGGCGGGTGAGCAGTCGCCGCCCGAGCGACCGCGGCGGGGCGGCGGGCGGCAGGGCAGCGGGCGGCAGGGCGGCGGCGTTGCTCGACATGGGTTCGGGGACGACCGCCCGGCCGGCGGAGGGTCGGCCGGGCGGCTCCTCCTACGGGGCCGCGATCAGCCCTTGATCTCGGTCCACTTGCTGGTCCACACCGAGTAGTCGATGCAGGTCTGGCCGCGGCTGTCGCCGCAGTCCGCGACGGGCGTCTTCCAGAACGCGATCGTGCCGTAGTAGCTCTGGTCGGTGACGTGGTAGGCGGTGCAGAAGTTGGCGAGCTTGTAGGGTCCGACGCCCTTGTTGAGGGCATCGCACGCCTTCGGGTTCGCCGGCGCTTCGCCGAACGACTCGGCGACCTCGGCCTGGACCTGGGGCGTCAGCATCCAGCCCATCCACTTGAGCATGCAGTTGGGGTGCTGGGCGTGGGACGACAGCATCCACGTGTCCGCCCAGCCGGTCATGCCCTCGCTCGGGACGACCTGTGCCACGGGCACGCCGGCGCCGAGCAGAGTGTTGACCTGGTACGGCCACGTCGTGCCGACGACGACGGCCTTGCTCGTGAAGTTGTCGATCTCCTTGTTGAAGTCGGACCAGTAGTCACCGACCGAGGCTCGCTGCGTGGTGAGCAGCTGGACGGCCGCGTCGAACTGGGCCTGGTTCAGCTCGTAGGGATCGGTGATCCCGAGGCTCGTGTCGTGGGCCTTCAGGTACAGGGCCGCGTCGGCGATGTAGATCGGGCTGTCGTAGTCGGTGATCCTGCCCTTGTACGGGGCCGATGCCGTCGGGTCGAAGACGACGTTCCAGCTGGTCGGCGCGGGCGTCACGACGTCGGTGCGGTACATCAGCGAGTTGCCGCCCCAGCCGTGGGGGACGCCGTAGTGCTGGCCGCCGACGACGTAGTGCGGCGCGTTCTGGAGGAACGGCGCCACGTCCGCGAAGTCGGGGAAGAGCGAGGTGTCGACGGGGGCGACGTCACCGTTGCCGATGAGCCGCAGGGTCGCGTCGCCGGACGCGGACACGCCGTCGTACACCGTGCCGCCACCCTGGCGCATGAGGGTGACCATCTGGTCGGAGGTGTCGGCCTTCTTGGCGTTCACCTGGCAGCCGGTCTGGGTCTCGAACGGATGGACCCAGTCGTACTCCGGGGCGTTCGAGCCGTCCTCGGCGTAGCCGGCCCAGATGATGATGTTCAGGGTGCCTTCGCCTGGACCGATGGTCGGAGCCGCGGCGGCGACCGACGGCTCCGCCGAGCCCGGGACGGTCGCTCCGGGCAGGCTGGCCGCCGGTGTGCTCCCGCCGGTGCAGGCTGCCGCGATCAACGCGAGCGCCGGCAGGAACGCGAGAACGCGGGTTCGGTGCATGGGTTCCTCCCATCGCGCTCGATGGCGCGACCTCTGGTGGCCGCTCACGCCTGTGAGCGCGCCGATGGCTGCCCGACGGGGAAGTTGTGGACGCGTTTCCAGATAAGGCGGACTCGACGGCCCTCCGCGGCGAGTGCCTCCATCGACGAGGTCGCGAGATTCTGCTCGGTGACGACGAGCTCCGAGCCGGCATCCAGCGTGACGACGTAGCGCGTGTCCGGACCGAGGTACACGACCGTCCGGATCCGCCCGAGGGCGCTCGATTCGTCGTCACCCACAGGACCCTCGGGATCGGCGAGGCGGATCTTCTCGGGCCGAACCGTGAACGTTCCGGCCCTGCCGACGATCGCCTCGGCCACTGCGCCGTTCAGCAGGTTGGACGTGCCGACGAAGCCCGCCACGAACGGCGTTGCCGGCCGCTCGTAGACATCGGCGGGTGAGCCGACCTGCTCGATCCGGCCCGCGCTGAACACCGCCAGGCGGTCGCTCATCGTGAGCGCCTCCTCCTGGTCGTGGGTCACGTAGATGAACGTGATCCCGACCTCCTGCTGGATCGCCTTGAGCTCGATCTGCATCTCCTCGCGGAGCTTGAGATCGAGCGCACCCAGCGGCTCGTCGAGGAGCAGCACCCGCGGCCGGTTGACGAGTGCCCGCGCGAGCGCGACACGCTGCCGCTGCCCGCCGGAGAGCTGGCCGGGCTTGCGCCGCTCGTAGCCCGAGAGCCGGACCATCGCCAGGGCGTCGCTCACGCGCCGCTCGCGCTCCGCCTTGGGGACCTTCCGGATCATCAGGCCGTAGGCGACGTTGTCGCCGACCGACATGTGCGGGAAGAGGGCATAGTCCTGGAAGACCGTGTTGACATCACGATCGAAGGGCGGCTTCTCGGTGACGTCCACGCCCTGGAGGAGGATCCGGCCCTCGGTGGGGACCTCGAACCCCGCGATGATCCGGAGGGTCGTCGTCTTGCCCGAGCCCGACGGCCCGAGCATCGAGAAGAACTCGCCGTCGTGGATGACGAGGTCGATGCCGGCAACGGCCGTCACGACATCGTCGGCCGCGCCCTCGACGGACTTCGCGACTCGCCGGCCGACCGCGCCCTCGAAGCGCTTGACGATGCCACGGAGCTCGACGGATGGCGGCGCCGCGGCCGCATCGCCCGGTTTGACCTGCGCCGACGTGAGGGTCGCCACGCGCTCCTCGTGCGGGTCCCGTCGTCCCGTGCCCTGATCGGCACGCGATTCGTCGAGAACGCAGCCCGCGTCCACGAGGGTCGCACCCACGGGCGGGGACCGTGAGTGGGCGCGACGACTATCCGATCCGCGAGAGCGCGGTGTCAAGATTTGGTTCCGGGACCCGGTGGTACCCTTCGGCCCGTCTCGCCGCATCTGCCGCAGAGGAGCCCCACGCGACATGACCTACGTGATCGCCGAGCCCTGCATCGACGTGCTCGACCTCTCGTGCGTCTCCGTCTGCCCCGTCGACTGCATCCACTACGAAGAGGGCGTCGACCGGAAGCTCTTCATCGATCCGAACGAGTGCATCGACTGCGGCGCGTGCGAGCCCGAATGCCCCGTGAACGCGATCTTCCCGGAGGACCAGCTGCCCACCGAATGGGCGGGCTACACGCCGATCGACGCGACCTGGTTCACGGATCGCGCCGCGGCCCGCGCCGCGCTGGACGCCGCGAAGCCGGCGGGCTAAGCCCGACCGGGCGCCGGCGCGCCCGGCTTCCTGACCGTCGCGGCGATCGCGACGCCGATCCCGACCGCGATCAGCACGTCCCCGACGCTGAACACGTTGGCGAGCGGAACCCACGACGGCACGGCGAAGATGTCGGTGAGGAACCCGAGCGCCGGGTGCTGTAGGACGACGCTGTTCGTGTGACCGCCGGCGTCGAGGCCCGCGGTGGCGAGCGCCGCGGGATCGGCCGGCATGGAGCCGCCGTTCGCCACGATTGCCACGAGGTTTGCGGCCGCCCCCACCGCCACGATCGCCATGCCCGGAATCGCCAGGTTGCGCAGCACGGCGACGAGGACCGCGAGCGTCGACAGGACATAGATCGCCGGTGCCAGGGACCCCGCGGCGGCGAACCCGGTCCCGGTGAAGAGCGCGACCTGGACGAGCAGCCCGCCGACCGCGAGCCAGGGCCATCGGAAGTGGAGCCGGCCGAGGCGCTCCAGGCGGCCGCCGAGCACGAGACCGACGACCAGCCCGATGGGGAGCGCCCAGAGGATCAGCATCCCGACGGGTTTGGCGGCTGCACGAGGGTGGCCGCCGGCACGAGGTCGTGCTCCGGCACGCGTTCAGCCGGCGGCGTCGAGGATCTCGCGCAGCTGGAGGACGTGCTCGCCGGCGTGCGTCGCCAGGAACCGCTCGCCGATGTCGGGCAGCTGCATCGCGCCGATCCTCCGGGTGCAGGCCAATTCGTACATCTTCGCCGGCGGCCTCGAGCTCGCGGAGGCGGGCTGCGACACGCCGGCCGTCGGCCAGGATCCGGGCGAGCAGCTCGCGGATGGGAATCGTGCGGTCACGCGCGATGATCGCGATTCGGACCGGGTCATCGGACACCCGCCCGAATGGGACCGGATGGGTGGCGTCGAACGGAGCCGCGACGATCCGCTCGATCTCGCCGAGCCAGTAGGGGAGCATCTCGCTCACGTGGGCGAGGACCTCAGGCGGGCCCCAGCCTGCCTCGGGCCCCGTCCCGAAGTCGGCCGCCAGCTGCCATGGCTCGCGAGCCGCGAGGTCGGGTCCCATCGCCACCACCTCGCGGGCCGCGGATTCCAAGCGATCTGCGACGTCGGAGAGGCTCGCCATGACCGGGAGTGTCGCACACGGGACTACCATGGGACCCGATCGACGAGCCGTCTGGGCGACACCCAGCGGCTCCCTCGCACGAGGAGCGCGTTCGATGACCGAGACCATCACCCGCGGCGCCGCCAACCAGGCGGGCGCCCACATCAACAAGAACGCCTATGCCGAGGCGAAGGACTTCCTGCCCCTCAACGGCCTCGACCATGTCGAGTTCTGGGTCGGCAACGCCCGCCAGGCGGCCCACTACTACCGGGCCCTGTGGGGCTTCACGCCGGTTGCCTACGCGGGTCTCGAGACCGGCGTCCGCGACCGCTCCAGCTACGTCATGCGCCGGAACGACATCACGATCGTCCTGACGGGCGCACTCCACCCCGAAAGCCCGATCGCGGAGCACGTGAAGGAGCACGGCGACGGGGTCCATGACATCGCCTTCTCCGTCGATGACTCGGCATCGGCATGGCGCGAGACGACCAGCCGTGGCGCGCGATCGGTGCAGGAGGCCGTCGAGCTGGACGGGGGCGAGGACGGGACGCTGCGCCGGAGTGCCGTCGGAACGTACGGCTCGGTCCAGCACAGCTTCGTCGACCGGCGCGACTATCACGGCGTCTTCGCGCCGGGCTATCGCCGGATCAAGAAGCCCGCGGCAGCCGCGACCGGGATGTCGCTGCTGGAGATCGACCATTGCGTCGGCAACGTGGCCCTCGGCGACATGAACAAATTCGTCGACTACTACCGCGACGTGTTCGGCTTCGCCCAGCTCATCCACTACGACGACAAGGTCATCCACACCGACTACTCGGCCCTCATGTCGAAGGTCATGACCAACGGCAACGGCCGGATCAAGTTCCCGATCAACGAGCCGGCGACGGGCAAGAAGAAGAGCCAGATCCAGGAGTTCCTGGACTACTACTACGAGGCCGGAACGCAGCACATCGCGCTCCGGACCGAGGACATCGTCGGCACGGTTCGGACGCTGCGCGAGAACGGCATCGAGTTCCTCGGCATGCCGCATGCGTACTACGAGCAGCTCCCGGATCGCGTCGGTGACGTCGGCGTCTCGATCGAGACGCTCGAGGAGCTCGGCATCGAGGCCGACCGTGACGAGGAGGGCTACCTCCTCCAGATCTTTACCCGCCCGATCCAGGACCGCCCGACGTTCTTCTTCGAGATCATCGAGCGGCACGGCTCACGCGGCTTCGGCGTCGGCAACTTCAAGGCCCTCTTCGAGGCGATCGAGATCGAACAGGCCCGCCGCGGCAACCTCTAGCGCCGCGCCCCAGCGCGGGTCCCGCCGCGCCCAGGCGCGGGTCCCTGCCTAACGCGGGTGCGGGTGGCGTTATCACCGCGGCGCTGGGTGGCGATGGCTTTATTCCGACCCGGATGGCCTTGAGCCCGGAGCTGCAGCGGAACCCCGCACGCGGACTCGCCGCCGAGGGGCGAACCGCTCACTAGCGCCACCCACACCGGCGCTGGACCAGAAGGACAAGCCCGCGACGCGGCCCACCGGCCGACGGATCCAGGTACGCATCGCGTGTCCGTCGGCCGGAAGGGCCGACCGCAGGACCGAGCCGAAGCGGGCGGCAAGACGGCGATTCACGCGACTCTCGGCGACCACCACCCAGGCGCTGACAGACGTGGCGCGCCAGCCTCGCTCGGCCGCGATCTGGGGTCCCAGACGGACTCGGCGGGAGGTGGTCGCGAGCAGGTAGGCGAGATCGGTCAGCTCGGTCTCCAGCTCGATGACGAGCAATGAACCGGTCGTCGCATGGAAGGCGACGATGTCGATGACGCCTCGCTCGGAGCCGATCGCGAAGGCGACCTCGGGCGCGTGGGCCCACTCGTTGCGCCTGTCGAGGAAGCGCGCGACCGACTCGTGGAGTCGCGTGTGCGCCTCGTTCAGGAGGCGGTCTGCATCGCCGCCTCGCCAGCGAGGCTCCAGGTCGATGGTCGCCCCAAGCGCAGCCGCGATGGCGCGAAGGGTCCGAAGCGACGTCGAGCCGATCCGGCCAGCCTCGACCTCCGAGATCAACGAGCTCGAGACACTCGCCGCCCGCGCGACATCGGCTTGACGCCAACCGCGTTTGATCCGGATCGCACGGAGCAGCGACCCGACCCGGGCATCCTGCATGGATTGATCATCGCGATACGCGCTTCAATGCCAGTTATGGAGCTTGACCCTGCCGGCCTCTCCTCTATATTGACTGCCAAGCACGTCAATGAATGCTGGTCCGAGGACTGGGCGTGACCTAGCGAGGGAGCTGGTGGCGATCGCGAACCGCGTCCCGACTCGGACACTCCTGCTCGGCGGCATCGTCGGACCGGTGCTGTTCGTCGCGGTCATCCTCGTGGCCGGCGCGATTCGCCAGGGCTATGACCCGGTCCGGCAGTACGTCAGCCTCCTGAGCCTCGGCGACGGCGGCTGGGTGCAATCCGCGAACTTCGTCCTGGCCGGACTCCTGATCGCCGCGTTCGGCGTCGGCCTCCGGCGAACGGCGAGCGAGGACCGAGCGGGGCGCTGGATGGCCCGCTTCGTGACGGCCGCCGGCCTCGGCCTGATCTGGAACGGGATCTTCGCCACCGATCCTGCCCAGGGCTATCCGGCCGGGGCGCCGCCCGGCCTGCCGACGAGCCAGGGCTGGCACGCGACGCTGCACTACCTGGGCTCGGTGGTCGTCTTCGGCGGCCTCGCGGCGGCGAGCGCGCTCTCGGCCTGGCGCGGCATCGGCACCGGGCGGCTCTCGTCGATCGGATGGGCGGCCTATTCGCTGCTCGGCGGGGCCATCGTCCTCGGCGGCTGGATCGGCCCGTTCCTCATCGTCGGGCCGTACGGGATCGCGCCGACGGCCGGGCTGCTGCAGCGGCTGACGATCGTGGCCGGCATGCAGTGGCTCGTGGTCGTGGCCCTCCTGCAGCTTCGACGCCTGCCCGGCGCCGCCGCGACCGAGCCGACGGCCGCCTGACTCGATGGCGCCCCGGGCTTACACCCTTCGCCGCCGGGCCAGGACCTCGGCCTCGACCCGCGCTCGGATCGTCGAGTCGGCCGCCGCCCTCTACCGTGAGCGCGGCGTGACCGGAGCGACCCTCGCGGCGATCGCGGCACGGGCCGACGTCTCGCGCGGGACGATCCTCCACCACTTCGCCGGCGCGGATGGCCTGCTCGAGGCGGTCGCCGACGAGATGCTCGAGGCGCTCGAGCTGCCGGACGAGCGGATCCTCGACGGCATCGACGATCGGGAGGCCCGGATCCGGGTCTTTCTCGATGCGATGGTCCTGTTCTTCGAGCGGAGCACGCGATGGTGGCAGGTCTTCGAGCCCGTCCTGCAGCGTCCGGCGCTCCAGGCCCGCGAGGCGACCTACCGGGCCCAGATCGGGCGGCTCCAGGACGCGGCGCTCGGGCCGGCGGTCAGCGGCGATCCGGAGGCCGCCTCCGTCGTGGGGGCGCTGCTGCATCCGGGAACCATGGGTGCCTTCCTGGGGGGGCTGGACCAGGCTGGGGTCGGAGCGGACGACCGACGTCGGCTGTTCGCAGATGTTGTCATCGGCTACCTCGATCGGCGGGCGGCGGCGGCCTCCGAGGTCGAGGAGCCGGCTCGGCATGGATCAATCGGGGATTGATGGGGGATTGATCGGAGAAGCGGGAGGGACCTTGGAGATGAACACGGAACGCGTCAGAGCGGGCGCCCGGGCGGCCATGGTCGTGGCCGTTGCCGGGGCCGTCGGCCTCGTGGCCATCGGGCTGTTCTTCGCCGTCGGCCAACCGTTCGGCACGATCAACGATTTTGCCGGCCTGGTCATGATCGGGTCGCTGCAACCGGTGATGCTGGCCCACTACGAGCTCGGTGGGCCGGTGCCGCTGTGGCCGGCTCGCCTGTCCCTCACCGGCGCGACCCTGGCGGTCGCCGGCTGGGCGATCATCCAGGTCGCGTTCGTCCTCGGCCTGTTCACGGTCGATGTCGATCGGGCCGCGACGGGAGTCTGGGCCGTCCAGGCGATCCTCCAGGGCGTGATCGGGCTCTGTATCGCCGGCGCGAGCCTCCTCGCGGGACGGTGGCTGCCACCGCTGGTGCGAAGCCTCGGCATCGTTGCCGGGGTCGGGGTCGTCGTCATGGCCGCTGGGATCCTTCGGGGCGGCTACCTCGACGACCTCACGAACGTCGGCGGGGTCGGCTACCAGATCGTGCTGCCCGTCTGGGCGTTCCTGCTCGGTCGCGTCTTCCGGTCCCGCGTGGCCGCGCCCGCGCCCGCGCCCGCCGCGGAGGCGAGCCCGACTCGGCGGCATGCGGATCGGGCACGTTCGGGAGCTCCACGCGGCGGCGGGCGCGCCCTGGCGTCTCGCCGTTGCGGCCGGCCCCGAAGGGCCGTGGTTGGATGCGGAGGTCGTACGCCGGCGCGTCATCGCCGCCCAACCCGGTCGGGCCCACAACGCGAGCCTCTTCCGGCAGTCGCTCTCGACGGTCGATGAGCTGCTCGCGCGCGGCCTTCGCCTCGCCATCCTCGAGGAGCTGGTCGACGGCTTCGCGGCCGCCGGCGGCGCGCGGGACGACGATGACGACGCGGTGCTGGACGCGAGCGACCTGGCCTTCGGGCCACCGGTCCTCCGCCCGCCGGCGTTCCGCGATTTCTATGTCTTCGAGCGGCACGTCCGGACGATGTGGGAGCGCCGCGGCGGCGAGATCCCGGAGGCGTGGTACCGCCTGCCGATCTTCTACTTCTCGAACACGTCCGAGATTCGCGGGCCTGGCGACCCGGTCTGGGCGCCAAAGGGCTCTTCGGAGCTGGACTTCGAGCTGGAGGTCGGGGCAATCGTCGACACGTCCGTCTTCAATCTCGCGGCGGACCGGGCTGAGGAAGCGATCGGCGGGTACGTCGTCCTAGCTGACTGGTCGGCCAGGGACCTCCAGCGTGATGAGAGCGTGGTGCGCCTCGGGCCGGCGAAGGGCAAGGACTTCGCGACCTCGATCGGGCCGTGGATCGTGACCCCCGACGAGCTCGCCGATGCCCGCGCCGCGGGCGCGATCTCACCCGATCTCGCCATGACCGCGACGGTGACGGGCGGCGACGGCCGGACCGTCGAGATCTCGCGCGGCACGTGGGGGAGCGCCCACTTCTCCTTCGGCCAGATGCTCGAGCGGGCGTCGGCCGACGTCCACGTTCGGCCGGGCGAGATCCTGGGCAGCGGCACCGTTGGTGGAGGTTGTCTGCTCGAGGTCAAGGACGAGACCCTCGGTCGCTGGCTCGAGCCCGGCGACCAGGTGACCCTCTCGATCGAGCGGATCGGGGAGCTCCGGACACCGATCATTGCGAGGCCTACCAGATGACCGACGCCACGTCGGCCTCCACCCCGGCTCCCGTGCCGGCTCCGAAGGTCTTCAAGCTCCGGGCGCCGCGGCTGCCCGACGGGCTGGATACCCCGGCCGTCGTCATCGACCTGGACGTCGTGGAGCGGAACGCCCGCCGCCTGGGCGACGAGCTTGCGCAGCGGGGGATCGCCCTCCGGCCCCACGCCAAGACCCACAAGAGCATCAAGCTCGCCCGGATCCAGCTCGACGCCGGGGCGCACGGCATCACCGTCGGGACCCTCGGCGAGGCCGAGGTCTTCGCGGGTGCGGGCGCGGGCCTGGACGACCTGTTCATCGCCTATCCGATCTGGGCGGTCGGTCCGAAGGCCGCTCGGCTTCGGACGCTCCAGGACAAGGAGCGCCTCACGCTATCGGTCGGGTTCGACTCGATCGCCGGCGCCGAGCGCCTCGCGGCGGCCGTGAAGGGCTCGGTCCGGCCGCTGCGCGTGGTCCTCGAGCTCGATCCCGGGAACCGCCGGACCGGGGCGCCGCCGGATCAGGCGGGCGAGATCGCGGCGGCGGCACGGGGCTTCGGGCTCGAGGTCCTGGGCGTGTTCACCCACGGCGGCCATTCGTACGGCTTCGGCCTGGCGGCGCCGGCGGGCGCCGACGAAGTGGCGGCGCTCACGACCGGGGCCGCCGCGCTTCGGGCGCAGGGCATCGAGCCCCGGGTCATCAGCGCCGGCTCGACCCCGACCGAGCTCACGGCCGCGGTCGCGCCGGTCAACGAGATCCGCGCCGGGACCTACCTCATCGGCGACCGCCAGCAGGCCGTCATCGGGGCGGTGCCATCGGACGGGATCGCGATCGCAGTGGCCGCAACCGTCGTCAGCGTCGCGGTGGCGGGCCAGGTCGTCATCGATGCCGGCGCCAAGACGCTCACCAAGGACGTGGCCCCCTACCTGACCGGCTACGGCCTCATTCCGGCGTATCCGGACGCGATCATCGAGCGTGTCTCCGACTACCACGGGGTGGTCCGGATCCCGGAGGGCACGCCGTCGCCGAAGGTCGGCGAGGTGGTCGCGGTGATCCCGAACCATGTCTGCCCGGTCATCGACCTGCGCGACACGTTCATCGCGACGCGCTCGGGGACGGTCGTCGGCATCTGGCCCGTCGATGCGCGAGGCCGCAGCGGCTGATGGCCGACGACGTGGCCGGGGTCGTGATCCGCGACCTGCGGCCGAGCGACTGGCCGGCGGTCGCCGCGATCTACGGCGAGGGGATCGAGACCGGTGACGCGACCCTCGAGTCCGCGATCCCGCCGTGGTCCCAATGGGACGCCGGCCATCGCTCGGATTGCCGGCTCGTCGCCGAGCGCGACGGGCAGGTGGTCGGCTGGACCGCCATCTCGAGCTACTCGGGCCGATCGGTGTACTCCGGTGTTGCGTGGGAAAGCGTCTATGTGGCGGCCTCGGCGCGAGGTGCGGGCGTCGGCCGGGCGCTGCTCGAGGCGCTCATCGAGGCCTCGGAGGCGGCGGGCGTCTGGACGCTCCTCGCGGGCGTGCAGATCGAGAACAAGGCCAGCCTCGCGCTCCACGAGCGCGTCGGGTTTCGCCGGATCGGCGTCCAGGAGCGGGTCGGTCGCGACCCGATGGGACGCTGGCGGGACGTCGTGCTCCTCGAGCGACGGAGCACGCTGGTGGGCGACTAGACTCCTCGTTCGGAGGTCGTCGATGTACTACGTCCGCCACGGCAACGTTCCCCAGCAGCGCCACACCCAGCTCCGCTCGCCCGACGGCAAGCTCTACGCCGAGGAGCTGTTCGGGGTGGAGGGCTTCACCGGCCGAAGCTCGCTCCTCTACCACCTAACGCCGCCGACGCAGACCCACAAGATCGAGCCGGTTCGGGAGTTCCGGCTCGAGGCGGCCGACGAGAAGGCCCACCGCCACCACCTGACCAAGACCGGCGCGGTCGAGCCGAAGGGCGACGCGATCAGTGGCCGCATCCCGCTGTACTTCAACAACGACGTCGTCTTCGGTGTGATCCGGCCCGCGGAGGGGATGCCCCCCGGCCAGTTCTATCGCAACGGGATCGCCGACGAGATGCTGTATGTCCACGAGGGCACGGGCGTCTGCGACACGATCTTCGGGCCGTTGCGCTATGCGCCGGGCGACTATCTGGTCCTCCCGATCGGGACGACCTGGCGCCTCGATCCGGATGCCGGCTCAGAGCAGCGGATGCTCTATCTCGAGGCGCCGTCCGAGATCGAGCCGCCGAAGCGCTATCGCAACGACTACGGCCAGCTGCTCGAGCACTCGCCCTACTCGCAGCGCGACCTCGAGGCGCCCGACGAGGTGGGACCGCGCGACGAGGCCGGCGAGTTCGTCATCCACGTCCGTTCGACCGATCGGGTCACCGCGTATCACTACCGCCATCACCCGTTCGATCTCGTCGGCTGGGACGGCTACCTCTGGCCGTTCCGGTTCAACATCGCGAACTTCCAGCCGATCACGGGCCGGGTCCACCAGCCGCCGCCGGTCCACCAGACGTTCCAGGCCCGGAACTTCGTCGTCTGCTCGTTCGTGCCCCGGAAGTTCGACTACCACCCCCTCGCGATCCCCGCGCCGTACAACCACTCGAACATCAACAGCGACGAGGTCATCTACTACGTCGCCGGCAACTTCATGAGCCGTCGCGGCGTGGAGATCGCGTCGTTCACGCTCCATCCAGCCGGAATTCCGCACGGTCCCCACCCGGGCACGGTCGAGGCGTCGATCGGCAAGGAGGGAACCGAGGAGCTGGCGGTCATGGTCGACACGTTCCATCCGCTCCACCTGACCAAGGCAGCCCTCGAGCTCGACGACGATCGCTACCCGTACTCGTGGCTGCCGCCGGAGGACGCGGCAGGTCACGCTTCCGAGCTCGCGGAGCGAGGCCCGGAGGCGTTCCCGGACTGAGCGCGGGGTGTGGCGCGCGGGCATCATACGGACGTGCCCGACTCGAACCCGTCCACGTTCCGGGGCCGTGTCCTCTCCGGCGAGATCCTCTACGGCTGCTGGGCCGGCCTCGGGTCGCCGCTCGCGGCGGAGCTCGTCGGACGGGCCGGCTTCGACTGGGTCGTCGTCGACCTCGAGCACGGGGCCGGTACGGAATCCGAGCTGCTGGCCCACCTGAACGCGATCGAAGTCACGGGCGCGACCGCGCTCGTCCGGCCCCAGTCCGGCGAGCGCCTCCGGATCGGGCGGGCGCTCGATCTCGGTGCCGCCGGCGTCGTCATTCCCCGGCTCGACTCGACCGCCGAGGCCCGCGAGGCCGTGACCTTCCTGCGCTATCCACCAGCCGGCATGCGCGGCGTGGCGCTCCTGACCCGCGGCGCGCGCCTCGGGACCGTCGGCCACAGCGAGGTCGGGATGATCAATCGTGACATCGTCGGGATCGTCCAGGTCGAGTCGCCGGGCGCGCTGCGCGACGCCCCCGAGATCGCAGCGCTCGACGGCGTCGATGTCCTCTTCGTCGGTCCGGCCGACCTGTCGCACTCGCTCGGCGTTCCGGGGCAGTTCTCGGATCCCACGTACCAGGCTGCGCTCAAAGCGGTTGTCGCCGCCTGTCGGGCGAACGGCAAGGCCGCGGGGATCCTCCTTTATGACCACACCTCGTTCGGGCCGCACGTGGACCTCGGCTTCACCTTTGTCGGGCTCGGCGCCGACGCCTCGTTCGTCGTCTCGGGCGCCGCCGCCGCGCTCAAGTCCGCGAGGTCGTCCCGGGCGTAACTGCCGAGGAAGTGCCCGGTCGCACACTCGGGGTATGACCTTCGTCCGGATCGGCCGGGTGATCCGGACGCTTCGACGCGATCGAGGTTGGCGACAGATCGATCTTGGGCGTCGCGCCGTCTGCAGCCAGCAGGCCATCTCCCTGATCGAGTGCGGTCGCGGAGATCGCCTGTCGGCGCGGACCCTCACGAGGGTTGCGTCTCAGCTCGAGTGCGAAGTCGATCTCGCGATTCGCTGGCGAGGCGGCCAGATCGAGCGACTCCTCGACGAGGGTCACGCTCATCTGGAGAACGCCATCGCCGTGGAGCTCGCAACCTGCGGGTGGGAAGTGCGCGTCGAGGTCACCTATTCCATCGGCCGAGATCGAGGTTCGATCGACGTGTTCGCCTTCGACGCAACCTCCGGCGTCGTCCTTGTCGTCGAGGTCAAGACGGATCTGCTATCCGCCGAGGCGACGGCCCGAAAGCTCGATGAGAAGGTGCGTCTGGCTCGGGAGATCGCCCTGGACCGTTTTGGCTGGAACGCCGTGAATGTGGCGCGGCTGCTCGTCCTACCCGAATCGCGGACGGCTCGTCGACGGATTGCCGCCCACGCTGAGCTGTTCAGGCGTCTGTATCCCACGCGCGGCCACGAGGTGCATCGCTGGCTTCGGTCGCCGAGCGGATCGATGAGCGGGCTGCTCTTTCTGGCACCTACGAAGGCTGTTGGTACTCGGCGAGCGTTGACGAGCCGGCGGCGGATCTGCAGGCCTTAGTCGGCATAGTCCACGTTCAAATCGACAGCACCGACCCTCGCCGGCGGCCAAACGGCGGCCGCATGCTGCCTCGACGCTCGCCCAACACCAACGATCTCGGTATCCGCCGATCTCCAAACGCCCGCGACGCCTCCTGGCACCAGCCGGGCCTCGCCAACGGAGTGCGCGGAGGAACGCACTACACTTCACGCTCGTGACCGAGATCACCGAACGGGAAGTCGCCGAGCGCGTCCCGACGCTCGCCGATGAGAAGCTGAAGATGCTCGGCCGGCGCGATCCCCTGACCGTCGCGCCCGGCACGAGCCTGCGCGAGTGCGTCGCGATCATCCAGCGCGCGGGCACGGCCGATTCGGTCTTCGTGACGGACCCGGCCGGCAGGCTCGTGGGCGTGCTCACCGAGCGGGACATCTTCGGCAAGCTCGTGGCGACCGGCGTGGATCTCGACCAGCCCGTCGAGAACCTCATGGTCACGCACCCGTGGACGCTCCACCTGGAGCAGCCGATCCGCCACGCGATCGATCTCATGCAGACCGGCCGCTACCGCAACGTGCCGCTCGTCGACGATGACGGGCTGCTCGTCGGGGTCGTCCGGCCGGTCGACGTCCTCAAGTACCTCGCCGAGGCGTTCCCCGAGGAGCTCCTCAACCTGCCGCCTCGGCCGCACCAGCGGATGGCCGCCTCCGAGGGCGCATGAGCAGGACAGCACAGCGCATGAGCGGCACGGAACGGCGCATGACCAGGACGGCCCGCGCATGACCCTCACCGAACCCAAGGTCGTCACCGAGCGCGAGCTCGATCGCGTCACGATCCGCTTCGCCGGCGACTCCGGCGACGGGATGCAGCTGACCGGCACGCAGTTCACCCGCGGCGCCGCGCTGTTCGGCAACGACATCAGCACCTTCCCGGACTACCCAGCCGAGATCCGCGCCCCGGCCGGCTCGCTGCCCGGCGTCTCGGGCTTCCAGCTGAGCTTCTCCAGCACCGACATCCACACCCCGGGCGATGCCCCGGACGTGCTCGTGGCGATGAACCCGGCGGCCCTCAAGACGAACCTCGGGGAGCTGCCCCACGGCGGCGCCCTCGTGGTCAACGAGGACGCCTTCACCGCCCAGAACCTCCAGAAGGTCGGCTACCCGAGTAACCCCCTGACCGACGGCTCGCTGACGTCGTGGCACGTCTTCGCCGTGCCGATCTCAACCCTCAATGGCCGCGCGCTGGACGGCCTCGGGCTGACGAACAAGCAGGTCGACCTCACGAAGAACTTCTTCGCCCTCGGGCTCATGTTCTGGCTCTACGAGCGGAGCATGGAGCCGACGATCGCCTGGATCGAGCAGAAGTTCTCGAAGCGGCCCGAGATCGCGGAGGGCAATCGCCGGGCGCTGCGCGCCGGCTACGCCTTCGGCGAGACGACGGAGATCTTCCACGAGCGGTACATCGTCCCGCCGGCCAAGCTGCCGCCCGGCACGTACCGCAACATCACCGGCAACGAAGCGACCGCGCTCGGCATGGTCGCGGCCTCGCAGCTGGCCGATCGACAGCTGTTCTACGGCTCGTATCCGATCACCCCGGCCTCGGACATCCTCCACCAGCTCGCGGGCTACAAGAACTTCGGGGTCAAGACCTTCCAGGCCGAGGACGAGATCGCGGCGATCGGGGCAGCCATCGGGGCGAGCTACGGCGGCGCCCTGGGGCTCACCGCGTCGTCCGGGCCCGGGATCGCCCTCAAGTCGGAGGCGTTGGGCCTCGCCGTCATGGTCGAGCTGCCGCTCGTCGTGATCGACGTCCAGCGCGCCGGCCCCTCGACCGGGATGCCGACGAAGACCGAACAGGCCGACTTGCTGCAGGTCATGTTCGGGCGCAACTCGGACTCACCGGTCGTCGTGCTGGCCCCGGCGACCCCGGCTGAGTGCTTCACCTTCGCGATCGAGGCCTGGCGGCTCGCGCTCAAGTACATGACCCCGGTCGTGTACCTGTCCGACGCGCTCCTCGCCAACGGCGCCGAGCCGTGGTCGATCCCGAAGGTCGCGGACCTGCCCGAGATCGGCGTCCCGAACAGCACCGAGAAGGCGGGCTTCTATCCCTACCTCCGCGACGAGCAGACCCTCGCCCGGCCATGGGCCGTGCCCGGTACCCCCGGCCTCGAGCACCGGATCGGCGGTCTCGAGAAAGCCGACATCCTGGGCAACGTCAGCTACGACCCGGACAACCACCACCGGATGCAGGAGCTGCGCCAGGCCAAGATCGCCGGCATTGCGAAGGACATCCCGCCGCTCGACGTCTTCGGCGCCGCGGAGGGCGATCTCCTGATCCTCGGCTGGGGCTCGACCTACGGCGCGATCCGGAGCGCCGTCGAGCGCCTCCAGGACCGCGGCCTGGCGGTCGCTCACGCCCACCTGCGTCACCTGAACCCGCTGCCCTCGAACACGGGCGACGTCCTCAAAGCCTATCGCCGGGTCCTCATTCCGGAGATCAACCTGGGCCAGCTCCTCATGCTGCTCCGGGCCCGCTTCCTCATCGACGCCATCGGCTATAACCGGGTCCGGGGCAAGCCGTTCCGGATCGCGGAGATCGAGGCCGAGGCCGAGCGAATCCTCGCAACCCTGGGGGCTCCCGCGCGATGACGACCGAACGACCCACGACCAACGGCTCGAACGGCACCAACGGCGCCAACGGCGACGGTCCAGCGGCGGCCACCGGAACCGAGCTGCCGGTGCTCACCCGCAAGGACTTCGTCTCCGACCAGGAGGTCCGCTGGTGCCCCGGCTGCGGGGATTACTCGATCCTCGCCCAGACTCAGAAGATCATGCCGGACTTCGGCTACGCCCGAGAGAACATCGTCTTCATCTCGGGCATCGGTTGTTCTGGGCGGCTCCCGTACTACATGAACACCTACGGCTTCCACACGATCCACGGCCGGGCCCCGACGCTCGCGACCGGCCTCAAGGCGGCCCGACCCGATCTCATGGTCTGGGTGATCACCGGCGACGGCGATGCGCTGTCGATTGGTGGCAACCACCTGATCCACTCGCTCCGGCGGAACGTCGACATCCGGATCGTCATGTTCAACAACCGGATCTACGGCCTCACGAAGGGCCAGGCGAGCCCGACCTCGGAGCTCGGCAAGGTCACCAAGTCGACGCCGTTCGGGACCGTTGACTTCCCGATCAGCCCGCTGGCCATCGCGCTGGCCGCCGAGGCGACGTTCATCGCCCGCTCGGTCGACACCCACACCGAGCACCTCCAGGGCACGCTCGAGCGAGCCGGCAATCATCACGGCTCGACGTTCGTCGAGGTCCTCCAGAACTGCAACATCTTCAACGACGGGGCCTACCGGGAGTTCACCGACCGCGAGGTTCGCGATGACCGGATGCTGGTCCTGGAGCACGGCAAGCCGATGATCTTCGGCAAGGACCGCGACAAGGGCATCCGCCTGAGCGGCCACCAGCCGGAGGTCGTGACGATCGGCGAGGGCGGTGTCACCGAGGAGGATCTCCTCGTCCACGACGAGACCGACGCGCTCATCGCGTTCATGCTCAGCCGGATCTACTGGCCCGAATTCCCGGTCCCGGTCGGCGTCATCCGCAACATCTCGCGGCCGACCCACGACCAGATGCTCACCGACCAGATGGCCCAGGCCACCGCGGCGCGAGGCAAGGGCGACCTCGCCAAGCTCCTCACCGGCGGCGAAACCTGGACCGTGGAGTGATGCGCACGCTCGCACCGCGAGGCGGTTGCAGCGCAAGGCGGTCGCGAGCACGAGTCGCGAGCGCACTTCGACCGTGCGTGAGCGACCGCGCGCAGCGACCAACGCAGCGATGCAACCGGATCGAGGCGCGGGGATGATCTGCCCGGTCTGCCAGTGGCAGAACTTCCTCGGCGAGGATCTCTGCGAGAACTGCGGGGCGGACCTGTCGCACAGCGACACGCCCGAGGCCACGACGTCGTTCCACGGCCGGCTCCTCGGGATGCACCTCGACAAGCTGGGCGCGGCGCGCCCCATCACGGTCGACGCCGAGGTCCCGGTCGGCGAGGCGATCGATCGCATGCGGCGCGACTCGATCGACTGCCTGCTCGTGATGGAGCACGGCTCGCTCGTCGGGATCTTCACCGATCGCGATGCGGTCCTCAAGGTCGCCTCGATCGTCGACGATCCGCGCCCGATCCGCGAGGTCATGACGCCCGACCCGGTCGTTCTCCGACGCGAGGATCCGGTCGCGGTGGCGATCCACAAGATGGCCGTCGGCGAGTTCCGCCACGTCCCGATCGTCGATGCCGGCCATCCGATCGGTGTGGTCTCGGCGCGAGACGTGTTCCGGCATCTCGCGACCGGCCTGAGCTGACTTCGGCGTTCGGCCGCCCGGTGGCTCCCGTCCCTCCCGCGACCGCGACCCGCGTGGCGATCCTCGCCGACGACCTGATCTGGGCGACGCGACTCGGTGATTCGGTGAGGGCCGCGGGCGGCCTGCCGGTTCGCGTCCGGACGCTCGCCGCGCTCTCCGAGACGGATGTGCGCTTCGTGGTGATCGACCTGACGGCTCGGGCCTACGACGGCGTCGAGGCCGTGCGAGCCGCCGCCGGAGCCGGCGCGCGGGTCCTGGCCGTCGGCCAGCACGACGACATCGTCCTTCGAAAGGCGGCGCTCGCCGCCGGCGCCGAGAAGGTGCTCGCCTACCGCAAGCTGTTCGAGGATGGGCCGGCCGTCCTTGGCACCTGGCTGGAGACCACCAAGCGATGACGACGACCACGACCTCCGCGTCCGCCCCGGCGACCGGACGTGCCACTCGACCGGTGATCCCGGCGGCGCGCTACGGCGAGCGGCTGGCCAACGCGCGGGCGGCGACCGCGGCGCGTGCGGCCGTTGCGCTCCTGATCGGCGTCGGGGCCGACCTGCGGTACCTCACCGGGTACAACGCGATGGCGCTCGAGCGCCTGACCATGCTCGTCGTGCCTGGCGAGGGCGCTCCCTTCCTCGTCGCGCCGCGTCTCGAGGCCATGAAGGCGACGGGCTGCCCGGCGGGCGAGGCTGGCCTTGTCGAGGTGATCGCTTGGGACGAGACCGACGATGCGCATGCGCTCGTGGCGCGAGAGCTGGCGGCTCGGACGGGTCCGGGTGCCCCCTCGCCGACGCGAGCGGGGAGGGACATGGCTCCCGCCTTGGTGAGCTCCGGCCTCTGGGCGATGCACGTCCTGGCGCTCCATCGCGCCCTGCCGGGTCGCGAGTTCGGTCTTGCCACCGAGGTGCTGCGCGATCTGCGGATGGTCAAGGACCCGGACGAGGTCACCCTGCTCCGACTGGCGGCCGAGGCGGCAGATCGGGTCATGGTCGGGATCGCGAACGGTCCGTTGATCGGGCGGACCGAGGCCGAGGTGAGCCGCGAGATCCGCGAGCGGCTGATCGCCGAGGGCCATGACGACGCAGGCTTCGCGATCGTGGCCTCAGGCCCGAATGGCGCCTCGCCCCACCACGAGGCGGGCGAGCGGCGGCTCCAGGCCGGCGAGCCCGTCGTCTTCGACATCGGCGGCACCCTAGGCGGCTATGCCTCGGACACGACCCGGACGATCTGGATCGAAGGTCCCGGTCACGACCGCCCGCCGACCGCGGAATACCGCGCGGTCCACGACCTCGTGCTCGCCGCGAACGAGGCGGCCTTCGAGGCCGTGCGACCGGGCGTCAGCTGCGAGTCGATCGACGCGACAGCCCGTCAGGTCATCGCCGCCGGCGGCCACGGACCGCAGTTCCTGCACCGCGTCGGCCATGGGATCGGGCTCGAAGGCCACGAGGAGCCGTACCTCGTCGGCGGCAACACCGAGCCGCTGCGCGCCGGCGTGACCTTCAGCATCGAGCCGGGCATCTATCTCGAAGGTCGGTTCGGCGTCCGCATCGAGGAGATCGTCGTCTGCACGGCCGATGGCCCCGACGCCCTGAACCGTGTCCCTTCCGGCGTGTGGGCGGTCCCGGGCTGATCGGCAGTCGGCGGTATCATCCCGGGCAAGGTTGCCTGCCCAGGCGCCGACAACGGAAGTTCACATGATCGAGACCCTCACGCGGCGTTTCGACGCCGCCGCACCGCGATGAGTCGCCGCTGCCACCACGGCTCCCCCCGGCACGCCCGCCAGATGGCGCTCGAGCGGCGCCACCGTCCTGGGTTGGCCGAGCCTCCCAACGGCGAGGCGAGCTTCCACGCGCCGGCGCCCTTCGCGGAGTCTGCCGGACTCCCGCTCGCTGGCGAGGCGATGCCGTCCGACGCGTTCGAGGTGTCCACGACCGACGTGGCGCCGGAGCCCGCGCCGCGAGCGAACGCGCCGGAAACCGGGCTCATCCCGCCGCAGCCGGCGATCCCGACGACCCGCGAGCCACGCTCCCGCGAGCCCCGCTCAGCGGTCGCCGCCGCTGCCTGGGCCCCCGCCGTGGCTCGGGCGCCGGCCCTCGCTCCCCAATCGCGTCCGCCGCGCGAGCCCCAGCCTGCACCGGGCGAGACGATCGGCGGGGACGCTCCGGAGCGAGGCCCGGACGGCGTGGAGCGTGGTGCGACCGCGCCCCAGCTGCGGCGGTTCATCAAGAGTCGCGCCTACGTGCCGATGCACGAGCTGCGGCGGCGGTTCGCCATCAATGGCGGCGAGGACGACGTCACCCCGATCGACGTCGAGCGCCAGCGGATCTACGTCGGGCTGCCGCCCCGCGAGGGCGGGCTGCTCGGTGAGCTGCTCCGGGCCGGCGACATCGGCTTCGAGCTGTCCCTGGATCCAATCGCGCCGATCGTCGTCGGCGTCTACCCGATGCGCCCAGTGCCGCGCACCTGACGCCCGGTGCGTTTCTGCAACAAAACTGGCATTGCGTCCGCTGGAGGCTTGATTCCCACACGAACCTCTGCGACCCTGCACCGATAGCCCTTTCGGACTACGCTTCCCAGCCGTCAGTACCAGGGGTTGCAGGGTAGCCGCGCGAATTGCTGCGGCGTTGGAGGATCGATCGGGTGTTCCGAATGAAGATCGCGTGGCTCGCGACAGTTGTCACGACGGCCATGCTCGCGGTCATGCTCCTGAGCGTCAGTGGTAGTGACGCGAAGACCCCGGGATGGGGATTCGTCGATGGCTTCACGAATCAAGCCGTCTCGACCGCGGCGCCGTTTACCGGCTCGCCAACCAGCGTGAGCCCGAACGCCTACGTCGCATTCGACGTGAGGATCACGAACAGCCAGAAGAGCAACATCTCCGCCCTTCTGATGAAGACGGATATCCCCATCACCAATCCCCTCGGCGATCCGATCTATATCTTCGACGCCACGTGGACGGATGCGACCGGCTCGACCGTGACCGGCCCAGCCCGGCCTTGCGATCCGGCATCGGGGTCGTATACATCGGCACCGCTGAGCTGCAACTTTGGGGCGCTGAACGCCGGCCTGTCGGTGACCGTGGAGATCGTCTTCCAGGTTCCCTCGACGCTAGGAACCTATGGCTATGGCTTCAACTTCCTCGCGTCCGGCAACGGCAACACGCCGTCCGACTCGGGCGGAACCAGCCACGGCGACACCCTGAAGGGTCCGGCGAGCGTAACCGTTAGTAGTAACTCGGACTTCGCCGGAGGTTTCGTGCTCGCCGATGGGACGAGCTTCTCGACGGCGACGGGCGACATCCAGCAGACCACCGTGACCTCGCCGGCAAATCACATCCCGGTCACCTTGAGCGAGAGCTCGGGCGGCACCGTCAGCCAATGCGGCACCGGGACGCCGATCGGCCAGCTGGTGACCCTCCACGTCGACAAGGGCGAGCCATTCGGCACCCCGACATCCGGCAGCACCTTCCTGACGACCCTCAGGATCCAGACCTCGGCGCTACCTGATGAGACCGAGCTCGGCCAGGTCGGGTTCTGCCACCTCTATGACGGCGACACCACCGATCTGCCGTTGCCGAAGTGCGCAGCGGACGCCGCTCCGGCTGGCAACCTCCCGTGCTTCTGGCCGAAGTGGGACCAGCTCAGCTCGGCCCATGACAAGGACAAGAACGGCGACGCGGACGACGCGGACGGTCACCTGTTCCTGGTCATCGACGTCTGGGATGTCCGGAACGGCAGCCTTCGCGGTCAGCTCTAGGACCGCGGCACGAGGGGCGGGCTAGCTCGCGAGAGCCCCGACCCGATCCCGCAGCGCGGCCGCCGCGGCCACGTTGCCCTTCGCTTCGTACAGACGCAGGGCCTCCCGCAAGGGGGGCCCTGACCGTTCGTGGTCGCCCGCCGATTCGAGGACGTCACCGAGGTCGACCAGAGCCTCGGCCCGCAGGAGTCCGTCCGATGTCGCCTCGGTCAGGGCCGCGGCCTCGGTCGCGAGCGTGATCGCCTGAGCGGAGTCGCCTCGCGCCGCCAAGCCTCGCGCTCGCGCGCCGCGCCACGCGACCTGGGTCTCGACGTCGTCGGCGTCGCCGATCTCCTCAGCGAGCTCGCTGTAGCGCGAGGCGCCCTCGACGTCGCCACGGGCCACGAGCACCGCCGCCAGGCGTGCCGCGACCGTCGACCGGAAGTACGTCTCGCCGATGGCTGCCAGCGCCTCATCGTCGCGCCGAAGCTCACGCTCGGCCGTCTCGAGATCTCCGGCCAGCTGCTCGACGCGCGAGGAGTCGATGGAGCTGGCGCTCGCGTCGAGGCCGCCGCCGAGCTCGGCAAGCGAGGCCTGGCTGCGTTGGTACAACGCCCTGGCTTCGTCGACGTCACCGGCCATGGCCCGGAGCACGGCGAGGGTGCTGAGGATGAGCGCCTCCGAGGTTCGATCGCCCTCGACGCTCTTGAGCAGGGCCTCGCACTCACCGATCGCGCCCGTCACCGGGGTGGGGCCGTGGAGCGCGATGTAGGCGACGGCCGAGGCGCTACGCGAGGCGAGCCGTCCGTCGCTCGCCTGGCCGGCGTACGCGACGACCCGCTCCGATGCGCTCGAGGCCTCTTCGAGATGGCCCTGGTTGACGTGTGTGTTCATGACGAGGCGCCAGGCGCGGGCGAGGCCGGCGGCGTCGTGGCTCCGCTCGAGCACCTCGATGGCGTGGTCGGCGACGTCGAGGGCCCGCTGCGCGCCGCCGGCGCCGCCGGTCCGGAACTGGTCGACCGTGACCATCGTGACGTCGGCTCGAACCGTGTACCGCTCTGTGCCCTTCTCGGCGGCGATCGTGCGGACCTCCCCGAGCGTGGTCGCCGCCTCCTCGAACGAGCCCTGGAGGGTCAGGCCCTCGCTCAGGTCGAGGAGCAGCTCCAGCCGGAGGTCCGTCTCGCGCGGGAGCAGCACGATGGAGCGCTGGAGGAGGCTGACCGCGGCCGACAGGTCGCCCCGGGCCAGCGCTCGCCGGCCGGCGCTCGACAGCTTGGCCGCGGCCCGGTCGCCGACCGATCGCGCCGCCTCGTCGACGAGCCCGACCTCGGTCCGGTAGCGGAAGGCCTGCTCGAGGTGATAGCCGAGGATCTCCTCGAACTCGGCCTCGCGACCGCGCTCCCGGTTGACCCGTTCGGCCCAGGTGACGAACCGCTCGTGGAGCGCGGCACGGACGCGCTTCAGCAGCCCGCCGTAGGCAGTGTCGCGGATGACGAGGTGACCGAAGCGGTAGACGAGGTCTGCCCCGGAGGCGCGCCGGATCAGCTCCTTGCCGGCCAGCTCCGTCAGCCGGTCGTCGAGGACCGGCCGGAGCTCCATGTCGACGAGCTCGCCGAGCGCCTCTTCGGGGAACGACAGGCCGATGACCGACGCCGGCTCGATGACCTGGCGCTCGTCGCCACCGAGCGCGTCCAGACGGGCCGCGACGAGCGCCTGGACCGTGGGCGGGATGGCCAGCTGGCCGGCGCCCGACCGGGCGATCCAGCGGTCGCCCTGGCGCTCGATCGCCTTCGTCTCGACGAGCATCGACACGATCTGCTCGAGGTACAGCGGGTTGCCCTCGGCGGCCTCGGCGATGCGCCGCCGGACGTCGGCGTCAAGCGCCCCCAGCAGCTCGCCGACGACCTCGCCAGCCTCGTCGTCGGAGAGGGGCACGAGCGTGATCGTGTCGCCTTCGTGGGCCTTGCTCCAGTCGGGATGGCGCTCGGTGAGCTCCTGACGGGCCGAGCAAAGAAGGACGATCGGCGCTTCGGCGGCGAGATCCACCACCGCATCGATGAGGTCGAGGAACGTGGCCTCGGCGCTGTGGAGGTCGTCGACGATGAAGACGAGCGGCTGATCCCGGGCGAGGGCCTCGAGCA
>Ga0193751_1000280_pt1 | contig 43511 bp, 30 predicted proteins | sample L1c2metaG_FD_143050 | JGI IMG/M metagenome (GOLD analysis project Ga0193751, IMG submission 143050) | Soil microbial communities from a riparian zone of the East river system, Colorado, United States - L1c2 | ecosystem: Environmental > Terrestrial > Soil > Riparian zone | place: USA: East River...
CAAAGACCACGAGCCAGGTCAGCTATAACGTATCGACTGCGGAACACGTCGAACACCTACGACGTGGGCGTCTACTCGGGTACTTCGGGCGGAACGTGTACGCAGCAAGCACACATCGGCCCGACTGCGGGAACTACATTTGCCGCATCGACAGGATGGAAGACGACGAGCTGGACGGGCGGTTCCGTCACCCTGCAGCCGGGACGTTACTACCTCGCGTATACGACGAGCTGCACCACGAGCTGCGCGACGCTGATTGGCGATACCGGCGGGTTTACCTTCGCAGGGAGTTCCGGCGGCGCTAACTCGAACGTGAGTGTTACTGCGGGGGGCACTTTGCCGGCCACGGCGACTTGTCCTTCCGATGGCTACGCGACCACAAGCGCGCCTAACTGGGCGATCAACTAAGGCTACCATGATCAAACGAGTGTTGTTGCTCCTATTTATAGGAGCGCCGCTGGCGTGTGCCTCGGATTATTACGTTGATTGCAACTACGGGTCGAATGGGAACCCCGGCACAAGTCCGCAACAGGCTTGGCGCACCATGCTGGAAGTTGGGATCTCCACCTTTCAGCCGGGTGACACGATCAACCTGCGGCGGGACTGCACTTGGAACGAAACGTTGACTCCACCCTCGAGCGGGAGCATTGGTTCGTTAATCAAGATCGACAGCTACGGCAATGGTCAGCCGCCCCATTTGACGGGCTACTTGCCGATCGCGGCGCGGTGGTGGACCCAGGTGGGAAGCACGAATGTCTGGTCGGCAACGCTGTATTCAGGCACCAGCGGGCTGGCAACTGTGGTGCAGTGCGGCGTTCGGGGCTTCTACTGCCTGACACAATCGCCATCCCAGTTACAGTATGTGCGGTTCGGCACGACGTGGGGGATAGCGAAGGGGAGCCAGGCTGCACTTAGTCAAGATCGGGATTTCTGGTACGACTCGGCGAATTGCATTTTGTACGTGTACAGCGCCAGCGGCAATCCGGCGTCTCATTACTCTACCGTTGCGCCAATCGTGCTCAGCGGCGGCAGCGTGCTGAATTTGAATAGCGTCTCGTGGCTGGAGATTCAGCATTTGCAAATTGACTGGTTCGACGGCTACGGAGTACAGGTGCAGGGAGCGAGCGATCATCTCTGGCTTGCGAATGTGGCCGCTGACGGTGAAGTGGAGAACGGTGCAGTGCCACTGGGCTTTTACGTGCACACGAGCGGTACGCCGGTGGACATCCATCTTTACAACACAGACGCGAACATGAACTATTCGGGTTACCGTTTTGATGGATGTATCGGCGGTGGCTGCGCGTTTGAGATCAAGAACTGCCGCGGATACGCGAATCGCGCATATGGGATCGTGGACAATGTGCAGGGAGCAGTGAGTTATGACTACTGCCATCTTTACGCGAACAATCTTGCAACGGCGTTGACGGTGGATACTTCCGGAACTCCCGGACCAACGGCGGGGTCGCATAACGTCGCGGCCGAAACGCCGCCCTGGATACGCGAGTGGCACCGATGGCCCGCATATACGACGGTGAGTTATGACGATCCCGGACTGGTGCAGTACAGCGACGCCTATATCAGCTCACTGCTTCCGATTATGAGTGCCAAAGCGATACCGCTCTCGATCGCGGTAGTTACTGGCGGGAGTTATTCGCAGTCGATCGTCGGCGAAGTACAGGGTTGGATCAATGCGGGATGGGACGTTAACACACACTCGATCTCACATGAGTATTGGGATCCACCGGCGGCTAGTTGTGGGGCGAGTGGGCCGTTTCCAGTTCCGTGCCACGCCTTTGAGAACTTGCAGTACACGGGAACCGTCGCGTCAAGCGTGACTTTGAATATTACCCACCCTTCACCGGGTCATGCGACGTTGACAGTGACAACCAGCCCAGATGATCCGGCAGCCGATATCAACTGGGATTTGACGCCGGCGGCACCGGGCCAGACGTCTACCGGGCTCGACACTCTTGGTGGAATTTTATCCATTGTGAAGATCGTGATCGTTGAAGCGATTGCGACTCCGCCCACTAGCGGATACCTGCTGGAGCATTGCTGCTCGCGCCGAGCGCAGGAATGATTGAAAACTGGCTGTCGGCACAAGATCGAGGAGAGTGGCAGTGTCCTACAAGCATCCAAACGTTCACCGCGAGTTCGTGGAGTACTCCGAATCACAGAAGCTGCACATTGTTTCGGTGTATTCAAACCCGTACCGCTGGCAGCGCAGACGAGAAACGTTCCATGATTTTCGGTTCCACATGGAGGCCAGTCCGAACGTCGTGCTGCATGTCGTCGAGGTCGCCTTCGGAGATCGACCGCATGAAGTCACGAGCCCCGACAACCCACTCGATTTGCAACTGCGGACGGACTCGAGCCTTTGGATCAAGGAATGCGCCATCAACGAGGGGGTAAGACGGTTCCCGCCCGACTGGCAATACGGTGGCTATGTGGATGGCGACTTCCACTTCACACGACACGACTGGGCGCTGGAGGCAATTCACATGCTCCAACACCACAGCTTCGTCCAGTTGTTCAGCACATACGCCGACCTGACAGGTGAAACCGCGACCAGCCATCTTGGCCATCGTCCTTACCGCATGAGCACGAGTTTTGCGTGGAATTATTTGCACCAACCTGAATTCCTGAGTTCGCGGCGGGCGCGGCGCGGAGGAGCTGATACTTACTACGCTCCCCTCCGACCGACTGAGGCTTTCCCTTTCGGCCATCCGCCCGGGGCGACGGGAGGCGCGTGGTCGTGGCGTCGCGATGCTTTCAATATGGTGGGTGGGATGTTGGATACCTGCATCCTGGGCAGCGCGGACTGGCATCAAGCTTTCGGACTGGTACAAGCGACGAACGTGGCCGCCGAAATGAAACGGTGCACCGGATCTTATATGGAAGCGGTGCTCAATTGGCAAGCGCGGGCCGCGAAACTGAACCGTATGGAAGGCCGCTCCCCAATGGGGTGCATCGACAACTTCGCAACGCACGCTTTTCACGGCAGCAAATCATTGCGCGCTTACGGAGAGCGCTGGGCGCTGCTGCAGAAATGGGATTTCAATCCCGCCAGCGACATCGCGCGAGATTACCAGGGATTGTGGCGTTGGACCGGAAACAAACCTGGACTCCGCGATGAAGTGGCTCGATATTTCATCGAACGGTCGGAAGATGGGGCGTTGCTGCTGGGTGAAGCGCCGTTGGTTTGACTTCCGCGCGAACAACGGTGGTGGACGGGCGAGACGCCCGTCGCTCCATCAACGAGCTAGGCTAGCCGACTTCTTCACTCCAGTTTTCTAGCGCCTTCTTCACCACGGCCATGAACTGGTCGGCGACGGCTCCGTCGACGACGCGATGGTCGTAACCCAGCGTGAGGTGAACGACGGAGCGAATTGCGATGGAATCCGCGCCATCTTTGTCGGTGATCACCAGGGGCTGCTTGGTGATACCGCCGACACCCATGATGGCCACATTCGGCTGGTTGATGATGGGCAAGCCGAAGACGGCGCCAAACTGGCCGGGGTTGGTAATGGTGAAGGTGGAACCTTCGACGTCGGTCGGCATGAGCTTCTTCGAACGGGCGCGCTCGCCGAGGTCGGTGATGCCGCGCTGCAGTCCGAGGAAGTTGAGCTCGTCGGCATTTTTGAGAACGGGGACGATGAGTCCCCAATCAAGGGCAACGGCGATGCCAGCGTTGACGTGCTGGTGGTAGCGGATGCTGTCGCCTTCGAGCGAGCTGTTGACGATCGGATATTGCTGCAGCGCGATGATGGCAGCGCGCACAAAGAAAGGCATGAAGGTGAGCCGCGCCCCGTGGCGCTTCTCGAAACCGTTCTTGAGCTTGTTTCGCAAATTGACGATGCGAGTCATATCCACTTCGAACATGGCGTGGACGTGAGCGCTGGTGCGGCGTGATTCGATCATGCGCTGCGCGATGATCTTGCGCATATTGGACATCGGCACCAGGTCGCCTGGAATGACAGCCGGCGCAGGGGCTGAGGCTTGACGGGGTGCGGGGGCCGCAACTGGAGCAGTCGTGCGGTGCTCGACGAAATCGAGAACGTCCTGCTTGGTAACGCGGCCGCCGGTGCCGGTGCCACTGACTTTTGCAAGGTCCACATTGTGCTCGCGGGCGAGCTTGCGGACGAGCGGGGAAGAGCGGACGTCGGAATCTTCTTCGTCCTCGGGAGCGCGGGCGGCGGGCGCGGGCGGCGGAGCGATAGCTTCTTTCTTTGCCGATGCCGGTGCGGCAGGAGCGGGAGCAGGAGCAGCGACCTTGGCTGGGGCCGAAGCGGAAGCGCCGCTACCGTCGCCAATCACACCAACAACGGTATTGACCTGAACGGTGTTGCCTTCGGAAACCTTGATCTCCTGAAGGACTCCGCTGGCGGGCGCGGGGATTTCGGCGTCGACCTTGTCGGTGGAAATCTCGAACAGAGGTTCATCGCGCTGGACCTTGTCACCCGGCTTTTTCAGCCACTTGGTGATGGTTCCCTCGAAAATTGATTCGCCCATCTGGGGCATCACTACGTCAGTCGGCATAGTTCCCTTTCCATGAAGCCCTGCGCAAGTGGCGGGGGCAAAAGCAAATAAACATTATAGCGAAGGCGGGAGACGCATTCGCGTAGTTGCGATTGGTACGGGTTTCGGGCTTTCGGCAGGGTGAAATTTCGCCCTTAAGCGGCCCTTACCCGAGGGTAGTGCCGGAATCACCTCGGGTTCGCGGAGCAAATACCGATGAAGAAAATTCTGGCAGTTGCATTCTTTTGCCTTCCCGCCTTCGGGCAAGCGGCGTACTCGGGTCACGGGCTGAACTCGGTCTCGGCGGAGTATGGTGCGTCGGTCTGCGGACCGCCCGACTACGCTCCACCCTGCTCGATCTCCGACACCGCCATCCATCCCTACGCCCTTCCCATTCCAAGCTGGGGGCCGAACACCTGCGACTCCACCAGCATGGCAACGCTCGCCCAGTGCGGCAATTTGACCGGCGCGGGAACGGTCGTTACTACCAACGACGACTTCCACGCCATCATGACGCGGGTTACGGACGTGAACACGGACACGGTTCCTGGAGTCAGCAATCCTGGAACGATTTGGCAGACCGCCGACGAGCCGAGCGTCAATTTGTGGAGTAACGACGATGCGGCTTTTGAGTTGATCGTCAACGGTGGGTCACAGTACGTTTTCTTGCGGGACGATGGCACTGGTGCTCCCCATCTGTTACGAACCGCGACTTACCCAGTAAACCCGTATATTACGTTTCCTGGGGGAACGATCTGGTCTTACACTCACAACAACCACCTCTTCACCCACGATAACTCGACCGGACCCGGCATCTTCCTTCAAGACAATACCGTGACGTTGAGGCAGGACGCAGGGGCCGTCACAACCTCAACCACGTTCGACTACACTAACTCGCAATGCCTGATGAACACGGTCAATGGCTATCCCACTGACCCGGCTCGCCTCGCCACGATTACGTCATGGAGCGGCAGTGGCACTCAGGTAACGTTTCAAGCAGTCAATAACTATGCGGCTAACCAGACCGTGACCGTGACCACCATTGGTGCGTTTACCAATGCATCATTCACGGTACTGAGTTCTGGATTGACCAGTTCACAATTCAAGGTCACTTCGGCAGTAACGGGAGCATCGGATTCTGGGACGGCAACGGCCACCTCTTTCCCGCTGAAGCAATGGCAGGGAGCGTTAAGCACTCCCAAAGACGAATCGGTCTTCACTTCATTCTTTTCCGTTAAAGGCGGACAAGGCAGCGGTTGCTACGTCGCTCGCTGGGGCGTTGGCCAGCCCGGATGTCGCGTTTGGAATACTTGTACAGGCACAGTGACGAACAACGGGGTATTGCTTGGAACGATCACTGACGCGCCGTGGGGCGGTGCTTATGGCGGTAAATCTGACCGCTGGAAGATTCACGATGGCAACCAACCGAACCCGACCTATACCGAAGTAGCACCAACGGAAAGCACCTTCATTTACGGCACGTATAACGTCGATGATTATGTCTGGGATGGAGAACTGAACGCTATTCCGAGCGGCACTGGAGCGCCGAACTGGAAAGCCTCGAACGCTTACGTTGACGGGAACCGCGTAGTGCCACTCAGCACTAATACTGGCGGATATCTCTACCAGATCATTGACGGGGTGTCTGGAACCAGCGGTGCAACCCCTCCAGTATGGGACCAGACTCCGGGGCATGATGTAGCGGAGCTTCTTGGAACCGGAGGACCAAGCGGCACCGGCCCAGTCTGGCGCAATGTGGGCATCGGGAGCGGCACCAGCCCCTATTTCACCTACTCCGGCGCCGGCCACAAATGGAAAGGCGCTCTCGGGTTCGCTTGGGGAAAGAATTACACCTACGGAAATTATACGAACACGCAACTCCCCCGCTTGGCATTGGGACCGCAAAACCCTCCGGGGACTTTCGTTACTTCGGCTGGCGACCAGCACCTCGGAAATCCTAACGATAACCCCACAGATACGAACTGGCTCCACGTCACTAGTACGGACGAGGGGCCGACGACTGACCTATTGCATGGCGTCTTGCCGAGTGCGCTGTATATGGAAAATTTCATGGTGGCCCCGCCGTACTATTCTCCTGGGAACCTGAACTGTGCCTACGACGCCATTATGTGCCCGCTCGGTACTCTCGGCCAAGTGCGACGGCTTAGTCATTGCTACGGTACAGGTTGGCACCGTTCATTCGACGTGTACAGTTGCATCTCGGTAATTTCGCAGACGGGGAAGTATATTCTCCAGGCAACCGATCTTATGGGTCAGTTAGGTAGTTCGGTGGGTACCCCAGGAAATCCCTCGACCTTCCTGCCGAAGTGTAATGTTGGAGGGCCGAAATGGAATCCGAATGACAACGCCGACTATCCCGTGGGGACGGTGATTTACCCGAACCTCTCCAATGACTCTGGAGACTATCTCTACAAGGTGCAATCGTGCTCGGCATCGCCGTGTACAACTGGAGCAACTCAACCTGACTGGTCGACTCACCAGATCTCGACGGTCGCCGGGATGGGAACGTTTGTGGATGGAAATATCACTTGGGCAGGAGCCCCGGACGTTTACACGCCCACTAACACCGCCGTGCAGAACTGTCGCGCCGACGTGGTGGTTGTAAAACTAACGCGATGAGTGAACTCGCCGTGCGAAATGTGCGGACCGAAGCCGTGAAAACCCCATGAACATCTCAGAGCATTTCACGTTGGAGGAACTTTCCTTCTCGGAAGCGGCGGCTCAGCTCGGTCTCGACAACACTCCGACCGAGATCGTTATTACAAACCTGGCGCTGGTGGCGGCGGTCATGGAAAGGATTAGAACGCTGCTTGGGGACAGACCCATCGTCGTGCATAGCGGCTACCGTTCGGCCGAGGTAAATCATGCTGTGGGCGGAGTGGGAACGAGCGCCCATTGCCACGGCTTGGCGTGCGACTTCGTTTGCTCCGCGTTCGGTACGCCGGCGGAAGTGGCGCTAGCCATCCTGAAGTCCGACATCGAATACGACCAACTTATCCTCGAGTACGGATGGGTACACGTCGGCCTGGCGCAAGAAGGATTGTTATGCCGCCGGGAAGCTTTGACGAAGCGCTCGCCGGGGGCAGCGTATGAGTGGGGCATCAGGGTTTGACCGGCTTCACCACACTCCCAATCGACAAAAGTGTAACGCTATTACAAGGAGATACTATCTTGAAAAAGTACGCTGCTTATCTGCCCACTGTTGTGCTGCTGCTTACCGCGATCGCGAACACCGCCACACCGGCGATTGCCGCATTTTGGGCGAGCCATGCTAGCGTCGCGGCGATCTTTGCTCCGCTGGCCGTCATCGTGGCGCATTGGCTGCCTTCGCCGTATGCCGGTGCCGACTCGAAAACTGACCAAGAGACCGCGAGGCCGTGACGTTGACACAAATCTCATCCACTTTCTGGGGCAGCTATGGCGCGTCCTTTATTGCCTTGCTCGGTTTCCTATTGAATGGCTTCCTGATGTATGGGGCAGCGCAGAAGCTGGCCGGCCAGCGCGAGGAGCAGAGAGTCGCGGATCAGGCGTGGAAGAAGGAACACTCCGCGCAGGCCAACCTGCGCGATGTGGCCATTGCGGCCCTTCAGGCCATGGGAAACAGCAATGAGGCTACGGTGAAGGGCGTTCAGGGGCAACTGCTGCTCATTCAGGCGGAACTGCAGGCGCTCCGCAACCGGACCGGGGCCTTCCCCAAAAGTAAGTAACTCGAAAAATCAAAGGAGAACCGTTTATGAGGAAAGCTCTTATTGTCGTCCTGTCTCTTGCCATGTTCTGCACCGCATGTTCGACCGCCTGGGTGTCGACGCTCGATTCCATTCTGGTTGCGGCGGCGCCGGCGTTAATCAACATTCTGCAAATCGTAGCCGTCGCCAACGGCCAGCCGGTGAACGCTAACCTGGCAGCGAAGATTAGTGCCGACGCTACGATCATCAAGACCTTGGCCGGGGACTTCGCCAAGACCTCGTCCGGATCCACGCCGGGCGTTTGCCAGCAGTTGCAAGCGGCTGTGGGTGTATATCAGGCCGACCAGCAACTTGTGCTTCAGATCGCACAGGTGGGCGATTCAAACACGCAGACGAAAATTACGCTGCTTGCTGGCTTGGTGGCAGGCACGGTGAATGCAATCATGGCAGTGATTCCATCCTGTCAGAACGCGGCTGCGACCCGAAGCATGAAGACCTTACCGCCCTACAACGTGTCTACCTTTGCGGATCATTACAACAGCATCCTGCTAGCGCCGACGGGTAATGCGGCTGTGGACGCAGCAACTCCGAGACTGCAACTCCATCGGCACTCGAAACTGGTGCGCGCGGTGACTTTCGGAAGGCTTGAGTAGCCCGGTGCTTGCCATTATTCTCTTCTTCCTTTCCCTCCTAAGCCATCGCGAGCCATGGGTACTCGAATACCACTGTGAGGCGTCATCGGAAGATTTTTGCAGCGATGGCGGACACGGAGCGGAAAAGAGTTTTCCCAGTAAGCAAGAAGCGATTGATTGGATTCAGGGTAATTACATCTATTGGCCGGACACCCTGCGGCATGGCGACGTGCGCATGGCTTGCGTAGTCACTTATTTAGACGGCGACGATCCCGACCCGATCACGCGCCTCCGTAAAGAGGTTGATTGCGACACGCAAGCGAATCTGGACAAGAACAGGGGCAGGGATACCCGTTGGAGCGATCGTTGGAGTGAACAATGATCCGCAAATTTGGCGCACTCCGCGACGTTCACGATGTGCGGGACCGGATGTACCGAGCTTCGCCGGTGGCGCCATCGGCCCCGCTGCATGTGGATCTGCGGGAGTGGGGCGGACCAATCAAGGATCAGGGCGAGGAAGGCAGTTGCACCGGACACGCCTTCTCGTCCGCGCGCGAGTGGATCGCTCGCAAGTATGAGAAGACCTCTCCGATCCTGAGCCCGCAGTGCCTGTATGTCGAGGAACTGATTGCCGATGGTTCCTTCCCGAAAGATGAAGGCGCGATGCCGCGCACCGGTTGCCAGGTGCTCACTGCGAAAGGTTGCTGCGAAGCGTCGCTGTATCCCTATGTCACGGGCAAGTTTAGCGCTCCGACGGCGGCGCAGGCGCAGAACGCGCTCAAGTACAAGACGGGCGCTTATCACCGCATCGAAAGTTTGCCTGATTTTCTCAGTTGTCTGGCTGACGCGACGGCGTGGCCGGTTCTGGTCGGATTCGCAGTCTATGAGTCATTTATGACGCAGCAGGTGGCCGACACTGGCGTTATGGCAATTCCGAAACCGGGCGAAGAGCGGCAGGGCGGCCACGAAGTGCTTTGTCTTGGTTACGACTTCCCGAAACAACTGGCGCTGATGCAGAACAGTTGGGGCGACGGTTGGGGACAGCACGGATATTTTTGGATGCCGTTTGAGATGATCAGCGCGCCAAACACTGATCTATGGATGGTGCACACCGGCGGAACCTGGAACCTTACCTAATACTCGCTGCTGGTGTGGAAGCGGGCTTCGCCTCGATTAGACGGGGTAAAGCCTCGTCGCCACTCTTGCAGTCGCCTCAGGATTTCTTCTCGATCTTTTTCTCGACCTTCGCCCAGGTGTCTTTCAGCGCCACGGTACGGTTAAACACAGGACGTCCGGGCTTGGAATCCGGGTCGACACAAAAATACCCGAGGCGTTCGAACTGATAACGGCTTTCAGTCGGCGCATTCGCCAGCGACGGCTCCAACTTAGCCTGGGCAATCACTTCGAGCGAGTTCGGATTTAGGTTAGCCGTGAACTCCTGGCCTTCGTCGACCTGATTCGGGTCTTCCTTGGTAAAGAGCTTGTCGTACATACGCACTTCGGCGTCGAGAGCATGCGCGGCTGAGACCCAGTGGATGGTCGATTTCACCTTGCGTCCATCCGGCGCATTGCCGCCGCGCGTGGCTGGGTCGTACGTACAGTGCACCTCAACCACTTCTCCCTTGTCGTTCTTCACCACCGTCTTCGCCGTAATGAAGTAGCCATAACGCAGCCGCACTTCGCGGCCGGGCGACAAGCGGTAATACTGCTTGGGTGGGTCTTCGCGGAAATCGTCCTGCTCGATGTACAGTACCTTGGAAAATGGCACTTTGCGCTTCCCGGCACTCTCGTCCTCGGGATTATTGACCGCCTCGACTTCCTCGACCTGACCTTCAGGGTAGTTATCGATCACAACTTTCAACGGCCGCAGCACCGCCATCCTGCGCGGTGCGCGCTTGTTCAGGTCTTCGCGGACGAAGTGTTCGAGCATCGCAAGTTCCAGCGTGCCATTTGTTTTCGAAACCCCGATGGCCCCGCAGAAATTGCGGATCGATTCCGGCGTATAACCACGGCGCCGCATGCCGGAGAGCGTGGGCATGCGCGGATCATCCCAACCGGTGACGCATTTTTCCTGCACCAGAGTGAGCAGCTTGCGCTTGCTGAGCAGCGTGTAGGTAAGTCCGAGCCGATCGAACTCAATTTGCTGGGATGGGAAAATACCGAGTTGCTCGATGAACCAGTTGTAGAGCGGGCGATGATCCTCAAATTCGAGTGTGCAGATAGAGTGGGTCACGTGCTCGATGGAATCGGACTGACCGTGCGCGAAGTCGTACATCGGATAGATGCACCACTTGGCGCCGGTGCGCTGATGCTCGGCATGCAGGATGCGGTACATGACCGGATCGCGCATATTAAGGTTCGGCGACGCCATATCGATTTTTGCGCGCAACACACGCGATCCGTCGGGAAACTCGCCTTTGCGCATGCGCTCGAAGAGGTCAAGGTTCTCTTTCGGAGTGCGGTTGCGATACGGACTGTCTTTTCCCGGCTCGGTGAGCGTGCCTCGATACTTGCGAATTTCTTCGGCGCTTAGATCGTCAACGTACGCTTTGCCATCGTTGATCAGCTTGATCGCCCATTCATAGAGCTGATCAAAGTAATCGGAAGCGTAGTAGAGACCGTCCCACTTGAACCCGAGCCAGCGGACGTCCTTCATGATGCCGTCGACGTACTCCTGCTCTTCCTTCTCCGGGTTGGTATCGTCGAAGCGCAGGTTGGTCTTACCGCCAAACTCGTCGGCTAATCCGAAGTTGAGGCAGATGGACTTGGCATGGCCGATATGCAGATAGCCGTTCGGCTCAGGAGGAAAGCGGGTCTGGATGGCGGCGTCGCCGAACTTCTTCGTTTTCAAATCTTCAATAACAATGTCGCGGATGAAGTTCGAGGGGCGAGGCTCGGACGGCGAGTTCCCGCCAGCTTCGATGGATTTAGACGCAGATGAATTCGCAGCGCTCATGCTCTTGATATTTTATATGGGAACAGAGGATTCGCGGTGAAGACGGCCTCAACAGACATGGCTCAACGATGCCGTGGCTGACTCCAGTCCGCAACGCGGTGAACGAATCCGCGTGATAATCTGCGTCGAGAGGCACCGCGTCCCGGCATTCACCGTTAGCCGGCGGCGGGCTTGAATTTTTAATGGCAAATTGCGTTCAATGCGGCCGCCAGCTTCCAGCCCTCACCTTCGGCAAGAAGCTTTGCCAGTGGTGCGTGCAGCATGAAGCCGCGCAGCGCGGTGAGGATTCTCCCATCCAGCGAGTCGAGCCCGCGCCATGGGTACGGCCACAGTCCAGTTCGATGATGGTCACTCAGGCGATTCTCGGCATCAACGTTGCAGTGTTCGCCGCCATGGCGTTGGCTGGCGTGTCGCCCATGGAGCCAACAGGCCAGCAACTGGTGGACTGGGGAGCAAATTTCGGTCCCTACACAATCGGAGGCCAGTGGTGGCGGTTGTTGACTTGTGTCTTTGTCCACATTGGCATCCCACACATAGCGCTCAATATGTGGTGCCTCTGGGGTCTGGGCAGACTAGCTGAGTCGGTATACGATCGTTGGACATTCGGCGCGGTTTACCTGATCACCGGCTTGTCGGCAAGCGTGGCCAGCCTGGTTTGGAAACCGGTAGGCGTAAGTGCCGGAGCCTCGGGAGCAATCTTCGGAATTGCCGGAGCGCTGATCGCTGCTTTTTACCTCGGTGAATTCTCCCTGCCAAAAACCGTGGTTTCGGGACTTCTGACAAGTGTGTTGAAATTCGCCGGTTACAACCTTGTACTCGGAGCCTTCTTAGGCCATACCGACAATGCCGCTCATGTTGGCGGTCTCGTCTCGGGATTGATTCTCGGCGCGCTGATTGTCCGGGTTGCTGCGCAACGCGACGAGGCAGGCCGGCGCATCGGCATCCTGCTTATTGTTGGAGTCATTTTTGTCTTCGGCGGAGCAATCTGGCTGCGGCATTTACATCCTGAGTTTTTGAGGCCGCTTTCGTGAGCCGGCCTCTCTTGTGTGTGATGGGGCTCTGCCCCGTCCGAGCGGGGCGAAGCCCCCGCTCCCACACAAGCCGTGGAATATGCTCTTAGAGCTTTTGGATGGCCTGCTCGATTCTTGCCAGTGTAGTCTCCCGCCCCAGCACTTCCAGAGTTTCGAACAATGGCGGAGCGTTCTTGCGGCCGCAAACGGCTACTCGGATCGGTTGGAACATTTGTCCGGCTTTGAGCCCGAGTTCCTGCGCAGCGGCGCGGAGGTTTTGGTCTAGCGGGTCGTGTTTGAATTCAGTTTGCGCCAGCACTTCTCGAGCGCGGGTTAGAACTTTGAGCGCCATGGCGGCATCGCCCTTTTGCGGGATGAGTTCGGCTGGGTCGTAGGGCGGGAGCTGGTCTATTAAGAAAAAGTCGGCGACAGTCACGACGTCACGCAGAAGTTTGATGCGCTCGCGAATGAGCGGGGTGATGGCGCGCATTTTTTCCGGCGCGATTGGGAAGCCGGCGGCATGGACAACGGGGAGCAGGCGCGCGCTGAGCTCGTCGACGGAGAGGGCGCGAATGTGCTCGGCATTCAGCCACAGGGCTTTGGGGTCAAAGGCTTCGTCCGGTGTCGCGGCTGGCTCTTTGAAATTTACGACCGCGTTTGCGCGGTTGATGCCTTCGAGGGAAAACGCGTCGATCAATTCCTGGCGGGTCATGTTTTCGCGATTGTCTTTCGGCGACCAGCCCAGCAGGCAGAGAAAATTGATGAAGGCTTCGGGGAGGAATCCGGCGTCGCGGTAAGTGGTCACGCTCACCACGGGACCGTGGCGGCGCTTGGAGAGCTTCGATCCGTCGGGGGCCACGAGCAGCGGAAGATGGGCGAACTGCGGCGGCCTAGCGCCAGCGCCTTCGAAAATGAGCACGTGCTTGTAAGTGTTCGATAGATGGTCCTGGCCGCGGATGATGTGGCTGATACGAAGGTCGATGTCGTCGGCACAGGAGGCGAGGTGGTAGGTGGGCATGCCGTCGGAACGGAGGAGCGCGAAGTCTTCGATGTCGTCGGCGGATTTGACTTGCTCGCCGTAGACCGCGTCGCTGAAACGGACTTGTTCGCCTGCCCCCCGGGGAACACGGAAGCGAAGGGCAAAAGACTCTCCCGTCGCGGCTCGGCGATCGCTCTCGGCGCGGGAAAGTTCGCGCATGCCGGGGTTGAAGAGCCAGGTTTGGTTGGCACCGGATTTTTCGCTGTCGTTGATCTGGACAGCAGTGGTGTGGGCGGGGGTAAAGTCGCGGTAAGCTAGTCCCTTCTGAAAGATGGCGTCGACGATCTGGCGATGCAGGGCCAGGCGTTCGGATTGCTTATATTCCTCGTCCCAGCCGAGGTCGAGCCAGCGCAGACCCTCGAAGATGGAGTTGACGGAGGCTTCGGTATTGCGCTCGACATCGGTGTCATCGAGTCGCAGGACCACGGTTCCTCCGTTGCGACGGGCGTAGAGCCAGTTGAAGATGAAGGTGCGGGCACTGCCAACGTGCAGAAAACCGGTGGGAGACGGCGCGAATCGAACGCGAAGCATAACTTTTGAGTATAGCGGGATTGGGGTCTGGGCCTCTAGCTCCCGTAGAAGCGGGGCTTGCCCCGTCTCCAGCGGCGCGGCACTGCGGAGACGCGGCGAGTCGCGTCTCTACGGGAAATCAGAGTGGTTACGGGAAATCAGGGTGGTTACCAATGGATTACGAAGGTAACTCTTCCCGCGAATATCGCTCTAGCGCCCTCGCATCTCATAAGAAGATACTCTTGAAAACGCCGTGCCCAGGGCGGAACCTGCCGGAAGACACCTATTGTTTCGATCTGTCTGGTGTGACAGGATTAGGCCAGCATTTAGGCCAAAGACAGTTCCATCCGGGACGCAATTACGCGCGTGATAAAGAAACGTTAATCGAGGAACGTTGACCAATGAATAGCGTTGCCACAGGTCTGGTGCTGATTCCTGGGGCCGTGGCCCTGCTGGTGTTTCTCGTCTTCACCTACCTCTACGAACAGAACCGTCATAACTATTTTCGCGCGTGGCAACTGGCTTGGGCAGCGTACACGCTGCACTACGCGCTGAAGGCGGTGGAATATTATCAGGGCCCTTCCCCGTTATTGTTTTTGCTGAGCTCGCTGCTGCTGGTGGCGATGGCGATTTGCATCTTCGTCTCGACCCGGCTGATGAAGGAGCCGTTTCAGCTGAAGTGGTATGACGTTGCGCTGACCATGATTGGGGTCCTGCTGGCGTATCTGAGCTTGCGGGCACACATGGCAAGCGGAGTATTCAGCGAGAGAGCGACTCCGCCGCCGATTTATCTGCGACTGGAAATCGGACTGGCCGCGACGCTCCTATATTGCTCGTTCCATTTTTATCGTCACGCTTTTCGCAGGAATTCCGTGGCGTTCCGCACGCTCGCGTTTTCGCTGGCGCTGTGGGCGGTGCTGATGGGGGCGGGCCAGCTTCGTCAACCTTTCCTCGATATAGTTGGCCAGTTGGGGGGCTTCCTGGGGCCAATTCCGCAGATGCTGCTGGCCATCGCGATGGTGATGGTGCTGTTTGAAAACGAACGCAATGCGGTGCAGGACAATGCGCTGGAATTCTCGACTCTGGGTGTCGATCCGCGACGCCTGCTCTCCGCATCCGACTTGGTGCCCCGATTGCAGACCTTTGTGGAGAGGCTAGTAGCGCCCCTGCCGTCGCGCCGTGCCGTCTTTTTTGTTTCCGAGCAATGGCGTGGCACCGTGCCCTCCGTGCAAAAGGGCTTTTCACCGGAATTCCTGGAAAAACTGCAAAAGACCCAGTCTGGCGATTACATCGCCGAACTAGCCTACCGGCGCAGCGGAGTGGTCACCTTCCGGAATCTACGGGAACTCGAAGAGCCTTTACCGGCGCTTTCGGGAGGAAAGTTCGAGGTCTGCAAGCAGACGCTGCTCGCGGAGGGAATCACCGACCTGATGGCAGTGAGCCTGCAGACGCGGGAGCACAATTTCGGGGTCATCCTTTTTCCGCACGCGGAACGGCGGATGTTCGGCTCCTCGAACTTGCGGCTGCTGATCGGGCTGGCGCTGCAGATCGCGCTGACGCTGGAAAACTATGTCGTAATGCATGAAGCGCAGAGGCGAACCAAGGAATACGAACTGCTCACCGAGATCGGTCAGGCCATCAGTTCTCATCTCAACCAGGATGAGGTGCTGCGCACGGTACACTTGGAACTGGGCCAGATTTTCGATACCAACAATTTCTACATTGCGTTTCAGGAAGAAGATGAGATTCACTTTGAGCTGGAGATCGAAGGCGGTGCCGTTCTTCCCAAGCGCTCGCGCAAGGCCAGCAATGGATTGACTGAGTACATCATCAAGACCGGCGAGCCGCTGCTGATCGAATCCGATCTTGAACAGGTGCGGTCAAAACTGGGAGTGGATTTCGTGCCTCCGCGGCCGGCCCGGTCGTTCTGCGCCGTGCCTATTTTTTTGGGCGGTAAGCCCGTGGGAGTGATGGCGGCGTTGAGTACGGAACGGGAATCGCAATTCATGGACAGGGACCTCGAGGTCATGCAAACCGCAGCCGGTCAACTCGGGGTAGCAGTCGAGAATGCGCGCCTGTTTACCGAGGAGCAGCGCCGCGCCAGGCATCTCGCGTTTCTTAACAGCATTTCGAAAATGGCGATATCGAGCGAAGACGCCGAACAAATGATGGCTGACATCGTGCGCGAGATCCAGAAGAACTTCCGCTACGATCACATCGGCATCGGCATCATGGACTACGCCACCAAGGATATCGAGATCAAAGCCGAGGCGGGAACGACATCACAAACCCTGGGCCGCCGGGTCGCGGTGGGCAGTGGAGTTTTGGGAAAAGTCGCGCGCACCGGGGTGAGCGCACTGGTGCAAAACGCCGGTCCGGGACAGCTTGCTGGTGTGCTGCCGGAATCGCGGGCGGTGCTCTGCCTGCCGATCAGCTACGGCGAGACGCTGCTCGGCGTGCTCAACATAGAGAGTAAGGATGAAAATGCATTCGCGCCTCAGGATGTTCTGATCCTGAATACGCTTGCCGATCTTCTGGCCACGGCCTTGCACAACTCCTTCGTCTTCCGGAAACTGCAGCAGCAATCGATCACGGACGGGTTGACCGGGATCAAGACGAGACGCTTTTTCTGGGAGGCGCTGAGCTCGGAGTGGAAGCGCGGGTCCCGCTCAGGCCGGCCGTTCTCGGTGGTGCTGGTCGATTTGGATAAATTTAAGGAAGTCAACGATTCGCTCGGCCATCTGGAAGGAGATCTGGTGCTGGCCCGTGTTGGCCGGCTGCTCGAGCAGAAGTGCCGCCAGTCGAACGTGGTTGCCCGCTACGGCGGAGACGAATTCGTCATCCTCATGCCCGAGACCGGCATCGAGCAGGCGCAGGTGCTGGCGGAGAGATTGCGGCTGTGGCTGGCCACCGATCCGATGCTGGAAGAGCACCACATCACCGGCAGCTTCGGCGTCGCCAGTTTCCCCCTGCACGGATTTTCCATGGAGGACTTGATTCGCGTGGCGGATGCGGGCATGTACGTGGCCAAGCACGCGGGCGGTAACCAGGTTTCCACCTCAGATGCGTTCGGCGAAGGCTCCGCAGTGCAGCGCCAGCTTGTCTCCGGTTATATCGAAGGATTTCTGCAGCGCGAGCATAACGGCCCTGAGCACCTGGAAGAACTGGTCAGCACGCTCCGCAAGCTATCCGGGCGCGACGATAATGCGGATCAGAGGGCGATGAAAGAGGCCGTCGAAGCCTTGTCGCGCGCCGCTGAACTGAGGGAGCACAACGCGGCGGGACATGGCGAGCAATGCGGGCACTACACCGGGATCATCGCGCGCGGACTCAACCTCTCAACGCATGAGGTGGAAGACTTAACCTTCGCGGGGCGGGTGCATGACTTGGGCAAGCTGTTCGTCCCCGATCGAATCCTGAACAAGGCGGGCACGCTTACGGAAGATGAATTCGCGGTGATCCGGACCCATCCCCAAGTAGGGGCGGAGGTGTTACGGGCGATTCCTGAAATCGAGCGCGTGGCCCAAGCCATCGAATCTCATCACGAAGCCTTCGACGGCGGCGGTTATCCTTTCGGACTGAAGGGTGAGAATATCCCGTTGTACGGCCGCATTGTCGCGGTCGCCGATGCTTACGTGAACATGACGAGCGATCGCTCCTTCGCTCCCCCCAAGACGGACGAACAAGCGATGGTGGAACTGGGAAAACTAAGCGGCACCCGCTTCGATGGCATGATCGTCCGTTTATTGGCCCGCCTGCTCAAGATGGAAAGAGCCTCCATTCTGGGCGGTACAACCTAGCTCACGGTCAGCACCAGGGCTGCGTCTTTAGGCAGGTAGCCCTTGCGACGAAACCAGTCTTCCATCGCGTCCCGGAGTTGATCGAGTGGGACATGCGTTCCAATTTCCAGACACCCGTCGGCCACCGGCAGCGTGTCGTCAAAGACGGATGCGTTGGTGAAGTTGCGCATACTGAAATTGTCGAGCCACTTCAACGGGCAAAGTTGAAGCTGCCCTTCGTGCTGATATTCCACGCGGAGTTTCCGGGCGAACATGCCTTGATTTAAGCACAGAGACTGGTTCACCGCCGAGACGCGGAGCGCGCCGAGAAATTCCTGTCAAATTCAAAACGGGGGAGCCCGTTAGTCTTCCCAAACCCTTAAAAAGGTTTTCTCGGCGCCCTCTGCGTCTCGGCGGTGACAACAGCGAGTTTACTTCTTCACCTTCCGGAGCCGGTCTTCCAGTTCGTCGACTTCCCGGTTCAAGCCTTCGGGAAGATGGCGGCCAAACTTGGCAAAGTGCTCCCGGATTAATGGTATTTCGGCGAGCCAGCCCTCCACGTCCACGCCGAGCAATTCGGCGATATCCGCGGCAGGAAGGTCAAGTCCCTTGGTATCCAGGTCCGCAGGTTCGGGAAGCCTGCCAATCGGCGTATCCACAGCGTGCACTTTGCCGTCGCAGCGTTCGAAGATCCATTTCAGCACACGGCTGTTCTCGCCGTATCCGGGCCAGAGGAATTTGCCGTTGTCGTCGGTGCGGAACCAGTTAACGTAGTAGATCTTTGGCAGCTTTGCGCCGCGCCGGGAACCGATCCTCAGATAGTGGGCGAAGTAATCGCCCATATTGTAGCCGCAGAAAGGGAGCATGGCCATTGGGTCACGGCGAAGTTCGCCGACTTTGCCAGCGGCGGCCGCGGTTGTTTCGCTGCTGACGGTCGCGCCCAGAAACGTTCCGTGCTGCCAGCTGAACGACTCAGTCACCAGCGGGACAACGCCAGCCCGGCGACCGCCGAAAAGGATAGCGTCGATAGGCACACCCTTTGGATCCTCCCACTCCGGGGCAATCACCGGGCACTGGCTCGCCGGAGCGGTGAAGCGGGCATTGGGATGAGCTGCTTTGCGAGAAGAAGCCGGAGTCCACGGGCGACGCAACCAGTCAATCAATTCCGCGGGCTTTTCGGCGGTCATCTGCTCCCACCATATGTCGCCGTCGGAAGTCATTGCGCAATTGGTGAAGATGGAATTCTTCGTGGCGGTGAGCATGGCATTCCGGTTCGATTTCATGCTCGTTCCGGGAGCCACGCCGAAGAATCCGTACTCGGGGTTGATGGCATAGAGGCGGCCATCGGCGCCGAACTTCATCCAGGCGATGTCGTCGCCGATGGTTTCGACTCTCCACCCCGGTATAGTCGGGATCATCATCGCCAGGTTCGTCTTGCCGCAGGCCGAGGGAAACGCGCCGGTAAAATACTTGGCCTCACCGGAGGGGTTCGTCATCTTGAGGATGAGCATGTGTTCCGCCATCCAGCCTTCATCACGGGCTTGCACCGAAGCAATGCGCAACGCGTGACACTTCTTGCCGAGTAATGCATTGCCACCGTAGCCAGAACCGTAGGACCAGACCTCACGCGTCTCCGGGAAGTGGCAAATGTATTTTTCCGAAGCATTGTTCGGCCAAGTCGAATCCGCCTGGTTCGCCGCCAGTGGAGCGCCGACCGAATGCAAGCCGCGCACAAAATCGCCTTCGCTTCCCAGAACCTCGAGCACGCGAGCGCCGACGCGGGCCATGATGTGCATACTGGCCACAACGTAAGGGGAGTCGGTGAGTTCGACGCCGATATTCGCAATCGGCGAGCCGATGGGGCCCATGCTGTACGGGATGACATACATGACGCGGCCAGACATCGCACCCGCGAACAACCCTTGCAGCTTTAGCTTCATCTTCGCGGGATCTTCCCAGTTGTTGGTCGGCCCAGCTTCCTCTTGGGTCCGCGCACAGATGAAGGTGCGGTCTTCGACGCGAGCAACGTCGCCCGGACTCGACCGGACCAGGATGCTGTTCGGCCGCTTGTCGTCGGCCAGCCAGATGGCGCTGCCGGTCATTACCATCAGCCGCAGCATGGCCTGATATTCCTGGTGCGAACCGTCGCACCACTGCACTCGATCTGGCCTGCAGAGTTGGGCGACTTCCTCCACCCACGCGGTTAGCCCCTTATGCTTCGTATCGGCCTTATTTTCGCTCATGGTTTCCATATCGGAGATCAGGCTGGACATACAAACGCTCTCCTTCTTGCTGGGTGGAGAGCCGGGCGTCCCCGCCCGGCCGCTACACTGCTGGACGGGCGAGACGCCCGTCTCTCCATCGTATGACTCATTACGCGGTCGCGCTGCTAGCGGGTGGTGGCAACCGAGGGCTCGACCTCCGATACTACGCCTTCCAGGTGCTTGAGGGTCTCATCGATGGTAAGGGAATACATTTCGCGACCCAGGCCCTCACCCGATTCCAGCGCCGTTTTCAGAAAATGACCGGCGATTTCGATCGCCAGGGAATCGGTGATCAGCTTTCCGGTGCGGTTCTTGTATTCGACCCAGGCCGGGTGTGGCAGCGCGACCCAGACCGGGCGACCGTCGACCAGGAACTTGATGTCCACCGCATCGGCGTGGCGGGTGGCGATGGCTACTATCAGGGCCTGGTAGAGGCAGTGTACTTGTTTCTTGGTCCAGCGGTCGGCGGCGGTGAAGTCAGTGAACATCAGAAACTCAAATATATCGCCCGGCGAGGGGGAGGAGCAAACCGGGGTGGAGAGCCGGACGTCCCCGTCCGGCAGGACAAGCGAGACGCATCCGGCCCTCTATGGTTCGTCACACGGTCACCGTACTAATCACGCTTCGGCGGGCGCTTCCCCGGAATCGGGATCAGGTGCTCCTGATCCAGATATTCCATCGGCCCGTGATCGGAGTGCGCATTCGGCACCGGAACATCTCCCGCCGCACTCATCTGCTCCAGTTCCGGCGTGGACGCAGCCTGACCCGATGTCGTGGTGTAGATCGCCTCGTGGAAAAGAGATCCCGTTTTCGCTTGCGCCGCGGCAAACACTGGAAACGCCTTGCCGCCCGCAAATCCCACTGAGATGTAATCCGCCACCATAAATCCGGAGAACGTATCCGGCAGCCACTGCTCTACATTCATTGGACCGGCCAGCGTTTCTGCGGCAGTCCACGTCGAACCTCCCGTGGAAGACTGAATGAACCCGACGGAGAGGGAACAATTGTTGCCACAGTTCGACACTGGATAAAAGTAATACACAAGCGCAATGTGGGCCGTGGTTCCCTTTGTGCCCGGGGCAATCGCCGCGCCGGTGATGAAGTGATCCACCGTACTAGAAACTGGATCGATCGGCACGCGCTTGACCACTGACCACGTCGTCCCAGTCCCCGACTTGCTGTACACGATGTCATTCGACGAGCAGTTTGTGCGGAAGCGGCAATCTGGCCACATCACATACACCTTGCCACCCGCATCCACTGCCGACGAGATCAGGCCGGCGCTCCGCAGGCCCCCCGCCTCTCCGTGACTGATATAACTGGCCACGTTCACCGCCTTCGTCCAGCTCTGTCCTCCGTTCGTCGAATTGAATGCGATTACGGATCCATTGAATCCGAGGATGGGCACAATTACTTTCCCCGAGGGCTTCACCACCGGCACGCCGCCGATGCCGTAGTCCTGTCCCGCCGTGCCCAATGCCGGCCCCCAGGTTCGCCCGCCATCGGTCGAGGTGCTCATGCGGATCTGGTCGCCCAGCGACGTGTTGTCCCACTCCGAATAGCAGTGGCCGTAAAAAGGGCTGGTGGCCGTGTTGTCGCAGACAATCCAGTTCTTGTCGGCGGAACTCGACCCGGTGACCGCGATCGGATTGCCCCAGTTGATCCCGTCTGTCGACCGGCTCACCGCCACCGAAGTGTTGTTGCCGATGGGCAGCGTCGAGATCAGCCAAACGTTATGCAAAGCGTCATACGCGACGGAAGCATCACTCGCCGCCGAGTTCGTTCCGCCCTGGTAAATCGTAATTCCCGGCAGATACCCATTGGTCCAGGACAGGCCGCCATTGGTCGAAGTCGCGAACCCAATGTCGGCGCCGCCCCCACCGAAAATCCGAGCCACCTGAAAGGCGCTCACAATCGTTGAGCCATACGAGAACGTACTCGGCTCGACCTCGGTCGCGTGCTGACTAGGAGGATCGGTAAAGGTGTCCTCACTCAGCTGGGTAAGGCTGACCTGGGCCTGGGCAACAGCCGTGAACACCATGCCGGCAGCCAAGACCACGCAGCAGAGCACAGGGCTAGAGACAAACGAGTGCATGCGAACGCTCATTGACGATCAACCTCGGAAAGTATTTGATGAGGATCCAGTGTCGGTGCAGATGTGTGGTCTGCACAAAGCAACCAGCAACCAATGTCTCGGGTAAGATCTGCCGCCCGGGGGGGTCAAGCGGCTCCCGCCTCAGTTCCCGAGACTAGCCGCTCCCAGTGGGCACTGTCAACACCGTTGAAAAGGTGGGAAATGCTCTGCTAGCCTATTCCTATGCCCCAGTCCGTTAAAGAGCGCGTTGGAAAGTTGCGAGAAGAAATCGCGGAAATCAGCGAAGCAAACCGCCTGTACCTGCAAGGTGGCAAAAAAATCATCGGAGCATCCGATCAGGAACGGCGACTGCAAAGACTGCAGGAAATCATGGATGAGCTAATGTCATTAACTGACTGGAAAAAAACCTGACTCACGCCTCGCTTACCACTTAGTTCGCTGAGGGCTGGCACCCCAGGGAGGAAAAACCTTCAGTCCGATGCTTGAACTTGCATGGTCTCGGTAATCCAAAGCTGCGCCGGAGCGCCTTTCGTGGTACGAGTGGCAGTCGCTCGAAAGCTGCTGGAAGTGGTTTCGACATCGTAGATATATGGTGGGCGCTCGCCTTTGATGCTGAGGTAGTTGCCCGAGGTCAGCTCATCAAGCGAAGCATACTTCCCTTGCGACGCCAGGTACCCGCGCTCGGCGTTGGCGATACCGATCAGATCATTTTTCACGCCTGTGATAGTGGCAACTTCTTCAGAATTGCCGCTCCCAGCGCCCGGAGTCAGGGTCTTGATCTGCAGAGAGTAGATGTACATCCCTATCGCCATCGTGATGATCGTGCCCAGAAATCCAAGAACGCGCCCCATAATTTGCTCCGCAAGTGCCATTGCACCGCGAAACATGGCCGCTGGCAAGTAACCAGAGTGCAGGTGCCAGGGATAAGGAATAATCACGACCGGAGCTGTCGTTTGGGAGCGCTTGCGGGTAATGTTGCAGGAATCTCAAACCGGCTCTTGGAATGGCGACCCCGGAGGGAGTCGAACCCCCAACCCTCAGATCCGAAGTCTGATGCTCTATCCAGTTGAGCTACGGGGCCGTCGGCCGGAAAGTGACATCGCTATGTCCAGTGATCGATGACCAATAGCAATGACCCGGCGCTGTCGATTCTAGCACCGCGCGCAGCCCCGAATCATCCTCACGAACGGAAATTTGCGCCGCGTTGTACCATAAAAAGCGCCATTAAAACGCACCATCAAACCCATGCCGTTCGTGCCCAATCCCGTGACCCACAGCAGTTCGCGCCTGCTCGAGTTCGAGACCTTGCGCGACTTGCTCGCTGGCTACGCCTCTTCGCCTTTGGGCAAACGCCGCGTCGCCGAACTCCTGCCTTCACTCGATCGCCCGTGGATTGAAACTCAGCAACAGCTAACGACAGAAATCCGCGAGTATCGTCGTGTCGGCGGAGGTTTCGAATTCGCCGGGCTGCCCGAAGTCCAGAAACTGATTGAGAAATCCCGCATCGCCGGAGCCGCTCTTGAAACTACTGAGATCCGCGACGTTGTCCTCGTCGCCGACCGCGCAGCCGAGTGGCGCGAAATCGTGCGCCAACCTCCAGCCGCCATGCGCTCCGAATGGACCGCCGTGGCGGCGCTTTCCGCCGGCATCCAGGATTTCACCGCCTTCCTGCGCTCGTTTCACAACAAGATTCTGCCCGACGGCACGCTCGACGATCGCGCGTCGCCCGAACTCAGCCGCATTCGCCGCGACACCGAAAAACAAAAACGTCAGATCCAGGAATCGCTCCGCGGATACCTTCGGAAACTAGCGGAAGGCGGGACCGTGCAAGACGAACTGATCACTATCCGCGGCGAGCGTTTCGTGATCCCGGTGAAAGTCGAGCAGAAACGACGCGTGCAGGGCGTCGTCCACGGCGCCAGTTCCAGCGGACAAACTGTCTTTGTCGAGCCGCTCGAGACCATCGAGCAGAACAACGAACTCGTGCGCCTGCTCGATGAAGAGCAAGCCGAGGTTCATCGCATCCTTCTCGAGATGACGCGCCAAATCGGCGAGAACGCGGATGCAATCCTAAGCGCCGCCGACATCCTCGCCGAACTAGAACTCCAGTTCGCCAAAGCGCGTTTCGCCGAAGATTACAACTGCGTAGCCGTCAGCCTGTCTGCGGACGAAGGCTTGTGGAGCGACGGGCGTCCTCGCCCGTCCACGGCGAGCGCAGGTCGCCTACTCCTCCACCGCGCAAGACATCCGCTACTCGAACGCAATCTCAAACTCAAGAACGCAAAGATCATCCCCGTCACCATCGAACTGGAAGGCGACCACCGCCAGCTCGTGATTACCGGACCCAACACCGGCGGCAAAACCGTCACTCTGAAAACCCTTGGCCTGCTCGCTCTGATGGCGCAGTCGGGAATTCCCGTTCCCGCCGATCGCGCCGACATGCCGGTTTTCGATGCCATCCTCGCTGACATTGGCGACTATCAATCGATCGAGCAGAATCTCTCGACCTTTTCGGCGCACGTTACGAACATCGATTTCATCTCCCGCACGGCGACCGCGAAATCGCTAGTGCTGCTCGACGAACTCGGTTCCGCTACCGATCCCGAAGAAGGCGCGGCGTTAGCGGTTGCGATCGCCGAGCACTTCCGCAACGTCGGATGCATGATCGTGATCTCGACGCACCACACTTCGCTCAAAGTCTATGGGTCGAATACGCCCGGAGTGATCAACGCATCGGTCGGCTTCGACGAAACTACGCTGCAACCGACGTATGAACTGAAGATTGGCATCCCTGGAGCATCCGCCGGAATCAACATCGCGCATCGGCTCGGACTGAATCCGGCAATCATTGCTTCCGCGCGCTCGCGTCTGGGCTCGCAAACTCAAGATGTCGCGCGTTTCCTCGACCGCCTGCATGCCGATCTTCGCGATCTTGAAAAAGAACGCTCCCGCATGCAAGCCCGCGAGCAGGAGCTAGAGCGCGAAAAGTCGCACCTTGCCAACGAGGGCCGCAAAGAACAGCAAGCCAAGATTCGCGAGATGGAGAACAAGCTCGAAGCTCTCTTCCGCGACTTCGAATACCATGCGCGCGAGACCGTGAATGGCGTGCAGGACCGGGCCGCCGCGCAGAAACTATCGAAAGACGCCGAACGCCGCATCGCCAAAACGCGTCGCGAATTTCGTGAGCAGTTCGACTCTACCGTTGTAGCACACGCGACCGGAGCAGATCGCGGAGACCCGAACGCCCAGCCCAGCCTGGTTAAGCACGTCTCCGAAGGCGACACCGTCAAGCTCAAGTCGATGGGCCGCGCCGCCATCGTCAAAAAGAAAGTTGGCGACAATCACTTCGATGTCGAGATCGGCTCCATGAAAATGCGCATCGCCCGCGAAGACATCGCCGAAGTACAAGCGCGCGCCTCTGACTCGCCCGTACAAGCCGCCCGTGCCCGCGGCATCACCGTCTCGCTCCAAAACGAAGTCAGCGGCCTCGACACGCCCACCGAAATCAACGTCATCGGCCGCACCGTGGACGAAGCCACCAGCGAAGTCGAAAAATTCGTCGACCGCGCGTTTCTTGCCGGTATGCCGCAGGTGCGCATTGTCCACGGGAGTGGCATGGGCATCCTCCGCAAAGCTTTGCGCCAGTATCTGCAGAAGCATCCGCACGTAGAGTCCGTTACTGAACCCCCTACCAACGAGGGCGGCGGCGGCGCCACGGTGGTTGGGTTGAGGGTCTAGCAGGCCGTTGGTTCTCTCTTTGGATGTTTAGTACTTGGATGACAGTCAGTTGGTTACGAAAAAACTCGTCCCTCGATCTTTTGAGACAAAACTTAAATGTTTGCCTGGCAGCGCGGGAATGCGGCTTTCAGCGTCAGTGCCTCGAATCGGGATGCGGTCCTCAAATACATTGAAAACGAGGCCGCCCATCATCGGAAGTGTTCGTTCGAAGATGAATTTGTGGCGTTGTTGAAGAAATCGGGCGTGAGCTACGACCGAAAGTTCGTGTTCGGGTAAGTGCCATCTCTCTGCGGACTCGCTCATTGCTCTCACGGTCCGCCTTTCTCGCGCTGACGTGCCCGGGGCTTTCCTGTCCCGCCGCTACCCGGCGAAACATGGCCCCACTCATTCGCAGGATTAAAGAACGCGAACGAGTGGGGCTCTCGCAGTGCAGTCGAGTTGACCGCGCTTTCGTTTTGATCCGTCTGGCTTGCCGACGGCTTTAGGGAATCGACGGAGCAATTGGGGAATACTGATTCGCCGTGCCGCTGCCGTCGCCTGCCTCCATGAATGCGAGGCCGTAGACCACTACACCGCTCGAAGCGCTGATCGGTGCCGGCAAGAGAGCAACAAGGGTCCTCCATTTGTTTTTGTGAGGATCGTACGCCTGCACAGTCGCCACGTCGCTGGTTCCGTTATTCCCACCGAAAACGTAGAGTTGGCCATCGAGAGCGACGCTGGCTGCGCTCGTAACGGCGGTTGGCATATGCGCTAAAGTCGTCCAGCTGTTGGCCGCCGGATTGTAGACTTCAACCACATTGGTGAGATTCCCGTTCCCATCCAGTCCTCCTGCGACGTAGAGCTTGCCGTTGATCGCTCCGATGGCTGGAGCTGAGTGCGCGCTCGCTGACCCTGGCAGGCTGGTCCAGGCGTTGGTTGCCGGATCGTACACGTCCAGATAGTTTGCGTATCCGTTGTATCCATTACAGGCAGTCGTGACGTAGAGCTTGCTGTCGATGACGCCGGTCGCGCCACAGGCGCTTAGGTGCGGCATTCCGGCCAAAGACGTCCAGGTATTCGACGGCGGATCATACTTGAGGAGCACGCTGGTAGGCAGAGGACCGTTCCAGCCGCCGGCCACGTAAAGCTGGCTGTTAATCACTCCAGCGCCGTCGCCTTGATACAAAGTAAGGGGCATGCTGGCGAGAGTGGTCCAGGTGTTCGTCGTTGGATTGAACGCTTGCAGAGTTGAGTTTTTGCCGCTGGCGCTGGCCCCGCCAGCCACGTAAATAATCCCGTTGATTGATTCCGCTGCCGCAGAGCCGGTCGGAACAGGTGGAGTTGCCATAGGCTTCCATGCGGCGTTAGCGGGGAGGCTTAACAGTAAAGCCGCCAGAATCCCGACCAACGCACGGTAACCGCGTACAGTTCTCACTTTCGATACGTTCATTTATTGCTCTCCCTTGCAGAGTAAATTTGCCTACGTTTTCGGGGAATAGGTGGTCTGCGGTCGTTAGGGCACTTGTCGTTCCAAAGCTGCTGACAATCGGTTGTTGTTGTTATCAGCAACTTGCAACCGTCTTCGTGACTCTGGAAATCTCGGAATGGCACTATGCTGCGCGCCGCAACGGGCGCTTTTCCTGGATCGGTCCAGAAGGCGTGGTTGGCAGCTTTTGATTGAGGATTGAGGTCACAGTCAAGATCGAACTTCTTGGTTACTCTCGTGGGATTACCAAGAGCATTGAACGACCGAGCAAAGAAGCGCAGAATAGGGCCGTTGCGGCGGAGGTGACGCTGTGCGGATAGGGCGAATAGTTCTCCTTCTGATTTGCAGTTTATTCGTGTCGGGTTGTGTCAATCATGGTAAGAAGCTTCACAAGCGTGCGGACTGCGACGTCCCCCATCGCGACGCCTCTCCTGTTGTGGCGATCGCATGTGCTGACCCCCTTCAGTTCACACTCGGATGACATCAGTACAGGATCCTGCTAGATCTTCTGCAGTCGCTGCACGTCATGAACGCCGGGGATCTGGCGGACACCATCCATGATTTTCTGGAGGTGCTTGAGATCGGCGATTTCCAGGACTACGTCTACGCTGGCCTGCCCATTCTGGCTGCGAGCTTCTATGTTGCGGATGTTGGTGTGGGTGTCGCTGATGAGGGCGGTAATTTGTTTGAGCATGCCGAAGCGGTCATCGCAAAGAAGCGTGATCTTGACGGGATAGGAAACCGGCAGGCCGTCTTTGTCGCCGGCCCAGAGCACGTCGATGCGGCGGTCGGGTTCGTAGAGAAGATTGGTAACGTTGGGACAGTTGACAGAGTGGACCGCGACGCCTTTGCCGCGGGTGACGTAGCCGACGATGGCCTCGCCGCGAATAGGATTGCAACATTTGGCACGATAAACGAGAAGGTCGCCGGCCCCTCGGACTACGATGGCGTTGCTGTCTCCGCCGAAGACGCGGCGGACAACACTCGAAATGCCGCTCGAGAAACCGCGGGACGCTGCCTGCTCTTCAGTGTCGGACATCGGTTCGGCGCCGGCAGGCGCGAATTTCGCCAGCACCTGGCGGGCCGAGTACTTGCCATAACCTATGCCGGCCATCAGGTCGTCGGGGCGGCCTAGTCCGTATTCGCTGGCCGCTCTTTGCAGGTCGGCTTCCTTGATTTCCTTTAGCGAGATGCGGTATTTACGCGCTTCCTTTTCGATCAGCTTTTTTCCGATTTCAATGGCGCGCTCACGCTGGTGGACGTTAAGCCAGTGCTTGATCTTGTTGCGAGCGCGAGTGGACTTGACGATAGCGAGCCAGTCGCGGCTGGGCTTGTGTCCGGGCTGGGTGATGACTTCAACGATGTCGCCGGAATGGAGCTTATGGCGGAGAGGGACCATGCGTCCGTTGACCTTGGCGCCGGTGCAACTGTGCCCTACCTCGGTGTGAATCGAGTAGGCGAAGTCGATGGGCGTGGACTCGCGCGGCAGAACGAGGACCTTACCTTTGGGCGTGAAGGTGTAGACCTCTTCAGGGTAGAGGTCGACTTTCAAGGTGGAGAGGAATTCGTTGGGATCGGAGACGTCGCGCTGCCACTCGACAACCTGTCTCAGCCATGCGAGGCGCTGCTCGTCCTCGGCGGAGACGGGGCCGTCTTTATATTTCCAATGGGCGGCGATGCCTTCTTCGCACATCTTGTGCATTTCTTCGGTGCGGATCTGGATTTCGAAAGTCTCGCCGGTTTCGGTAATTACCGAAGTGTGCAGCGACTGGTAAAGGTTGGGTCGCGGCATGGCGATGAAGTCCTTGATACGGCCGGGCACGGGGCGCCACAGGTTATGGATGATGCCGAGAACCGCGTAGCAGTCTTGCACGGAGTTGGTGATGACGCGCATGGCGTAGAGGTCGTAGACCTGATCGACGCTGATACGCTGGCGCAGCAATTTTTTGTGGATGCTATAGAGGCGTTTGACGCGGCTCTCGACGCGGCCGGTGATGCCGGCTTCTTTTAGGCCATCGCGTAAAACGCCCTCGACGCGCGACATGAAGGCTTCGCCCTCTTTCCGCTTCGATTCCACAGCCACGCGAACTTGCTCGTAGCCGATAGGGTCGACATGTTTGAAGCCAAGATCCTCAAGTTCGCCGCGAATCTTGCCCATGCCGAGACGGTGTGCGATGGGGGCGTAGATGTCGAGCGTTTCGCGGGCGATTTTCTGCTGGCGTTCGGGATCGAGATGTTCGAGGGTACGCATGTTGTGCAAGCGGTCGGCAAGCTTGATGAGGACGACGCGGATATCGTCGACCATGGCAAGCATCATTTTGCGGAGGTTCTCGGCTTGCGCTTCTTCTCTGGATGAGAAATCGATCTTGCTAATCTTGGTGACGCCCTCGACGATGTGGGCAACCTGTTCGCCGAACTCCTGGCGGATCTCAACAGTGGTGACCGAGGTGTCTTCGACGGAGTCGTGAAGCAGTCCGGCGGCGATGGAGACGGCGTCCATTTTCATGTCGGCGAGAACATTGCCCACTTCGAGCGGATGCACGAGGTAGGGCTCGCCGGATGCGCGGGATTGTCCGGCGTGGTGCTTCTGGGAAAATTCGTAGGCTTTTTTTACGAGATCGAGGTCGTCATTGGGACGGTTCTCGCGCAGCTTCTTCATCAGCTCGCGGAAGCGGGTCACCGTGAGCACGTTGGTCGCGATCTGTTGACGCAACGTCGCCATGTTTGATTTTAACGCACAGGAGCGCCGTTTCACCGCAGAGACGCCGAGGGCGCCGAGAAAGGCATTTGGGCTGGTAGAGTACGGGGGGACGGCGTTTACTCGCCCCTGTTTAGGCCCGGCAGCGGGCACGCGGGCGGGGGCGCCCGCGCCACACGGGCTTTGGGAGGCTTGGCTTGGACCGCATTCTGGTGAGCGGAGTTTCGGGTCCCATTGGGACGGCTCTTCTGTCTTCTTTCGAACCCGAGCTTGAGCCTCGGGGAATGCAGATTGTGCGGCTGGTGCGGAGACGCACTACGAGCGGGGCAGAGGTTGCGTGGAATCCTCTGGCTCCGCTGTCTCCGGCGAAAGTTTCGGGGTTCGATGCGGTGGTCCACTTGGCCGGGGAGAGCATTGTGGGGCGCTGGACTGACGAAAAGAAAAAGGCAATCCGCGAGAGTCGCGTACAGGGAACCCGGAACCTGGCGGCGGCGTTGTCGCAGACCGAGGCCAAGCCGGCCGTGTTGGTGTGTGCATCGGCGATCGGGTTCTACGGGGATCGCGGCGACGAACTTCTGCGCGAAGAGAGCCCGGGTGGCCAGGGATTTCTGCCCGAGGTTTGCCGCGAGTGGGAGGACACCAGCCGGATTGCCGCCGACGCAGGCATCCGCACGGTGAACATTCGGATTGGGCTGGTGCTGAGCGCGAAGGGCGGAGCCCTCAGGAGTATGCTGACGCCATTCAAACTCGGACTGGGCGGACGGATTGGATCGGGACAGCAGTGGTGGAGTTGGATTCATGTAGACGATATCGTGCGGGGAATTCATCACGTGATTCGCACCGAGTCGCTTTCTGGGCCAGTAAACCTGGTCGCGCCGAATCCGATTCGCAATGCGGAGTTTACAAAAGTGCTGGCGTCGGTACTGGGACGCCCCGCATTTTTTCCGGTGCCGGAGTTTGCGCTTCGACTGGCTTTCGGCGAGATGGCCGCGGATGAATTGTTGCTCGCCAGCCAACGGATTGAGCCTGGAAAACTCACAGCCAGCGGGTATACGTTCCGTTTTCGCGAGTTGAGGGCGGCGCTGGAGAATCTGCTGTGAGCCTGCGCGACCGCCAATGTTTGTGGAGAGCCGGGCGTCCCCGCCCGGCCACTGCGCTGCAAGACGGGCGAGACGCCCGTCCCTCCACCGTAAGACTCATCACTAGATCTAGATGATGAGCACGCTCACCGGATTGGAGGCAATGCCGTTGGCAACGACCTCCAAGTGGCTGGCTCCCAATTCGATTCCGGCGGGAACGTCGAAATGGGTGGTGACGATCAGCGAACCGGTGGCGACGCCCATTGAGCTGTGGTTGTGAGTGCGGGCGTAGAACACATGCCCGGTAGCGATGTTGGTGATGCGAACCAGCGGATAGTTGCTGGCAGACTGGGCATCGTCACCATAGGCAGCGCCCTGCGACAGTCCGTTTAGCTGCGTACCCTTCAGAGCGTAGGTTAGGCCGTGGGTGAGTGTCGCCGAGACGTGCGTAATGGTGGGCGCCCAAGCTGGATTCGCGGACCCGGTGGAGGTATAGAGCTCGACGTCGCTGGAGCCATCGGTAAGCAGGATTTGTCCGATCGGCAATACCAGCATGCGGCCATAGAAGGACGTATCGCTAGGTGAGTTCGGTGTCTTCGCCACTTCCGTAAAGCTCGTGCCATTCCACTCGAAGAAATGCACGCCCAAATTGAACACGCCGGGACTGGTCATGCAGAGCACATTTCCGTTCGGCAGAAGAGCAGCGGGCCCGTCGGCGATGTCCAGTTGCTGAAGGCCGACCTTCGGGAAGTCCGGCGCGGCAGACCAGGTTGAAGTAACCGAATTAAAGACAGCATTGTGGCCAGTCGCGCCAGTGTACAGGACCGTACCGTCGGGGCGCAGAACCGCGGGCCCGAGTTCATGGGAGCCAGGGTCCGTGAGCTGCACAATGGTGCTGCCGGCCGAGGACCAGGAGCCGTTGGCGGGATTGTAGATCTCGGAGTTTGTGTTTCCATTGTTGGCGTCCACTGTGAGCACTTCACCGCTGGGCAGCAGGGTCCAACCCTCTTCATCGTTGATGTCAGCTTTGCCGGTGCCGGTGGCTGTCCAAGTCAAGAGCGCGGCATTCAGTAAGGCTTCCTCGGTGGTGCAGCAATTGGCCACCATCATAGTGCCGTTAGCAAGAACAACGCTTTGCGCATCGCCGACGGAGGTCCAACCTGCTGGATGATTTAGTTTTCTCCACCTGTTGGTTTTCGGGTTATAGATGGCGCCAAGATTTGTCCAGTCCGCAGCACCAAAGTTGTATTCTCCGCCGAGAACAGCGAGCCGCCCGTCCCGCAGTACAGCCGAAGCGTAGTAGAGAGGAGCATATCCTGCAGGGAGCGAAGGCCAACTGCGACCAGGTGCCGTTCAGATAGCTTCCATTGGCATCGGGAGACAGGGCCCACCAATCCTGTGCTCCTGTGTCCTGCACCATCACTCTCCCGTCGGGAAGAATAAAAGCTGTACTGGCAGAGAAGGTTGGTTGATTCGTCAGTGGGGTCCAGGTTTGGGCGTTAACGACGCCGAGCCCGGCCAGCAAAACCACACCGGTCACAATGACTGCGCGCAATACTTTCATACGTATCCTTTCGAAATTTGAGAATCTCTGGAGTGCCATCTGTTATGGCCAAGTGCGTGGGGGAAATACCAGGAACCCGAGCCGAACTAGCGGAGTCTACCATCGAACCGGGAAACACAATACGCGATTCGTATCAGCCGATCACTTTTAACGAGACCTTCGCGAAAATGTGAAACAGTTTGCATTTTTTATGGGTGACGATCTGCCGTTCCGGTCGTTCTGCTCCCGCTTCACAATAATCTCGATAGCGCTAGGGATGCCCGTCGGGAGACGGGGCAAGCCCCGTCTCTACAAGGATTGGACGTGGGTGCGCGTGATACGGTCGTGCCAGCACAATCCGTCCTGGTCAAGCACGCACCAGAGATAGCCGAGCCCGCCAGAAAGGGCGGATAGAAACGACGCCAGCACGCGCCAGCGGCGCGAACGACGATTGAGCGGTGAACCGTCAAATCCTGCCAGCCGCAGCCGGGCGGCGCGAAGTCCGGGAGTCGAGCCGGTGTACACGACAAGTAAGAATTCGTAAGCCGCCCAGAGCAGGACTGCGATCACGGCCAACGCGCCGGCGAGCATCGGAAGCGGTCTAAGGGGTTCGGGGACAGGATTCAGGCGCAGAAAAATTGCGGCAAGGGCAGCCAGAGATGTTGCCAGGACAGCGCCATCCACAAGGGCCGCCAGCGCGCGCCGTGTAATCGATGCGGACGACAGAGGGAAGTCGGCGCCGGCTCGCCTGTCGGCCTGCTCTTGCGGGGCAGGCTCCATCAGCATTCCACCCAATGCGGGAGGCGGCGGCAGAATCTCCGGGGCTTCCACTATGCGCGGGCGATGGCTGTCAAAGACGGGATCGGCCAGGTCGCTCGGGCGAGAAACCGGAATTGCGGCGGAACGCGGGAACTCGATTACGTTGGCGGGCTGCTCCGAATATCGGTACGGGCTTTGTTCCCCCAGGCCTTTCTCCAATGTCTCGCGAGGTTCGGCGAGGCTTGACGCCCCGACTGCCGCGTAATCTTCTTCCATGCGGAACCTGAAATCTTGCCCGTCTCGCGCTGGCGCGGTCGCAACTGCCGTCGATCCACTTGGCGGCGCAAGTCGGGACCAGCTCTCGGGCGAATCAAAAGGCAGGAGCAGGGATGGATAACGCGGAGTCCGGGGCTTGCGACGCGTGCGATAGCGTGCGAGGCGAGCGGCAACCTCGACGCGCCAGGAATCAGCGTTCGGTTGAGCGTTCGGATCCGAGGCCGCGGTTTCAGCGACGGCGGCGTTGCGCGCCGGCTCGACGGCGTCGGTGACGCAGGGGTGCCCTGGGACGGAGGGATCGCCGTCGGTCGAACAGTTCGTCAATCCGGTTGTCATCAGTCCGGCCTTCATCATTCCGGTGGTCGAATCCGGTCGTCGTAAGCAAGTCGCGAAGAATGCCAGTAGCCAGAGCGCGCCAGGCATGATTGCCGGAGACCACAAAAAATGCGCAGCTTTGCTTCGCCTGCCGCTCGCGTGCTAAGGTCAGTTCGTTCCCCGTTGGCAGACCGGCTGGCGGAGCGCACGCGCGCTTGCAATGATCATCCGCTCTCGAATCTTTATCACGGCCGCGTTGGTCTGTCATCTGCTTCTCGCTCCGGGGATAGTAACCAGCCAGACGCTGCCCCCCGCCGCCGCGCCGGCCTCTTCTTCTGAGACAGCTCCTGCAATGGTCCCGCCTCTACCGACAGCACCTGCCAGCCAGACGGAAGAAGAGGTGACGATCCGGGCGGTGGAACAGGAGAAGGACGGCTCCATCTACCACCTGCGGGGCAGAGTGGAAATAAACTATCGCACGTACATCCTGTACGCGGATCAAGTCATCTACAACGCGGACACGGGAGATAGCGAACTGGAGGGCCACGTCGTGCTGGACGGCGGCCCCTACGACGAGCACGTCGAGGCAAGCCACGGCACTTACAATGTCCGCACGGAAACCGGAACTTTCCATAGCGTGATCGGAACGGTGGGGCTCCGGCTGCGGACGTCTCGCTACGTGCTTACCACCTCCAATCCGTTTGCCTTTACCGGAAAAATTGTCGAGAAACACGGGCCCGACCACTATCTGGTGCGCCAGGGATCGGTCACCACATGCGAACTGCCGCGTCCGAAGTGGCAATTTAACGCAAAGCGCATTTCCGTGGACGTGGATGGCAGCGCCAAAATTTACAACAGCGACTTCCGGCTGATGGGCATGCCGGTATTCTATTTTCCGTTTGTGACGCATCCGGTTCAGAAACAGCAGCGCCAGAGTGGCCTGATGATTCCGAGTTTCGGCAACTCGTCGACCAAAGGAAAGATTGCCGGTGAATCCGTGTACTGGGTCTTCAATCGCAGCATGGATGCCACGGTGGGCGCCGAATACTTTTCCAAACGCGGCTGGTTTCAACGCGGGGAATTCCGCGCTCGCCCGAGCGACAGCTCCTACCTCTACTTCAACTATCAGGGAATGTTGGATCGCGGCATCGGCAATCCTCGGCAGGATCAAGGCGGGGAGGACGCACATTTTATTGCCGAGCGCGCGTTCGGGACTTTCCGCGGCGTCGCGAATGTCGATTACTTAAGCTCGTTTGTTTTCCGCATCGCCTTCACCGATGTCTACACTCAGGCCATCGACTCGGAAGTGAGGTCGCAGATCTTTCTCGCCAATACGACCAACGGATTTCACTTCGATGCCCTGGCGGAGCGCTACCAGAACTTCGAAGTTTGCATTCCGGTCCCGGGAACGAACACTTGCCCCACGCTTACGCAGACCGAACTGATCCGGATTCTACACACGCCAAGTTTCTTCGTCTCGGGCGAGGAGCGGCAGTTGGGAAATTCGCCGCTGTACTGGTCGTTCGTGAGCGCCGCGGAGGGTTTGCAGTTGCGCGAGCCCGCGCAGGGGAAGGGTCTTGGGCTTCGCACCGGTCCCCTGGTGGGCAGGTTCGACCTGGCGCCCTCGCTTGCGATGCCTGTGCAATTGCAGGGATGGTCCTTCCGTCCTGAACTTACATTGCGAGATACGTTCTACACCGAGGAGTTCGATCCGGCATTGGCCGCAGCGACGGGAAGAGCTGCCGACGAGGTTCTGAATCGCAAATCGCTGGAGGCTTCGTTCGAAGTGCGCCCACCGGCATTGTCGCGGGTCTTCGATCGTCCCTGGCTCGGACGCAGATGGAAGCACGTGATTGAGCCGCGCATGCGCTACGACTACGTAACCGGAGTAAATAACTTCGCCAACATTCTGCGTTTCGATGCCACCGATGTGCTGACCAATACCAATGAAGTCGAGTACTCGCTGGTGAATCGTCTTTATGCCAAGCATGTGGATCCCAATGCCAAGGATTGCGATCAGCAGGGCATGAGCACGCTGACCATCGGCGGCGTCCCGCAAGCCAGAGCCGTACCGTGGGAAATGCCTTCGAATCCAGACACTCGCCTCTGTGCCTCCGGCGCGCGTGAGATCTTGAGTTGGGAGGTCGGCCAAAAATATTTTTTCGATCCCACATTTGGGAACGCGCTGGTTGCCGGGCAGCGGAACGTGTTTACAACGACTGCGGATTTCACGGGCATAGCATTTCTGAATTCGGAGCGGCGCTTCGCTCCCATCATTTCCCGCTTGCGCGTCGAAACCAGCCCGCACACCAACACCGAGTGGGATTTGGACTACGATCTTAAGGCCGGCCGCATCAACGCCAGCACCGCGCTGGTGAACTACCATTACGGTCCATTCACAGTGGGAGGGGGCGATACCTTTCTGCGAGTGATCGACCAGTCACTAGGAACGACGGGCACGAATGATTTTCACCAGTTGCGCGTGTTGGTTGGCTACGGTCAACTCAACAAGCGAGGCTTCAGTGCCGCCAGCAGCTTCGGCTTTGACGCGAACCACGGAGCGCTGCAGTATGCAACGGCGCAGACCAGTTACAACTGGGACTGTTGCGGCCTGAGCCTGGAATACCGGCGCTTCGCGCTGGGATCGGTGCGAAACGAGAATCAATATCGTTTCTCATTTACGCTGGCGAACGTGGGAGCCTTCGGCAACCTGAGACGGCAGGAGCGCCTCTACTAGCCTACGAATCACGTAGGGACAGCCGCCCTCGGCTGTCAAAGCGAGCGCAGTTCGCTGAGAACTGAGAACTTTTTGATGGATAATAGATGTCGTGAACACTGCCGTCACACTCGATCAGAAGGCTGAACGCCTGCGCCAGACTCTTGCCGGTCACGCTCGTTTGATCGTCGCCTACTCTGGTGGTGTGGACTCCGCTTTTCTTGCCTGGACGGCGCATCAAGTGCTCGGCGGCCAGATGCTCGCCGTGATTGCCGATTCCGCCAGCCTGGCGCGCACTCATCTCGAAGACGCGCTCGCCTTTGCGCACGAGCGTGAAATTCCGGTCGAGGTTGTGGAAACGCAGGAACTGGAAAATCCCGCGTACATCCGCAACGATGCGATGCGCTGCTTTCACTGCAAGGACGAATTGTTCACCGTCCTCGAGCGCTACCGCGAGGCTAGAGGATTCAACGCCATCGCCTACGGCGTCAACGCCGACGACGAAGGCGATTTTCGGCCCGGACAGCAGGCGGCGCGCCAGCATCATGTTCTGGCTCCGCTGCTCGAAGCTGGTCTGAACAAAGCTGACATCCGGGAACTGGCGCGGCAGGCGGACTTGCGGGTGTGGGACAAGCCGGCCTCCGCCTGCCTTTCTTCACGCATGGAATATGGGCGCGCCGTTACGCCCGAAGCGCTGAGTGTGATCGAACGCGGAGAAGAGGCGGTGCGGGCCATGGGGTTCCGGCAATTCCGCGTGCGCCATCACGGGGAGATCGTACGCATCGAGATCGCGCGCGAAGAGCTTCCCCGAGCATTAACCGCCGAGATGGCCCGCGAGTTCACCGCCGTGTTCAAAGGACTTGGATTCAAATTCGTAACCCTCGATCTGGAGGGATTCCGCTCCGGCTCGATGAATCAACTGTTGACTGCCGAAGAGTTGCTGCGGAACCGTATTTGAAAATAATTTCCCGTAGAGGCGCGGCTTGCCGCGTCTCGTCATTTCACCAACTAACCCCGAGTAGTTGATGTAATCGCTGATTACGATAACAATTTCGGTATTTCCGGATTTACCCAAACCCTCGATGCGATCTGCGGGACTGCTCCGAATTAGCCGACGGAACTTCCAGGTTCTTGCCTTGGGATTTAGCGACACTTACAGACTGCTATCGCCGGCTTTGGATCAGAGTAGGATTTTCCTCTGCGGAAACAGAAGTTTCCGCATAATCTTCTTCGCTTTGTGGAGCTGTGATTTCGAGTTTCCGATGGAGCATTGCAGCAGTTCGGCAATCTCATGATGTTCGTATCCCTCAAACTCGTGCAGTTCGAAGATCTGCCGACATCCTCTGGGCAACTCTTCGATGGCCTGCCGCAATACAATGCGATCAATCGCCCCACGGAGGTTAAGATCCTCTTTCTCAACCTCGCGTTTGAGAGATGGCGAGTTTCTCGATACAGGTTCATCGAGCGAAAGCACTGGTGGGGATTTACGACGCAACTTCATCAGTACGGTGTTCACGGCAATCCGGTACAGCCAAGTGGAGAATGCCGAATTGCCGTGAAACGAGTTGAGGTTGCGAAATGCCTGGATGAAAGCCTCCTGCACCAGATCTTCTGCTTCAACCGCATCGTTCGTCATCCGCAGACACACCGAATACACAAGCTTATTATGCAACTGGTAGAGCGTGGCAAGGGCCTGCTCTTCGCCACGCTGCGCGCGCTGAACGACGATACCCTCGGAATCGTCTCGCTGGTTTTCGACTGTTAGCGGAATCGCACCTTCTGGCGGGGGAACGTTCATTGGTGTCGTGGATGTCGTACAAGTCGCCACTGTGATCTCCCTGGGTCTTTACACGTGTCTTAATGGGCTTTCAGACACCAACTGTTCTCAGCTTCAAAAAAGACACAGTACTTATTAAAGGTTTCAATGACTGGTCAATTTTGCACACTTCCGAGAAAGCGCTGAGCATAGCTCGGCACGGGTCTTCCTCTCCCACGACAGCAATGAAGCGGAGGATTTAAGAAAAATCGCGATCGCGTGTGTGGTCGGCCCTTGTAAACCCGTCCATCGCGGTCAGGAAATCCGACATTCGCATCCCGGAGTCCAGCATCCGAACAAAATCAGCAGGGGTGATGCCTTGCCGCTGGGCGATCCCCAACACTTCGGCGATCGCGCATTCTACAAGCTCCCGGTTGGGCTGTGCAGGTTGTCCGATATTATTCATTGTCCTCTTTACAAAGCTCTGCGTTTTCGTAAAAAAAGGCCGGATGAGTCCGACATTCCTGCTCAGGGCGTTTCGAAGTTTCCGAATTCCTCTTCGAGTTTTGGACCATCCGGCTGTCCAAATCGTGTGCACAAAGTTCGCTCATCACTTAGACTTCCCACATTCTGACGAAACGCTCGGGCGGCAGTCTGGTCAAAACTGAACACTTTTGCCGTAAATCCCAACGAGTGCTGTCGCTGGATGAGCCCGTTTCGAGCGCCTCCACGTGCTATTGCCTCTTGGAGTGATCAGCGCAAACATGGGAAGTAAACTCCTTGTCGCGCTGCAACTCGAAGTTATTCATCACTTCATCGAAAGACTTGCCGGGGGGCCTACCGGAGGGTTTGAACCGCCAGCCACATTCGGTACAAGCAAAACCCTGAAAACGCTCTTGTTCAATCCATATCAGCTTCCTGCTCATGACCGCCTATGTCGCTGCGCTCCGACGAGTACCCGCGCGCTGTCAAGTGACAAAACGTTCTGGTTCACCATTAACCACTTTTTTCGCAGCGGTGTATTGCCCGATTGCAGCAGGAAACCGTCACAGTCTGGGCATGGCGGAAGATGCATAAAAGATGGGCGGAGTTTACACGCCTCAATTTGGATGGTCTGTCGTGCATCCTACATACATGGAAGACGCTTGTTCTGGCGCACGCCGATTTCGGGCCTCGTTTGAAGTAGCGGATCACCTAAGGGAGCTGTCAGCTGCTCTACCATCCTTGGGCGCGTTCAGCGCCACGTGTCCGGGGCTGAGTGTGCCCTATTGCTCAGATTCGGTTTTAAATCCTATGTAACCTTGCTGAGACATGAGAAGGAGTCCCGCTATGGCCATGTACGTTGGAGAAGGAGATTGGCGATCCATTGCTGAGCAGGCCAGTAAAGAAACAGACTCGGCGAAGCTGATGACCCTGGTTGAGAAGCTTTGCTGCGCGCTAGACGGGGAGCGCAGGCAGAAGTCTCAGCTGGCAACTGCATCCAGCGGGAATGACTGTAGGTCTCTTGTCGGCGATTAGGCACAAAACACCACTACCCAAAGGATGGTTTGTGGAAAACAAGGACCTCAAAGTCGTGCAGTCCGGCGAGCGGACGAATACAGAAGGGAAGCCAGTCGGCAGCCTCATACTTCTATCGATCCCCGATAGCGACTACAGCGCACTGCGTCCTCATCTCGAATACGTCAGTTTGCCGAATCATCTAGTCCTTCACGAGGCGGGTAGAAAGCTGGAATTTGCATATTTCCCGAATCGAGGTTTGATTTCTCTTGTAGTCGTAATGAAAGATGGAAAAACCGCCGAAGCGGGCATAGTTGGAAATGAGGGCTTTACGGGAACGCTGGCGGCTGTTGGCCTGAGGAGGAGTCCGCATCAAGCAGTGGTGCAAATCACGGGGGATGGGTTTCGGGTCGAGGTCGGAGCGTTGCAGAACACGTTGGAATCCGCTCCTCACCTGCAATTGATGTTGAGCCGCTATGCCGCAATTCGAAGTATGCAGGTCGCACAAACGGCGGCGTGTAATCGGCTCCACGATATTGGGCAGCGTCTTGCACGGTGGTTACTGATGACTCAGGACAGGGTAGATTCAGGATCGCTGCTCATCACTCATGATTTTCTGGCAACGATGCTAGGAACGGATAGACCTACCGTGAGCTCGGCAGCTGGTGTTTTGCAGAAGAAGAAGCTCATCGAGTATACCCGTGGCGCAGTGGAGATTGTGAACCGCAAGAAACTTGAAAACTCCGCCTGCGAGTGTTACGGAGTTATCCGGCAGTACGATGGCGAGCTTGGCTTGAAATAGGCGGGGGAGCGCAGCCATGCGACAACTCCTGGATCGTCGGCAATCCGGAAATATCCCAGATTGAAGCGCTGACAACTGAATGTGCCGATAGTTGGCGTGGCATCACCATTACACTCACCACCCCGGCGGCAAGATTGACGCGCTAGTTCCCTCTGCTGCCCTTGGGGAGCCGCCAGCCCCGTGCATCCAGAGAATCAGCGTCAAGCGGACTTCTTTTGTGGCAAGCTGAACGGAATCACCTTCCCATATTCTTCCGGCGGCATCCACTTCGTTGCCTTTTTTCTGAAGCTGCTAGGTACGAAGAATTCAATGATCTTCGCCATAAATCACCCCACTTGTAAGAACAAGACTCAGGCGAAAAAGTTCTCATTTTGACAAATCTCTACAGATGGCTTCAGGCTGTTTCACCTGAAGATATTTTAGGATACTGAGTGTAATCGCCTGTCTACGTCATCAATGCGAATGTTCCCCCAGCACCCTGCATTACGTCCTCAATGGAAATCAATCTCACCAACAGACTCGTGGCGATCGCCAATTTCCAACCCCCTGGCTGAAAAGCACCACCCTGGTGAAACCCAGCCACCGGAGACTTGCCCATCGCCGTCTGTCCGAGCTGCTATGTCTCTCCTAATTCGCTAAGAAATAATGCGGTTAAAGAAATTTTCACTTGCTGCTCGACATTGGTACTTGGCCTGCACCACTTCACGTTAAGGAAACACAAACACCCGCCTGTTGCTGACCTGAGCACGCCCCAAGCAAGCAACCGGCGGGTGACAACGAACTTGTGCACGACCGCCACTGCACCACCGCTTTTCGAATTACTGAACTTCGAATTACTGAACGAAGTACTGGCCGAAGGCAAAAACGAAATCTCGACTTCGGTTGACTTATGCGTATTTGGCATTGGGTGATTGTCGCTTTCCTGCTGCTCCAGCTGAGCGCGAACGCGCAGCAGCCGGCGAACCCGGCAGCATCCGCGAGCACCCCGCCCGCCTCGGCAGTCTCTACCACGATGGACCAGGTGGTGGACCGCGCCATCGAGCGCGAGCACGCGCTGGTGGAAATGCTGAAGACCCGCACTCCGTTCGTTGAGACCTATCTGCAAAACCTGAAGTATGAACCCCAACTGGGCCCGACACCGGTGCAAGACCATTACTTCCTCGGCCGCATGGATCTGGGCGAAAGCTTGGACCGCCGGGATTTTCTCTCCAAGGACGCCAGCTTCGAGAGCCACCTGTTGGGCGGATTCACCAAGTTGTTCAAATACCAATACAAACCCCTGGGTTTCTCATGGATGATCTACGCCGACCGCGACGATTTTGATCGCAAGACTTATGACTTCAAGTACGTCCACCGCGAGTTCCTCGGTGAGGTCCGCTGTATCGTCTTCGACGTGTCCGCCAAAAAGGGCACCGGCAATGGTCGCTTCCATGGCCGAATTTGGGTCGAAGACCAGGATTACAACATTGTGCGCCTGAATGGCTTTTACGAACCGCGTCCCCGCAACGCTTACTTCTTCCACCTGGATAGCTGGCGCTTGAACCTGATCCCGGGCTACTGGGTACCGGCTTACATCTACAGCGAGGAAGGCGATTTCAGCTCCGGTTCGATAGACTACGGTTCGAAAGACAAGATGGCCTTTAAGGCCCAGACCCGGCTTTGGGGTTATGACCTGCAGAAGGGCGCCCAGGACGGCGAATTCACCGAGGTGCTGGTGGACTCCACGGTCAAGGACGAAAGCGCTGCAGCGCAGGATGCTTCTCCACTCGCAGCGCAGTGGCAATGGCAGCAGCAGGCGGGGGACAACGTGATCGAGCGGCTACGGCATGCCGGCCTGCTCGCTCCCGAAGGTGAAGTGGACAAGGTGCTGGAGACCGTGGTCAACAATTTGCTGACCACCAACAACATTGAACTGCCGGGCCCCGTGCATACCCGTGTCATGCTGACTTTGCCGCTGGAGACGTTCAGCGCTGGCAACACCATCGTGGTAAGCCGCGGCCTCGTTGACGTGCTCCCGGATGAAGCCAGCCTGGCCATGGTGCTTTCGCGCGAACTCGCCCACATCGTCCTCGGACACAACTCGGGCAGTAAGTACGCCTTCTACGATCGCATGTTGTTCTCCGACGAATCCATCTACCAGAACCTGGGCTTCCGGCACCTTCCCGAGGAGGAAACTGCAGCCGACAAGAAAGCTCTCGAGCTGCTGAAGAATTCACCGTATGCCCCGAAGCTGAATACACCAGGACTATTCCTGCGCGAATTGGCGGCGCGGGGCCCGGCGCTTTCGGCGCTGCTGACTCCCCACTTGGGCACTGGCTTCACCAACCATAAGGGCGCCGTGACTCGCATGTCCGCGT